>ERZ1066117.106-NODE-106-length-91243-cov-11.424025_pt1 | contig 91243 bp, 68 predicted proteins | sample MGYA00382764_ERZ1066117 | MGnify/ENA primary metagenome ERZ1066117 (study PRJEB33369, sample SAMEA5778347) | biofilm metagenome | biome: Industrial cooling water; feature: Water cooling tower basin; material: Biofilm | place: United Arab Emirates | collected...
TCGCAAAGAGGTTGACGACCGCAGCGGCGAAGGAGAATCACTCAACAATATTGGCTTGGTCTACTTCAGCATGGGGGAATATACTAAAGCCCTTGAATACTATCAGCAAGCATTAGCGATTCGCAAAGAGGTTGACGACCGCAGCGGCGAAGGAGAATCACTCAACAATATTGGCGGCTTTTACGATAGGCTAGGGCACTCTTTCAAAGCCCTTGAATACTATCAGCAGGCATTAGTCATTCTCAAGGATATTGGTGACCGCAAGGGTGAAGGAATGATACTCAACAATATAGCCAGTCTTTACTCGAAATTTGGACAATATGCCAGAGCCCTTGAATACTATCAGCAAGCATTAGCCATTAGCAAAGGCATTGGTAATCGTAACGGCGAAGGAACAACGCTCAACAATATTGGCGCTTTTTACGATAGGCTTGGACAATATGTCAAAGCCCTTGAATACCATCAGCAAGCACTAGCCATTAGCAAAGATATTGGCAATCGTAACGGCGAAGGAACAACGCTCAACAATATTGGCTTCACCTACCTCAACATGGGGGAATATGCCAAAGCTCTTGAATACTATCAGCAAGCATTAGCCATTAACCAAGACATTGGTAACCGTAATGGCGAAGGACTAACATTGAATAATATCGGCTTAACTTATTCCAGACTGAGACAATATGCCAAAGCCCTTGAATACTATCAGCAGGCATTAGCCATTATCAAAGATATTGGCGACCGCAACAGCGAAGGAAGCTTGCTCAACAATATTGGCGGCTTTTACGATAGGCTTGGACAATATGCTAAAGCTCTTGAATACTACCAGCAAGCATTAGCCATTAACCAAGACATTGGTGACCGCAAGGGTGAAGGAATAATACTCAACAATATGGGTGTAAATTTACTTCTATCTAATAATCTATCAGAAGCCGAGGCAATGTTGTACAAAGCTATGAACGTTTTGGAATTGCTTCGTTTTGGATTGTCGGATGAAAATAAAGTTTCTCTCTTAGATACTCAAGTAGCTCCCTATGATTGGCAACAAAAGGCTTTGATTGCCCAGAACAAAGTTGAAAGTGCGTTGGAAGTGGCTGAACGAGGACGGGCGAGGGCGTTTATGGAACTGCTGGCAACCCGGATTAATGAAACGGAAAAGCCTCAGTTGGCTGAAGCCCTGCGTCCCACGATCGCCCAAATTCGGCAAATTGCCAAAGAACGCAACAGTACGCTGGTACAGTATTCCATTGTGGATGACAAAACCCTTTATGTCTGGGTGGTTCAACCGAGTGGCAAAGTCAATCATCGGAAAGTTGATTTACCGCAGCAGCTTTCCCTATCGAAGCTAGTGAATACAAGCCGTGAAGCCATTGGAGTCAGAGGACGAGGCAATTTCAGGATTGAGTTGAAAACTATTGACCCATCCGATCGTCTGAAGCAACTGCACCAACTCTTGATTGATCCGATCGCCGATTTGCTTCCTACCGATCCCAATGCACCCGTTATCTTTGTGCCCTATGGGGAGCTATTTTTAGTTCCCTTTTCTGCACTCCAGGATGCCAGTGGCAAATATCTGATTGAAAAACATACGATTCTGACGGCTCCAGCGATTCAGGTGTTAGACCTGACCCGACAAAAACGTCAGCAGGTGAGACAAGCAGGATTACGAGACGTGCTGATTGTCGGGAATCCAACGATGCCGAAGCTAGAAAGACCGGGGGAAGCACCGGAACAACTCAAGGCTCTGGATGGTGCGGAGCGAGAGGCAAACGAGATCGCAGCCCTATTTAAGACAAAAGCTTTGACGGGTCAGCAGGCAAGCAAAGCTGCCATTATGCCTAAACTGTCGCAGGCACGGATCATCCACCTGGCAACCCACGGATTGCTGGAAGACCTCAAAGGTTTGGGGACTCCCGGCGCGATCGCTCTGGCTCCTTCGGGTACGGGTGAACCGAATGATGGACTGTTGACAGCAAACGAAATTTTGGATTTGAAGTTGAATGCAGAGTTGGTTGTGTTGAGTGCCTGTGATACTGGACGGGGCAAGATTACCAGTGATAGCGTGATTGGTCTGTCTCGATCGCTGATTATTGCTGGAACGCCCAGTGTAATTGTCTCCCTGTGGTCTGTTCCCGATGCACCAACAACTGAATTGATGACGGAGTTCTACCACAACTGGCAGGAGAAAAAGCTGGATAAGGCACAGGCTTTACGACAAGCAATGCTGACGATTATGAAACGCTCTGGTGCTAGCCCCAAGGACTGGGCAGCCTTTACGTTAATTGGAGAAGCAGAATAAGGAAACCGTTCATTTCAGTGCAAATAGTTCCGGCAAACTGTTGATGGCTGCAGCTAGGCGCGCCGATAATAAGCAATTCGCTGTCGATCATGCCATAAAGGTCAGCGATCGTGCTACGAACCTATATGAGATTAAGAGCCATTGACCCTGTTGCAGTTCTGAGTCTGAGCTTCAACTTAACAATGTTTTTTCTATTTCTCTATTGAAGCCTTTTTCCTGGGTTAATCAACTTAATTTAGCAACATAGAAATTAACAAAAAGATAGAGGCTTTTATGAGATGCTTAAATGTGAAATTTAGGCCGTCCAAGTCATCTAGAAAAATGGCAGAAATAGAGTTATCTGAAACAGAGAAAAAATACCTTAAGCAGGCTTTAGAGGTATACAAAAAATCTCTGGAATCCTATGAAAAAGCTTTGAAGCTTTCTGAGAAACAAGAGGATGCTTCAGAAACACGAAAACTACTGACTAAAATTGGTGACATTCAGTCCGAAATAGCGAGCATTGCCAGAAGGGTAGGAACAAATGGTTCAGGTGATCCGGGTGGCCCATAGAAACAGGAGAACCAAGTAGAGATTTCTTCAATGCTCGAATTCTAACCTGATTGACAGAGTATAGAGTGTTAAACTTGAATGTTGTTTAGATGGGTAGTGATACTTCTAGTTTTTTGCTCTTGTCCCTGTAAGGCAATGGCAGATGAATTAGTCGAGAGCATTTATTTAGCTCAATCTACCCCAATCCCAATTGCTTCCCAAGAAGCAGAAAAACTTTTTCAAGAAGGGGATCGGCAATATTCCAATGGATTATATAAGGAAGCTATTTTAGCTTACCAAAAGGCTTTCTTAAAGGCTGAAGCTGCCAACGATAGATTAGGAACTGGACGAGCCTTTAATTCAATTGGTCTTGCCTATTATCAGTTGGAGGAATACTCTTCAGCTTTAAGTAACTATCAAAATGCCCTTGCAGTTTTTCAAGCTATCAACTCCTCAACTAATAAAGCCATTGTACTTAATAGAATTGGTCTAGTTTATGACAAGCTAGGGAACTTGGAAGAATCTCTAGATGCCTATCAACAAAGCTTAAATCTCTACAGCCAAGTCAATGAAAATCTTGGTAGAAGTCGTGTATTGCACAACTTGGGCTTGTTGTACTATAAAGTGGGAGCTTATTCCCTTGCTTTAGAAGCTTATCAAAAGTCTTTACTCTTTCGGCAAGGACTGAACGATACTTTGGGTGAAGCTCGTATTTTTCAAAAAATTGGCAATGTTTATCTCGACTTGGGCCAACACTCTCGAGCATTAGAAATCTATGAAAAAGCTTTAAGCTTGAGTCGTGGAAAAGGTGAGCCTTCAGTTCAGGAAATAGAGCTACAGGGCTGGATTTATAATGGTATTGGGTCTGTTTATGTACGTTCCAAAAACTATAGTAAAGCATTAGTATTCTATCTTCAATCCTTAGAGAGTTTTGAGAAAGCGAATGATCGTTCTGGTCTGGTAATGGCATTAAACAATTTAGGAGAAACATACCGACTACTAAAGCAATATCAAAAAGCCTCAGATAATCTTCAGAAAGCCCTTGAGATCGCAGGTGGTTTTCAAGATCCAAGAACTAAAAGTTTTATTCTCGACAGTTTTGGCACTCTTTATGCAGACTGGAATAAATTTCCAGAGGCATTTGATGCTTACTTTAAATCTTCAGCTATTAGTCAAGATAGAAAAGATCGGGATGGTGGACGAATAACATTGGCTAATCTTGGAGATCTTTTTTTAAAGCAAAAACAGCCAGAACTAGCTATTTTGTTTTATAAGCAATCAGTTAAATTAACTGAGGAGATCCGGAGAGAGTTAAAGCCTTTATCAAGAAATTATCAGGAATCTTATACGCAAACGGTTGCAAGTACGTACCGAAAATTAGCAGATTTGTTGTTGCAACAAGACCGAGTATTGGAAGCCCAGCAAGTTTTAGATTTACTCAAAATTCAGGAATTGGATGATTACCTGCGGGATGTGCAGAAAATTGGGCAGCGGATTGAGTTTCTCCGGCCAGAACTGGAAATTCTCAAACGGTACGGTGCATTGCAAAAAACAGCGGTTGAGGTTGGGGCGGAACTGGCAGAACTGCGAAAACTCGATAGCAAAAATGCCCTCACAACTGCCCAGCAACAACGGCTGACCCAACTGGCAAAACTGGAAACCGAGATCAATGGGCAATTTAATACGTTCCTGGAGAGCGAACCAATCAAGCGTCTGACCGCAGAACTGGTGCGGGCGACTAATAACCAGAACCTCAACCTGGAGGATCTGGTGGGTTTACAGTCCGACCTGCGGAAACTGAATGCCGCGCTGCTCTATCCCCTGATCCTGGAAGACCGTTTAGAACTGGTCATTATCACACCCAATGCCCCTCCCCTGCGGCGCACGGTCAAAAACCTGAAAAGGGAAGATCTGAACCGCACGATTCAACAGTTTCGTTCTGCCCTTGGTAACCGTCAGGACAATCCCCAAGCATTAGCCCAGCAACTCTACACCTGGCTGATCCAACCCCTGGAAGCCGACCTCAAACAAGCCAATATCAAAACCATCATCTACGCTCCTGATGCGCAGTTGCGCTACATTCCCCTCGCTGCCCTGCATGATGGCAACCAATGGCTGATTCAGAAATACCGAGTTCAGAACATTACCGCCCGTGCTGTCACCAAATTGGATGATTTACCCCAACCGGAAAAACGCATTTTTGCGGCAGCTTTTGGGGCAAAGGACATGACCGTTTCTGTGGAAGGAGAATCCTTTCGCTTTGCAGGGCTTCCCTTTGCCGCCAAAGAAGTGCAATCCCTCGCCCAGGCATTTCCGTCAACCGTTGGACTGTTGGAGCAAAACTTCAATCGGGATGCTATGCTCACCCGGATGAATAGCTTTAACCTGGTTCACCTGGCAACCCACGGCAAATTCCTGATTGGCAAACCCGATAACTCCTTCCTGGTAACGGGAGACGGCAAACCGATTAATTTGAAGGAGATCAAAAACCTGCCCCTGAGTAATGTAGATCTGGTGGTTCTGAGTGCCTGCGAAACAGGAATTGGCATAACCGGCCAAGCAAATGGTGTAGAGGTGTTAGGACTGGGCTACCAGTTTCAACGGGCTGGAGCAAAAGCAGCGATCGCCTCTCTCTGGCAAGTGAGTGATGGCGGCACAGAAAGGTTGATGGATCTGTTTTACGGACTACTGAAGCAAGGTGCAACCAAAGCCGAAGCTCTCCAGCAGGCTCAGATCGCCATGATTACGGGAGATTTTACCGCAGGTGGTAAACTGCGTGGCAACTTCCGCATTGAAACTACCTCCAACCAGGTTCCCATTGCCAACAGTCTCAAACATCCCTTCTACTGGGCACCCTTCATCTTAATCGGGAATGGGTTGTAGAATTTTCTACAGGCTCTTCCCACAGTCCCCATGACCGATCTTTCCGCAACTTCAACCGTCCAACGTTATCAAGCTGCGATCGCCCAACTCAAGGAAGCGATCAATCAATCCAAATCCCCCGATCTCCTCTTGCCCTGTGTTCTGGAAGTTTTGTCAGCACGGGATGCACTCCATACTTTGATGCAAGAAACCAGGAGTGTCAACGGCGAAACCCTGGCAACGATTTCCCAACTGGACAAAGACCTGAAAAACCAGGCTGAGATCGTAGAACAGTCCCTCAAGAATGTGGATTGGCAGTCAAGTTTTAACCCACCGGAGAAAGCTTGGTGGTGGTCACTTAAGCCAGAGAAGCCAAATCCCTGGTGGAATCAGGATTGGATTTGGAAAACGATTTCTATCACCTGCCTCACGCTTGCCATTGGCTTTTTGGGAGATGTTACAAGCCGTTTCCTTAAAGGTGGGCCTGGCAGTGTTGATGTGGCTTCGATTGCAACTCAGACAACTGGGGCACTGCTGACAGCAGGAGGCGCTTTAACTATAGCTGGGCAGGAAGCCAAAAAGCGTCTTTTTAAGGGTATTCCAGAGACCTACTGGCATGAACTAGAGGCTGCTGCTTCTGGTCTATTATTGGTTGCCGCTGTAGGTTTCTGGTTATCATTGCCTCAAGTCGCTTCTAAGTACTCTGATCAGGGGTTTGAAAACTATCAGAAAGGGAATTGGAACCAGGCTGAGGAACTTTATAAACGAGCACTGCAACTCAATCCTGAGGATACTCAAACCTCATTTCGTCTGGGTCTTCTGTATGAAGAACTGGGGGATTCGGAACAAGCCCGTTCATACTACAATCGTGCTGCCCGTGCTGGGATTCCAGAGGCAATTAATAATCTCTCTCGTCTCAAGTTACTCGATAAAAAGATTGATGATAATGTATTGGCGAATTTTCTAGTCAAGGCTCTAGAACAGAAGGAAAAGTTATCTGTAGAAACGCATTATTCGTTATTGAAGAATTTAGGTTGGACACGCTTTCAACAGGGCGATTACTCACTCGCAGCATCCTACTTGAAGAAAGCGATCGAATTACAGGAAAAATCAAAATTAGCTGAAAAAGCCCTTGACCCTAAAAATACTGTTGCTTTACCGATCGCATCCCCCTATTGCCTCCTGGCTCAGGTTAAAGAAGCTCAGGGCAACAAAAAAGCAGCCCTGGCAGATTGGGATACCTGCAATGCACTTGTGGATTCCTCGATCGCGGAAGAGAATGCTTGGGCAATTACAGCCCGGAAAAGGTTAAAACAACAGGATACGAAGAAATGAAACAATTCAGATTTTTAATTAGCATTAGTTTTTTACTTCCGCTGGGCGCGATCGGGATAGCAGAAAAAGTGGTCAGCCAACCTGCGTACATTGAATCCCTGACTGGAAAAGTTGAACTGAAACGAAAAACCTGGTCTAATTTTCGACCTATTAGTTCTAAAGCGACTCCAATTCCCCTATCATTGGGCGATCAACTGCGCCGAGCTATGAATGCCACGGCGGTTGTTGCCTGTCCAAACGGTAAAAGAGAATCGGTACTTCGTGTTGAAGAAGGTACTGGGTTGATTGACATTTGTCGTCAATCGAAAGCAATCATTTCCAAAGGGCCGCCTCCCTTGTCCGGTATTGCAGGTATCGATGATAAGATTCCTTACGTTATTTCTCCCCGTCGTACCCTTTTGCTCACAACTACGCCGACTTTGCGCTGGCATCCAGTCTCTGGAGCAACCGAGTACACAGTTCAACTGGTAGGAGCAAAGGGAATCATCTGGCAAACTAAGGTTAGAGAAACCCAAGTCGCTTACTCTGGAGATCCGGTTCTTCAACCCGGTATTCCCTATACAGTTGTAGTCCATACGGATACACGTCGATCATCTCAGGTCGAAGGAAATGCCAGTTCGGAATTTATTATTCTGCAAGCAACCGAAGTTAAAGCAGTGCAGGCTGAAGTTAAAACCATCCTACAGAGCAATTTTAGTGAAGAAGTCAAAGCCTTAAAGCTGGCAGATTACTACAGTAGCTATGAAATTGCTAATCCTACCGATTATGGACTATCTGAGAAAGTAGCCAAAAGCTATCGGCTCAATGCAGATGCAATTGCAGTCCTGGAAAACTTGATCAAGAAAGGGAAACGATCTCCTCTCCTTTATCGCACTCTAGGCAACTTATACTGGCAAACAGGATTGATGCGTCCAGCAGAGACGGCTTATTTGAAGGCGATCGAGTATGTCCAAACTTTAGAAGACCTGGAGGAATGGGCATTAACAATGATTGGTATGGGCGAACTCTATGAGGCAACTCAGGAGCCTAAGCAGGCGTTGCTCTGGTATAGCCAGGCCAGAACAGGATTCAATTTGATGGAAGACCAACGGGCTGCAGCTTTGAATCGCAGGATTGAAAGATTAAAGAAAGCAACAGGTGATGTACTCAGCCAATAGCATTGATTGAACTTTACACGGCAATTCTTTTAATCTCCATCACTCAATTCACGATCGCCAAAGCTGAAATCATACCCTTTGTACTGATTACGGTGGTAGGTCACAATAATCCAGGTCGCCGTATCCCACTCGCAGGGGTAGACCACCTTCAGCACATCATTGCGGTTCTCAGCAAAGCAGTAGGGTGCTCCCAACCGTTCCATCACCGGGTAACGATTGGAGTTGATGGGGACGTTTCTTAACCAGTCCAGGGTTGGGCGAGAGAGGCGAACCGCCGGGTTCTCCACCTCCTTACAGAGAGAGGGTTGTCTGGAAACAGCAGATTGGGAAGAAGGCCGATCGATCCCCTGAGAAATCTGCTCGGAAAATGCCGCAGAAACCAGCAGCAGGATTGTCAAAATAAAGGCTGAGAAGCGGGCCAGGATACCATGCATGGTCATTACCGGGAGGAACTATGCCCTACCCCAAAGTTGCCAGGGCAGGGCGATAACAGGGATCAGGCGGTTCTGGGATGTTCCGTCAGGTGCAGATAGCCAGGACTGTTTCCAGGAGCATCAGCCTGGACAATCAGGTAAATCCGGCGATTGCCATGAGGCTGATCTAGAACCAGGTAGGGAAATCCATCCTGGGTAGTTCCGGTCTGGCGGACTGTGGCTCCAACCAGGGAAGAAAATTCACTGGGATGTTGATGGTAGGGATGGCGGGTCATCATAGGACATTCAATGAAGGTCAGGGAACAGGACAGTTTAGGGCAAGGGTTCTTACCCTGAACCACGATTAACCTCGGAACCTCAGATCATCCAGCAATTCCTGAAGTACCTGGTCGAGGTGGGGATAGCGCCAGACCAACTGCTGGATTAACTGATTCACGATTTCAATGGTTTCATCCGGTTGAATTGGAGTGTGCTCGGAATCTACCGCATGGTGCTGGATATAGTGAACCAGGCGATCGATTTCCACCAGGGAAGATTGAGAGAAACGATGGCTAGAATTAAGCATAGTGCTGCTCCAGAAGGCGATTTGAGGCATCAGAGGACGGACTAAAAGGCATCATCATCGTCGTAGAATGCTTCCCGTTCGGGGACAGGTTCTGCTTCAGGAGTCAGGGTTGTCTGTCGTCGCTGCTGGGCTTCAATTTCCTGCTCTGGTGAACCAAATCCCATCCAGGCTTCATAGTCCGCCAGAATTTTGGACTTCAAGTCGCTGTAGCCGACAAAGTAGGCTTTCCAGGTGGTGACGGTTGGTGCCCCATAGTTGGCAATGGAACAAACCCAGGATTGCTTCCGTTCTCCCTTCAACTCTGGTTGCACCTGAACAGCCAGAATGGAAAGTGCCATGAACCGCTCGCCTCTTGGCTTTCTAGCTCCCGTTGCCGTTCCGTAGGCTTTGCTCATGTCACTCTGAAACTTCCGTACCACCTCACCGAAGTTGCCGCAAAAAGAACCTTTCGTCGTGAACAGCAGGGGTTTGTCATGGAGAAGCTGCCGTTGTTTGCCCACCAGAAATACCAGGTAGCGGGTCTTGAGCACCATCGTGGTGCGGTCGTAGCGAGACTTCTGAAACAGTCCCAGGAACTCTCCACTGTCGCGTTCGTGCTTCGCACGGTTCGGAGAACCATCGAACATCAACAGTTTGGACTTGTGCAGGATCAGAAATCGGGCGGTCAGAGAGCGATAGCCTGGAGCCGTCTCTCCACTCTGAAACCGGGTCGTATGGCTGACCCAATCCTCATTGGGAACAAAGCCACAGGCTTCCATGTTTTCCAGGGTGATAAAGAAACCTGCCTGGTTCGGATCGGGGTGGTTGAGCATTTGAAGATAGGGCAGAGCTTCCCGTCCCCCTTCAAATTCTGCGGAGTCAAATTCGTCTCGTTCCCTGGTTACAGTTTGAGGCGCATTAGATTGAAAGGTCGTTGTTAGGTCGGTCATGATTGAATCCTTTAGATGGTGTGAAGCGAGATTGAATAGGGGTTAAGGTACAATTCCTCAACCCCTTTTTCGGTCAAAGGAGAAAGTTAGAACTCGTCGCTGTAGCTCGACTGAGCTTCGTAAGAGCAGGGGTCAGGGCTGTCCACGAAGCCATAGGCGAACTGCTGCCGGGGACTGTAGTGTTGAATCTTGCCCGTAGCCGGGTCTTTGGGCAGTTCTTTCAGCTTGTTGCAGTAGCCTTCCAGGTAAACTGGGTCAGCGTACTCCGGCAAACGGCCAAAGGCGGCATCCGTGGCTCCATCCAGATAGAAGGCGTTGTATAGCTCTTCTTTGACCTTTTCATCCTGTTGATCCCGTTCTGCTGCGAGACAATCATCGATAAATGACATGATAGAGATACTCCTTGTGAGTCGGAGAGTGCTAGTTTTCCAGGCTGGGCACTCTCTGTTGATCAATGAACAAGAATAAAGACTGGGCGAACTGGGTATTGCCGATGGTTGAATGAGTCTTGGCAGGTTCCCCGTACTTTGTAGCTCCGGTGTCCTATCCCTGTTTCTTTTTTTATTGTAACCCATGTATACTAGGGCTAAATTAATTTGGGGGCTTCTTTTGATAGGAATATCTGATCGAAAATACGGTATACGTGGGATTCGATTAGTTTTCCTGATCGTTTCTTTTTCCTTTAGCCCATGTATACTCAGGCAAGCTAACAGGCTGTACTTTCTTTTCCAATGAGCGATCGACCAATTCGCCGTCACTACCTGACCCGTTTTCAACAGCAGGGGGAAGTGGCTATGGCAAAAAGTCCTCTTAGTGTCAGAATGCGGAGGGATCGTTCGGGCAAAGAGCGATCGCACCGAGTGCTTACACGGTGCTAGTTTTGAGAAACTCTGACGAGAAGGAAATCTACTGGATCGGTAACATCATTTGGTATCCGATAGCTTTGAACTATAACTATTAGGATGCTTAAGGGAGCTCACAAGTTCTTTAGAGCATTTGTTCTATATTTGAAGTGGGAGAAATCCTGGTGGTCAGAGCAAACCCCGTATATAGCGCTTATCTTAGTAAGGGGTTTACATCTAGTGTTATGTGCTATAGAGTAGCAGTTTCTATACTGCTCTTTTGAAGTTTGCTTGTAAAGATTAATAGTACCAACTGTTTAAGATATGCCCAAGTGGAAAGTGACCACTGAATTTACCTTCGATGCTGCCCACTACATTCGGGACTACGACGGTCCCTGTGGACGGATGCATGGGCATACCTATCGGGTTCGAATGGAGGCAACCTCTAGACAGCTTCATGCTTCCGAGTATTGTCCTCATCCCGTTATGGTAGCGGACTTCCGCACACTCCGCTGGGCAAAGCAGGACTTGCTCAAGGGGGGACTTGACCACTCTGTTTTGAACGAAGTTCTCCCTGAAAGCTATGAAACGACTGCCGAGATGATCGCTCAATATATTTACGAAAAGACGAAAAAGCAATTGCCCTCGGATGTAAAGCTTAAAGTCGCCGTGTCTGAAACACCCAATTCCTGGGCTGAGTACGAAGACGACTAGGAGTGACCCTTGCGCATCTACGAAGTAGCACATTATGACAAGCCTGATCCCCACGACCTCAACCTTTAAAACAGTCCCGGCAGTCTTGCCAGTGGTGGAAACCTTCCACTCTGTTCAAGGTGAGGGAAATTGGGTAGGTACAAATGCTTTCTTTATTCGCTTGGCGGGCTGTGATGTAGGTTGTTCCTGGTGCGACACTAAACATTCGTGGAATGCCCATCGCCATCCACAACGCCATACTTCCGACCTGATTGCAGAAGCTAAAGCGGCAAATCCAGCGATCGTTATCATTACGGGTGGCGAACCCCTGATGCATGACCTCTCTGCCCTCAGCAATGGGTTAAGAGGCGCAGAATTGCGAGTCCATCTAGAGACCTCTGGAGCACACCCCTTCAGTGGCAGTTTCGACTGGGTCACCTTCTCCCCTAAGCAATCCAGTCCCCCTCACGAAAGTATTTATCCCGAGGTAAGCGAACTGAAGGTTGTAATCACTAACCAATCTGATTTGTCTTGGGCAGAGGAGCATGCGACCAAAATCCCCACCGATGCAGTCCGACTCCTGCAACCAGAATGGGGTACACCAGATAGCTACTCACTCATCTTTGATTATGTTCTCAGTCATCCGGAGTGGCGGATCAGTCTACAGACGCACAAATTCACCCATATTCGATAAGGAGTCAGCCTATGAGTGCCCCCAAAGCTGTTGTTTTGTTGTCTGGTGGTCTAGATTCAGCAACGTCTGCTGCGCAGGCGCTCGCTGATGGTTACGAGTTGATTGCTCTATCGCTTCACTACGGACAAAGGCACGACCGCGAACTTATTGCTGCTAAGCGAGTGGCTGAGCATTTGGGGATCAAGGAACACTTTGTGGTGAATGTGAATTTGGCGCAGTGGGGTGGTTCTGCCTTGACTGACCAGGCTGTGGATGTGCCTACTGACGGCGTGAAGCCTGGTGTCATTCCCATTACCTATGTGCCAGGGCGGAATACTGTCTTTTTGGCGATTGCTCTCTCCTTAGCGGAAGCCAAAGGAGCGGAAGCAATTTACTTGGGGATCAATGCCGTGGACTATTCTGGCTACCCTGACTGCCGACCGGAGTACCTGGAGGCTGTCCAGCATCTTGCAACCCTTTCCTCTAAGACTGGATTAGAAGGGCATACCCCTAAGCTTGTGGCTCCACTCGTTATGGATTCCAAAGTAGATATCGTGCATCGTGCGGTACAACTAGATGTTCCTATTCACCTTACCTGGTCTTGCTATCAAGGCGAGGATGAATCCTGCGGGTTGTGTGACTCTTGCCGGATTCGCGATCGTGCCCTGATTGACGCAGGTAGACCCGATCTGGCAACGTTAGTAGGGCGAGAATTGTACGAACAGGAGAACCGATGCTCTACCCCCGTGTCTTAATCATTACATCGTGTACCGGGGAAAAGCGATTTAAGCCAGAGAATCAACTCACTCAGGAAGATTTTATGCACGCTGCTCGACTCCGTAAAAGAGAAAAGCAGCTTTCTGGGTTTATGGCTCCGGCAGGAGAAATGTACACCGGGATGCAGCATATCCAGTTGATGGAGGGTGTGCGAACTCTACGGAAGACTTTAGAGAAGCCTGTAGTTGATGTCGTAATCATCTCAGCAGGCTATGGGTTGATTTCTGAAGATCGTGTAATTGCCCCCTATGAAGTCACTTTCAATACAATGAAAGGGCATGAGATAGATGCCTGGGCAAAACGATTAAAGATACATCAATCACTTGAAAAAATAATCTCTGACTATGATTTGATTTTCGTTCTACTAGGTGAAAAGTATTTAAGAGCAATTTCATTACCTCTCACTCTTTACGAGGAGCAAACCTGGGTTTTCTTAGCTCCAGGGAGTTGCTCTAATTTAATTAAGGCATCAGATCCTCAAGCATTTGTCTTATCTCTTACTAACGCTGAAGCAAAAAGATATGGCTTTGGTTCAGTAGGGTTAAAAGGCTTTTTATTCAAGCAGTTTGCTTTAATCGCAGCAGAGCGACCTGATCTATTGGAACAAATTTACCAAGAGCCTTGTCGGTTTCAAGAAATTATTGATAGAACAACTCAACTTGAACTGGATTTAGGTCTACCTCAATTAATAATCAGCAGCAAGCCTAAGCAAGTCATCACGAAAAAAAGTAAAGGTGAATTCATCCCCATTCCTGATTTACCATGTGCACCCAATATTCACTTGGGTATGCAGTACTTTATTCCTGAATGGGACGATCGGGTTGATCCTGAGTACAACTTCTTAACAGATTCCTTTGGATCTAATCGGCATGACTCTTATGCTGATGATGTTTATGCCCACGAAATCTTCTTCTCACCTCCTAACTATGATGGGGTTCTAGTCTCTAAAGCTGTCATAGATGAAAGCCAAACAAAGAGAAATAGAGCCGAAGAACTAGGGGTTCATAAATTCGTCCGATTCCCTGGAAAGATCATGGGGGACTGTGGTGCATTTAGCTATATTAAAGAGGATCTTCCTCCTTACAATACAGATGAAATTTTAGATTATTATGAGCGCCTTGGTTTTGATTTTGGGGTCAGTATTGATCACCTTATTGTTGGACCGTTTGCGATTCCAGGCATTCGAGATCTTCGATACAGACTAACACTTGAAAATGCAGCAGAGTTTCTAAGGAAACATCAGGAACGAGGCTATCGATTTACTCCAATTGGTGTGGCACAGGGTTGGGATCCTGAATCTTATGCAGCAGCGGTACAAAAATTAATTCAAATGGGATATGACTATATTGCTTTAGGAGGATTGGCGCGTGCCCAAAACTCCGAAATTCTGCCCATTCTTGAAGCAATACACCCACACCTTCAATCTCATGTGCGAATGCACTTATTTGGTGTTGCTCGGATCGATACAGTTCCTGCCTTTAGGCACTTGGGAGTGACGAGTTGTGATTCAGCAAGTCCGTTACGGCAGGCTTGGTTAGGGGTAACAGCAAATTATTATACGATGACTGGAAAACGTTACGCAGCGATCCGAGTGCCTCCTGTTGCAAATAATGGTTTGCGGGTTAAAAAGCTAGTAGCTGCTGGAGTTGCTGATTTGCCAACGCTTCACAAGTTAGAGCAAGATGCTCTCAAAGCGTTGCGTGAGTTCGACAGGAACAAGCTTAGAGTTGAGGCAGCTCTTGAAGCTGTGCTAGCCTACGATGAACTGGTTGAACTGCCACGAGATGGCAAAGTTGATCCCAATGCTCAGGCGGAGCGGCGAGCTAAACATGAGATTCTATACCGGGAAGTTTTAGAGGAAAAGCCCTGGAAAGTTTGTGATTGCCCCATCTGCCAGGATATTGGAATTGAAGTAGTAATTTTTAGAAATAATAATCGCAATCGCAGGCGTGGGTTTCATAATACCTACGTCTTTTACAAACGGTTTCAATCTTTACTAAAATGTCTCACCACTTCTACTGCTCGGTAGTGCGTCAAATTAATGTGGGATAAGTAGCGATGTCGTACCAATTCCACGATCGTGTTGTTAGTCCTGCTCGCTGTGCAGCAGTGGTTTTGAATCGGCTATGCTGCCAAATCCAGTTAAAATAACTCACCACTAGCCGTGTCGTCACCTTTGTTTGTTCCCAGACCTTGCCAACCTTATTCTGTCGCCGTTCGCGTAGCGTGCCGCAGGCTTAGCCATCTTCCCGTTTGTTGTCGCAACGTTCCATTCGTCCGTTCCAATCGCTGTGTTTTATCTTTGCCAATCTAATGGTTGACCTCTGGCGGCAACACTCGCTCGTATCCACCCCAGTCATCGGTATTCAACTGTTTGCAATCAGTTTTGCCTTCGGTGTTCACGATTAATTGCTCTATGAACCCATCGGTGTGCTTGCCCACGCAGGCGGCCAGAATCAAGCCACTGAAGCGGGCAAGACTAACAGTCGCCCCGATTTAGTTCCTCGTTGGTGCATTGCTTCTGTTTTTTGCGACAAATGACCACATTTCGTCAGCACAGACTTCTTCAGGCTCGACGGATTGAACCTCCTGATTATGCCCCAATTGGGCTTTTTGGCTAGCAGAGCGCACAATACTCACCACGGTATTGTAGGCAAGCCCACTGGTACGGCTAATGCCTCGTAAGCTACTGCCCTCGCTGTACGCTTGCAGCACTTGGCGAATTTGCTCAGGACTGACATGGCGGCGGTAATAAAGACTATCGAATGACTCACAAAAGGTTTGATGGCAAGTGGGACAGAGATAGCGTTGATGACCATTAGGCATCTTGCCATGCTTATGAGCTTTGCTATGACCGCACAGGGGGCATTCCATCGCTTTGATTCCAGTCAAGGTTCCTCTCTACTTTATCAATCCCACATTAGCCTGACGCACACCTACTGCTCAGGCAGAAGATGAATTGACGAAAAGAGAAACTTCTGGCAGTTTGAAACAACTCCTAGCTCAACCCTAAATAGTCACTTTAGGAGAAATTAGTCATACTAGGTAAACGACTGTAGCATTAGTGATCAGTGTGAGTATGCCTTCTATGGAAGGGAATACTAGCTTGGCTGTATCTATATAGACTAACTAAGATTAAACCTAGAATCATGCAACCAGGTATTCTAGTTCGCTCACGTCTTAATAGCCTAGGAACCGGGAAGCTTCAGGATGTTTCTTACTCTGATGCTCAGATTGAATATTTTGTCTCAGTAGGGGAGAGAATCCAGCAATCCGTTCCGGTCAGTTCGTTGGAACGAGTTATTCTTCAACGGCACACCCGCTGCTACCTCTGGAGTGAGAAAAGGGAATCATGGCTGATTGGAAGAATTTATAAGTGGCATGACGATGAGCACCGCTACGAAATTGACTTACCGGATGGGAAATTCTGCTACGCCTTTGAACAAGATATCCATGTCCGTTGTAATCGCCCAATCGATGACCCGACAGAAGTCCTTATCCTAAGAGGGCATGACACCCCATTCTTTTACGATCGTCGCTCTAATTTTGTTCGTTGCTTAATTGAGCAGCGGGCTGTTAGTCGTGGTATGCCAGGACTGCTCTCTGCTAACATTGAGCTTTATCCCCATCAGGTTGAAGTTGTCCGTCGTGTACTCGAAGATTCCATTCAGCGGTATCTTCTGGCTGATGAAGTTGGTTTAGGCAAAACGATTGAGGCAGGGGTCATTTTGCGGCAGTACCTGTTGGATAACCCGGCAGGACGAGTGCTGGTAATTGCTCCGAAACTTTTGCTGAAGCAGTGGCAACAAGAACTCGAAGCTAAGTTTTATCTCTCCGACAAGATTGACTGGTTAACGATTGAGGACATTCGCTCTACTCATATTCAATTCCAACCTGACTTTCTGGTTCTAGACGAGGCTCAGCATATTGCAGGAATGGCTGTTTCACCGAACTCAGCACAGCGAGAATGCTTTGAATTTTGTAGGAAATTAGCCCATCAAGCAAAGCAAGTTCTACTACTTTCAGCTACCCCCGCACTAAACCATGAACAGGCTTTTCTGGCGATGCTGCACTTGCTCGACCCCATGACTTACCGCCTTGAAGATCTGGACAGTTTCAAAGAGCGGGTAAGATTACGTCAGGACATCGGGCGGGTATTGTTGTCCTTCAAAGAGGATGCTTCAAGTTTCGTTCTTAAGATGACTTTGAGTAAGCTCAAAAATCTCTTCAACTCTGATGAGCGCCTATCTTTACTGCTGAATCAGCTAGAAAACATTCTGCAAGATCCCCAGGTTAATTCTGAAGAACAAAGTAGGGTAATTCGTTCCATTCGCACCCATATTAGTGATACTTACCGTCTACATCGACGAATGCTGCGGAATCGACGTGAGAGTTTGGAAGATGTACTGCTTGACCAATCGGGTGTGATTCCCAAAGTTGAATATGACGAAGATGAGCGATCGCCCATTGTCCACGAGTATTTGGATGAGTGGCGTGTTCGCGCCTTGGGAATGAAGAATGACCCTGATTACCAGGACTGGCAGCAGCTCAGAGCCGTCTTTCTTTTACTTTTCCGTGCTAGCGGGACAGAGCTTGGTCTTTTGCAGGAGTTGATTTCTGCTCGTCTAGGTGGTGTTGTTTCTCCAACGTTGATTCCGGATTTTGGCGCGGAAGCGGAGTCGTTTCTCAAAACGCCTCTCTTCCCTGGTGAAAGTAATATCTTGCAAACTCTGTTAGACAACTTACAGCAGCAACCTGAGTTTGGCGATCGCATTGACCAATTACAAGTGGTACTGACAACGTTAAGAACGAAAAATGGTGATCGCCCGTTCAAAGCAGTTGTTTTCACCAGTTTTAGTTATACCTGTCAAAAGATTGTGGCTCGGTTGAAAGAGGCTTTTGAACAAGAGGCGATCGCAACTTACCAAGTAGGACAATCGATTGATGAGGTTGAAGCTAATACAACCCAATTTCTAGAAAGTCCTCGATGCTTTGTTCTGGTGTGTGATGCCTCTGGAGAAGAGGGGCACAACTTACAGTTTGCTGACTGGATGATTCATTTTGACTTGCCTTGGTCACCCAATCGTTTAGAGCAGCGCCACGGTCGAATGAATCGCATTGGGCGGCGACAATTAATGAATTACGTTGTATTTGCAGGAGCGGACGTAGGAGATAGTCTGCACGATGCCTGGTTTCAAGTCTTGAAAGACGGCTTCAAGATCTTTCAAGAGTCTATCGCCAGTCTTCAGTTTTATGTGGATCGCAAGTTACCTGATCTGGCTGAGGCATTATTTGAATCTGGTGCCTATGGGTTAAAGCAATCCATTGCGATTGTTCATGATGAGATTCACAGAGAAAAGGTCAGTATTGACGAGCAAAATGCTTTAGACGAAATTGATGCGCTGGAAGAAAGTGCTGCTCAGTATTTCCAGGAACTTGAGGATTATGACTCTCAGCATCGAAAGCTTAAGCAAGCGGTGGAAGGCTGGGTTTATGAAGCATTGCAGTTTAAGCGAGAATTCCAGGATGGACAGGATCAGAACTCTGATGACATCTTTGCTTACCGACCTAGCCTGAAAGGTCGTCGAGAAACACTGGTTCCAGTCAAAGATCTCTACAGCTTGTTCTCAAGCAGTTTTGCTGAAACAGGAACGTACAATCGACGAAAGGCTCTTCAACAGCCTGGAGTATCTGTTTACCGCATTGGGCATCCTCTTCTGGATGCACTAGCTCATTTCGTCCGTTGGGATGACCGGGGGCAAGCATTTGCCCTTTGGCGGCATGAGGAAAGTTGGCCATCGAGTGAAGGCGCAGAGTGGGTAGGCTTTCGGTTCGATTATGTTGTAGAAACAAACCTGTCTAAATTAGATGAAGTCTTGCAAAGTCATGGTTGGCCCCAGTCGAATAGAACAGCGCTGATTCGTCGAACTGATGCTCTCTTTCCACCTTCAGTAGAAACTTTGGTGATGACTACGGGAATGCAACCAGTCACAGATCCAAAGTTATTAGAGATTCTTCAACGTCCGTACTCACAACACAGAGAACCAACACGAGACTACAACCTGGCAAAGGATCGGTCATTCGTTTTAGATGAATTTATTAGTCAAGATGACTGGGAATATTTCTGTCGAGGCACTCGAAGCCGATCTGAAAAACTCCTTCGAGAGCGGCAGCAGTTCCGCGATCGCTGTCAGCGGTATGCAACCCAGGCAAAGCGCAAGTTGGGCGATCGAGTGGAGCAACTCCGCCTTCGTCTAGAGCGTCAAGCCCAAGCTCACTCAGATTCTCTACTGGCTCAAGAATATGAACTGGAGAAAGCACTAAGTCAAATCTTCGTTCAAGGGATTCTTACTCCTGCGATTCGTCTTGATTCTGTCGGGTTCTACATTGTCTCTGGACGACCGCCGAAACTACCAAATGGGGAGGCACAACCCCAATGAGTTTCCAAACCATCCAAGATGCTCTGAATAACTTTGTTGCAATGGACGGGACTGGTAATGTTTCTGAAGCCTGTCAGCGTCGCTTACTAAAAGCATTGCAAGCATCAAGTTCCCATACACCAGCACCAGGAGATTTAGCTGCGCTCGTCCGTCACGTTTTGAGGCGAGAATCTGAGCAACAACGTAGTAACTCTCTGATCTTAAAGGTTCCTCGCAGTGCACCCTTTCCTAAATCTCCACAGATTTGGGAGTCGAGCAGTATGGACATTTTAGAACAACCAGAGTACTTTCTTTTGAGCGCCCGACCCTGGATACCTAATTGGTTGCCGGAAGCCGAAGAGCAATCTCCTGAAGTTCCTCTATTTCAGGAAGTGCTGCGCCGAAATTATCAACCTGAAGTGGGTGACCCCTTTCTAGCGGAATTAGGCTTCAATACTTATCAAAGTACAGGGCAACGGGAGGCAATTCGCTCAATTCTCACCGCGCCAGCACAATCAACTCTAGTGATTAATCTGCCAACTGGCTCTGGTAAAAGCCTCTGTGCCCATCTACCAGCATGGTTAAAGTCAAAACCAGTCGGTGTTACAGTTGTTGTCGTCCCAACCGTAGCATTAGCCATCGATCAAGAGCGAGCCTTCCAAGAAAAAACTGGGATTAATTTTGCCACTGCTTATTACAGTGATACTTCTATTGATGGCCAAGAGCGTCGTGAGGAAATTCGCGATCGCATCCGGCAGGGTACTCAACCGATTGTATTCACGTCCCCTGAGGGCTTGATTGAGTCTTTAGCATTCAGTGTTTATGAAGCAGTACGGCAGGGGTTCCTTCGATATTTGGTCATTGACGAAGCTCACATTGTAGAACAATGGGGGGATGAGTTCCGTCCTGAATTTCAGGAACTGGCAGGCTTGCGAAAAGACTTATTGCGAGTTGCCCGACAGCAAGGGGTTTCAGCATTCCCAACGCTACTACTTACTGCAACGGTCACTGAATCCTGTCTAGACACCCTGGAGACGCTCTTCGGTCAACCAGGACCATTCCAGTTGGTTTCATCAGTTCAACTCCGCCCGGAACCATCCTTTTGGTTTGCCTACTGTGTCAATGAGGTAGAAAGGAAACGACGCTTAATTGAAGCGCTGTATCATCTTCCTCGCCCCCTGATTGTTTACGGTAGCAAAGTCGCGGATGTAGACCAGTGGCATCGAGAGTTAAAAGCAGCAGGTTTCAATCGCTGCGCCAAAATGACTGGCAAATCTAACCAACAAGAGCGTTTACAACTCTTACAGGACTGGCGAGAGCAACGAATTGATATTGTTGTTGCGACCTCTGCCTTTGGCTTAGGAGTCGATTTACCAGACGTTCGTGCAGTTGTGCATTTGTGTGTACCAGAAACGATCGACCGCTTCTATCAGGAGGTTGGACGAGGTGGTCGAGATGGAAAAGCAACCATCTCCTTGACGCTTTATACTCGATCAGATTTTGACGTTGCTTCTGCTTTAAGCGAAATAACCTACATCACAAGCGATCGCGGCAGAATGCGCTGGCAAGCGATGTTTGATAAGCAAATAACCTTGCCAGATGGGCGGTTTCAAGTTCCAATCAATGTTCCTCCTCCCTACAACATTGACCTCGATTCGTCTAGTATAAGGAACCAAGATTGGAATATCCGAACACTCAACTTGATGAGCCGGGCTGATTTGATTGAAATTGATGCAGAAGCACTTCCCCAACGAGCACTTTTCGATTCTGATGAGGCTTTTAGCGATGCGATCATACGACATCGGAATTTACGAACGATTCAAATTCGCAATGACTATCATCTACTACCAGAAACCTGGCAAGAGCTAGTAGAACCTGCTCGTAATCAGCGTCAGCAGTGGGCTAGTCGGAGCCTGAATTTGATGCGAGAGGCGTTGCAATCCAAGCGTTGCATTTCTGAGATTTTTGCAGAGGCATACAAAATCCCCGCTCGTTCCAGGTCGCCACGTCGGCGTGTTCATGTTGAACGCTCCTGTGGTGGTTGCCCGTTTTGCCGCCAGCAGAAGATTGTTCCTTTTTCAGGAGTGATGCCAGTTCCGCTTCCGGTATGGCAAGAAGCTCGATTTCAGGTGGGTGAAGTGCTTTTGGAGCTTTTAGCTGGAGAATCAATACTCACTATTTTTTATGAGGCAACAGAGAGCAGACAGGGAGAGCGAGATCGCAACAAACTTCTCCAACGTTTAATTCGTGAAGGTATTCTCAACGTCGTGGTTCCTCCTTCAATGCATACAGTTTTTAGCAAACTATTGGTTTTTCTGTTTGAGGACTATCAGCCATTGCAAATGCCGAAAGTTCCCACATTGATTTATCACCCGAAGGGCAAGGCTTTACCTTCTCACTATTACCAGCCATTTAAATCAGGCATTCCTCTCATCATGTTCCTGCCTGAAGATATTCCTGACCCCAATGCCAACCACCGAAAGTTGCAGGATATTTGGACTGGACGCAGTTTTCGACTAGATTTTCTTTGTGGGAAGCTAGGTCTATGAGCATCTTAAAAGATCCTTACGTTACGCCCAGTCGGGTTAAAGGTATTACTCGGTACTTGTTACAAGCGCGTGGAAAACGAGAAAAGAGAGAAATGTTAGAAGCTATTCTTTCGCCGACAAATCTGTTCAGTAGAGGTGGTGAGAGGACGATTTCTCGCAATATGGTGCAAGCGACCATTCGCGAGTGTATCAAGATGGGTTTGTTGAAAGAAAGTGAAGATGGGGCCGATATTGCAATTAATCCTGAGTTACAAATTAAGGATGATTCTTCGTTACCTATCGTTCTTTCTAAACTTCTCCTGAGTACACCGGAATATAGCGAAAACTACGATTTTGCTAAAGTTTTAGCCTGGTATTTGACGCAAGATCTTTTTAATGCACCAGGAAATTGGCAGGAGATAGAACAGCAACTCCGAGAACAAATTGGAGCCGAGCTGTTAGAACTGAATGATGCCCGGTATGGTCAGTTTGAAGACTGGAGTTGTTATTTGGGCTTCAGTTGGCGGAACATACTTGCAGGTGCTCAAGTTTTAGTGCCCGATCCCACAGTTTACCTTAGACAGAATCTAGCCAGTTTATTTGAGAACCAACTACGGCAGCAGATTCCTTTAGGAGAGTTTATTACCCGATTAGGAAAATACGCTCCAGTGTTTGAAACAGGCGAATTCCGAGAGGAAGTTCAGCAGCAGATGGGGTTGCGGGTATCGAACTGTCTTTCAATCCCTACATCTACTGCATTACGGCGTTTGGCAGAAGAGGGATTGCTTAAATTGGAACCACTTTCAGATGCCCCAGCAATCGTTTTGAATGATGCCCCTGAAGATCCAGGTATTTCACATATCACTTGGCTTGGGAATAAACCTAATGGAGGACAGCAATGACATTCAGCAAGTATGTGTGCTGGCAGTCAGAAATGGTTCGTAAAGTGATGGATGTGGAAGCCACGCAACCAGAGGATCACATTTTTCTGGCGACCCATCACCCGATCAAGATGTATCGCCAACCTTTGACCGCAACCCAATCTAAGGTGCCTTACGATGAGGAAAAGTTTCTCAAGGATTTTCTGAAAACCCCAGATTTTGCGTTTGTCCCAGTGTTGGGAACTTCTGGTACAGGAAAATCTCATTTGATTCGATGGTTATACACCCGAATTCGCAGTATCCGTCAAGAACCTCATTATCGAGTGCTGTTAATTCCTAAGATAGGCACCAACCTGAGAGATATTATTGAACGCATACTAACTGGACTTGAAGGAACTGAATTTGACGAGTACCGGAACCGCCTTCGGCAAGCTGCCAATACACTTAGTGAAGCAGAAGCCCGCGAACAGCTTTTGGTTAATCTGGCGATCGCAGTTGGATCAAGTGGACGGCATGACCGTACAAGTCTCTCTGAAGCTCAGAACTATTTAGTTGATGTATTGCCAGATTTTCTGTTTGATCCCTTCTTTCGGGAACATTGGCTTAGGAACGATGGCATTATTCATCGCTTAGTGACTCATATCTTGGGGCAACGGAACTCTGTTGAAGTTGTGGAAGAACGTCGAGAATTCACCCTAGATGATCTACCCCTTAATGTTTTAGATATAGCTAAAGCCAGTGCTAAAGCACGGGATTTTTATAGTTTCCTTGTCGGAGATGATGACATACAGAAAGAGACTGTTCGTTGGCTCAACAAACATTTAGATGAGGCGATCGCCAAAGTCCTGAATTTGGGGCGAGAAGACCTACAGCAATTGATGTTTGATGTGCGCAGAGCTTTGGCTTGTCAGAGAGTGGAGCTAATTCTACTCATTGAGGACTTTGCCAAGTTACAAGGAATTGATCGAGAAGTTTTGGAAGCTGTTTTAGCTCGTCCACAGCAGATTGAAGAGGTTGCTCTGTGTCCTATGCGAACAGCCTTAGCTTGTACCACTGGTTATTTCCAAGGCTTAATTGATACAGTCCGAACACGGACTGAATTTAGTGTGAATTTGGATATTGAAGCGGTCGGTGAACAGTCTCTGGTTACTCAAGCAGATGTTCAGCAGTTGGCAGCGCGGTACTTGAATGCAGTTCGGTTGGACAACCAAGAAATTCAGGCATGGCTGGAGGATGCAAAAGAGGAAACAGGTGAGCCTCGGAATGCAGTTCCTAGCGCCTGCTTGGATTGTGACCATCGGACTCCATGTCATAACGGTTTTGGAGAAGTAGACGGTATGGGGCTATACCCCTTCAGTGCTAAAGCCATTGAACGGATGCGAGATCGAGCAAATCCAGGCGTTTTTAATCCCCGAATTCTAATCAAGGATGTCTTGCGGTATACGCTGGAGTATCATGGTTCCGACCTTAAGCTAGGTCGTTTTCCTTCTCCACTTCTACTAGATCATTTTAGAGGCAGCACACTTAGTGCAATACTGATTCGAGAAATTGAGAGCAGAGATACTGCTGAAGACGCTCGTCGTCGTGAAGCCTTGCTGAATCTCTGGACTGATGGCAATAAGCTCTGTAATCTTTCCCCTGAAATTCATACAGCGTTTGATCTTCCAGTTTTAAAGATTCAACAACAGATTTCCCCTCCAATTGCTCCACCTACTACAAGCACTGCAACACGCGCAAAAGAAACTATAAGCACTTCTACGAGCGTTGTCAAACCACTAGTATCTGAACAACCAGATTCAATCACTTTACCTGTAGAATTGGAAGAACAATGCCAAGCACTTGACCAGTGGCGGAATGGCATACAACTACCGCAAAACGTAGCAAATGACTTGCGACCTAAAATTTTTGCTGCTGTTGAGGTAAGGATTGATTGGGACTCAGAACTGCTTTTACGTAATCAGTTCAGTGACAAACTATTTAAGCAACGTAATATCAATTTTCGTAATGCAGCAACGTCCTCACAGGTCAGAGATGTTGAATTGCTACTTCCCTTAGTGCCCGATGATTTAGGAGATACAGCGATCGCCCTTCAAGCTATTCTCCTTTATAACCACTATGAACATTGGAAGTTTCCTGATGGTCCAACCTTCTTCCGAATTTATGCGAGGAAGTTGGAGGAATGGAGCAACTTTGTCTTAAATGAAATTCCAAAATGTACAACTCGAACCCGGCAAGCTTGGGATCCAGTACCCGCAGTGGTTGAATTACTAGCGATCACTGGTCGGATGGCGGGTCGTCCTACAGACAGCTTGGAGGATCGCATTAATGCTGTTTTTACTGACTTGGAAAAAGTTGAGATTAGCAGTCGAGCTAATAATTGGCAGAAGCTGTTTAACACTTTGAAGAAGAATCAACCCAAGCTGCAGGAAATCTTACAAGCAAGGATTCCTTGTACCAAGGGAGGACGGGCTGTGCTTCAAATGATTGATGCAGCACAATTAGTCTCTCCGCTGAAGGCCGTTGCAGATGAATGGAAACCCCAGGTTGATGTTTCAGATATCAGTACAGATCAACCCTTTAAGGCAATTAGTGATACCCGAAAGGCAATTGATGAGCTTTTAGCACAAGCTATTTGGGAAGAGCGCGATCGCCACCTCAATGTTTATCAGCGACTCATTGATGAGCTAGGTGAGGACTTTTCACAGAAGGAAGTAGTTGCGTCCCTTACTAGAACAATTGACCAGGTTAGAGGGGCGGGCATTCCTGGTATTTCTAATCGTGATGCCTTAATGGAAGCGATGAAAAATTTTGAGAATGCAAGGCTGAAGGGTTATCTGGATTTGATGAAAAGGATTCAGAACACTGAAGAGATGGAGCTTCTTTTCCAATACTTGAGTAGCGCAAGTGAGCGTCCTGTTGAGATCATTTCAAGGTTCCTGAACCTTGCGAGACAAGCGGTAGACAAATCTATGGAATCGACCCAAAAAAGTTTGGCTGATTTAAGAAGGACTGGAGCAGGGAATTTGGAAGCTAGTTACATTGGGATTGAGCGATCGCTCCTGGAACTTCAGGAAATAGCGCATGAAATTAAAGGAGAATCATCATGCTCGTAGATGATTGCCAACAATTGAGCCAATTAGTGACGCATGTGGTTTCACTCAGAAAAAATGCTACAGATCTGAAGAATTTTCGCGATCGCCAAGACAAAATAGAGTCGTTGGTCAACGAGCTACGTCCACTAGTAATAGCTTTGAGAGCTTTTCGTGAGAGAGGACTAGTCAATTTTGATTGTAGCCAGAAGGTTGATCTATTGCTGACAGAAGTCACAACTACGATTACGGAATTTCAAAAAGAACGAGAATGGCTGATTGAGAAGTTCAAGCTCAATACTTTTCAAATTAAAGTTACAGCTTTGAAGAGTGAATTAGAAATTTCTCTGAAGCAAGCCTGGGTAGGATACAAGAACCACCGAGTACCTAGCACCAACGAAGAATTGCTAGGACTTCTTGCAAAGATTGAAACGTTTAAACCAACGGTTCAGGTAATTCGGCGCATCCTAAACCAATTAAAGGCTATTGATTTTCCTAAAGATACACAGCAATTTGAGCAGATTGACCAGGCAATTAATGATCTCTCAACTGCCTGGAACAACCTTCAATCTGGTGAGGTGCCGGAGGCTGTTCTCAACTTTTTAAGAGCAGCAGCAACACATGGAGCGACTATCGATCTCCTCACTCCTGAAGTCAAGAATTGGTTGAATAACCAAGGAATAACTCGATTCTTCTACATTCACTTGTCAGGGTGAGGCATGAGGTTAAAAGTTTCGATACCACCGTTGAGTACCGTGTAGAAAATTGTATCTGTCTATTTGAGTACGTACCTTGCAATTAGCCAGAACTTGTCCAACTCAACTTTCGCATCTTGAATCTTGATCTCCCAGTTGGCAATTGGGAAACTTACATCTTTAATCACAAGTGATTTCATTGTGCCTACCGATGGTCCGTCGGTGAAGGAGAACTCCTCTGTACCTTGAGTAAGCTTGAGTGCAGATGCTGGCAAGACTGAAGATGTAAACAAGTAAATGTCAGTTGCTTGAAGCTTGTTCGCTGGCCGTCCTTTAGTAAATATAGGTAACCGCTCGTTCAAGTTATTAAGAGTCAGAATTCTTTCAGTAGCACCAACAGGAGGATGAGTAGCCTTATGCCACTCACTTGAGAACTCGTGCTTCAAATCAAAGGCTACAAAAAGTCCCTCTTCTCGGCTCAAGTTCTCTATGCTCTTGATGTACTCCTGCACCGAATCGGCTGCTGGTTTTTTCAGCTTGTCTCCGCCTTCAATCGCTGTATAGCGCAGTTGGAGAACAACATCTGTAATCGTGTCATAGTTAAACTGTCGGAATTGTTCTGGTAATTCAATTCGCCATTTACTGATGGCACCTGCTCCCTCGAAGGGAATATAGCGTTCGTCACGGAAGTTGAGTTCAAATACGCCGCTGTCGTTTTGTCCGGTGCTGGCAGCGATCGCAGTAATCGGCACATTAACTGTACTGAAGCGATCGTCGGTTTCGTCTATTGTTTCCAGATAGTCATTTTTGTCTTTGGCGATTGCGCTTGTTCTGAACTTGTGCTCTAGTAAGCGTAGTGTACAATTCAAGCTGGTGTAAGGACCAACAACACAGGGAACAGTCAAGGCTACTGATTTAATCCGTCGCATACAGTGACCCGGATGGTCCATATCAAACAGCACTTCAGGTAATGCAAACTCACAGGTTCCTGTCTCTTTGAATTGAAGCAGGGCAAGTGGATTGATTTGCCGCAGCGAGATTGACTTGGAAATTTCGTAATCGTAACCTCGCTTCTCTTGATAAGCTGCTTCAAGCTGTTTGAGGCCGAGGTACAAACGTTCACCTGCTAGCAACCCATCACGAGCAGCATCCCAGTAGCCAAATTGGATGAAGTTGGAGGTTGTCAGTCCTCGTTCAAAACGGAAGACTTTTTCGGCTTTCTTCGCTAGTTCATAGGCTAGCGTATAAGCCTGGTAGTACAGTGTCTTGATTTGCCCTTCCATCCATGTATAAAGTTCCTCATTGGTATATTTATTCTTCAGGAACTCCTCAACTTCATGGGCATTGTCGATCTGCTTCTGCTGATTGGCAATCTCTTGATTAGCAATATTAATTCTAATTTGTTGCGTCAGGATTTGCTTGTCAATGTTCTTGATTTCATATCCAGCAATATTGGCTTGTTGGATACGATCCTGTAACTGTCGTAGAAATCCCCCTTTACGAGAGGCACTAGAGGATTGATACGTCAAATTATCAGAATATATTCGTAAACCACGACCTACTGCTTGAGTAGCATTTGCCAGGTTAGGAAATCCCCAGTGTACATCTACACCTACTCCCAGCGGATGTCCTGCAGCATTGATGGATGGTAAAGCATGAAACACGCTAGCTAGGGTTTCTACCACACCTATTCCAATTTGCCAGTCGGCTGCTGCACTAGCTTTATCTATCTCTTCTTTCTCATATGAAATCAATTTCAACCCACTCTCATCGATTGGTTGCTCGATCTGATTAGGTAATTCGCCAAAATCAGCATTGTGATCAGGTACTTTCCCTAAGTCTTCACCAATCAATGTGAGATGATGCTGTAAACGGTATACTGGGCTCTTCCGACTCTGTTGCAAAGCCTCTAAGGATTTTCCAGCTTCTTCTAACTGCTGCTTTTTCACTTCCATTAGCAGATTATGCATAACACTTTCGTGTTTGGCACGAAGCTTAGAGAGCGATTCTGCATCTCCTTTCTCCTTAGCAGATAGGAAGGCGTTCCCCATTGATTTCAATTCAGAGCAGAGTTCTAGTGCTTTCTGTAGTAGATAGTAGAAGCGATAGTTCGGCACTGGGCTGTTCAAGTCATTGAGCACGCTCGCTAAGCTTAGACCTTGAGCAGCAGCCTGTACCAGTAAGGCCGGATCAATGGGAGGTTCAAACAAAGGCAGTTTGCGAAATACCCCTTCAATGTTCTGACAATGCCGAATCTTGAACAGCCGATCGTCGATTGTATCCCGCAAAGCCCTCAACTTTGGATTGTCAGGAATGCAGAAATATAGGGTTGTAGCAAAGCCAAATATATTAGCCAGACCAACAACACCGTTGCTGATACCAATCGGGAAAGGAGTCTGATTACTGAACGGAAACGCCAATTCCAATTCAACCATTGCGTTTCCAAAAGCATCCCATTTATCTAACAGTGAATTGTAAGTTTGTGGCTGAACTTCTCCTCGTTTTGGGATTTTCTGTCCTCTCGGCCCATAAATGTGAGCGGCAAGGACATAAAGCTGAGTCGCTTGGTTGAGGGTTTCGATCGTATCCTGCCGAAATAGATAGTCACCCCAAGCAATTAGAATTTCAATGTATTTCATCACTACCCACTTCATGTAGGCAGAGGGGCGGGATCGAGCAACAACATGAGGTTGGAAGGGTTTCTCTCGCCATTCATTAATGGCATCATCGGGTTGATTGGGTTGCAATCCCAGAAATAACTTCTCCAGCAAGTTCTCGGCGTTGATCTCCTTAAACGGTAGGAACTGCCAAAAGCGCTTCTCATCAAAACCTTTTGCCAAGGGATTAAAAACGTAGTGGCACATTTTTAGTGCCTGTTCAAATTGTTGGGATTTGAGTAGGTGATCCACAAGTGCCATTGGGGCATGGAAAGCCGCCTCCCAGTTGTAGAGTGAGTAGGCCCGTTTCAGTTCATGATACGTTGCTTTTGTATCAGAACCAAAGGTATCCGCTTCATCAGGCACCTTTGTCAAATAGTAGTCAAACAAAGTGTCTAAGTTTCCTGCTGTCAGTTTACCCAGTAATTCATGGGCGAAAGGATGATAGAAATTTAGCTTTGTTGCGGGCAGTTTTTCTGCGTAGCGAATTTCTACAAGCATACTCTGAACATCAAAATATGGTTCGCTTGCGAATAACGCAGGAGGATTTGAACCTTCGCCCTGTAAGGAGTGAATTTGAGTTGTACCAGATGTGTAATGGAAATCACCATTGATTGCAGACTTGGAAGCCACTAAGGCAGTTTGTTTAGAAAGTTGGCTCCCTGCAAAGTAAAAGGAACCCAAGGCAGGATCGTCTCGATAAATATCAATTGCAACTTTGGGATCAGAACCTTCTACAAGCCTGGGAATAAATTCATAGAGACTGATATTTGGCAGAGAGTTAGAAGTACCAGGAATATCATAAATAGCCTCAGCTGAAAGCTGTTTTTGTGTCCATTTTCCATTCCGATATTCACTCCAGCCCAGCCTGATTTCCCAACCCTCTCTCGGTTTTCCAACTTGTATTTTTGCGTTGGGATCAATTTCAGATGGCAATGCTACTGGAACAGTCTTCTTAGCAAACTGTGGAAAGAAAATCAGCAAACGTTTATTCCAAACAACAGGGGTTAGGTATGTACCATTGCTTATGACTTGTCCATTTGTATCTTCCAAGTCATAACTTGGGATATCGACTTGCACTTTTTCCCAAGGATACCAGTTCAGCTCTTTGGTATCGAAGTAACGGTAGTAGAAGAAGTAAGGTGCATTTCTTGTTCTGGCAAAAATATGCAGTTTGATTGGTACTTTGCTTCCAGAATCATTAACGTCTGTTTCAAGAAACAATCCGACGACCTTCAGATTGGCAACCTCATCTACCTTGAATAAGTAGTTCTTCAAGGCATCTTGAACGGTTTGCGGGTTGATGTCCTTCTGTAGTAATTCTGATTCCAGTTCCTTGTAGAACGGACTTTTATCATCGCGAAGCGCAGGTTCAATCCAGTTCTCGGGGTAGAGGAACACCTTACGATTGGCTTCCCAAACACGGTAGCGCTGCATCCACTCCCAGCGATCGCGATCGAGTACACCATTCGGGACGCCATACTTCTCTTCTAAGCCAAGGAAGCAGCGCTGAACAAAGAGTTGCACAGAGGAGATTGCCTGTTTGATGCGGGAAGTTTCCATGCAGGCGTCCATCTGCACATCAATAAGAAAAAATTCAAACAGACTATCGGCGTCAACCACGCCCCATTCGATCAAATCTGGCTGCACCAGTAAGTAGGCAATCAGGGCGAGTTTCTGATTCTCACGTAACTGGTCGTTTAAGGGTTTGACGACTTGCTCCCAATCTTCTTGATCAAAGCGAGCACGAATTGCTTTACGAATGGATTCAGCGATTTGGTGACACGCCCAAAACTTAGACGTAGGTTTCGCCCACTCAAATAGGCGATCAATATCAACTGCGATTTTGTCAGCAACGACTAATGCATGTTGAAGTTTAACCAGGTTAACCTCGTTCCGAAAATCATCTAGGCATTTAAGGTCAAAATGGTCTGGTTTGATCAGCTTTTCAATGTTTTCCTGCTTCCAATTTGTAGCATCTGCTATTTTCTGGCTTAATGCAGCTGTTTTCGCATTCGGTTGTGTTGGGTCAGCAGGCTGAACTGCCCACTCAAATAAATCCAGCAAGCTAGTCTCAGTTCTGGGTAAACTGTTTCGAAGAGTTGTATATGCCTGTAATCGCAACCAATGTTGTAGTGTAACGGCATTGATATTAAATTGAGCAAAGTCAATGCTATGGGTTTGCCAGTAGGTTACTTCATCGACACTCAGGTTAAAGCCGTTGATTAACAGCGCAGCTTTCGAGAGCTTCGCAAATACTTCTGGAACCTCTGATCCTCCAGAGTAATCGGGTAATAGTGCGGAGGTCGGAATATTAGATTTAGCCAGAGTCGCGGTTTTCCACTCGAGTTGTGTGGGAGGTTGGCCACTCACTTCCAACCAATATAGCTTTCCGCTCTTCAGCTTCTTCTGGGTTGGATCGGTTGACCAAACGTTGGAAGGATCTTCTTGCTGATATTTGAAGGGAATAGACTCACCGTCCAGCACAAGAGGAAGGGGTTGGGTGTCACTAATTGCGACAAAGGCATAGGCTTCGTCAGTTGATGGAATCAGGTAACCCTTCCAGGTGCTTGTGCTGTCTGTAGCTTGTGCTTTGATTCCCTCTAGCACCTTAATCGCAGGTTGGCTAGATGTCCCTACTTTCAGCAAATCTGACAACAACACATCAGTAACATCATTGGGTAGACTGGTTGCCCCTGCTAAAGTATCAATAATCAACCGATGAGCTAAGCGCTGCCGCAAAAATGGCAAGAAGTGCTGAAGGAAGTAGAATCGTTTGTCCAGAGCACTATCTCCATCAGGCGGCAGGACATCCCCCTCCAATAGTTTGTTCTTGGGCTGGTTATCATCTTGGTCTGGGTGACAAGTTTGAGAATGCTGTACCTGTGCCTCTGTTGATTGGCTCTTTGCTGCATCCGGGAAAATGCTTGAAAGGGCATCATTGAAGATATTTTTGGGTTGTTTACTGACGCGATCGATGGCTTTTGCCCAATTTGAATCCGTAGAGAGGGCTTTCGCTTGGGTTTGTTCTTCGGAAGTTAAAATACCCGTTACTTGAAGACTGGCACGGGGTGGAGTTACGTTTTTCTGCTCACTATACTTCAGTTTTTTTGCCAGAGTCTTTTGTGATTCCGGGATATTGATCGTCAAACCTACAGGTGCATTAGTGGTATACACCGTTGTTCCATCCAGCAAGCCAATGATTCTTTCAACAACTGATTGCTCAAACAATAAGCTTGCCTTAGTACGAACCAGTTCGGTTGTCGCTTCTTCTTTCCTGTCGTCTTGAATGTCTGGATGGTCTTGGTCAATTTTGCTCAAGCCATCGTAAAGGGTTTTAGTGGTTTGCAGAATGCTTTTCTTAGTAGGAGCCAGAGGACGGAAAGCATCATCCTGTCCTCGAATAATGTAATTGAGTTGGCGGAACGTGAAGCCAGCATCCTCCATCTTGCCCCAGGTTTCGAGCAAGGTGAGTGTTTGATCAGCGTTTTTGAATGGATCGCCGAACAGAGCCATTATGTCGAACAACTCCGCTATGCGAACCTGTAGAGTTTTTGCTAACAGGCTAAAGCGATACAACAGTGACACATTTGCCAGGGTTAGAGCATCAGACAATTTGCTGAAGCTCATTATTGCTGTAATATCATCCGCTTTCAGCTTTAACGCTGCCATTAAGACTGGAATATGATCGGTTATTTTGACAGATTCCGTTAGGTAATTGCCATGTTGATCGGCTTTAAAGACCTTATCAATACCTAGCAGGTTATGGGTTAAAAACAACCGAGAGTAGAGGGATTTTTCACCGATCGTGCTGATATCAGCCCAAAAGGTCAGCAGTTTTTCAAGTGGCAACCCGGTCAAGTCGAGTAGCTTTCGGATTGCAACGAATTGATGCAACAGATGGGGCGTAATTTCGGCATGATTTTCGACAACAGGGGGACAAGACAAAGTATCAGTAAGGTCATCGGCTTCCTCCTGACAACCTTTGTTTCCTCCATTACCGGTGTCACCACAGGTATCTGTAAATACGCCAAAGCCCACATAGTCACATTGCTCAGGCGTTGTTCCCCCCCCTGATGTTAAGTGAGCAGATAATCCAATCAGTGCTTTATCTGTTTCGTCGATCGTCCAACCCATTTTGTGCCAGAGGCGGAGGAAACGATGGATGCGATCGTATTCATTGACAGTCAAAACTGAGCCATCAAGATGCACCAAACGAACTTTGTCTAAATCACAAGTATCTTGAGGGGGAAGCCAGCGCACAGGCATCTCGCGACCACTGTCAACTAGAAAACTTCTCGGATCAATAAAACCAATTGGTTTCTTGGGAGCTTCTGGATCTCTAACTTGCACCCAGGTATCTTCTTCAAACCGCTCTATAAACGGTTGTCCACTAGTACTAACAACTTGGCTAGTCAAGATGACATTGCCAATCAAATTGTTATTTTGATCTACAATCGTTCCATCTTTGCGTAAAGCACCAACAAACTCTGGCTCGAAATCATCATTTGTAAAACGCTCAGTAAATAACTGCCCTTCAATTGGGAGTTGTGGTCCTTCGCCTGATTCTAAGACAATTAATTTGCCGATTCGCTCAAAGTAGCAGTAGACCCAATTTCGTAAGTCTTTAATGTCCATGCACCAATTCAGTTTCTGCTGTTGGCACGGGTCAGGATGCAACATGGCATCGAGCAGAGGAACCAGTGGTTGAGTCGTCTCCAGAAAAGCAACTAGCTTGCCAAATCGAATATTGAGTTGATCACTCGTTGTATCAACTAATGTTTGCAGGAAACGGTAGCTGAAACGAATACTTTCTAAAATGGTCAGCGCTCTGCCTTGAGGAAAGTTCGGGTTGATGAACTGTGTTTTTAACAGTTCAACTAAATCGACATACTGAATCCCTATACGAGGTAAAAACTGCTTTTTGACAAAGGTTAGACCTTTTTTCTGAGTCTCGCTCGTACTAAGCATTTCGGCTTCTGTGCTATAGCCGTAATACCCGTGAACTGGTTTCACACCAATGTTCTGGCGGTATTCGGTTTCAGTGTGGTTTTTTTTGAGAGTGATGTCGAAGTAGCGCTTGGGCCAGAATGCCTCTTTGGTCAGGATGATGTATTCTTCCTGGGTCAGTCCCAAAAACTCGGCATCGACAGCGTGATCGAGAGTTGTGGTGTGGAGGGTTTGTAATTCCTCTTGCTCAGCAGGAGTGAGAACCACATTGGGGCAGATTTCCTTTGCAGTGCGGTAAACATCTTGCAACTCATAGCGACTGGTTCCCAGGTACTTGAGAAAGATGCGAATGGCATCAATCGACTGGTGATAGGGTAGCGTAAAGGGGTACACTGCGATTTTGAGAATACAGTATGCCTCGTAGTTGGTATGTTGGGGTTGCGCTAATAGTTCACTGGTGGTTTCGTCTTCAACGTTGAAGGTCTCCAGACGAGCCTGCTTGGGTTTGTTGGTATCTGCGTGGTATTCACCCAGATGCACCACGAAACTCTCCATGACTTCGTTCACCAGATCGATGTAGGGTAGAACGGTGAAGGCATTTTCGCAGGTTAATTCCAAACAGCCCAAATCAGGACGACGGCGGAAGAGTTTTTCCAGGGGCGTATTTGCAATGCCCTTCACACCCGTATTTGGGTTATCTGGATCGAGGTTATTGTTTCGTAGGAATTGCAGCAGTTCAACAAAATATGCAACGGGACTGTAGACGGATGCGCATTCTTCACATTCGCAGAAGTCCATACTGCCAAACAATTCTTCGAGGTTGAGCGGAACGGGTTCTTCCTGGCGATCGACAACTGCTTGTAAAGTCTTAATGCGTGTTTCAGGAGACTGCTGACCGTCAATAATTGCCAACCCTGTACCTCGCACAGCTTCCCGCATGGTGATTAATGCCTGTTCAGTGCGGATGCGATTATTAATGGAATTAGTATATACCTGGCGAGCAGTCTCCTCACCAAGAGTTTTGCTGTAGGTATTCAGGAAGGTCGATTCTGGCATTTCAGCAATCTGAAATGCTGAGGTTAGCTTTGCTTGCATCAACACTGGAATTGCCTCTGGGATAGGGCTAACTGCCTGTACCCGTTGAAGAGTTTTCAACTCTTCAACAATTTTGGGTCGTTGATCTTCGGCAATGTCCTTAAACGCTTCAGGATTCTTCAGTGCGGTGTAAACCGAGGTTGTACGAATATTGAAATCAGGCTGATTTGCCAGGAAGCTGGCTACCCCAGTCCGCACAGTTGTGTCGGCGATAGGAACTTCTGCATCTTGCACCATACGTTGCAGTACTGCCGTAGGTTCCATTACAAACAGTTTGTGTTGCAAGGTTACTGCAAAGTTCTGCTTTTTCTCATTCTCATCTGTTCCAGGAATTGCTTCGGGCACTGCTTGGGGATCTACAACTTCAGCCAACTTCGCGACATTAAAATTTAGTGCCACATCACGTAAGTTGTTGACATCTGGATGCTCAGTAAGAGCGGTAGTTAATGGCAGGTTATCGTCTGACCAATCAGCCAACACATTCGCCAGCATGATTTTTTGCAACGAAGCTTTTGGTAGTTTCTTCTCCAGGTTCTCAAAGGCTGCTGAAACATCACCACTTGCATCGTTAAATGCAGTAGTTACTACTTGTTGATGTTTCTGATTACTCAGAACTGCATTGAGGACTTGGACTCTAGATTTGAGGTTGGGGGCTTGAGATGACATAGCTTGTTACCTGAGTAGTGAATCGCTAAATACGGAACAGAACTTTTCTATGTAAGTGATTTGATTGATTTTGTATGGTTATCTCAAAAAGTGTTTGGTGCTTTTGAGAAATTGTGCTGAGTTTGTATCCTTAATTCAGCCTACGAGAGTAGGCGATATACAAAAGTGGGCAATCGTATCCCAGGAAATTCAACTCAAGATTTCACAAATTGCCATTATCAGCGCAGTAAGCCATCCCAGAATAGAAGTACCATAAATTAACTTAATAGCATTTTCATGATTAATCCAAAGTTTGGAAGGTTTAATCCGTCCAAGAAATTGACCTGTATCAATTCCTAATTCTTTTTCAATTTGTCTGGCACGATCCCTTAGGTCACCATAGAGTTCTGAGTTGCGTTGCTCATAGATACTGATACCGAGTGTAATTAGTAAGCCAAAAATAGAAATTACAATTCGTGAGAATGGTGATAATCCCTCATCTAGCTTGTTTCGAGACAGCAGGGAAATGAGGAGAGCGACTGACACAGTGGGTACTAATCCCAGAAGCTTGAAACGGACATCGATCAACATGCGCCAACTGTTGCATATTTCGCCATACAAACTAAGCAGAACCTCTTTATGTGCCGGTTCTTGCATGGTGTCAGGCACAACTGGTAACGGTGAAGTATCATAGTCGCGATGTTTGCGTTCTCCTTCCTCGGATGGGGGCAAGGGTTCGTTGAACCAGGCATAGCACTTCCAGTCTTGCCCTTCTTTTCGGAAGACTCGAATGTTGCGGTAAACGCCCTCAAAAGTTTTTCCGTTTCGTTTGCCTTTGGCTCGAACGTGAAGGGTGATAATAGCAGCGTCTTGGGATTCAGATAGTTTTATGTTTATGACTTCTGAGCAGAGATAGCTGTAGGTGTTTTTTGGTTTCAGTAGCTCTTCAAGATAGGTTGCTTTATCGACTACAACTCCACTTGCCCGTCTAAAGATCAGGTCGTCGGCTAAGATGCATTTAAGTGCGACATCATTTCGCTGTTTTTCTGCCTCGCCGATCGCAATATTCAGTTGGATTAGTTTTTCTTCTAATGACATAAAATAACTCCATTCCCATGCAATGCTCTAGTCTGATTTGCAGTATGTTGCATTGAAGATGCTGCCCGATCGCAAACTCTGTCTGAATTGCGATCGCCACTCACCCACAAAGGCAAGCCAATAGTTCTGGATGACATACTCACTGATCTTTCAATAATGCGATCGTTGATTTGAAATGGGTGCTGGATCATGGTTAAAAGTCTCCAGAAAGGTATTTGATAGGTTTAGGAGGTAATGTTGGGTTTCGTGGTCCTGAACTCAATTTATGAGAGTGGGCGATTGTACTGGTGAGAATTTTAGAGAATACAAATGAACCCCCCACTGACCAAAAACAACAGGCCACGTTGTCACTTTTTCCTGACCCATGAAGGGTGTAAGCGTTTTTGATGGATAAAAATTCTGGCTGCTTACTCGATTGCATTAGAATGAGTTGATTATTCGTTGAGTGCTTCTGCTTTAGGTTGCTTCATGCTCTTTTGTATTGAAAGTATCTTTGAACGGCAAGCCGTGATTTAATGAGTCAAAATCAGACCTTTTTCAAGATATCCCCTTGCTAGGTGAGCAGCTCGTCCAGCAACTGATGTAATATCGATAGCCATTCCTGACAATAATCCTCCTTCTCTACCAAAGAAGTCTGCAAAAGCTCTTCGCGGTCCTTGCCCTACTACATGTCTTAGACCTAAGTACCCACCTGGTCCAACATGAGGTTGAATAGAAGGATCTAGAGCGAACATAAGTCGGGAACGCCATTCGATAAAGGTTCCGCGCCGAGCTGCTGCAAGAAATCCTCCTTGAAGTAATCGATCAACCTCACGTGGTGTCAAAAATTCACCTAAAGCAGTTCTATCTCCTCGTGCAATTGCATCATCTGCAACTTGAGCACTTTCAGTCACTATTTGTTGCATTCTTTCGATGAGTTCAATTCGCTGAACTGCTTCTGATACTTGAGGTCTTGCTGCTTCAGTCGTTTCGGTGACTGCTGCTCTAGTTCCTGAGCTTGCGGTTGCTCTAGCTCCTGAACCTGCTGCTGCTTCAGTTGTTTCGGTGGCTGCGGCTCTAGCTCCTGAACCTGCTGCTGCTTCAGTTGTTTCGGTGGCTGCGGCTCTAGCTCCTGAACCTGTTGCGGCTCTAGCTCCTGAACCTGTTGCGGCTCTAGTTCCTGAACTTGCTGCTGTGCTAGCCCCACCCCGCAGAGCGCTAATTGCTGCAGAACCACCACGGACAACCCCAAAAGTCACTAGCCCAATACCAGCATCTAGAGCAACAGCACCTACTGTCTGTTCTTGTCCTGTAAGAGCGCGAGTTGTTGCTCCTCCAGCAACTCCTGCTGCCGCTGCTGCCCCAGCTTGTACAGCAAGACTTGCACCCATTGTTAGCCCAGCGACAGCACCAGAAACAGCACCACCTGCAGCTGATGCTCCTACAGATCCCCAGTCACTGACTCTACCCTGTGTGTAGAGTTGCCGTCCTGCTTCAATGCCACCACCGATGACTGCTCCAACAGCGGTGCCTACAGCAGCAGCTAAAAAATTAATTGCTTCGCCATCAGGATCGAATGCTATGACTGGCTTATTTTGCACATAGACATAAGGTTGATATGTAGCGTATTCAAAAGTAGATTCTCTATATATTGCGGGGTCAAAACTTATCCATCTACCGAGCCACGATGCATAGTATCTAGCACCGTGATAGTAAAGTCCTGTCTCCTCGTCCCGTTCTTTTCCTGTATAGCGATAACGTTTTAACCCCACTTCTGCTGCGCTACGCCCCCCTTGATAAGAGGTACTGCCATAGGGATAGTATTCTTCGTAAGAGATGACATTACCAACCTCATCCAGTTCCAAACAAACAGAACCAAGGTGATTATCGTGTTGATAGCGGATTAGAGAAACGTTTAGATTGATGTTATCCGCGGTATCTAGTGTTTTAGTTTCTACCAATGCAATTCGTTGCTTGTCATCCATAATGTGCAGCGTTTCCCGTTCCAACTTACGGGTGCTACCATCGCTTTCGTATTCCCGGTAGATCTCAAACCCACCCAGGTAAAACCGCTCTTGCATTCGGGTGGGAGTTGTGCCTGCTGGGGTTTGCCGCTCGGTGACTTTCCGCACCCGCTGACCGCCAGCATCGTAAACATAGTAAGTAATTTCAGGTGTACCACCGTTATTCACCACCTGCTTTGAGCTTGCCTGCAACTGGTCATGATCATCCCACTGCATCAATGGCAGATGGGGCATTCGGGTCATGTTGCCGTGAGCATCGTATTCGTAGCGTGCATTAAGCGTTCCTGGCAAGTCTCCCGGTAAGCTGGTGCGGCTGAGGCGATTGTTGACTTTCCCCGCTTCAATCAGACTGGGTTCGTTGTAGGCATAGTGACGTGTCCAGCGTCCACTCGCTGCCTGGTGAATCATTTTGAGGATATTACCCACCGCATCATATTCATAGCGCTCGGTGTAATTGCCCATCGCAGTGCCATCACCAGGATGGGGCAGATTCATGCGGAATGAATCATCCTGATCCGTTTGGCGAGGAGGGTTTAATGCTCCACCTGTTTGTCCCAAATGCTCTCGTCCAGAGGCTTTCAGTAGGCGGTAGAGCGGGTCGTATTCGTAGCTGGCGCTGGGTTCAACTCGTTGATTTCGGAAGTAAATAATATTTTGAATATCCGCATGGTCATAAATATGGGTAATGTTGCCCACGGGATCGCAGGTGTAGCGTAAATCTTGAGCGCTCTGATTTTCGGTTTCGCTAAATTGCGGACGAATGGTCAGCAGACAAGTTAAGCGAAAGGTCTTTTCATCGTAGTCATAGCGCGTTCTCACCTGATTGCCGTATTCAATCAGCGTGCGCTGTCCCTTGGCGTTGTAGTTGATGTTGGTGACGGCATGGAGATCGGCAGTAGAAGGACTCAGCAATCCACTCGGTGCTGTGGCTTGTCGCAACCACACATCCACTTTTTCCAACAAATTGGCTTCGTTGTAGCCCGGTTGAATGATATTGGGACGAATGCCGCTGTGATGGGGAGTTGTCAGTGCAATCGGACGATTGAGCGCATCGTAACGGGTGAATGCCGTGAATTGTTCTGATTCCAGTTGAGGGTTGGCAGCGGTGGCGATCGCCCCCAAATCCGTCAAATCCCGCAACGCCATCCAATCCGCCAGTTCCTTGTAGTTCTGCGCGAACTGACGACTGCTCTGTAAAAGATTGCCCTTAAAGTCATATCGCTCATTCGTGGCAACTCCGGCACCATCGTAATGCTGGTACAGTTGCCCTCTCAGATTGCGATCGGCTTCCGAGTACATTTCGCCATACACCAACCGTTCCAGCAAGCGTGGGTCGGTTGTTCCGACCTGCACAAAAACATGAGTCGGACGCTGAAGAGAATCATAGCGGGTGCTAAACATCCGGTTGAGGCTATCCCATTTGCGAATCGGTTTGCCCGCCACATTGTTCAACATCCAGCGATCGCCCGCATCCATACTGCGCTGACGAATTGGGTGCCCCAACAGGTCATAGTCGTATACCATGACCTTTCGTCCCAGAGCATCCGTCACCGATCGTTGATCGCCTTCAATATCCAGTTCCACCCACGTTTCATATTTCTGGGCAGTACTATCGGGGGCAAGTCCGTTATCGGCGATCGTCAAGAACGTCCGTGCCAGAGTATCCAGATGGGCGATTGTCGGTGTGTTGGCGTGTTTTGCAGCTAACCAGGCAGCGCGTGTTTCCTGATTACCCGGTTCGGGTGCGGTGGGGGCAGGACTGCCGCGATCGCGATACCACTGGCTCTCTAACACCGTATCATTCTCATCCCAGGTGAACTGCTGCCACGCGTCAAACTCCACCTTTGAGAACGTGCCATTGGGTAGATCGGTGCGAATTACTCGCTCCAGCGGATCGTAGTGAATAATCGGCGTAACACCCCACTCCACTAAATCCAGTTCAGTTTCGTAGCGATGGGTGGCACTAAAAAATGGCTCGTACTTCTTAACGGGTTTGCCCTTGTTGTTAAAAATCGTGCGTCCCGTACCGACCCAACGCGGGTTTGTTGGCTCCTGAACCAGTTTGCCTGCGGCATCCCGTTTCAAAGATCCGTCTGGATTTCGGGCGGGTGCCAATCCCGGTTCTGCCTGTACCTTGGTTTGAATCTCTCGCCCAAATCCATCGGAATAGAGAAAACTATGCTGAATTTTGGTTTGTTCACTTGCTGCTAAATCTGCAGTGTGGGTTTCTCGCACCAGCGTATAGACTACGGCAGGTTGTCCCGTTTCTGAGCCATCGGGTAGAACCTGCCGGGTGCGGCGATAGCGTTCCAGGTCGTACACCAACCGCGTCGTTGCATTTGCCAAAATATCGTGAGGATTTGTCAGGGGATTGTCGATGTGATTGGCGATCGCACCTCCATCTAAATCCGCCACAAAGCGCGTCAGGTTATCCCCCTGATTTTCCGCAGCTTTGCCCATTACGGCAGTACCTACTACCATTCCTAACGCATCAAACGCCACCTGAGCACGATTGCCATTGGGATCAATCACTTCCCAGGGTTGCATCACCCGGTAATCATTTCTGACCTGGATGACATTAGTTCGAGGTGCAGGCAACGCATCACGGGTCTGCTCTGCTAACAACCCATAGGTGTCATAAACAGTGGTGTAAATGCCCCCAAAGGGATCTTTGACTTGAGTCGGTAGATAAAACTGGGCTGGATCAAATGCCTGCCGTCCTGAGGAAATCCACCAATTCCCATCCTGTTGGGTATACTTGCCTTCTCCTAGCAACAAAGCATTCAAGTCGCCTGTGCTGATCTTGCTGCTATAAATTTGGGTCAGCAGTCGGGGTGTGAAGGCTAATTTGTAGCTTTCCCCAGGCAATGCCAGGGATTCTACTTCACCGAGGGGGAGCAACGTCGGGTCAGTGCTATTGGCTTGACTGTTGGGACGATAGCGCGATCGCACCTGTTCAATCAACCGTCGCTGCTTGCCGCTAGTGGGCTGATCTTCGTAATTCACCTCGCTGTCGAAGATATGAACAAACTCCCCTAAATTAGCAGGATCGGGTTGAACAAAGTCAGAGAGTTGAAACCGAGTTCCAGTTTTTGAATAGCCTGTTAATTCGTAGGTACGAGTTTCAATCGGCACCCCAATGCGATACCAAGTTTCCTCATTGGGCTTGTTCGTCACCCGATTTTCAGTGTAAGTAATCAAGGTTTTGCCCTGCTCTGGGTAAACCAGATTGCGGCGCGGATAAGCAATCGCCACCGACTTCAAGCCATTCCCATACTGATCCACCTCTAACGTGATTGCATGAGTAATCCGGGGATCATCAGGATTACGTTCGTAGTGGTAATCAATCGTCTCGCGATCGTGGGCATAAAACACGGCATGACGATTCGTTTGCCGCTTCTGAATTGAGCGAATTTCGTAATTCTGCTCTGACACACTGTAGGGATGCGATTGCTTGTCCAAACCATCTAATGCATAGATTTCCTGCCGCAGAATACGACCCTTGAGCGATCGCACGGCTTCTCGCTCTTCCTGAACTGTCAACCCCAACGGCAAAATCGTATCTGGTAGCAATGTCGTCTGAAACCGTACCTCACGGGTTTGTCGTTCCGTCTCGGTCGCATTGTCAGGAATACGATACTGAGGCTCCCGATAGTACCCCTTCTCAGCAAAAAAGTTAGAGATGCGATCTCGATCGATATAAACTCCAGTATGAAACCAAGTCTTCGTCAGTACCGGAGGAACATGCAGAGCTTGCTCCAGGGCATTGGTTCCACCACCCTGCTGGAACACCCCATAGTCCTCAGTGTCCCACTGTTCTACGAAGCCAAACCCTCGAAACTCCCGCTCTTCTCCATCAAAATAACCATGATGGTAGGCATAGCGAGTCACAAAGCGATTACCAGAAATATAATCTCGTGTCTCTACCCGCTCGACCACATGCACCAGGAAGGGCAGTTTTGTAATCCAGGGGTTACCTGCTAACCGATCTTGCAAGTAAAACTTGGTGGAAGGCGCATACTGCACTATCGTTGCTGCACCCATATTGTTGACGGTCTTGACCAACAGGTGAGGCTTCTGACCACCCATCAAGTCGATGTACCGCATCACACGAGGTGCACTTCCAGGTAAAGGCGATGACCAAACCAGACAAGCAGTTCCGTTGCCTAACAAGTCGAGCGTTGTGACCGAAACAACATTGTCGATCACTGGAAAACTCTTCAATACCCGCTTCACAGACCAGCTATTACCCGACTGATTGAAGTAAACCTGTACCCCTTCTCCACTCAGATATAAGATGTCCGTTGTGCCAGACCCATCGATATCCGCCAGCAAAATGCGACGTTGATTGAAGATGTCGGGTGCATCAAACCAAGGGGCATTGTCCATCGTCACCTTCGCCCCAAACCGCCCGTACCCCAAGTTTGCCCAGTAACAGACTTCCCCGTTGCGAATCCGCACAATATCCGTCAACCCATCCCCTGACATATCCGCCAGATAAATAGATTGGGTACCATCAGCAAAAACGACTCGCGGTCCTTTCTCCTCATCCCAAGGTTGGCGAACTCGTTCAGCCGCTCCAAATCCATCTTCTGCTAGCGATGAGTGCGAGACAAAACAATCGTCTTCTGTAATCAAAATATCTGTATGCCCATCTCCATCCAAATCAATAAACTTTAGGTTTGGATTATCCCAATCCAAGTTGGGCAGGGACTTGAAGGGAATAAAATTTGCCCAATCTGCATCCTGAGTACGTTCGTAAAACCCTGGTGTGGTGCTTCGAAGTGTTACTAAATCGGGTTGCCCATCTCCCGCTAAGTCGAGAAACTGAGCACCATTGGCTAAACCACTGCTTGGTTTATGAGCAACGAGTTCAACTGCAGCAAATTTTGCTTCAACATGCTCCTTGCCATTGGCTTGAACAGGATTAACAGGACTGAGGTTGCGCTTGTAGAACCACCCATTCCCTTGCTCCGTCAAAATTCCCGATAAGCCTTCCCCATCTAGATCCACCCACTGGTAGCGCGTCCCATCTAATCCTTGAGGCAAATTTTCTAGACTGATGCGATCGACCTCTCGTACTGTCTCATCAATATTGGGTTCGCTATAGGTGAATTCTAGGGGTGGCAAAGACTTTTGGATGTAGCTGCCCTCATTCGGTTTGTAGCCTGTTTGCGTGACTGTCTTCAGAAATGAATAGACTGGGTTGCGAACATCAGTAGGGTTTTGTTCGTAGGAATAAGTAAAGTCGGTCGATCGCACCAATCCGTCGTAGCCCTTATCACCGTTTGGTAGATCAGGGATGTGATGGAACATGAGCACTCTTTGACAGAGGCGGTAAGTCCGTATTTCAAAACTCGATCGGTAGCTAGAAAATGGGTCGTTCCGCACCGTCCACAAACCTGAATCGCCTGGTTTAGGATTCGCTGCATCATGTTCCCCATAATCAAACACGACCTCAAACAACCAATCTGTTCGAGCACTCAAATCTTCATTGGATTGACGGGGAACATGATTACCATAGTAGATGTGTTTCAGATAACGATTGACCGATCGACAGTCGATCGTACGGTTCTGTTCGTGCGCTTGGGCGGTGTCAATTCCCTCAGAGTTTTCAGGCTTGTAGCTGTAGCGTATAGCATTCCCCTTGTCATCGTAGCTCTCACAAATCAACCAGCTAAAAACATGGGTTGGTTGAGTAGGATCAGCAATGCGACTTTCCGTCGTCTTGCCGTACAACGTGGTAATGTTGTCCTTGGAAATCGATCTCCAGTGTGTCTCCCCCGAATCAATTTTTGTCCAGCGTTCAATTCGGGCAAACAACCCCTCAATTCGAGGGCGATACTTGCGAACGCAATAGCCATTTCGTACCGTCTCATCTACCGTGCCATCTCTCTTCAGCAAGGGCACTAAATCTTCTGCACCTGAAAGGATAAAAACATCTGACTCTTCACTGTCCCAGTAGCGTGGTAGCCCCTTATCGGTTTTGCGAGTAATCGATGGCAGTGACAGGCTCCAACCCATCCCAAATATTCCATTACCTGCCCCAGAGTCGTAGGAAAGTGACAGTTGTGGACCGAAACCTGAGCGACCCGGACTGGTTGCGATCGGCACCGACATTGAACCTGTGCCTGTCACTGGGTTAGCTGCAAACTTCTCGCCCATGCCCTTAATCGCCCCACCGCCTTTAGGTAGGGATACAGTAGGAGGCGGAGAGAAATAACTTTTATCGGACTCATCTCCTCCGCTTTTGCCTTGGGCAGAGGCAGAAGAGCTAGGCGGAGATACGGATTCTCGACTGTTCATAAGCACTCGTGGGGCTAAACGACGTGCGATCGATCAAGTGAAAAGCCTGACTGGAGTTAATTCACCATTTTTTACCAACAAAAAATATATCTAGCGAGAGTATTCTTTTGGAACTCGCCATAAATCGTAGAGATTCTTAACAAAATAAAATTTTTGTTACTTCTGTGACCGTTTCTTCAATCAAGAATTAGACTCTGCTACGTAGGAGTGAAACCTTCAAATCCAGGCATGTAAATGATATTTACTGGGAATTCTAGGAAATTGGTAGTACCCACGAGGGTACTCTTGATGCAGCCTATATGTGTTATGTATGCGTCAAGCTTGGTTGACTGATGAGACTAGTTTAAGAACTATCCTCTTTTAATGGGACACCCTTATTAGTGAGGTTGCTGCCAATTTGTTGTGGATAAGCAAATGGATCAAATCGTCCGAGAGTTTCTGAACCATCTGGAGAGCCGTGAAGTTAAATTGCTGGCTTGGGGGGTGGTAGATGGTGGTTTTAGCGAAGATGAGGTTGAAGAATTCGCAGACGAAGTCATTCAAAACTTAGACGTTGATGTTGACCCTTGGGACTTGCTTGATGAAATGCAGGAACGAAAGCTTCTGTTTGATTTCAATTGGAGAGGAAGACGGCTTTACCGAACCCGCATGGCTGAGGCTGTGCGGTTATTTGCAAGGCTAAGGCAGCTTTTTCCTAACCGTGATTGGCAAACTTCACCCACGCTGGTTGCGGATTACCGCTTTTCCTTACGACAGCGAGTTTACCCAAAGCGAGAAATTCAACCGGAAATAGTAGTCGAACAATTGGAAGCGGAGAAGCTACTAACCTTCGTAAGGCGTACCGCATTGGAAGCTTTGCTGCGATCGCCCAACCGCACCTTAGAACTTGCCGACTTTCAGGTGCGGGCGACTGCTCGGATGCTCCGTGACCTAAACAGTACCAAAAGTCGCGGCATGATTGTCTGTGCTGGTACAGGGACAGGAAAGACTCTAGCCTTTTATTTGCCTGCCCTCACTCACATTGCTGAGCTGATTAAGAAAACAACTTTTTGGACAAAGGCGATCGCCATCTACCCACGTAATGAACTGCTCAAAGACCAGTTCTCTGAAACCTATGTTGAAGCCCGTCGTCTTGATGCCACACTCACTGCCCAAGGTCAACGCAAGATCCTGATTGGCGCTTTCTTTGGCTCAACGCCTAGACGAGCCAATGTAGAAGATTATGCCCTAAAGAACGATTGGATAGCTGAGCGAGGCGGTTTTACCTGCCCCTATATTCGATGTCCTCGGTGTAGTGGTGCTCTAAGCTGGCGGCGAAGCGACTTAGAACAAGGGAAAGAGCAGTTAACGTGCCTAGAGCCAACTTGTGGTGCAGTAATTCGTGAGGATGAGATTGTGCTGACGCGCGATCGCATGATTCGGACTCCTCCCGATCTACTCTTCACGACTACAGAGATGCTCAATCGCTCACTTGGCGATTCTCGATATGGTCATATCTTTGGAATCAATACGGCTAAACCTCCTCACCTGATGCTGTTGGATGAGGTTCATACCTATGTCGGGATTCATGGGGCACAAGTTGCCTACCTGCTCAGGCGATGGCAGCAGCTTGTTAGCAAGCGAGTCCAGTTCACGGGGTTGTCAGCGACACTTCGGAGTGCAGCTGAATTCTTCACGCAACTCGTTGGATTAGAACCGGGATCGGTCGAAGAAATTTCTCCCAGTGACGATGTACAGCCAGAGGGAATGGAATATCTGTTAGCTCTGAGAGGCGATCCGGTTTCAGGAACGAGTTTATTATCTACCAGTATTCAAACCGCCATGCTGTTGCAACGGGTATTAGATCCCCCAAACAGTACCTCTAGCAACGGTGCTTATGGTTCCCGTGTATTTGCCTTCACGGATGACCTGGATGTCACTAACCGTCTCTTTCACAACCTTCTTGATGCTGAGGGACTCAATAGCTTCGGTCGTCCTATAGCTAGACGCCAACCCTTAGCAAGCCTCCGTACTCATGATGCAACTGATGCAGCGCAGCGTCTGTTAACGGGTCAATCCTGGTTCCTGTGCGAAGAAATTGGGCATACACTTCAGAACCCGCTTCGTGTGACTCGAACCAGTTCCCAGGATACGGGGGTTGATGCAACTGCAAACCTCATTGTTGCTACGTCCTCGTTGGAGGTTGGCTTCAATGACCCAAACGTTGGAGCGGTCATACAGCACAAAACTCCACGAGATATGGCATCTTTTCTACAGCGTAAGGGACGAGCCGGACGCAGTAGAGCCATGCGCCCCTGGACGGTTGTCGTGTTGTCTGACTATGGGCGCGATCGCCTTGCATACCAAAGTTACGATCTGCTGTTTGATCCTACTCTTGAAGAGCGATTACTTCCTATCGCCAACCGCTATGTTATTCGTATCCAAGCTGCATTTGCTTGCATGGACTGGATTGCACAGCAGATGCAAGGCACTCCCCAAGGGAGTATCTGGAAAGACTTCTCTAAGCCTTCTTCCTATTCAGACCAGCAAGAACGTCAGCGAAAAGCCAGAAAGATTATTCAGTCCATCCTTGAAGACGAAAAACAGCAGCAATTTCTAGAAAGCTACCTTCAGTTGGCACTCAAGATTTCTTTGGGGGAGACACAAGCCATTCTGTGGGAGCCTCCCAGGGCATTGATGACAGGGGTTCTACCCACCCTCCTCCGGCGACTAGAGGCAAATTGGCAACGGCTCCCATTGCCAGGGGAACCTGAGTTGGACTATCACACGAGCGATCCCTTGCCTGACTTTGTACCGGCAAGCCTCTTTAGCGACTTATTACTACCTGAAGTTCGCATTGTTACACCACCTGCTACACAGCAAACTACGGAAGCTGATGAATACTATTTACCTATCCTTCAGGCTCTCAAAACTTTTGCGCCTGGACGTGTTTCCCGGCGCTTTGGTGTGCAACGCAGTCAGATTAGCCATTGGATTGCACCACCTGAGCTGATCGCTGGAAATCAGACTTTAGCGATTGACCAATACTGTACTGAGTTCGAGGAGGCTGGCACATTCCAAATTTGGCAGCAGGAAGGGGTTGCAAATATTCGCTGTATTCGTCCCTGGACGCTGAGTGTTGCTCAGATTCCATCGGAGGTCAGTGATAAATCGAATGCACAACTGCAATGGCGTACACAAATTGTTCCACCATCTAGCGGCAATTCATTAGACTTACCTCAAGGTTCTCTGTGGTTAGAGATTGTTTCTAAGCTTTGTAGCTTTACTCATAACCAGCAAAATCCTTTAGAAGTAAGACGTTTTGCTCTGGCTTCTCAGGCAAACCTACGAGTCAAGCGCAATCGCCAGGTTCAAGAATTAGAAACATCGATTCAGTTTATTGAGGCTGAGAGTGGCAAACCTGCGGGGGTTGGATTTGCTCAAACAGTGGATGGTTTGGTGTGTCGTTATCGGATTCCAGAGGGTTTTACGATTAGCCCCTATGATGCCAATCGTGCCAAAGTCTACTCATTCCGCAGTTCCTACTTTAAGCATCGGATTTTGCATGATCCTCGCTTAGATGGAATCGCCAACATCTTCCAGAGAGGGTGGTTGCACCAGATCTATTTGTCAATGCTGGTCGCCCGTGCTCTAGAGAGGGATATTTTCTTGCCTGAAGCTTTCGCAACGCTGCAAGCAGACGGGGTAGGGCAAGCAATGATCGCGGTTCTAGACGGGATTTTTCAGACCCTTACCGTTGAAGAACAAAATGACGAGGAGTTTGACGGGGATTTAGGTGAAGATGAGGAACAACCAGACCCTCACTTGCCTCCTGGTCGTCAACCCACCCATGAAAGATTGCGGGAGCTGTGTAACACACCCCTCATTCAAGAGGTTTTGAATGATTTAGCACCAATTCTGTGGAGTCCACCCGATGCCATGTGGGATGAGTGGGCAAAACAGCGATTTAGTGCAACGCTGGGTGGTGCTTTATTAGAAGCCTGTCGCCAACTTTGTCCCCAGTTTGATTCGGGAGATTTGCTGCTGGATCTCGACCCTGGTCCGCGATCGCCTGATAGCCCTGCCAAGCCTGAAGGTATTGAAGAAATCTGGTTGACCGAGGCAAGTCCAGGTGGCAGTGGTCTGATTGAGGAGATCTTGCAACGCTATGCAGCAGACCCAGCAGGCTTTTTCAGATTAGTCGAAAGTGCACTGGAACCTTCGGATTTTGAAATCATTGATTCAGAGTTAACCAATCTATTGGAGTTAACAGATTCAGATGACTCAATTTGTGATGCTCTTGCTCAGGTTCGAGGTGCAGAGTCCTATCAATCGTTGGCGATCGCCAGCGAAAACCTGAGACGTACTTTGTCACATCGGGGTATCCTCGTCACGCCTACTGTCATGACAGCTGTTCATGCTCGCGTTTTGACTCCAGGCAGTAATGTTGAAACCGATCGCCAACTGCTGAATTTGATTCGTGACTGGCAAGCACAAGAAGATCGTTTAGGCATCGAGATTGACGCGCGAGTGTTTGCTTACATCGCTAGCACCCAAAGCCGTTTCACAGATGCACTGCCGCCAGAAACGAAGAACAACCCCTATGTCTGCTTTCAGGTGCTCTACGGTCGTTTGTGGCTCCGAGGCAGCTTAATTCGTAATCGAGCCATCTCGTTTTATAACCCGTTTGCGATCGTGCCAGAAGCCGATCGAGAAATTCTATTAGATGTGCTGCAACCCACAGAGAATGTGGTGAAGTTAGAGGAAGCCAACTGGCGGGAGCAGGTTGATCAGGCATTAAAGACCGTAGGTGCTGTTTCCTTAATGGCGAAGTTGACTGATCGACAAGCCTTGAAGCGAGCCGCTTTGCAACTAATGACTGAACCCATAGACGTTGGATTTCTCAATGTATACCCTGTTGTCGAAGGCTTCCGCAGAACTCTACAGGGATATGTTGTGAGGTTACGAATTCGGGAGGCAGTGCAATGACCCGCTATATTCACTCCCGCTTGACTTCTCGTCAAGTTCCAGACCTCCTTCAAACTATTCTGGTGGCTGAATTAATCGCTCCTAGCCAAAATTTATGGCTAGTTTCTCCTTGGATTTCAGACATCCCCGTAATTGACAACACGGCTAATACGTTTCAAGCCCTTGAACCATCCTGGTATCGTTCTAAAATCCGTCTTTCACAGGTTCTTGCTTCTCTGACTCAACAAGGCACGATGGTTTATGTTGCGACTCGCCCTGACTCTCACAACAATAGTTTCTTGGAAGCACTGAAAACCAAGGCGGATTCAGACTATTTGAGCATTCACAAGGTAGAAGAGTTACATTCAAAGGGAATTTTGTCTGATTCTTTCTACTTGGCTGGATCAATGAACTTCACGTTTAACGGAATTACAGTCAATCAGGAAACATTGAGCTATGAAACTGACCCAACAGCGATTGCAGAACAGAAATTGAATTTCAGAGCGCGTTGGGGAGGCAGGATGTCATGAGTGCAAAAGCCAGTTTAGAGATTCGTGAGTTTTTAGAACAGTTTTTTGGTGAGGGTAACCGACTGACGCTGGAACGGGCACAAGCAAATCCTTTTCTCCAACCATGGATTGCCCGATTAGAGAAAGGAGTTCCTTCTGTACTCCCTTGCGCTCGGGAAGCAGGGACAGATTGGTATGGCATTGCCTTTACTGAGCAGCAATTTCGTGGCTTGCGAGAGGAACTTACTGCCTTTATTGGTCCCACTTGGTCAACCTTCCGAGGACAAAGAGCCGCTCTTGAACTCAGCGACCCCGTTGAATCGGCGGTACAGAAAATAACCCAAGGAAATACCTTTAAGTTTCAAGGGAAACGTGATCAATCCAATAATTCAACGGAAATCCGAAGTGCTTTGACCAGAATGCTCAAGGTTCTCAATCGCAAAACCAGTGGTAGCTATGAAGCACCACGAGCAACAGGGCGAGTTCTGCGAGATTTCTATACGGCATTACGGGTAGGCGATCGCTCTACTGCTGAGAAGGAAATTCAATACCTCCGCAATCAAAATCGTCTGGATACCCTGAATCTGCTGTTTCTTCGGGTACAGATGCTGGCAGAACTCCAGGCATGGAACGAGTTGTTACGACTGCCCGAGTTGCCCGATTTATTGCAAGTTCGTCGTCCCTTTGCTGTTACCCAAGCTGTTATTCAAGCAATTTACCAATGCGAGTTAAGCCGATTTGAAATCACGAATGCAACTCGAAGCGCTGCTGCCTATTTTCAAGAAGCTATCCTCCCGAACTATGGAATCCTCTTCACGAACAGAACTGGTAGCCGAGTCGCAGAGGTTGTGAAGTCTTTTATGCTTTTGGCAGTGGGAAGCGAACCTCCTAACCCAGTTTTGCGAGACGAACTGTTAACCGTTCCAGGATTGTCTGAAGCCGATCAGCGATATATGCAGAGTTTGGCAAGGCTTCTGCCAGACACTACACCGCCTGTACCCCAATCCGATCCTTTAGAAGAAGCGGTACAAGCAGCAGAAATTGGGAACTACGATCGCGTTCTAGCCCTTCTCCAGGAACACCCATCCTCTCAACAGTCTGTCAGACTACTGCTGGAGGTAGCCTACGAACTGCAAACCCTAGAAGCAGAGTGGGTTGCTCTGCAAGCATTTGATCAACTCTCTATTGAGGAGCGGGATGCAATTCAAGCAAGCCGAAGGAACCGAACTTTCCTTGAGTCGCTAATTGGTAAGGCCCAAACTACCACAAATGCCACAGCGGATTCTGTACCCACCAATTGGTTAGAGTGGTTGTCAATCCTAGACCAGAATCCAGTGTGGGAGCGAGCAGCCTATAGTGCAAGGCAAGGAGCACAGGAGTGGGATGTGGCACACTTGCTGGATGAACCAGGAGCGATCACCCAATTCTTATCGTTGCAAAATTCGATAGTGGCAAAAGCTCCAGAAACCCTACAAGACGCTTTTCCTCATTTACTGAGCTCGTTTCAAAAAGACCCAAATTTTCCTCGTCGCGAATTTCTACCCCTCTATACCGCTATTTTAGATACCCTTATCTTTGGCATTGTTCCAACTGGAGCAGGAGACCAGCACTTAACTCTTTTCAATGAGCTAGTCACTATCTTGTTGACGCTAGGCATTGATACCCAGCAGTACACCAACCTGCTTGATTACGCTCTGGATTTGTGGGACTGCTATCAAGCACCCAGCACTGTCGATTGGGGACTAGACACCGTCAATATTTTTATCCTACATCCCTGTCCAGATCGGGATAGGCGATCGCAGCTTCTGTTTAAGGTTGCAGAGAGCCTACGAGACTTTGCCAATCGGCTTGATGAGGTTCAGTGGAGCATCTTCCACTCACTGGCTAAGGATTTGAAGCTGGAGGCATCTTTTTCTGATTTGCTCGTTCAAAAGAGTGAGATGGAAGAAGCAGACCAGACCTCACAGAATATCTTCCAGAACTTGAAGAATAAAGCTATCCTGATATATACCCTTACTGAACCAGTTGCCCAACGAGTGAAGAGCTTTCTGGAGAATGCCTGCGAGGGTATTGCAGTTCATTTAAGCCATGACAAGGGAGGGAGCGATCGCCTTCGTCAATGGGTACAGAACGATGATCTAGTTGTGATGGTAACGGCAAGCGCGAAACATGCAGCAACAGGGTTTATTGAAGAGTATTGCTCTCAAGAGAAATTATTGCGTGTAAACAGTAAAGGAAGTGCCAGTATGGTTCGCGAGATTCAGCGTCATTTAGAGCAAGCATAAAGTTTGAGTACCTAACTGAGTGTATTTTTGGCGGTAATATAAACTCTTCAGTAATTTTTCCAGTTCATGTCTCCGCATCATGTGAAGTAGGGCATCCTAAAAATTGGGTACATTCGTGCCCAGTTTGCTGTCCAGTAATCAGCACCACTTATGCCAACCAACGGAGATGTCCCCTCTCTCGATTTAGAAGCGTTCTTAGAGGCTATGCGAGTAGCGCACAATGGTGTGCTTCCACTCAATGAGGATCAAGAGCAAGCTTTGAGGCATGATTACCAAACCCCATTATGGATTATTGCAGGTCCGGGTACTGGAAAAACCCACACCTTAGCTTGGCTAGTCCTCAAGCGAATCTTAGTTGACGGTATTGCTCCTAATCGAATTATCCTCACAACGTTCACTCGCAAAGCTGCATCTGAGTTAGAGTCACGCTTGATTCTAAACAGGCAAAAACTAATGTCCGCTGGCCTAACACAGGCAGAAGCAATTGAAATTGCTCAAATTCTGATTGGGACATTGCATAGTCTTTGCTCTAGAATTCTTCAGAATGAACGTTATGAACCCGCATTCCGCATCCGAGTTTTAGAAGATGAATTAACCCAGCAATTTTTTATACGGCGTTCAAGCAATCCCCTTAGTAAGCACGGCGAACTCGATTTTTGGCAACGTTTCGGTATTGTAGGAGAGAACGATCGTTTCCCTCCAAATACAGCTAAACGAGTTGAAGGAGCAGCCAAACTTTTTAATCGAATGACCGAAAACAATGTTGACCTTGATGCAATGCTTGCTTCTTCAGAGGAAGACTTTGTAATTCTGGCACAAGCTTACCAAGCCTATCAAACTTCCTTACAGGAAGAACACCGTACTGATCAAGCTCATCTACAAAGACATTTCTTAAACTTCTTGAATACCGCTGAAGGACAACTGTGGTTGGACGAAGGGTTTACTATCCTGGTTGATGAGTATCAAGACACCAATCCAGTTCAAGAAGAGATTTATTTCAAACTAGCCGGAACTAGAGCAGATTTAACGGTTGTTGGAGATGATGATCAATCTTTGTACAGATTCCGTGGGGCAACAGTTGAAGCCTTAATTGATTTCGATCGTGCTTGTCAAATTTATTTAGGTAAAATCCCGTCTCAGGTAAATCTCCGCGAGAATCGCCGCAGCCATCCCAATATTGTTGGGTGGGTTAATCGCTTCATTGAGAATCATCCTGAAATGACAGATCCCAATATTCGGGTTCGTGCTCCGGGAAAGCGATCCCTATTACCAGCTTCAAGCGTGGTGGGGAACTACCCACCTATCATGGCTATTGTTGAACGAAGCGCAGGGGCAGCGGCAGCCAAAATGGTTCCTGCTATTCGTGATTTGAAACAGCATGGTTTTGTCGAAGATTACAGTCAAGTTGCAATTCTAACTTTTAGTACTAGAGAAACATCTCATGCAATCGGTACTTACACAACTGCTCTCCGCAACGCAGGAATTCCCCTCTATAACCCTCGTAACCGTACCGCGCATAAAGACAGACGTTTTCTAGCAATGATTGGAGGGCTTAGTTTTATATTAGACTGGATGGCTGCTTATAAAACTTTTGATAAGCCTCCAACGAAACTGCCTGGCGGTGTACCAGGATATATTGATCAAGCACGAACAGAATTTGAAGCTTTGCTTGATTCAGGAGAATTCCTTGATCTGAAAGCTTACGTCGATTCTTCTATTGCTGCTATTAAGAATGCCAAGTACGATCCTGATAAGTCAGTTAATTACCTAACCCGTAAAGGCGGTCGGCGTGTTACAACTTCTGGGCTGTTATATAAATTGTTGGCTCACGAACCTTTTGCCTCGGACTTAAATGATCCTGAGGGAGCAGAACGACTAAAAGCCTTAAATTTGATTCTTGCTGAATTTGAGTCTTTATACGACGATGGGGAATTAAAACTAGCGCTTAATGAATCGGGTGAGAGGGTGTTAGACCGATGGACTCTCTATAACCTCTACGCAGTATTTGTTGAAGGAATTCATGACGGCTTAAATGATCCTGAAAACGACGAGATTAGTATTCAGGATGGCATGGTGAACATCATGACAATTCACCAATCAAAGGGACTAGAGTTTGAAGTTGTATTTGTTCTTCGACCAGATAAACAGCCTTTCCTAGGTGATACGCATATTCTAGAGGATGAACTCGATCCGTTTGTTCGACGACCTACAAAACCAACTCAGCGACGAACTCAGGAACTCCGGGCTGCCGAGGATGCAATTCGCTTGTTTTTCGTTGCGTACTCACGAGCAAAGCGGTTGTTAATTCTAACAGGTAACAAAATCAATGAGTGGGATAGAGTTTTGGGAAGAACTGAAACGGGAAATTCCCTCAATACCCCAGATAGCCTCCGTAATTCAGGAGTTCACTTGTTATGAGTCTAACTAATTTGTTGACAGGGTGGACAGTGCCCGAGAAAGTTCAAGAGACTCATATTCGCAAATACTCAACTACTGGAGATATATTGTCGTTCAAACGTTGTAGACGACAATATGGTTTCTTTGGAGTTCGTGGTTTCAGCAGTGCAACCGCAACTCAACGCTATTTTGGAAATTTAGTTCATGATGTCTTGGATCAGATTAACCGGAATTACCGCTTAAACCCTGTATTACCAGATTACGTTGAAGTTACAGAGTTAACAGAGAAAGCACATGAACGGTTAATTCGTTCTGGAGTACGTCCTTATAATGCAAAACAACAAAAGGAGCTTGCAACTAAGTTAATCTATCGATTTGTTGTTCTAATTGGACATCAGTTCTTTCCTTACGTTAGAAAGACAGAATATCGGTTAGAACGTGCTTTAAAGACACACACTAATTTGGATTACATCTTAGACGGAGTTGTAGACGTACTATCTGGAGCAGTTTCTCATGCACTGGATCTGCCTTTTAGTACTGAGCCTGATGATGTCGAAATTTGGGACTATAAATCAGGTAAGATGCCGGACAAGAATTCGCGGGAGATGCGGGATTATCAGTACCAGATGCGAGTTTATGCGGAACTTTATCGTCAGCAAACAGGAGAATACCCGGCTCGTTGTGCCCTTGTGTTTGTAGGTGAACTAGGAGACGATGCTCGGTGGAATGACCAACGGCCTTACTTAGGCGACTATCCTCGGTTGATTTACACGATTCACCCGAATCCAAACCACATTCAAGCAGCAATGCAAGATTTTCATGAGACGGTTGAGGCTATTGAAGCTGAACGTGCTAAGCCTTATGGTGATCAGTGGCAACCACCTGAACACAAAGTTGACAAAGATACGTGCACTGCATGTGAATTACGTTTTAAGTGTGATGGATTCTCAGATAGCCAGCGACAGCGAGCAGAGGCGTTATAGAAAATCAGATTATTCAATTCAGAACGATGGTACATAGGAGAGTTTACAACAGCTAAAATGTTATTAGCTTATGCATTGGAATTGTGGAAAAACATTTTCTGCCTGTCTTCGCTGTTAATCGACTCAATCTTCTGAAGAAATTGCAGAGGGTTGAAGGTGAGTTCGGCATTCTAGCAACTTTTATTGAATCAGATAATTTTCTTACATTACTTCGTTCCCAGGGCAAACCATATTTCATCGACAGCGGTGTATTTGAGGGTAAGAGCAATCCCTGGTATTGCCAGCTTGACTGTGAGTTTGTTAACGGACGCTGGGTACGGGAATGGAAGTTAGCTAGTTACCAGCAGTTTCAGAAGAAGTTTAAAGCCTTTTTCGATCGCTGTGATCGGTTTGAACCAAATTATGTTTTTGCTCCTGATGTGATTCGAGAGCCTTTATTATCATTACATCTTGCCCGAATTGCATGGCAAGAGTATTCATCGAAGCCTAGACCCTACCAGCTAATTGGGGTTGTTCAAGTTGGAGAAGGTTTGTACAACTGGCAAGACAATTTTCAGCCTCATCAGGAGGCATTGTTACCACATTATTACTCTCCAAAAAGCTTCCTGGCATCTCTAATTAGCGAGTATAGAAAAATTGGTTTTCAAAAAATTGCTTTAGGAGGTCTGCTCAGAGCCGAAAGTACAATGCCAATGGGATTAAAGTTTGGCTTGTCTAATGAACAGTTAGACGAACTTTTAGCTTGGAGCAGGCCTGACTTTGTTTTAGGTGGGCTTGCATTGTCAAGATTGGATCTTCTCAGAAAACATCGGGTTTGGGCAGATTCGACCAACTGGCTCTGGTGGGACGCCCGTTATGATCAGCAACGATTTGGCGATCGCGATGCTTTACAAGAAGTCTTTGCAAACTCAGACAACACAAGCAGTGGGAATGACCCCTACGAACTCGCGTAGAACCCGATGACAAGCATCTATAGTGGTTCGTGTATTTTGAATGATCGAATCACCCTTAGCTCCGATTTGTGTTACCCCCCGTTCTCGCCAGAAGGGGTCTTCCCGATGCCAGTTTATCTCCCGTAACCTTGATAACCGCTTCATTAAGTCCTCGTCAGGAACGCCCTCTATATATAAATCGCGTGCCACCAGTCCCAGAGCCTGAATCACAACGGCTGTCACCGTTAAAGTCTCTTGCCTTTGGATCTCGCGCTCCTTCTTACTAACCACCTTCCAAGGATCGTCTGGTAGAGTGCAACCAACGGCTGCCCAAAAAGTCATAGCCCAATCAGCACGAGCCTCCAAATCCTTCTTTGACTTCAAATTTGGAAACATGTGTTGGGTTGCAGTAACCAAAGTTGAAAACGTCATCAGTTTAGGATTGTGCTTACCAAGTCCGTTTTCAACCATTTCCACATTGTTATGAAATTGTGGAACTCGTTTCAGGAGCTTTTTCGCAATAAGCACCAATGACGATCTTTGATCAAAGGTGTGAGCCAAAGACACGCTCGGACGCTGTACCAGCAAGTTTTGATCCCGGAATGCCTGTCGCTCTTGTTCCAGCGGTAGCCCAGCATAAATCAAAGCTCCCAACTCTAACTGAGCCAGAGCAGCAGTCTTGATTGGATCATCCTCTACATTCTTGAGTGCCTGACGAATTCCAAAACAACGATGTTGCCCATCGGTCAGTCGCAAGCTTACGGAATGATAAGGCAGCACAATGCTACCATCCCGATAGATCGGTCGCGGTTGGACGTTGAGACAGATAGATGGAAAGAAGGTCGTGCCATCTTCATAAGTTTCCAGAATATACTGGGCGATCGTCTTAACCCTAACTGGATTGGGTTTTCGTTGGGCAAAGTCTGGTAGTTCTGGGTCATTTGGGACGTAAAGGCATCCAACATCTAGTAATCGAGCTATATCCCCGAAAAGCAAACTAGCAACATAGCTCTGATGCTCACTCAACAAACCCCGATGGACAGGTACTGCTTGGAGAACGAGTTCCATAAGCAAGTTTCTCCTATACGAGAGAATTTAATTGAAAATGCCCTTACCAGAAATGATTACCTATGTGTAACTCTCTAAAGGCTTATTTCAACAATTTTGGTCTTCCAGCTAACCCGCATTAGCTGTAAACCATTATAGATGAGCTATCTAGCTAATGCGTATTAGCTAGATAGCCGACTTTATGATCTTTATAGAGATAATCATTAATCAGCGCTAGGATCGACAGCGACAACTTTATTAAGAAGTTAAGAGCCAATTCATGCCTACACCGGGAAAGAAGAATCAGAAAGGACAACCGGAAAAGTACGACGAGATGAAAAAGCGTGTGAATTTTACTCTTACCCCCACTGGTCTTAGGCAGTTGGATAACTTAGCAACTCAGAGACAACTGTCAAAATCAGAATTTATTGAACAAATTGCTAGAGGTGAAATTCCTTTACAACCGGATCCTTTAACGACTCTGGAAAGAGAAATTATAAAAAAGTACTTCAGCAGGTCATTGCACACGCTTATGATGAATTAGATGGAAAAGACTTATTTGTCAACCATCAAGCCTTCGGAAATCGCCAAATTGACCTGCAACGACAGATAAAGCAATATCGGGCTATTCTGCTTAAGATGGAGAATGACCAACAACTAGAACAGAGAGGTTTAAATTGAGGCGAGATTGGTATTAACTTAATGGAATTGATAGGCAAGAAAGCTGATCGCTCAGTTTGCCAAGGTTTCTAGCGTGTCTAAATAGCACTGGTATGTATCTGCTCCAAAGCAGACAAACACGACCTTCTCCAACGAGCTATTTTGAGCAAGAAATGCTTTAACTTCTGTAATAGCAATCTGGGTAGCCCGATCGAGAGGAAATCTATAAACCCCAGTACTGATAGCAGGAAAGGCGATCGTGCGAACTGAATGTTGTACGGCCAGAGCCAAACTGCTCTGGTAACACTTTGCCAGCAATTCCTCTTCGTGATATTGCCCACCGTGCCACACTAGCCCTACCGTTGGATTACCCACTTTGCCAGCAGGTTATATCCCTGGGTAATCTTCGCCTGCCCAGCCTGACAACCTCCTAGCTTGCGGCATTCTTCTAGGAGTTGAGGTCTGCTGCTCGATGAATGGCACCATCGACCCCACCCCCGCCCAGTAGGGATTCATTGGCAACGTTGACGATCGCATCCACATCCTGCCGGGTAATATCACCCTGAACAATCTCTATTCTCTGTTTCCAGTCAGCCATATATTTCCTCTCTCATATAATTATTTTCGTTAGATCTTCTTCCCTACTGGCTACCCCACTTCTTAATGGCTGTCAGTGCTTCTCTCGCCTGCTCAGGGCTAACCTTTGGTAATCGATTCGTAATATAGTCGTCGGTTAAGTCTATGGGTTCACCTATAGCCAGGTCAATTCCGTCCAGGATTTGAGGATTGGTAAAAGTCAGCTGCCAGTCTCGATCCCAGAAGATACGATCGACTAATTCATCAATAATTTCTTCCCAAAAGAACACATCTTTGGAACGAACGTCATAAACTATGGGTTCGTAGTTCTCAGATTCCTTTACTTCTGGGGACTCATCCGACTCTTGCCATGCCTGGAGAATATAGGCTGTAAAAGGTTTCCAGAGCATTTGGCGGTAGCTGTACTTGACATTATCTGGTTCGTCTTGAAACTCAGTATCCTCCAAGTTAATTTCTTCTTCAACTTGCGTACAAATATATACAAAAGGGAAGTAAGCAGCCGCCTCAATAGTATTTGTGAGCATGGGTGCTTCAACAGTTGAATCAAGCAGAGCCGCAAGACAACGGTGTAACAGTACCACCTTCTGCTCAAAACTGGCGCTATCAAAGGTGCGATCGTAGGTGAAAACGTGAATCTCTTCCTTGGCTTCGGCGTACAGTTCAAGATAATCGACTGCCAACTGCACCGCTTCCAAATAAAATTCGGCTTCTATACCTTCTAGCGTTCGCAATCCAATAGAAGTTTTCCACATAGGAGGGGCGCTTAAACACAAACTACTGAATATCTTATGCACCTCAGCTTGGAATACGGCCCATCTTCACTTAGAGTTTTTAATTTTCATTCTGAAACAGGCAAAAAAGCTGATAGCGAGAACTATTAGCAATGTTTTTTAACCGAGGAAAAAAGAGGTGGTGCGAAAGTAACTCAAGTAACAGAGCTGGGTTAAATCGCTTATAATCCATTTGACGAAAACATAGACCAGAAAGGGCTCAAACGCTCCTTTTTCTGTCCCTCTTCGACTCTGACTATGATTTGACTATGATAGAAATCATCGACAACCCAGAAGCCAGCAACCGTAAGGATTCTGCTGTTTTCGTAACTTCCTTCACACGGAAGGGGTCACTGGTTCGAATCCAGTATCGCCCATAGAATCTGAAACCCCTATTGTCCATTAAAGAGCTATTTGTCAGTTTTAATTAGCTCTTTACAGAGAATTCTATTGCAGTACGATTTTTCAGGGGTTTTGGGGATCTTCTCCAGAAAAGTAGTATTTTTTTCAATTAAAAATCAGTTTTAAATACTTATTTGCGTAGAAAATTCCGTCTATGCTGCCTTTTTCCCTTCCTACTTCAGAGGATTTATTGAACTGTATGAGGGAAACAGCAATGTTGTTGTCACGTCACAAGAGAGCTTAAGTCCTTGCTGTGCGAAGGAAGTGCGCCTTTCTATCCACCATATTGATGCCAGAGTTTTCGAGGATTGAAGTGGAAAATGGATAACTTATTCAACTCGTGCAATTTGTGCCAATAGCTAGAAGTCTATGGAATAACTGAGCTATCAAGGTTGGCATTTTTAGACTCATGAAATCCCTTTAACCACCTCTCGCCAAGGAGTCGATGGAAACCAGGAGCCGGAAGCCCTTCAAGTCTTCCACGAGATTCTTTCTAACCACCTCTAGCTAAGGAGTCGATGGAAACCTCTGCTCTTGACCCGCCTGATGTCACACGTTTTTGGTCTTTCAACCACCTCTAGCTAAGGAGTCGATGGAAACAAAGCTGGTGGCATTGGTCAAAGGAGAAGTCAGTTTCTTTGTTGTCCTTCTTCAATAGGAATACCAATTTTGCCTGCACGCTGTTCAATAGACTTAATTAGCCTACCGTAGGGCCATCTGTGCAGGTTAATTTTGTACTGTTTCTCATACTCTTTTTGCTTAGCTCTATCTCCTGGGTATTTCCCTACTGCCTTTGCTTCAAGCAGAGCTTGAAGACTTTCTCTTATATCTATTAGATCGGGCATTGCAAGGCTTCCGGCTTCAAACTCCTCAACTACCTGTACAATTCTTTTCGCTATTACGCGATCGAGATACTCGCCCTTCTTTGATTCTGATAGTGTGCTAACTTTGCCCCGCTTTTGTTGCTTATGGCGCTCGTTCGCATTCTTCCTTTGCTCAAGCCGATAGGCAGCTAAGTGCTTGTAATCATCACCCAGAAGTTGGCGATCGTTGCGATAAGTAAGCACCTTTTGAGTTGAGCAATCAACCACCGCCACAGTAGCAACTTCTTTTTGACTGAAGCATACGCCAACGATAATATTGGGATGCCCTTGGTAAGGAGGTTTAGAGGAGCGTGAGTAAGGATTACCGAGAGCCGTCAACTGACCTCTTGCTTTCTTAAGATCTGTCTGTTGCTTATCTGTCAGACTTTCTCCTCTAGTTGCATACTCCTCAAAATTTGCAATTTTTTTAGTGAGCTTCGAGATCTCCTTGTCTCTAACAGATTCAGCACCTTCAGCCGTTAGCTGCTTGTGATCCAAAGTACATTTCAGATAAAGCTGGAATGTCGAGTTATCGTTCTCTGCAGATTGTTCCCAAACCAAAGCAGCAGCCTCGAAAGCAAATGCATCAACGGAATATTCGTCTTTTTTATTTGAATAAGTTTGCCAATCCTGTAGAAATATCTGAAAATCTTGAAGTTGCCGTTGACCACAACAGACTTCAAAAACATATTCTTTTTTTGTGTTGTACTTGTTCTTCAGATCTATCTTCTCAAATCGTTCCCTCAACTGTTTTGTGAAGCACGTATTTGGCTGCTTAAGCCCAAAGGAAATATAATACTCAATCTTTTGGGTAGTCTTATTTTTCCGCTTAGCAATTCTCCATCTTATATCATCTAGTTTCAATCCTAGTTCTATCAAATGCTCTTCTATATGCCTTTCTAACTCCTTTCTTATTAGCCTTTTCAGATACTTTTGCAATCCCTTAAACTTGACGAATATCCGCTCCTCCAGAACGTGAGTGGCTGGATTTCTCCGCTTAAGTAAATACCATTCAATATCATCTCCGCTATAAAATAAGACCGCGTAAGGCAAGGGATTTGGCTTCCTCTGAAAGTCAGCTAGCTGTGCGGCAAATTCAGCATTGTCTAGGGGAACTCTCTCGATTCCGTTGGAGAATGCTCTTTCAGCTTCCTCACCTAAATCCCTAACTCTGGGAATTCTGTCAGATAACTGCTTCTCAGTGCGCTCAAGCCGCGTATGCTTCTCCTGGCATTTTTTTGCAAACTCTTTTATATTTTCTGGCTCAGACGCAATTTTGCATCCATTTTTGATTAGATGAACGATTGCACACTGATCGCGAAGACTGCCGCGACTTTTAACAAGTTCAAAGTAAGTATCAAACAGTTCATCAGTTAGAGTATGTTCTGTTTCTAGTTCTGGATCTTTGTGTAACTGATTGTTCGATTCATCAGTAGAAGCTGGCTCCTCGATTGCTTTTGAGCGTTTTTTACCTTTCTGGGATTGCTTTTTGTCTTTACCTTCTGCTTTCTCAGCTTGCCTCTTTTCCTTTAATCGAACCCTAGCCTCAGCTAAAAGTTGGCTAGCCCTTATTTGAATCTGTTCTATAGAACACCCAGAAATTTCAGCCAGCTTTTTATCACTTTTCACAACATCCAGCCAACGCTTTAAGCCATAATATCTGGTTAAAAGCTTGGCTTGAGTCTTGAACCAACTGGCATAAATACTCTCAACTCTAAGCCAAGCAGAGCGGAGAAAACGTTCTGGCATAGTTTCATATGGCACACCTTGATATGAAGATGTAGCCCTTAGCGAATCCCAAATCTCTATGAGTGTTTCGCGAGGAATCCTTCTATTTTTCTTCCATTCCTCAAAGTCAGGATGCTGACCGATTTGCTCATTCAACTCCTTACACAATCTTGTACTAGCCAGCGACAACTGTAAGACGAGGTCTCTTGCGGCTTCGCTAGCAACCGCGATCGACTCAGGATTATTCTCCTCAGAAAGTTCAGATTCCTCCTCAATGGGAGGAATCCACTCACTGGGAATAAGCAGAGCTTGAATCGTTCTGAGAGTTTCCATCCTCAAATCCCCTGACTAGATAAGTGGTTGTGTCTCGTCGGGATACCTCTACTCAAATTAATTAGTTAACTTTGACAACAACTGTTGCCACTGGGCTATTTCCTGTTGCAAAAGGGTGGCGCGATCGCCCTCCGCCTTGCGTCCCTTGAACAAATTCTGCCCCACAAGTTCATCTTGTGCAGTAGCGATCAGTTGTTGTAAGGCTTTTTTATAGCTTCTCTATCCTCCAAAGACACTACAGAGATTAGCCGTCGTCCAATCTGCTCAACAAACTCGGATCTTGACAGCCCCATTGTGGTTGCCAGTTCATCAATACCCTGAACTCCTGATTTGGTCAGTGATAGATTCACCTGCCCTTTTACCTCGTCATAGATCTCTGGTTGACCCCGAAGCTTCTTCTGCCCTCTCTTAGGCATTTGACCTCTACCTATTTAGATTATACAGCAATTTAGATGCCATATAACCTCTAAATGGTTTAATATCAGTCACTTAGAGGCTAAATAGCTTCTAAAACAAGAAGAGTTGAGCCAGGGATGGATTGGAAGCCCGACCTGGCTTAGCTCCCATGCTTTTTGTTTAGTGGAACGATCAGCAGTATCGCAGAAAACAGACAGTCTTTCAGTACTGCGATCCGCAGGAACCCCCTCCTTACCCTTACAAGGAGGAAATCTGCTATCGCGGTTCTATCGACTACTGTTTGGGGATGTTAGCGATCGCTCCATCACTTCAGCTTAAATGGAGTAACTTTCTGGCTCAATGTCCCGTCAGCGTCCTCTTCATGAGCACCGTCTTTACCAGTTACGGCAACTGCCGTTAGAGCCTATTGAGTATTGTCGGCGTTGGGTTCCTGCCGAACCAGGAAAAGGCTATCTGAAGGTTGCCATTAACGCCCTTGCAGAAGCCACCGGGTTAAGTCCTGGCACAATCAAGAATTGGGGACCTGATTTTCGCCGTCGCCCTCACTATGCGCTCCGATTACTGAGACAGGCAGACCTGTTAAACCAAATCCAGGAACTTGACGAAGCAGGTGAACTATCAATTCCTGAAGACGCATTACAGGACTGATCGATTTAGTCATACATCGTGAGTAAGTGGCAGCAAAATGCCTTGCTTCTGCTCTATGACTTATCTATGCTCAGATGAACGGTTATAACAGTCTTTGAGCGTTTTTCGCGCGATCGCACCGAATGCCGTTACCAAAACTCAAAACAGGCAGAACGGGATCTTGGCAACCTTTTTAAGCGTTGCCATCATTCCTGAACATTGCACTGTTTGTAAATCTAGCTGACCAAAGAGGGGCAGGCTGAGCTAAATACTAGGCAAGCTACCCCTGGTTTTGCCATGCAATGAAAGGCGATCGAATGAGAGGGGCAAAAGTTTGTGACGAGTGAGGCGAATCCTTTATTTGCAGTTTACCTATCGTTGTTGCGCGTGTGTGCGTCACGACAACTTCCTGAGTTGGTAGCGTGTTGGCAACTGGCTCCTGCTCTAATTCGTGATGCTCTCCCCTTCCGGGAAGTCCTCACCCAATTGCAACAGCAGGTAGAAGATCTGAAGATAGATGCCTACTGCTTGTTATCTGACCCGCACTTCTATGCCGCCGTTTCCTTTCTGAAAGAGCCACCACTGACACCAATGGTTGATAAGGATGGCAATCGAGTGGCTGTAAATCCTGAAACTCCAGAATTTACCCCTTACACCCAGTTACAGGTTACAGCCCAGCCGCAAGACTGGCTCATAGCAAAATTGAGAATTCCATTAAAACTCCATTCCTACTCCTCCGGTATTGTCACTGAGGAAGACCAGGATAGAGAGCAATTTACAGTCTATCGTTCTGCTTTATCCCTGACTTTGGGAGAAATCGAGGTCGGGCTAAACATTGATACTTACCACCGTTATCAGACAACCACTTATGCTTTTGACCTCAAGCGGCAACAGGAAGAGATTTTCCGGCAGCTTTCAGTGGCGCTGCAAGGGATTGAAAGCCAGCTAATCGAAGAAGTCAGTTGTTTGTGTTGCTACAGTCTACAAATTTTCGCGCTGACCGAAAGACTTCAGATTTTTCACCGAAGATTCCAGGAACGACAGAAAAATAAGGACACGAAGGAGATGTAAATGTCACAGGAGCAACTATCTAACCTTGTCAATCGCCTCATCGCCATTCAACAAACGATCGCCCGCAAGCATGAAGAGAACATTACTCCTAAGCTGGATTCTCTGGTTAGTTCAATTGCTGAAAGCTTGATGGGTCTTAAGCTTCAGGAGAATGTGTGGGTCAGTGCAAGGTTAGTTGTCGTGCAAGAATTGCGATCGCTCCTGGCACAAGAGGCACGTTGCTTGCTACCGACCAATCACTTCAAAAGATTTGTGGGTGACTTATTTGAGAATGAGTTGATCACCTCTGTAATCCCGACCGGAATTAATAGCGACACAGCAAATTGGCTATTGCTAGCCTCTCCTGCACCGTTAAAGCTGTTGAATTTTCGAGACTGCGATCCAAGGCAACGCAGTGAGTACAGCATTGAGGTGGAGTTAGGTAAATGGCGACAAGTCCTTCAGGTATCCCCCTCTGCCCAACAGCCCATTGAACCGCTTAACGAGGATTGGGATTGCTTTTTTCAATGGCGACAGGTCATGAAACAACTGAATGCTGAAGCCAATGGCTCTCAAGGCTTTGAGGCATCCCAGCAAGTGGCTTTGAATCAAGAAAGTAGTTGCGTCGTTGTTTATGCTGCCCAATTGCTGCATGTGTCCTCATTAGTCAATTCGTTTACCTACCCCTAAAGGCAGCAATCTCTGTATGGCGACCCAAGTTCCTTCTAATCTGGAGCAATTTATTCAAGAGCACTCTCTCCTTTACCGCAAACTCTGCTTCTGGGCGAATAAACGGGAAGTGCAAAATCCAACAGAACAGGTCAAAGAGTATCTGTCTGAATTAGTTTTTGAAGCAAGTGCTGATGGCGACAACACTGAACGCTTAAAGAAGTGGACAGTAACCTTGTCCCTGCAAGAGAGGAACGCATTGGTGAACCTTAGCCCGATCCTAATCGGAGATTACCCGTTTGCAGCGCAGTGGTACGAACTCCAGAAGGGAGAGTATTCGCTCATGGACGAACCGATTGTTCACGAAATCACCTTCGACGGCAAGCAGGAAGGTATCATCACGCGCAATCGCTATGACTGTCTGGTTTTGAATTGTGACAACTTGCTAATCGTTGATGTCGATATTTGCTCCCCTCGAAATGGTGAAATTCAGGACTGCGCTAGAAGTTGTCAAATCCCATTAAGTCAAAGGCAGGCGATCGCAGCCGTAGAGAGCCTGACAGAACAATTTCCTAAATTAGGATTTAGAGTTTACAGAACGCGCAATGGATTACGTTTGATTTGCACAACACAACCGTTTGATCCGCTGGATACTGCCACTCATCGACTGATGGCTAACCTTTACGTTGATCCACTTTACGCTCGTCTGTGTAAGTTTCAATCCACTTTTCGGGCACGGTTGACTCCCAAACCGTGGAGAGTAGATGAAGAATATGAGGAACGATTTATTTACGATCGCATCACTGGATTAGTCATTCCAGAATCAAGTCCGTATGCTGTTTGTCATCTAATCGAACTCATTGGAGACTCAAAAATTCTTCCTGAATTTGAACCATTAATTCAAGCTCATGATTCCTACTGCCGTGTCAGCCGTTTGGGTTTGGAATTAGCGTAGAGAGATTATTAGCAATGCATGATGCAATTTAACGAGATGCATTGCGGTTACATCAGGAAATAGATACTGAATACTCAAAGTTGACGGGTAACGTCTCGAACGATCGCCAAAAAAGCGGGAAGTACCGGATTTGTAGTCTCTGGATTCCAGGCAACAGCAAGCTCTAACTCCGGTGTCGGTTCTGCTAAAGGTCGAAGTACGACACCCGCAGGGGCAACCGATTCTGCTGAGGCGTGGAGTAAGGAAACTCCAATCTCGGCAGCTACTAACCCCAGAATGGTCTGTTGAGGAACGACTTCCTGGACAATCCTGGGGCTAAATCCTGCTTGTTGGCACAATCCCAGAATGCGATCGTACAGCACAGGACCGACATGACGGGGATAAAAGATAAACGATTCATGGGCAAGTTCACTGATAGAGATGCGTTCAGACTGGGCTAAGCGATGAGAATCTGGCAAAACAGCGACTAAACCCTCGCGATGAATGACCTCTAGCCTGAGGGAATCATCGTTGATCGGAGGATGCAATAAACCTGCTTGAATCTGCTGCGATCGCAATGCTTCGACTTGTTCATTGGTTTGGAGGCGTTCCAACCCCAGTTCAATGTTGGGATGCTTTTCCTTGAAGCGCCGGACAATTTTGGGCAGAACGGTATTAAGGGCTGGACCCGTAAACCCGACGACAAATTTTCCAATTTCGCCCCGTCCTGTTTGCTGTGCCAGGAGAATGGCGTGTTCTGCTTGCTGAAGGGTTTTGCGGGCTTCGGGTAAAAAGACCTGCCCTGCTTCGGTTAAGCGAATGGTGCGCTTGGTGCGGTGGAATAAATTCACCCCAATTTCCGCCTCTAGGTCGCGAATCTGGCGGCTGAGTGGCTGTTGGGCAATAAGAAGCCTTTGGGCGGCTCGCCCAAAATGGAGTTCTTCTGCTACTGCTACAAAATAGCGCAGGTGCCGTAATTCCATTTGAACCTTTTAGGTACAATAAGTGGATCAAACAGGTGTTGGACATTCATAATGATTCTTTTTAGCATGAATGTATAGAGCGCAATGGCTCAAATCAATCTTGTCTAAAATCCATCTTCTGCAAGACAGGCTATTGGCGCGACTTTACGTGCTGCTTTTGCCTGCCATTTGGATGGAATTAATACAGGAGGTATTGAAATGAAATTACGTCACTCTTTTCACAAACTCTGGAAACGAAATCGAGGCTTGAGTGCAACGCTGTTACTCGGTGGCTTATCGTGTACTTTGATTGGAGTCACTCAACTCCCAGAGGTTACTTCTGGAAATGCTGCTGCTGTCGCTCAGGAATACGATCGCATCTCACAACAAACGCCTGTTTCCTCTCAAATTGAACGCAATGATTTCTTTGTCACCAGCGATCCAGGAATTCAAATTGCTGTGCGAGAAGTGCGATCGGGAAATGCCTCACAAGTCCCGGTTCTGCTTGTTCATGGGGGTGGACCGGGTGGAACAGCGTCCTTTGATTTAGATGTCCTAGGCTATTCTCTAGCAGCCAACTTTGCTCAAGCGGGGCATCCCGTCTATGTGATGAATCTTCGAGGCTGGGAGAATTCAACTCGTCCGGGTGTCATGAATCAACCTCCAGAAAATAATCCGCCTGCGGTTACATCAGAGGAAGCAGTGCGCGATATTGGAGCCGTGGTGGATGCCATCCGCCAATGTCAACAAGGAGAACCTGTGGCACTGGTGGGTTGGGCAACGGGGGGACATTGGGCAGGGATGTACACCAGTCAGAATAATGAGAAGGTGAGCCACCTTCTCATGCTCAATAGTCTTTACGGGGTAGATGCTCCCTGGGAACTGCGATCGTCCTTCGAAGACCCCAACAACCCCGGTACGTTTGATGCCAGTGGTGGAGCCTATCGCCTCAATGACGCGGAGGGGCTAATCGCACAGTGGAGCAGAACCATTCCTGTAGAAGATAAGAGCCAATGGCGTGATCCACAAGTCGTAGAGGCTTATCAACAAGCTGCCCTGGCTAGCGATCCCACCAGCGAAACTCGCAATCCCCCCAGTATAAGAATTCCGGCTGCTTACCGCTTGGAGAGCTACAACCTCTCAAAAGGGCAGAAATATTGGGAAGCCGCAAATATTACGGTGCCAACATTGGTTCTGCGGGGAGAGTTGGATTTCTGGTCACGTCCTGAAGACGTGCAGGCGCTTGAAGCAGAGCTAGTCAATGTACCCAGAGTAGAGACGGTGACGATCCCAGACGGCACCCATTACCTGTTTAACGACCGCCCAGAACGAGGACGCGATCGCTTTATTCAAGAAGTCCTGTCATTTGTTGGAAGGTAAAAGCCTCAATTTGACAGTAATTCAAAGGTTGTAATGTCGATAGAGGGAACTGTTGCAAAGCAGTTCCCTCTATAGGGTAATCGTTTTGCCGTCATGTGATTGATCACTTCAGTGTTGCCGTTGGTCAGAAACGAGCTTTACCGATGGGTCGCTGCTTGAAAAGGGGTAAAGTCTGGGAGTGGAAGGGGAATTGCAACACCCCTCTGTACGGCTGGACGGGCTGCAATGCGATCGAACCAGGCACTCAAATTCGGGTAAGACTGGATGGAAAACCCCTGATGAGTGGAACACCAGAGCCAACCGAAATGGGCAATATCCACGATTGAGTAGTCATTCAAGAAATACTCGCGTTCCATCAGCAGGGATTCCAAAACGTTGGTTAGGCGATTGCCCTCCTTCTGATACCGTTCCACCGCATAACTCGGTTTCTCCGGTGCAAATAGACTGAAATGTGCTCTTTGTCCAAACATGGGACCGATCGAGGCAGCCTGAAAGAAGAGTAACTGCAAGCCTTTCCAACGCTGTTCGGGATTTGTTGGAAATAAGCGTCCTGTTTTCTCTGCCAGGTACAACAAAATTGCGTTTGATTCGTACAATATGTGTCCGGTTTCCTTGTCCACCAGTACAGGAACCTTGCTGTTGGGATTAAGTTGGATGAACTCTGCGCTGAACTGTTCCCCGTTGGGAATATCAACAATTTGGGTTTCGTAAGGTAACTCTAACTCCTCCAGGGCAATACTGACCTTGTGAGGATTTGGGGAACCGTGAGCATACAATTTCAACATCACAAATCTCCTTAACTGGCTACTAACTGAGTCCAACCGCCATCAACCACCAACTCTTCACCCAGCACAAACGACGCATCATTGCTGGCAAGAAATAGAACTGCTTTTGCGACTTCTTCGGCTTCTCCAAATCGTTTCATTGGAATCACTTGCTGAAGTTTCCCAGCAAATTGCTCAACTTGTGTCTGAGGCATTCCAAGCTTGGTGTAAATTGGCGTTGTAATGGGTCCTGGGCTGACGGCATTGACGCGAATTCCCCGCTCGATCAGTTCGGCGGCTAGAACCCGAACGAGCGATCGCAGTGCTGCTTTAGAAGCTGCATAAATTCCTGAATTCGGCATTCCCATCCGATTGTTGATGGAGGTATTGAACACAATGCTGCTATTCTCACTCATCAGCGGAACTGCTTTTTGAACGGCAAAAAGCGCTCCTTTGAAATTAATGTCCAGCATTTCGTCGATAAACGACTCATCCACATCCAACAGTGGACTGAATTTTGCAATTCCGGCGTTGACGAATAAAACGTCCAGCTTACCCCACCGTTCTTTGATTTGAGTGAATGCGGTGTCCATGTCGGCGAGCGTTCGGCTTTGCCGTCCCGAAGGGAATCGCGTATCGGCTAAGATTGCCAGAACCTCGCTACCCAGGGTTTTAGATGCCTGATCTAATCGCTCTTGATTTTGCCCTGTAATCGCAACCCTGGCTCCTTCTTGCACAAACAGATGAGCCGTTGCCAAACCAATACCCGTTGTGCCGCCCGTGATCAGAGCGACTTTTCCATCCAATCGGGACATAGAGATACTCCTTGAAAGTAAAGGGTTGTTCGCCGTTGGTTATTTGTTTCTGCCAGTGAGCCAGAAGCAATGACCAACTCAACTCGATATACTTAAGTTTTAATCCAGCAAAATTGAACTAACAATGCGCTAAAGTTCAAATATTATGTCCAATCGTTCAGGGCGGGTGAGAATTCAGTATGGATGCACTGAGTGAGGTTTTTCGTTCAATACATTTAGAAAGTACAAACTGCTATCGCCTGGAACTAGCTGCGCCCTGGGCGGTTGGGATGAATGCTTTTGAGGGAGCGGTGTTCCTGGTTGTGGTTCGGGGTAGTAGCAGGCTGCAAATCGAGGGGATCGATACACCGATGCCTCTCGTTGGTGGCGATCTGGTGATTCTCCCCAAAGGGCAGCCGCATATGTTACGCGATTCGCTGTCAGGCAATCCTTCGATCGCCGAATTTGAGCAATTGCTGCAAGAAGACTCAGATGAGGCTCCGACCGTCCTCAAAGCAGGTGGTGCTGGCTTACCCACAACCGTCATGTACGGACGATTTTCCTTTGAACCGTTGCCCGAAAATCCACTGCTGTCTGCTTTACCACCGCTTCTGGTTGTGAAAGGCGAGGAAGGACGAGCAGTGGAGTGGTTGGACACAACCTTACAATTCATGGCATCAGAAACGGTAACGGCTCGTCCCGGTGCTCAGGTAGTCATTAATCACTTAGCGGGAATTCTGTTGGTACAAGCAGTGCGAGCGTACATCCAAAATCAGGAATGTCACGATCGCTGCTGGCTGCGTGCCCTCACCGACCCGCAAATTGGTGAAGCGATCCACCTGATCCATCGACACCCAGAGCAGGTATGGACGGCGGAAGAATTGGCAGAACGGGTGGGGATCTCTCGCACGACTTTCTTTACTCAGTTCCGCGAATTGGTCGGAGAACCACCGAACAAATACCTCACCCGTTGGCGGATGCAACGAGCGAGCCAGATTTTGCGATTGCAGCGCATTCCCTTAAGTGCCGTTGCCAGTTCTGTGGGATATGAATCCGAAGCATCCTTTAGTAAAGCGTTTAAGCAATGGATGGGGCAATCACCGGGGGCGTATCGACAAGCGAACGGGACAGCCAAGGCATAAAGCATTCCGAGTTCCTCGCTTCAAATATTCCTTGGGCGGCATTACCTGCGAAGTAATTGTCAGTCGCAGATATTTAGCTCTAGATTAGATGCGTTGCTTTTACAAGGCAGTATGTTGACTAAAGGCTCAATGTCCACAAAAACAATACTTTCTTGGCTCTATCTTGCCAATGCAACCATTCTCATTACGCATCAAATCGATGCTGCATACTGGCATGAGTGGGATCTATTTGGAATGCCGGGAGGAATTCAATTAAACTTGCTGCTTAACATTCCTATAGTTATGTTGATGCTGTTCGGTCAGAAACGTCTTACTCAAGGTTATGCCGATGGTTTTGTTTTCTCTTGGCTACTCGTGGCTGGAGGAATCATCGCAGTTAGTCTTCACTCGTATTTTCTCTTACAGGGCGATGATGCTTTCCGTCTACCCGTTTCACTTGGATTACTCACCGCTACATTTCTTCTTTCAATAGCGCAAGCGATCGCACTGTTTACTTTGCATAATACCTGTAATCAAGACGATGCTCAACAAAGCGATTAAAGCAAACTGAATCGACCACAGGTTGTGTCGCAAATTGGTGAGGCGATCGCGCTGATTCTACAATAGGGAAAGGTTTTGCTCACACTAAAAACAGCGATGAAGCCACAACTCAAGATAGAGATTGTCACAACCGATTTTTCCTGAGAAAAGTGCTGCAATAGACACAGCACAACAATCCTGCTGCACTAAAACAAATTAAGCCATTATTTAGATGTAAAGGGTATGACAAGTGAGTCTTTTGAAGAAATGCTTGCAGGAGGGCATCCAAACTCTCTGGGTAGAACCATTGAAGTGGTTGATATCGTATTAGCTGATTCCACAAGACTTTCAGATTTATACAATTGTTATTTCAGTGCCGATGAAATTGTTCGACTTCGCACATCTAATGCCATTAAGAGAATATCCTTAGAAAACCCTGAATGGCTCATTCCATATATTGATAAACTTATTTCTGAAGTATCAAACATTAATCAGCCTTCAGCACAGTGGACTTTAGCAAATTTATTTCAGACTCTTTCGATTTTTATGTCAGAGTCGCAGAGAAACAGTTCAAAGAGAATTCTTCAAAAAAATCTTGAAACTCACACAGATTGGATCGTCTTAAACAATACAATGGATACCCTAAGTAAATGGGCTGAAAAAGACTTGACATTGAAAGAGTGGTTATTGCCGCATTTGGAAAGATTAGCTCATGATCCCAGAAAATCAGTTGCAGGACGAGCTAAGAAAATCAAGGCAAAGCTGATGTGAGCCTTCGCTCTCTAACTGCTCACGTACCATCACAATTTGACTCCTATTGCGCCGTCTTTCGTACCAAGTTGAGAAATGCGCTGAGGACTGGAGAGGAATCATGCTGCCGCCGAGCCAGATAAAGTCCAGTATTCGAGATTTGTTCTTGTAAGGGTCTGTAAATGACTCCGCTTCTGTGAAAGTTTTGCATTGAGGCAGGAACGATCGCGATGCCCAGTCCTGCTGCCACTAAGCCGACAATTGTCTGCATCTGAACTGCTTCTTGAGCCACTTTCGGACGAAATCCCGCTTGCTCACAACTTTGGAGAATCTGCTCGTAAAAGAGGGGTCCCAATTTGGCAGGAAAGAGGATAAAGAATTCATCTGCCAATGCGGAGAGAGACACTTGAGTTTGGGCAGAGAGCGGATGATTTTCTGGCAATGCCAAGACTAATAATTCTGGCAGAAGGCACTCCACGCTCAAACCTGGCTCGCTGATGGCAGAACGAACAATGCCGACATCAATTTGTTTGTCATATAGGGCTTGAATTTGTTGAGCCGTTGTCATTTCCTGCAAGCGCAGTTCTACTGCCGGAAACTGTTCTCGAAAGCTCTTCAGCATCTCTGGGAGTGACGTGTACATGGCAGAGTCAACAAACCCGATCGCCAACTGTCCCACCTCACCTCGCCCGATTCGCTGAGTTGCTGCGATCGCCTGTTCAAGTTGGGCTAAGAGCAGGTAGGCGCGATCTAAAAACACGTTGCCTGCTTCAGTTAGATGCACTTGTCGCTTCGTTCGTTCAAACAGCTTGACTCCGAGTTCATCTTCCAAATCCCGAATCTGCTGACTGAGGGGAGGTTGGGAAATGCACAACCGCTCTGCTGCTCGACTGAAGTGAAGTTCCTCAGCTACCGCAATGAAGTAGTGCAGGTGCCGTAGTTCCATCGTACTTATATGTTTAAGCTATTAATCTAAGTCAAATATATATTGGACAGTCGGATAGCTGTCTCCTACCGTAAGAAACATAAGGCACATCTCACTATTTTTAGATTGGAGGCAGGCAAATGAACTCAAACAACAATCGTATTGCTCCTAAAGTTTGGTTAATTACAGGCTGCTCAACCGGGTTTGGACGTGCCCTTGCAGAAGCCGTGTTGAAAAAAGGCGACTACCTGCTGGCAACTGCTCGTGAACCAGAGCAACTCCACGCTTTGATTGAGGACTATCCAGAAACTGCAAAAGCTGTCCGTCTGGATGTAACATCACCTCAAGATATCCAAGCAGCGATTGAAACTGCGATCGCCACCTTTGATCGCATTGATGTGTTGGTCAACAATGCAGGTCATGGACTCATTGCCGCACTCGAAGAGGTCAGTGATGTTGAAACTCACCAATTTTTTGAAACCAACTTCTTTGGAGCGCTGCGTCTGATGCGATCGGTCTTGCCTGTGATGCGTCAGCAAGGCAGTGGTCACATCGTGAATTTGTCATCCACAGCAGGATTAGTGGGATTTGGGGGAAGCAGCCTCTACTGTGCGGCTAAATTTGCCCTGGAAGGTACGTCTGAAGCCCTGACTAAGGAGGTTGAACCGTTTGGAATTAAAGTCACGTTAATTGAACCTGGAGCATTTCGCACCGATTTTAATGGGCGTTCTCTAGCCGTAGCCGAGCGATCGATTGATGCCTATGCCACTATGAGCGATGCGGCATTGCAGTGGTTCAAAGCGATGGATGGTCAGCAACCGGGTGATCCAGCAAAAGCGGCACAAGCCATTATTCAAGCTGTAGAAAGTCCGCATCCACCAATGCGGCTGGCATTAGGCACCGATGCCATGAGCCTGATTCAGGAAAAATTGGAATGGGTCAAAACGGATTTGGATACCTGGCAGCCCGTGACGGTTAGTACAGATTATCCAGAACCCGTCACATCTGCCAAGTAGAGGTCATTACCTTCCGTTTAAAAACCACTCATAGCCTCGCTGAAATTGTCGTTTACCATCCTGCTCGATGATGCTTCCATGAGCCATAATAACCCGCTCAAAATCCCAGGCAAGAATCGGTTGAAGGGATTGACGCACTTGCTCTTTGTCTCTTGTGGCAATTTTCTCTAGAAGTGATGGACGTAATTGCTGATAGCCACCCAACACTTTGGAAATTAATTGGGCAGATGGTGAGCTTTGATGATCGAAATGAAATGCCAAATCAGTAATGATGAGTGTTCGGCTTTTAGCGTGGAAGAATACCCATTCATTCAATGGCATGTATCCCTTAATATCAAAGGTATTAAATCCAGCTACTTGTGCTGCTTCAAGCCCATTAAATGATTTGATGGTGTGGTCGCTAAGAACTTGATCAATCAACAAATCAGGGCATTTATCTTGTAACCCGGATGTTGCCCAAAGTGTGGCGTTTGGATATTTCTTTTTGCACTTGTTGAGAAACAAATGATGATACAGATTTGGTGCAACAATGTCACTCACATTTCCTAGCTGATTTATCTGATCAATCATTTCATCTGGAAGTTGTATGGGTGCGATGAGCACTAAGCGGTCTTGATTTAAGCGAATCACCGTCATTCTCGTTCCAACTTCCAAACCAAAGTATTTCAAAGGCTGTTCAGCAACCCAAAGGTCATTGGCGATCGCTCTCAACATCATTAACGATTCACTCAATACGGTAGTTAGAATGACTGCAAACTGTAGTAGAGACACGCTGCACTACCAGCGACGTAAACGAACCAGGTTCCAAAAAAGCCGATCGCTCTTTTAGGTGAAGGTCCGTAGGTTTCAATCACTCCCCACGCATGGAAAATGCGTGACACAATCAATGTCGCTCCCAGTAACCAGAGCAGGGCAGCAGATGCTTGCATGAACTCTAAGGCAACCAGAAATAACAAACCCAGCGGCACATATTCGATGAAATTCCCATGTGCCCGAATTGTTCGTTGCAATACGCCATCATCGGATTCTTTGGTTGCGATGGTTTGTTGTGTCAGCTTCTCAATCAAGGCTGCCCAAGCGTTGGGTTGTTTTAAGTAATCGGGTTGTGAGGCAACATCTCCAGTATTTGCCCCATGCCAGATACGAGTTCGCGTGCGTTCTATTACAACCTGATAGGACAGCCCTAAAGCGAGCAATCCATGACAGCCAATGAAGAAAGTTGAGATCGGAATTGGAGCAGACATCGAATTACAACTATCACCACAATACTTGCCATGAACTTACTAATTTTGGGCGATCGCTGTCTTTTCAATTCTTGCGGAGGTAATCGGATAACGAGATGATGGAATGAAATTTTCTCCCTCTCCCTGCCAATGAGCCTGCTGCAAGAGTTTCTATTTGACCCACCCGATCGCAAGATTCCTCTCGATCAACCCCCGTTGGAAAACCTACCGCAATGGGGGCACTGGATCGAAACCCCAGAGTACATGGTGGCGATCGTTCCACCCGGTCATCTGGAGGTGAATTTGTGCTCTCCCCTCAATCTGGTAGCCACCAGTTTTGGGTTGACTCAGGGTGTTGCTGCTTTTGATAGCGATCGCCTCAGACCTTACCAGGCAACACCGGGAGGGTTTGACATTGTGCCCCAGGGCAGCACCTATCGTTCGGTGGAAGATGCCTCTTGCTTCGTGGTGTTTGGTTATTCGCAGGCGTTTCTGTCTCGTAGTGTGGCAGAGGGAGAAACTGTGGAGTTACTGCCGGGGCAGATTGCCAAAACTCATTGGGGGTTGAGTGCAGCGATCGCAATCCAAGATTTTTTTGACAATGGACAGGTTGGTGGCGCGTTCTACCTGGAATCCGTTGTGACAGCAGTCCTCGGACAAATTATCTATCGGCGATCGACCCTCTCCCAACGCTTCAAACGTCCACCAGAACTTCTAGAGCCGAGGTTATTAAAGGAAGCTCTGGACTACATTCGATCGAACATTTCACAGTCATTGAGCTTGGGGGATATTGCGACCGTAATTGGATTTAGTTCTTATCACTTTGCCAGAGCTTTCAAAGCAACCACCGGAATTTCTCCCTATCAGTATGTGCTGCAATGTCGAGTAGAACTGGCTCAACAGCTTTTGCAGGATAAAGAGCGATCGTTGGCAGAAGTTTCCATAGAAGCGGGATTTGGCAGCCAGAGCCACATGACCACTGTGTTTCGACGGGTATTGCAGACGACACCCAAGCAGTACCGTGAAGAGAAAGGCTTGCGAGAAAGCCGTAGTTAAGAAAATAGCAAAAATCTTGATAAGCTATTGTCTAAAAAACTGCCTATGTTGCATTTAACAAGAGCAAAATCTCACTACAAGTCTGATCTGGAGTTTTATCTTTTGTATATACTGTAAACTTTGCCAACTCATAGTTAGATGGGTGTTTAACAAAATGTTCGTTGATATTGAGTGTTTCATCAGGAATATATTCATTACGCTCATTCAGGATATCAATAGACTCATTCAAATCAGCAGATGGCAATAAAAGAATGACATGAGCGTAGGCGGTTAAAAGGTGCTGCACTCTCTGAAATAAAATTGGATCTTCATACACAGAATGTCCTGCCCCCAAATCAATGACACAGTTCTGATGCTCGGATAGCAAGCGTTCAACAGCATAGGCTTCAAAGGGTTTCCAATATTGGTAAATCCCCCAAAATCCTTCCGTCTCTCGCTTATGCTGTGCCAATTCTTCGTCGTAACCCATTTCTTTGTAATAGTCCCACCGCTTTTCATCCATTGAACATTGTGGCAAATTCAGTTTTGTTGCCAGAAGCCGACCAATGGTAGATTTGCCAGTTCCAATCGGACCAATCAAGATGATATCTGACGGCATAGTTTCCACAATCGCTGTATGAGCAAACGCATCCTCATTTTAACGGCAGGTTCCTTGGGCGATGTGCAACCCTATGTTGCACTGGGCAAGGGATTGAAACAGGCAGGGTTTGAAGTGCTGCTTGCCACCGATCCCAGCTTTTCGTCCCTGGTGGCAAACCATGCGCTGGACTTTGCCCCTTTGCACGCCCCGTTTACTCAACTGGTACAAACAGAGATCGGAAAGGCTGCGCTGGCAGGCAAGAAGTCCATCCGCTTAAAGCAAATTATGCCAATGTTGCGGCAGATGATGGATGATGCCTGGGAGATTGCCCAACAGTACGAGCCAGATGCAGTCGTGTACCATGCGAAACCCTTAGCGGGATATCACATTGCGGATAAGCTGGGCATTCCCGGATTTCTGGCAATGGCACTTCCGATTTACTCGCCAACACGATCGTTCGCCAATCCCATCTTTGGGGGCGGTAATTACGGTGGATTGCTGAATTACCTCAGCTACACGTTGTTCCTTCAGGCTTCTCTGTTGCCGTATCGTCGTTCCATCAACCAGTGGCGGCAGGAAAAACTGGGTTTGCCCCCATTTCGAGATGAGCGATCGCTGCATGGTCGTCCCGTTCCTAAACTGTATGCCTACAGTCGTCATGTGGTTCCTCCTCCTGCCGATTGGGATGAGAGTGCGATCGCAACAGGCTACTGGTTTCTCGATTCCACCTCAGATTGGCAACCACCAGCAGATTTAGTGGCGTTTTTAGCCAATGGCTCCCCGCCCATTTACGTTGGGTTTGGCAGCATGGCATCTGAGGATGCGGCTAAAACAACACGACTGGTGATGGATGCTGTTCGCCAATCGGGTCAGCGAGCCGTTTTAGCAACGGGGTGGGGTGGTCTATCCGCGTCGGAGGTTCCCGATACCATCCACATTTTGCAATCTGCTCCGCATGACTGGCTCTTTCCTCAATGCCTTGCCGTTGTCCATCATGGTGGAGCAGGGACAACCGGAGCAGGATTGCGAGCGGGAAAACCAACCATTATTTGTCCTTTCTTTGGTGACCAACCGTTTTGGGGTAAGCAAGTTTTTGAACTAGGGGTTGGGACACGTCCAATTCCCCAAAAGCAATTAACAGTCGCGAACCTATCACAAGTGATTCAAACAGTTTCGCTAGATACAGCCATGCAACAACGAGCCAACGCATTGGGGGAAAAGATTCGGGCTGAAAGTGGTGTGATGCAGGCAGTTGACGTGATTCGAGAGCAATTAACTGAAATTCGATAAACTACAAGCAGCAGTGATTTCTAGCTCTCACGCTTACTATGGATTAATTGCCGCAGGTTGATATGACTCACCATACTTATCCGGCGCTCGATGGGCATCCAATTTTGTCTAGTGAGCAGTCCGGGTGGAATGGTATCTTTTTCCATCACTATGATCACCCAGCTCACCAAAGCCCAGCGCATCGATGGATGCAGCACATTATCGGTATCACAGGGCAGGGTGAGCATCCGGTTGAGTCAGAACATCAGATCGAGGGGCAGATCCTAAACTGCTACTGTCAAACCGGTGAAATGCTGTTGATTCCGGCTGGCATCAATTATGCGTCGCTCTGGCATGAGGCAGGCGAATTTTCCCTGTTGGGAATTTCGCCTCAATTTTTTGAACAGATTGCACATGAATCGATTCGCGTGAAGCAGTTTGAGTTGATTCCACACATCGGAGTTGGCGATTTGCTGGTACAGCAGATTGGATTGGCTTTGCAAGCAGATATTGAGGCAAAACATCCGGCAGGTCGAATGTTTGGAGAATCGCTGGCGACGGGTTTAGTCATCCATCTGTTGAAGCAGTATGCTGTCTGGCAGCCTCGATCGCTCTCTGATGATACAGGTCATTTGTCGGAACATCAGTTACAAAAAGTGTTCAAGTATATTCAAGACCATCTGGAACAGGATATTGCTTTATCTGATATTGCCAGCGTTCTAAATTTAAGCCAATATCACTTCTGTCGTTTGTTCAAACAATCAACCGGATTAGCTCCTCACCAGTATTTAACTCAGTGTCGAATCGATCGTGCCAAGCAACTATTGCAAACGACTCAACTTACGATTACTGAAATCACATTTTCAGTTGGGCTGAACAATCACAGTTCTTTCACCCGGCTGTTTCGTCGCCATGTTGGGATGACTCCGAAAGAATTCAGAGCGTCATTGTAGTAACTCAGCAAGATTTGCACAGATTGAGCAAATAAGGTCAAGCTTTAAGAGAGGGGCGATCGCTACACTCTGCATATTCCGTTGAAGAAGCAGTCAGAGTTCTGGTAGGAGTACCTATGACAACAAGTGAGACGAGTGAAAGGCGATCGCAGCCTGATACAACTCAACAGAAGCAACGTTTCAAACTGAGTCTTCAGCAAAAGAACTGGGTTTTAGCCTTCCAATTGGCTTTGCTGCATTATGGACTGGAACCGTTCTCAGTATGTTTCTGATTGCACTCAGAAATAACAGCACAGCCAATGCTGATATTCTTTTTGCCCTCAATTCAGCGATCAATTTGCTGGATGATTTTATTGTCATTCCTGCGGCGATTGGCTCTGTTTTAACAGCAACCCTCCTTTGCTGGCAGACGAACTATGGGTTCTTCAAATTCTACTGGGTGATTACCAAGTGGATTTTGACAACTGGATTAATTGTTTTTGGAACGTTCTGGCTGTTTCCCTGGGGCAACACGGCTGAGGCGATCGCTCACTCAGAAGGTTTAGGTGCTCTCAATAATTCCATTTACAGGTTTGATGCGAAAGGAGTGTTAATTGGAGCAGTGATTCAGTTTGCTTTCCTCTTTGTGATTATTGTCATTTCTACCCTAAAGCCCTGGGGAAGAAGACCAGGCAAGGTTAAAAGTTGAATTCTCCTCGTCATGTATGGCACAATTCCTACCACCTAACGGTAGCCAGCCATCAAAACAAGCCTAAGGTGAGGGATTGATCAATCGGCATCGCCGCACCAATTGCAAGCCAAAGCGTGACTAGCGTTCCTACTAAAAAGATACATGTGGCGATCGGTCGGCGGAATGAATTTTGAAATTTGTTAACGCTTTCAATAAATGGAATACACATTAATCCCAATGGAATGGAGACCATCATGACAACTCCCAACAGTTTGTTTGGAACGACACGGAGAATTTGAAAGACAGGATAGAAGTACCATTCCGGGAGAATTTCTAGTGGAGTTGCGAAGGGATTAGCAGGCTCCCCTATGATTGCTGGATCAAGTACCGCCAGTCCCACACACAAAGTCAGAGTTCCCAAAATGACCACTGGAAAAATGTAAAGCAGTTCATTGGGCCATGCAGGTTCTCCATAATAGTTGTGCCCCATTCCTTGCAGTAGCTTTTTACGCAATTCTGGGTCACTCAAATCTGGCTTCTTAGAAACTCCTGCCATAAATCAGTTTACTCCTTGATGTCTATCTGAGCAGCAAAAACTTGCAGGACAAATGCCCTGCTTGACTTCATCGAGTTGAATCAATTGCCTTCGAGTAGACAAGTCTGTCTACCTCCGATAGCTGGTAGTATATCTCTATGGAGACAAGTTTGTCTACTTTGTTATGGTGATGTCCGAATCCAGCATCGCGCGTCAGCAAATCCTAGAAACAGCATCCCGGCTCTTTTACCAAAAGGGCACTCAAAATGTCGGCATCAATGAAGTGATTGCCGAATCGGGGGTTGCTAAGAGAACGCTGTATCGACACTTTCCGTCTAAGGATGACCTCATCCTCGAAGTAATGCAGCATCGAGCCAGTCAGTGGTTAAATTGGTTTGATGAAGCGGTCAGTAGCAAGGGAGGTACGGCAAAAGAGCGGTTGCTTGCAACCTTCGATGTCCTTCAGACCTGGTACGCAAATCCTGATTTTCGAGGCTGTCCGTTTATCAATGTGGTGCTAGAAATTGCGGATGCGGCTCACCCTGCCCACCAGGTTTCGATTCAACTGAGAGAATCCATTCGTACATACATTATGCAATTGGCATCTGAGGCTGGTGTGAAAGACCCCGTATCGTTTTCTCAGCAATATCTGCTTCTGATTGGAGGAGCTAGCCTCATGGCTACGATTGAGGCGAATCCAACTGGAGCGCAATACGCCAAGCAAACCTTATCTGTTTTGATGGATGCAGGTTAGCGATCGCTATTTTCGCAATATGAGTGGATTGTCCAGCAATGAATTGATCGAGGTAAGCAGGTGAGCCGAATTGTTGTGACAACATTGGGAACTTTGGGGGATCTGCACCCCATGATTGCGATTGCCCTCGAACTGCGACGACGCGGGCATGATGTGGTATTTGTCACGCATCAGGTCTATCAATCCAAACTGGAAGCGTTGAATTTTGAGTTTCATCCCATGCGCCCCGATTTTACCGCCATGAATGACCCACAGGAAATGGCACGGATGATGGATCTCAAAACAGGGCAGGAATACATGGTGCGTCAGTGGGCAACTCCCAGTTTGCGCGAAATGTATACTGACCTGCTCAACGTTGCCAAAGGAGCAGGCTTTATTTTCTCAGGGGAAGGCGTGATCGCAACACCACTGGTTGCAGAGAAATTGGGAATGCGTTGGGCCTCCAGTGCGATGGTTCCCATGTCGTTCTTTTCGGTCTATGATCCACCCGTTCTAGCCCCGTTTCCGGCTCTGGCAAGGCTCTACAAATTGGGACCAGTCGTAAACCGAGGCGTGCTCAATTTCGCCAAATGGGTAAGCAATTCCTGGGCAGATCCCATTCGTCAACTTCGGCAAGAATTGGGTTTATTGCCCATTCACACCAATCCCTTTTTAGAAGATAAGTTTTCTCCCTATCTCGTCGTTGCCCTGTTTTCTTCTATTTTTGGTCAGCCTCAACCCGATTGGGCAAAGAACACCGTCGTTGCAGGGTTCACCTTTTACAATGGCACTCAACCTGGGGCAGAACTTGCTCCAGAGTTACAGCAATTTTTGGACGACGGGGAACCCCCGATCGTTTTTACCCTGGGGTCAGCCGCAGTGATGAATGCGGGCAATTTCTACCAGGAAAGCCTTGATGCGGTGAAACAACTAAATCGCCGTGCAGTGCTATTGATGGGCAACAATTCCTCCTTAAAGAATTTGCCAGCCAATGTTCTAGCAGTAAACTACGTACCGTACTCTCAAATTTTTCCTCGCGCCTGTGCGATCGTGCATCAGGGTGGAATTGGATCGACCGCGCAGGCATTACGGGCAGGCAGTCCGACGCTGGTGATGCCTTACAGTCATGATCAACCCGATAATGCAGCACGACTCCAGCGATTAGGAACCTCCCGCACCATTTCTCGCAATCGCTATTCTGCATCACGAGTTGCAAAAGAATTAAGAGAGTTGCTGGAGAATTCCAGCTACGCAGCAAATGCAAAGGCGATCGCACAGATTGTACGAGCAGAGGATGGTGTGGGAACTGCTTGTGATGCCATTGAGAAACAACTTTAATCGATCTTAACTATCTAATCTTTTTGTTCACGTTTAACCGTGCGGCTATCTCCTTTGTCTGAGTCAAGAAGGTATCTAAAAGTGGTTTACCAAACTGCATTAATGGTTGTACAACCTCCTCACCCGCTGTTTCTGGCGTGCCTGCATTGAAGGGTGGTTCAGGTGTGTATTCCATCATCAGTTGAGTCATCTTTGCAACTTGCTCTCCGCACAGTAACCCCAATAAGATCAAGCCAAAATCAATTCCTGAGGTAACTCCTGCCCCTGTAACTCGATTGCGATCGATCACCGCTCGCTGCGGGACAACCTCAACGCCAAGCATTGCCAGTTGGTCTCGAAATGCCCAGTGACACGTAGCTTTATAGCTTTGCAGCAGCCCCGCCGCCGCTAAAATCAGTGAACCTGTACAGACACTCGTCACATACTGGGCGGTGATGCTTTGTTGTTTCAAAAAGTCCAATATTTCAGCATCTTGCATCACTTCGACTTGCCCAATGCCACCACCAGGAACACAAATCACGTCTAACGGTGGACACTCTGCCAGAGTCATCGTTGGTGTCAGGATTAAGCCTTCATTGCTAACTACAGGAGATAATGTTTTCCAGATGAGGTGAACCTGTGTATTGGGTGGAAATGCCAGAACTTGATAAGCACCCATCACATCCAGTTGAATGACTCCGGGATAGATTAAAAAGCCGATTTGTAACGGATTCATAGTTCCACAGTTGTCTGAGGTGTCTTCATTGTGAAACGATTGTAGGGAGAGTTTCTCAGATTCGATAGTCCTCAAGTGGGTACACTTTCAGTCCAACAATGGCACCTTCTCTGCACCCTTTGTTTCAAGCGATCGCCACCGCTTCCACCGAAGCAGCATTGCGCGATCGATTTATGGATGGCGTTAGTGACTATTTTGGGGTGCAGCGATGGGGAATTTACCTGCTAGATAATTCTCATCATCTAGCTAGTTTTGATGTGGTTGGGGTCTCTGACGCTTTTGTGGAGCGGTATGAACAAATTGGCAGAACCGTTGATCCGGTATTGCACTATGTTCTGGAGAATCACGCTCCAGCCCATGAGGAGTTAGTGTTGCCGACAGGGACGTGGAAACAGAGTGAACTCTATCAACGGTGTTGCGCTGAATACGACCATGAACACATCATGACAGGACCCATTGTGGGAAGTGGTCAGTTAATTGGTACGATTCACTTTGCTCGTGTGGGACGGACACCCGCCTTTAATCCTCATGAGTTGGCAAGCTTGGGAGCGGTCTGCTCCCATCTCTCCGCCTGTCTTGCTGGGCTGCGAAGACCAGCCTCACCCCCTCCAAAACTACTTTCCCAACGTCTTACACCGCGTGAGATTCAAATTGCCAGGCTGGTTGCCAAAGGACTAACCAATGCTGAGATTGGGGCAGAGCTTTGGATTACCCAGAATTCGGTGAAACAAGCGTTGAAGCGAATGTTTCGGAAGCTAGAGGTTTCTGCCCGTACAGAAATGGTCGCAAAATTGAGGGATATACTGCAAGAAATAAGTATTGTGGACGAAATACCCTTATGACACAGAGCTTTCGCCCCATTCCCGACAATCTAATCAACGGTGTGGTTGCGATTGCACCGAATATCTGGACGATCGAGGCAAAGGAGTGTGTCTGCTACCGTCCGCCGATGCAGCCTCGCTATCCCTATACTCACCGGGCAATTATCATTCGCCTCAACGACAATAGCCTGTTTGTCATCTCGCCGATTCATCTCACGCCCGATCTTCGTGCTGAAATGGATACCCTTGGAGCGGTGAAATACATCGTTTCCCCTAATCACCTGCACCATCTACACATGGGAGATTGGAACCAGGCATATCCCGATGCCAAACTCTATGCCTCACCTCGGCTACCTTCTAAGCGTAAAGACCTGACCTTCTACAAAACCTTGTCCACCGATACCCCTGAACCAGAATGGGCGGATCAGATTGATCAATGTGTTTTCGGAACTGGAAACGGCTGGTTTGATGAGATTGTTTTCTTTCACCGGGCATCGGGCACTGTCATTTTCACTGATTTGATCATGGACTTTAACCCAGCTACTTTTACGCCGATCGCCCAAGTCACAACCCGCTGGAACCAGATGTATCGCCATACTCCACTTGGAATCCAACTCGCCCATACTCTGAACCGTTCAATCTTGCAAAATGCCCTCCAGACCATTCGAGCCTGGGAGTCTGAACGGGCGATCGTGGCTCATAGTCCCTGGTTATGTGTGGAGGGCAAACAGCAGATCGTAGGCTTTTTAGATTCTGCCTTTGATTGGCTGGCTCCAAAGTCTGCCATTGTTGAATCTGTTATGACCGTAATACGCCTCTTGGCACTCTTTCTAATTGTTCTACCGATTCATGCACTCATTGTTCTAGTTGCCGACATCATTGCTCCAAAGCTGGTGAATTGGGGCAGAAGTAACTAGCAATTAAACAGGGCGTTCCCAGGGTTCGCCATACTGCCGATAGCCAACCTGCTTGAATGCTGAAATCATTCGCACATTCACGACAGCCGTATCACAAAATATTTGCCAAACTCCAATCTCTTGCAATATTCGCGTTCCTTGCATCAAAAGATCGTTGGCAAAACCTAACCCGCGATACTCTGGCACAACCCCTAAGTAGTAAAGGGTTCCTTCTTCTAAGGTTCCTTTGGCACACCCGTTAAACGTAACAGGAAGAACAACTCCAACAATATCTCCACTGTCATTAATTCCAAACTGCCACCAGTCATCTTGATACGAAAAGTCATCCCTGGCTGAATTCAAAAACGCTTCAACCGCTGCATAAAGATCATCCTCGGATGCTCTTCTTTGATCACTTGCATCTATCGATAATGCCATAATACGCGCAATAACTGGCACTAACGGATCATTATGTTTTGCTTTGACTGGCTCAAACGTCAGGCGCGATGGGACTTCAACCAACGGCTTTGGTTCTTCCCAGACAAAGGGTACTTTTAGAAAAGTTTGCTGACTCATCGCCAATCCAATTCACTGATTGTCCACGGTTGTTGTCTCCATCCTAATTTTCGTTTTGCTGAAGCAGTACTAACTTGAGGCATATGAATCTCAACAAGCTCAATGGTTTCCCGAACGAGTGCTTCAAGTTGGAGAACTGCAATAGAGGGGGTTTGATGAAATAACCCTTCAAGTCGATCGGCAAGATTTTCAGGAGCAACTTTCATTTGTTCGATAAACTTGCTCATGCGTTTAAACTGGAAAGTTGAATAATACAAACGGTTCAATCCGGACAATACACCGAGAAGATTTTGGGCTGATTCAATCAGGATTTGGTAGTACCAAAGCGTTGTATCTCGTCTAGCGAGCTTTTCTTGCATCCCCCAGACGGCAAAGAATTGCAAGTGCTTTTCAACCATCGTTTGTGCGAGTCCATCTGGGTAATTTGTCACTTTCACTTTCCACTGCCCAATGAGAGCATTGCCATATAGCGGAATGCCGACTGAGATTCCATACAGCATTTTCATGATTGGGGATGGAACATTAAACTCTTCCAAAACACTTGCCATTTCTTTTTCCCACAGAGCAATCGCGGTATGGGCAAATTGGCATTCAACGCCATTCACACAGAAAGTTTCACCAAAAGCACCATCCTGGCGATCGCCTAAAATCTCAACCAATTCTGCACCCGGATTCTGTTGACGTGCCAGATACAATTCTTCTTTAGAAGGTAACTCATCGTAATACAGCATCACATCGCAATCAGAATACTCATCACATAACCCTTCTGCTACTGAACCTGTAACCATGACCGCTTTTGTTTTTGGGTTTGCAATATATGCTTTGACATTGCGTTCGACTAATTCCAATAAATACTGAGTTCTATTTGCCATCTTTGTTTTGACTTGATTAATCTCCTTTCACAAAGAGTACAACGATTACTCGATCGGTGCATCTGGTAAACGACTCCACTCATTCCAGGAACCATCATAGTTGCGAATATTGGGATAGCCAAGTAAATACTTCAACACAAACCAGGTGTGAGCCGATCGCCCACCAATTGCACAGTAAGGGAAGATTTCTTTATCCGGTGTAATTCCTCTGCTTGTCAAGAGTTCCTGCAACTCACTCATGGATTTGAAGGTTCCATCTTCATTCAGTGTGAGGGTGTGTTCCAGGTGAATCGCTCCGGGAATATGTCCTGCTCGTTCTGTTCCTTCGGGCGGTTTCATCAAGAAGTACTCACCCTGATACTCCTGCAACGTGCGAACATCCAGACGCACCTGGTCAGGGCGATCAATCGCGGTTTTCACCTCATCCGCCAAGACCCGCAAATTCATGTCTAAAGGTTTTGCTCGGTATTCCACAGGTGCAAAAGTTGAAAACTTTGAGCTTACGGGACGACCTTCTGCCATCCATTTCTGATGTCCACCATTCAGCACTCGCACATCGGAATGTCCAAATAGCTTTAACAACCAAAATATCCAGGCTCCGGTTCCGGATAGCTGCCATAGGCAACAACGGTTGTTTCGTTGGTGATGCCCGATTGTGAGAGTAACTGTTCAATATGATTGGCACCCAGATTTTGGCGTAAGTCTGGCAGCAGTAGATCAGCCATAATATTCCAGAAAACGGCACCCGGAATGTGAGCGTCCTGGTAATGGTCTGGAGTCATCTCAACCTCGACAATTCGCACGCTGGGATCATTGAGGCGATCGCTCAGCCATTGCGTGTCTACAACAACCTGTAAATCAGTTTTAGAGGTCATAAATCTCTCCTAAATCGTTGTGTTGTTATCTTTTTTAGGAAAGGCAATGTGCCCTACCCGATGAACCAGAGTAGTTGAAGCAGAGAATAGGGAGAATCCCAGTAAAGGATGAAAAATAGCTAGAGAAATGGGTAGAGAGAGTTGTGTGTGAATCGTTAGAAATTGCAAGCCTAACAAAAGCGGTAGGCTAAGGGTTAGCATTCGGACTCTTTGAGGCATTGGAATCCAATACACCCAAACTAGAAGAACCAGAGATAAGCCACTGTAACCTCGCACCAGCCAGACATGAGTATTCCACCAGGCAGGGTTATCAAAATAAGCCAGCCCAACCGTTAACACCTGAGCTACCAGGCAGAGGTTAAACAGAACAGCAAGTGCATAAAAGCCTATAATCGCTGGTTTCAAGGAAGGCTGGGGGTTTTCTAGTATTTGATTGGCGATCGCATCGAGTGAAGGTGTAGAAGAAGCCATAGAGTTATTTGCTCATCGAGGTGAATCAGGCGGTTTGTTTGCAACAACCTGAAATTAAATTAAACTGACGATCGCCAAGCGAATAGACCTCGATCGAGTACACTTTGCTGTATTGGCTCCCTGACAAGCTGGACGGACATAATGGAAACTCCTTTGCAGCCATTGTTTCAAGCGATCGCGAAAACACAAGATGAGACTGAGTTAAGGGGAGCGATGATGGCAACACTTAGCACGTATTTTGCTGCCAATCGCTGGGGACTGATGTTTCTAGATCAGCTTCCTGCGGTGAATGAAAATACGCCGAAGATGTTGAGATTAGCACTTTCACTAGATCACAATCCTGTGTTGCGTTATCTCATACAGCGTCATACGGCTGTCCATGAGGAAATTATTCTCCCTCCTGGGGTCTGGCAAACGATTTGCCCTCGTGTTGATCATGGGCATGTTTTATTAGGTCCGATCATTAGCCAGGGGCAGTTAGTCGGCGGAGTTGCGTTTACCCGCCATCGCGATGCTTCCGCCTTTAATGCAGACGATTTGGCAGATTTGAGTGCGCTATGTCTCCATCTCTCGACACGGCTTGCAGAATTGCGTTCAAAATCTGTTTCTGAACTGACTGGCAGTACTGCAAACGCTTCTGTGGAGAATCGTCTGACTCCACGAGAGATGCAAATTGCCGAATTAGTTGCTCAAGGACTGACCAATGCTCAGATTGGCGCATCCCTGTGGATCACTGAACATACGGTGAAACAGGCATTGAAACGGATGTTTCGTAAACTAGAGATCTCATCACGTGCGGAACTGGTGGCACGAATTTCAAAATCCAGTAATAAACTTGCAGCGTCTTAAGTGTGCATTTATCTAGAAAGATTCGGTTCCACCACTTGCGGAAAACTTTTAAAGTTACGCCGCACCCAATCCATTCCAACTTCGTTGTTGAGTTTAATTTTTTGTGGTGTGTTGGGATAAATCTTGCCTAAAATATCAGCATCTTGATCGATCACCATCTTGCCAAATTTGAGATACGTTTTACCAAATATTTTGAATGCAGGATGTTTCGCTTGACCAAACAGCAGAATGTAAGTCCGAGTCAGGTTCTCGGCTTCAGGAACAAAGAAATGGCACTGTGTTGCCTTGCCTAATGGCATTTCACCATGAAAGATGATCAGAGAGGGAAAGTGGTTTTCCAAATGTGCTTTGATTGCCGTAGGCAGTAGAAATAAATCGGGTTTTCTCAGCTTTTCTACCAATGGGTAGGGTGCTGTAGGCATGTCATAAAATGCATGAGAATTCAGTCCATTGTCAATGAACTGATGGAAGTGAACCTCGGTGATGCGAAAGAGATCCCGGTGAGTACCGTTCTGATGGTTGTAGTCATGCATATTCAACAGCATGGTTAGCAGATCGGTTTCGACACTGCGATCGCCCGTATACCCCACAAACTCGTATTTCTCTGTAATTTCGTTCATGACAGCAGGAATGGGGATCTTGGGTTCGTGCCCACCATAAGACCAGATGAAGTCGCCCTGAATGATCAGTTCCAGAGGGTTCAATAGAGACAATGTTTTCTTGCCGGAACCGGGTAGAACCGTGCAGCCCGTAGCATTAAACGGCAACGCATGAAATGGACGGTAGTCCTATTCCTTAAAGGATGGAGAATAATCGTGCGCTAACGGAAGCCTTGCAACCAAACTTTGTCAGGTTTGAGGTATTTTTCTCTGTCCTTTACATAAAGGCACTACCAAATGGACAAACAACGGTGCTCGTACCATCATTCTGCACTTCACACCATCCTTCA
>ERZ1066117.110-NODE-110-length-87252-cov-42.681984_pt1 | contig 87252 bp, 57 predicted proteins | sample MGYA00382764_ERZ1066117 | MGnify/ENA primary metagenome ERZ1066117 (study PRJEB33369, sample SAMEA5778347) | biofilm metagenome | biome: Industrial cooling water; feature: Water cooling tower basin; material: Biofilm | place: United Arab Emirates | collected...
TGCCGGCCACCGGCAGGTTCGCCGCCCAGCACACGAGGCCGGGTCCGGGCGGCATATCGGCGAACCCCAGATCCCAGTCCGAGCACGTCGGATCGGTGTTGTTGGGGATCCGCCCGACCTCCCGCTCGGGCCGGCCGCGGCACTGCCGGATCACCCGCCGCGCGACCACGCGGCCGCTCGGATCGAGCGGGGTGCTCAGCACCGGGACCGCGTAGGCGTCGGACGACCAGTAGCCGTCCTGGTCGTTGGCCCACGCGCTGCGCGCGGAGGTCCCGTCCGCGAACTCGTACACGATCGCGTAGCGCACCGCGAAGCCGGGCTGCCACAGCGGGCTGCCGGCCACCGGCAGGTTCGCCGCCCAGCACACGAGGCCGGGTCCGGGCGGCATGTCGGCGAACCCCGCGTCCGTATCCGCCCACGTCGGATCGGTGTTGTTGGGGATCCGCCCGATCTCCCGCTCGGGCTGGCCGAGGAACTGGCGGATCACCCGCCGCGCCACGACATACCCGCTCGGGTCGGCGGGCATGTTCAGCACCGGCATCGCGTGGCCGGAGGTCGCATATCCCTCGCTGTCCTGCGGCTCCGCCGTGCGCCACCAGTCGCTGCGCATCACCGTCCCGTCCGCGTACTCGAACGCGACCGCATAGCGGACCCGGAACTCGAATTGCCACACCGGGCTGCCCGCGACCGGCAGGTCCCGCGACCAACGATGCACGGTCGGGGCCGGCGGCGGCGGCAGATCGGCGACGCCGACGTCCCGATCGCACCACGAGGACTCGCCATTGTTGGTGAGCCGCGCGACCACCCGCTCGCGCCGGCCGAGGAACTGGCGGATCACCCGCCGCGCCACGACCTGACCGCTCCGGTCGGGTGCGATGCTGAGCACCGGCATCGCGTAGCCGGTGGTCGCATAGCCCTCGCCATCCTGCGGCTCCGCCGTGCGCCACCAGTCGCTGCGCGCCACCGTCCCGTCCGCGTACTCGAACGCGACGGCATAGCGGACCCGGAAGCCGGGCTGCCAGACCGGGCTGCCCTGGACCGGCAGGTTCGCCGACCAGGTGACCGTCGTCGGGGGCGACGGAGTGTTGTCCGCCACACCCCGGTCGGTGTCCGCCCACAGCGTGTCGGTGTTGTTGGCGATGCGGGCCACGATCCGCTCGGGCAGGCCGGCGAACTGGCGGATCACCCGCCGCGAAGCCACCATGCCCGTCGGATCGCAGGGCAGCCTGAGCTGCGGCATGGCGTACCCCGGGGCGGAGTAGCCGTCGGCGTCCTGCGGCTCCGCGCGCCACCAGTCGGTGCGCAGCACGGTGCCGTCGGTGTACTCGAACTCGACCGCGTAGCGCACGCGGCAGCCGGGTTGCCAGACCGGGCTGCCGACGATCGGCAGGCTCGCCGACCAGACGTTGACGGTCACCGGCGGCAGGGGCTTGTCGGCCAGGCCCCGGTCGAAATCCGTCCATTCGGTGTCGGTGTTGTTGGTGATGCGGGCCAGGACCCGCTCGGGCAGGCCGATGAACTGACGGACCACGCGCCGTGCCACCGCCTCGCCGGTCGGGTCGCGGGGCAGCGTCATGCGCGGAAACGCGTACCAGTGGAACGAGTAGCCGTCGGCGTCCTGCGTCTGCGCCAGCCACCACGGGCTGCGGACCACGGAGCCGCCCTCGTACTCGAACTCGACCGCGTAGCGCACCCCGTAGCCCGACCGCCACACCGGGCTGCCGGCGAGCGGCAGGTTCGCCACGAAGAACACGAGCGCGGGCGGCGGCGGCGGAACGTCGGCGGAGCCCCGATCGAGGTCCGTCCATTCGGTGTCGGTGTTGTTGGCGATGCGGACGAGCATCCGCTCGGGCCTGCCCTTGAATTGGCGGATCACCCGGCGCGCCACCACCTGCCCGGTCGGGTCGACCGGCAGCGTCATGTGCGCGAGCGCGTAGTCGTGGAACGAGTAGCCGTCCCCCGCGACCTGCCGCTCCGCGTGCCACCAGCCGCTGCGCACCACCGTCCCGTCGACGTACTCGAACTCGACCGCGTAGCGGACCCCGAAGCCCGGCTGCCACACCGGGCTGCCCTCGATCGGGAGGTTGGCGACGAACACCTTGAACACCGGCGCCGGCGTGGGCCGCTCGCCCGTGCCGAGGTCCCCGTCCGTCCATTCGGCGGTGGAGTTGTCGGCGATGCGGGCGACGATCCGCTCGGGCAGGCCGGCGAACTGGCGCACCACTCGCCGCGCCACGATCTGACCGATCGGGTCGACCGGCAGCGACATCACCGGGAACGCGTAGTCGTGGTACGAATAGCCGTCTCCGGCGACCTGCCGCTCCGCGTGCCACCAGCCGCTGCGCGCCACCGCCCCGTCCTCGTACTCGAACTCGACCGCGTAGCGGACCCCGAACCCGGGCCGCCACACCGGGCTGCCCGCGACCGGCGCGGTCGCGACCCAGGTCTTGAACACCGGCGGCGGCGGCTTGACCAGCGAGTACACCGGCTCGGTCCAGGTCGTGTCGACGTTATTGTCGATGCGCGCGACCTGCACCTCCGGTTCGCCGCGGACCTGACGATAGACGCGGCGCGCCACCGCCTTGCCCGTGGGGTCGCGGCTGATGCCGCTCAGCATCGGGCACGCGAACTGCCCGACCGGCACGTAGCCGTCCGCATCGATGCCTCCCCACCCCGCCGAGGACCACCAGCCGCTGCGCAGCAGCCTGCCATCCGGATACTCGAAGGCGATCGCGTAGCGCACGGCGCGGCCGCTGCTCCACAGCGCGTCGTTCGTCGCCAGCGCCGCCCAGGCCGCGAGCTGCGGCGGGGGCAGCTCCGCCGCGAGGTCGATGCGATCGACCTCCGCCCGCGCCATGATGGGGCCCCGGTCGAGCGTCTCACAGCCGGTGAGGATGATGTGCGGGCCCCCGGGGACGCCCTCCAAGTACAACCGGACGCGGTGGCCCGGAAGCGCCACGAGCGAGTGGATCTTCACGGGGAAGTTGCTCGACTCGCCGACGTGGATCACGAACATGCTCTCGCCCGCGAAGTACGGCTCCGCGAACAGCACCGCGCCCGGCAGCCGGAATTGCGGCTGGCTCGGGCGCTCCGGTCCGGCGTCGAAGCTCAGGGCGGCGTCCTCGCCCGCGATCAGGCGCTGCTCGTTGCCGGCGACCTCGTCCCAGTGGACCTTCGCGAGGTTCGCCAGGCGGAACACCGGGGCGCTCGCCCCGTCTGTCCCGAACGACATACCCGCGCCGTCGGGCCCGCCGGCCCGCTTGAGCACCTCCTGGATCATCTGCAGCAGGCGATTCAGCATGTGCTCGAGGTTCGCCGCGGGATCGATGACATCGAACTGCAGCCCGGGGTTGGCCTGCTGGATCAGCCCCAGCACGTGCCTGCTCAGCCGGCTCGCCTCCGCCGCCTCGCGGTAACGCTCGAGCACGCCCTGGAACACCGCCGTCAGCGCCGCCGCGTCCCCGAGCACCGGCGAGCGCACCTCCTGCTTCTGCAGGTAATGGTGGAACTCGGCGAGCTCGGTCCACTTCATGTCGAGCAGCAGCTTCTTGTCCAGCGTCTCGCCGAATTCCGGCCCGAGCTGCGCGCGCTCGGTCACCACCGTCTTGTACTCCTGCTCGAGCTTCTGGGCCCTGGCCGCGAGCTCCTCGGCCGCCTTCGCCCGCTGGTATTCATCGTAGTCGATCACCTTGAGCGACTCGCGGCGATCCCACAGGTCCTTGGCCAGGTCGGCCGCGGTCTTCGCCAGGTCGCCGAAGTCGAGCCCGAAGCCGAGGTCCTGGACGACCTTGCGGGTCGAGAACGTGTTCAGCGCGATGTCGGCGCGGGCCTCGAACTTGTTGCCGGCGTGCGTGCCGAGGCTCCCCCGGATCGTGAGCTGCTGGACCTCGAAGGGGCGCCCCAGCCGCCGGAAGTTGTCGCTGGCCGCCTCGAGATCGCCGAGGGCCGACCGCGCGAAGTCGAACGACTTCTTCGACGCATCCATCACCGTGCTGTCGACGGCCTGCCCGAACTTCCGGACCAGCTCGTCCGCGCTGTTCAGCAGGAGCTCGTTGTAGTGGTCGAGCTCGCGCCTGCGGTCGACGATCGCCTGCTTGTGGCGCGACAGCTCGTCCGCGAACCCGTTGCGCATGCGATCGAGCTGCTGCAGCATCGCGTCGGCCTTGTCCGCGAGGAGCGGCACGCCCTCGCGGGCCTTCGCCAGCTCCTGTTCGGCGAGCCGGAGCATCCCCGGGAGCGCCTCGGTCGCGATCAGGAGGTCGAGCCGCCGCGCCGCGTAGTACCCCCAATTCAGGAATCGTTCGAAGCCGTTCAGGCGATTATACCATGCGTCGTGGTCGACCAGCTCCTGCCGCTTCCCCGCGAGGCTCGTGCGGAGCTCCCGGGCGCGGTCCTCGAACCATTGCAGGCCCCTCTGGGCGCCCTGCCGGAGGGCCTCGAGGAACGCCCTGCGCGCGGCGATCTCGTCGTCCTTGACGCGCACCGCCGAGATCACCTGGTCGGCCGCCTTCTCGAGCTCGCCGATCAGCCTCTCGATCCTCGCCTTGGTCTCGAGGATCCCGGCCCGGATCTCGTTCGCGCCGCGCTCGACGAGCCTCCGGAACTTGGCCCATTCCTCGTTGAACACCCGCTCGGCCTCGTTCGCCAGCTGCCGCGCGCCCGCGACCAGCTGCGAGAAGCCCGCGTGCAGCAGATCCGTGAGCTGCGCGAACAGGTCGCCCGTGAACTCGGCGGAGAACTCGAACGACGCCGGCTTGTCGAGCGCCTCCCCGCGCAGCGCGAGCGACATGGAGACGCCGTGGAGCTTGCCCGCGACCGCGCCCTCGACCCGCCCGGGCGAGACGGACAGCGAGCCGCGTCCGGTCATCCCGAGCGGCGGGATCGTCACCTTCCCCGACAGCGCCAGCGACGGGTCGCGCGGACCGGCGAGCTCGAGCGACGGCCCGCGCGCATCGTCGCTGGCGTCGAGCAGCGTGACGAGCCCCGGCAGCACCACCACCGGCCGGTTCGCGCGCGCCGAGAAGGCCACCTGACCGGGGAGCCCGCGCGCCATCCGCAGGGTCCAGTCCTGGTCGAGCCATGCCAATTGCAGCTCGACGTGCTCATACGAAAGCGACAGCCCGGCGCGGGCAGCCGGCAGCGGCGCGAGGCCGATCACGACCTGCCCGTCGATGTTCATGCGATCGCGGCCGATCTTGCCGCGCACGTCCCCCTCGACCTTGAAGGCCGAGTCCGGCGGGAACAGCGAGAGCCTGCCGGCGAACGCGAGCTCGCCGTCCTGCAGCGCGAACCCGGCCCTGAGCGCCGAGTACCCGAGCACCCGCAGCTCGAGATCCCCCGACGCCGACAGCTCCGCCGTCGCCGGCCTGTCTCCGCTGGCCGGCTTCGTCGTCACCGCCACCCGGCCCCCCACGTCGAGCCCCAGAAGCGGCCCGATCTCGCCCTTGACCCGGAACGCCGTCAAAAGCCCCCTGTCGCGCACCGCGAGCATCCCCGCGAACACGTTCACCGAGCAGCGCACGTTCGGGACGTTCAGCGAGCCGCGCGCGAACGCCACGACCCCCTCGTGCCCTCCGCCGCCCGCCGCCGCGGACACGGTCGCGCGGAGCAGCTGCACCGACGCGTCCCCCGCCGCGGAGCCGCCGCCGTACAGCGAATCGACGAACGCGTTGCGCTGATGGCCGCGGCTCGCGACCAGCCCGTCGAATTCGCGCAGGGTGCTGAGGAGCCACGCCGCCTGCGGCTCCAGCGGCCCGATCCGCAGCGGAGCCTCCGTGCCGAACGACCCGTGCCGGAGCTGCAGCGGGATGACGGCCAGCAGCTTGCCGATGTCCGGCTGCTTCAGGAAGTTGACCACCGGGACGAGCAGCTGATCGACGCCGAGGTTCAGCAGCTCCTGCTCGCTGCCCAGCAGCGCCCCGCCGAGGTACTTCGGCAATTGCACGAACCCGGGCTTCACGTGCACGCCCAGGTTGAAGCCGTTGCGCCGGAACAGGTCCGCCGGCAGCTCGTACGCCGCGTCGGTGAAGAACCGCCGCAGCTCCCTGTACAGGTCGCCGAGCCCCTTGAGCAGCTTGCCCATCGAGAGCCCGGCGAGGTTGTTGCCGAGCACGAGCTGCCCGCGCACGCCCTCGAGCCCGTGGTGCTTGAACCCGAGCTGGTCGAACCAGATCGGGATCGGGATCGGCACCCCCGTCTGGTACACGACCAGACACATCAGCTCCTTGACGATGAACTTGCGCTGGATCGACTTCGTGTCCGTGAGCTGGGCGCTCACCGCCGGCGGCAGCGCCAGCGACGCGACGAGCGACGGGAGATCGAAGAAGTCGTAGTCCAGGTCGGCGGCGATCAGCAGGAGGCTGCCGCTCAGGATCTCGCCGAGCGACAGCTTCCGGAGCGTGAGGCCGTACACACCCGCCGGCGTCGGAACGAGGCACCGCAGCGGCTCCTTCGGCGCGCTGATGTCGAACTTCACGCCGAGCCCGGTCGCCGGGGTCACCGCGATCGACAGGTCGAGCCGCCGCGGGATCGTGACATCCAGGTAGCTCCGCAGGTCCTGCGGCAGCTGGTTGAACGCACCCGCCATCGCGCGGGCGATCGACCGCAGCTCCTCGACGCCGGCGAGCTCGATCCGCATCACCGCGGCCAGCTGCTGCAGCGTCGAGACGAACCTGTCCGCGTCGAATTCCTTGGTCGCCGGATCGAGGACGTGGATGTCGAGCAGCGCCAGGTGCGTCGGCAGCTTGTCCGCCAGGTCCTTCATGTCGCCGCGGGTCAGCAACCAGCGGAGCGGCGCGGTCGGCACCCGCAGGTCGCGCAGGACGTCGAAGTTGACCTTGGCCGAGAAGTCGGCGCCGTTGAAGCCGAAGCTCGGCTGCTGGAACCGGACCTCGCCCATGTCGAACAGATCGACGTGGACCCACGTCTGACCCGCGTCCTCGAAGCTGCCGTAGCGGAACGAGAACACGTCGCCCAGCGTGAAGCGGCTCCACGTGCGACCGCCCTCCGTCTCCTTCTTGAAGTAGTTCGACGCCTCGAGGTTGATCGGCAGCGACTCGATCTGAAGCGACAGCCCCGCCTTCTCGTCGACCGACAGCCCGAGCACCCACTCGGACGCGAACACGCGCGTCTTCGGCCTGCCGTTCTCCTCGCCGAAGATGTTGCTGAGCTCCTCCGGCAGCCCCAGACGGATCTTCCCGCTCGCCGAGACCGTCTTGCCGAGCCGCAGATCGAGCCGCGTCAGCCCGACCGAGCCCATGCGATCCCACACCAATTGCTGGCCGACGAGCACCGGCACCGGCACCAGCACCTGCGGCAGGGCGGCGACCGTCAGCGTGACCCCGGAGGTCGTCGCCGCGAGGGTCGCCGTCGTCTTGTCGGCGAACATCCTGCCGAGCAGCGCCAGCGCCTTGTCGACGGGATCCGTCGAATCGGCGGCGCTCGGCCGCGGCACCACCCACGTCAGGCTGCTCTCGGCGCTGAGCGTCCACTCCGTCGTCTTCAGCAGCGAGAGCTTCTCGGCCTTGAGCTTGCACCCGATCGCCATGCGATCGTCACCCGCCACCAGCGGCAGCGTCAGGTCGAGCGCGCCCTGATCCTTGTCCGCGGTGAACGCGAACCCGCGCCGGCCCTGCTCGTGATACAGCCCGAGCGTCCCGCTCACGCGCGGCAGCCCGGCGAGCTGCAGCCCGCTCGTACCCTCGAACGACCACGCGGTCTCCCGCGTCGCCTCGTCGCGCCGGAGCGTCAGCGCCAGGCCGGTGAACGACAGCGACAGCACCTCCGGCGCGCCGGGCAGCGACCACGTCAGCGGCGGATCGGACTTGACCGAGAACCGCAGCTCCCCGTTCGACGCGTCGGCGCGCAGCGTCTGCTTCGGCAGCTCGAACAGCCCCACGACCAGCGAGCCGCCGACGCGCCACGTCCAGCCGCCGCCCTCGGCGCGCGTCAGCTCGAGCGCGAAGGCGATCGCGTCGACCTGCAGCGCCGGCACGAGATCCTGACGGATGCTCGCGTCGAACTTGATCACCAGCCGCTCGAGCGTCGATCCGGTGCCCGCGATGTCGAGGCTCCCGGTCGCCCGCGGGACGCTCAGCGCGCCCAGCTTCAGCCCCTCCAGGCTCGCGGCACCCTTGAATGAATATTTCTGGGTGCCGAAGTCGACGCTGCCGGACAGCCCGCGCAATTGCAGCCGCCCCAGCCCATCGAGCTCCGCCGGCAGCGCGACCCCGCCCGGCACGAACCCGGCGATGACGTCCGTCAGGCCGATCGCCGCCTCACCTTGCACGAGGGACAGGCTGCCGCCTCCCTGCTCGAGCTTCAGCGCGCCGGTCAGCTCGCCGCCGCCGAGGGCCAGCGTGCCCGCCAGCGACCCCGACGGCGCGATCTGCTCGCCGCTCTTACTGGCCGCCAGCGCCAACTTCAACTTGCCCAGCGCCAGGCCCTGTCCGAACGGCAAGGTCCACATATCGGCGGTGGACGCCGCGAGGGTGAAGGTCCCGTCCCGCGGCTGCGCCGCGAGGGCGAACTGGTCGACGACGATCGCCGGCGCCGCCGCGGGCACCACGACCTCGGCGGGCATGAGCGCCTGGACCAGCTCCCGCACCGCGAGGGACGAGCCCGGCACGAGGCCGACGGAGGCCGTCAGCCCGGGCAGTGCGACCTTCACCTCGCAGGCCACGCCGGCGGCGAGAGCCCACGCCGTGATCTCGGCGTTGACGGCCCCGGGCTTGACGTCCAGCCCCAGATCGACCTGCTCGAGCGCCAGCTCGGTGGTCCCGAGCCGCAGCGCCCAGTCGCCCTCGAGCGACGCGCGGACCGACGCCGACCGCGCCCCGGGCCGCAACCGGACCTCGAATGCGGCGACCTGCAGCGCCGGGAGGTCCTGCACCGGCACCGCGAACCTCTCGAGCAATTGTTTGACGTCGAGGACGCTGCCCTCGGCCAACCCCGCGTGTAGCGTGAGATCGGGGTATTCCAGGCCGCCCCGGAGGTCGACGTCGCGGAGCGCGAGCGTGACGTCGACCTCCGCCTGGAGGATCGTCAGGCTCCGCAGATCGAGCCCGAACCCCAGTCGGGTCAGGCGGAGCCCGCGGAAGCCCAACGCCTCCAGGCTCTCCTCGAGCGGCGCGATCGACTCGCCGACTCCGAGGAGTGCGCCCACGTCTGCGAGGCGGAGCGGCGGAGCGGCCGGGCTCGCCGCGATCTCGAGCGTGAATCCGCTCTCCATCCCGAGCCCGACGTCGACGCGAAACGCGTGCCCGCCGATCTCGGTGATCCCGCCCACCGCGCCGCCGAGTTGCAGCGCCGTCTGCGCGTCGAGCACGATCGTGAGCGCGAGCGTCGTGTCGCGGATCGCCAGCTTGCCGGGCAGGAGCTCCCACGACCCGGGGATCGCGGCCGCGAAGGCGAGGCTGGTGCGGCTCCCCTCGAGCGGGTCGAACACCAGCTCCAAGCGCGACAGCTTGACGCCGGTGGCGATCGACCAGAGCGGCCCGGGCACGAATTCCGCGGCGTCGAAGCCCGGCACGAGCGCCACGATGTCCGCGACCGAGACGGCGCCCAGCTCGATCGAGAGCCGCCAGACGTCCATGTCCGCGGCGGCGGTCATCCGCCAGGTCCCCGCGGCGGTGGTCACGGCGCCGCGGAGGCTCGCTGTCGTCGTCACCGCGTCGGTGTCGACGTTCACGGCGAGCTTCACGGTGACCGCGACCTCCGAGAGCGCCAGGCCCGGCATCGTCGGGACCTGCCAGGTCGCCGTGGACATCCCCGTCACGGTGAGGGCGGAGTCCTCGCAATGGAGCGCGACGTCGGACAGCTCGAGGCGGCCGCCCGGATAGAGGACCAGGGTCGCGAGGAGCTCGAACAGCTGCTCGGCCTCGGCGCCGAGCGCGAGGTGTCCGTCCTGGATCAGCTGTTCCAGAGAGTTGACGATCTCGGAGATACGTGCATGCATGATCTTTGCTCGATTCGTCGACGCGTCAATGCCAGAAATGGTTGCACCACTTGAGCGGCGGAGAATCGGCGGAGAAGTCCGCCGCGCCGTAGAACCTGAGGAAGGCGTGGCCGAGCGGCGGATTCTTGGTCTTGGCCAACATCGTCGCGTTCGCCTGGAGCTTCCCGCTCAGGATCGCCCCTTGGATCGCCTCCGCGTCGGCATAGTCGAGGTCGAAGTGCTTGAACAACGCGACACGGATGTCCTTCGCCGCGGCGCCCGCGATGCGGACGCACATCTCGCCGTCGTAGACCATGCTGCGATACGACAGGTTCGCGCTGCCGACGAACGCGGTGTCGTCGTCCACCAGGACGAGCTTCGAATGGACATAGAACCCGCCGACGATCGGCTTCACCCCGCCCTGGGTCGGGTAGGCGAACACGACGCGTCTGCTGATCGCCTCGCGGATCTTGCCGATCGGGACGCGCTTCTCTACCCCCTCGGGGGTCCTGTAGCGGAACACGTCCTTCGCGCCCCAGGGGTTGCGAAGGAGCTCCAGCTGGTCGACGCGGAGCGGGTTGGAGAAGTCTCCCCCGAGGACGGCGCGCTCCTTGAAGGTCTCCTCGATCTTCTCGCGCGGGCCGTGGTCCTCGAGCATGATGGTCCCGTCGCCGCCGGCCGCGAGGACCAGCCGCGTGAGCGTCAACCGATTCATGTACGAGTAGGGTTCGGTGTCCTTTCCCGTGACGAAGAGCACCGCCAGGTGCGGGTTGGCCTGCAGTCGCGCGGCCAGGGCCGCGACGAGGATCGGATCCGAGAGGACGTAGTTCTCGAGGTAGATGTAGCGATCCGCCGCGGCGATCCGTTCGCACAGGGCTTCGCGGATGTGCATCTCACGCGTGCGGAGCTCGGAGTTCGTCGTCAGGATCGTCACGGCGTGGCCCCCCTCGACGGGCCTCTGCGCCGGCGCCTTCGCTGGCTCGCGCGCGGGCGATGGCCTCCGCTTCTTCCACCTGCGCAGCCACTCCTCCTCGACCGCGGCGGCGGCGGGCCCGGTGAGCATGACCGCCGTATCGTGCCAGTTCGCCGCGCCCTCCACCTCCGATCCCGTCGCGATCAGCGCCCCGATCATGCCCGTCGCCTTCGCCCTGGGGTCGTGGCTGACGGGGGCGTAGGACTTGTTCGTCAGGTTCATTCCCCCGACGATGGCCTTCAGCACGCCGTCGATCGAGAAGATGACGATCTTCTGGTGATTCGTCGTCCCGATGAACCATCCCTTGTGCTCCTCACGGTATACCTGCACGCTCCCGTGAATGACCTTCCGGTCGTGGCCCACCACGTGGCTGATCTTGCTCCGATATTCGGGCATGGCCGGCGGGAGCGTCCATCCCTTCTTGAGGATGTGTCCCGCCAGCGCGCCGGGCTTCCAATAGATGAACTGGACCGTATGCCCCGCGTCCGCCACCTTGCGGAGCATCCCGCCGAGGGTCCTCATGCCGACCCGATCGATCCCGCAGTGTTCGTCGGCCTCCCAGAACGCCAGACGGACGTAGGCGTCCACGCTCGCCGGAGCCTGGATGACCCGATCGAGTTGGGCCGAGAGCTCCCGGAAGAAGTCTTCCCCGTCGAGCAAGAACTGCACCTCATTACCGGTCGTCTCGATCTTCATGGCGTTCTTCTCTCCGTCGTCGCGCCCACGCGCTCCGCGCGAGCCGCGTGGCCCCACACCATGGCGAACGGCGGCCGCACGGCGCCATCCGCCGAATGTCCAAGGTCCACATCGGGGGGTCGTACAAGCGTCGTGGCGGCTCGAAATCGACCGGATCCAGGGACAGCGACGCGCGGCGTCGCTCGCTCGAGGCATCGGCGCGCGCGGGCGCCCGATCGCGCGTCGCCTCAGCGGGGCACGCCGTGGGCCTTCAGCGCCTCGGACAGCCGCACGACGGCGTCGTTGCTGGCCCCGAAGGTCTGCAGGAACCGGCCGATCGTGAAGGTCGGGGCCAGACCGCGCAGGGTCTCGATGTGCCCGGCCGCGCGCGCGTGCTCGCCGGCCCACCACGCGCAGGCGGTCGCGATCACGCGGGCGTACGCGTAGCGAGGCGCGGTGGCCACCGCCTGCTCGGCGGCCGCGAGCGCCTCCAGATAGTCACCGCGGGCGAACAGCAGGGTCGCAAGGCCGGCGACGAACGAGCGCCCGTCGAGGCGGGTGGCATCGCGCATGCGGGTCAGCGCCTCGTCGGCCCGGCCTGCGAGCTGGAGCACCTGGGCGAGCACCGCGTGGCCGGCGGCGAAACTCGGGTTGCGGGCGATCGCCGTCTCGAGCATCAGCGCCGCCACCTCGTGCTGACCCTTGCTCTGCGCATGGCGGCCGAGCAGGTAATAGCCCTCGGCGGCGTGCGGCGCGAGCCCGACGCAGCGCTGCGCGCATGCATAGAGGAGCTCCATCGCCTCCTCGCGCGGGCGCCGCTGATTGAGCACGTCGTCGAAGCCGCACAGGCCGAGGCCGAAGTGCGCGAGCACGAGGCCCGGCTCGCGCTCGATCGCGGCCCGGAAACGAGACTGCGCCGCGGCGTTGGTTTCAGCCTCGCGGGAGGTCTGCAACCGCATCCCGTGGTGGGCCATCTCCCAGGCGGTGAGGTCGGCGGCGCCGAGGCGGCCCCGCAGCGCGACCTCCGTATGGGCCACCAGCACCGGGTAGGCGTTGGAGACGATCGCCGCGCACACCGTGTCCTGGACCGCGAACAGCTCTGCGGGGGTGAACTCGAAGCGGTCGGTCCAGATCCAGCGGCCGCTCGCGGCCTCGACGATGCGCACGGTGAGCCGCCATGGCGCCGTCGCCGTGCGCAGCGCCGCCGCCACGAGGAAGCTGGCGCCGAGCCGCTGGCCGACGCTCTGCATGGTCTCTCCCGGCGCCGGAGCGGCGACGGTCGCCGCCGGGGCGATCACCGGGAACCAGCACCAGCGCGCGAACAGGGCCGCGAGGTCGTGGGTAAGGCCCCAGGCGGCGGCGCGCGTCATCGGCTCGTCGTCGAAGGCCTCGCTCGGCAAGACCGCGATCGCCGGGCGATCGAGGACGACGGCGATCTTCTCCGGTCGGGCGGCCCACGCGACGTAGGCGGCGGCGGCCTCGGTGCGGTTGGAGAGCTCGAGTCGCGCGAGCACCTGGCTGATGTGCGTGCGCACCGTCGCCGGCGCGATCTTCACGACGCCGGCGATCTCCTCGTTCGTGAGGCCCTTGGCGACGAGCTCGAGGATCTCGCGCTGCCGCGCCGACAGGCGCTCGATGCCCGCCGCCTCGCGCGTCACGGCGTCGGCCCTCCGCAACCAGGATCCTCGGCGTCGATCAGCCCGTCCTGATCGTCGTCCATGCCGTTGTCGCAATTCATGTTCTCGTCGTCGTCCTCGCAGCCGATGTTGTCGAGCAGGCAGGCGCAGCCGCGCGGGAACAGCGTCGGGTCCCCGGCGATCTCGGCGGCGAGCGCGGCGGAGCCGGGCGAAGGGACGGCGATCAGGTTGCCCCCCGCGCGCACGAGCCAGCCGACCTCGGGCGGGTCGCTCGGGTGCGACAGCCAGCAAAAGGGCCGCCCCGCGGCGCTCTCGGGCGCATCGAGGATCTCGAGCAGCCGCGAGGTGAGCGTGCCGGTGAACAGCGCGACCGGGTAGATCACGACGTCCTTGACGCCGGCGACGACACGCCCCTCGGCCGCCTCGGTGCACGAGTAGCGCGCGGCGTCGAGGTGGAGCCCGCCCTGGCGATCGAAGTAGCCGAACTGGACGGTCTCGACGCCGAGCTGCGCACAGTCGAAGGCCGGCGGGACGTCGAGGTCGCACAGCCGCGGATCGCAGCTCACGGGGTCGTCGCAGCTGTCGCCGAAGCACAGCGGCGGCCGATCGACGGGCGACTCGGGCAGGCCAGGGCAGGGGTCGTCCTCGGCGTCGCACACCCACTCCCTCGCATCCGCCGGGTCGGTCGGGGCAGGCAGCGCCTCGCACACGCCCGGCGCGAAGAGCTGCATCCACGCGTCCCCGTCGATGAGCCGCATGGTCACCTCCCGCTGACCGACGACGGCGGCCGGGAAGGTGCGAAAGCAGTCGAACACCTCCTCGCACGCCTGGACGGCGCAGACGTCGGCCCCGACGTGCTCGAGCAAGCACTCGAGGATGACCTCCCCTTCACCGCCCGAGTCTGTCGCGTCGGTGGCCAGACAGCGCTCCCTGCAATCATCGGCGAGCTCGTCCTCGCCGTCGCCGACGGCGCCGCCGAGCGCCGACGGCAAGATCCCGCAGCGCGCAGCGACCTTGCACGCCTCGAAGCAGTCCTCCTCGAATAAACGCGCCGGGGCGCACGAGGTCCCCAGGACGAACGAGGCCGCGAAGCCGAGGAGCAGCGCGCGCGTCACGGCGCCCCCCCGAGGCCGATGCCGAGCCCGACGAAGAATCCCCCGTTGTCGTCGACCCGATTCGGCGTGCTGAGGATGGAGTCGTCGACGGCGTGGAACCCGAGCAGGAGGAGGTGTTGCACGGCGACCCGACCGATGTCGTAGCCGACGACCGCGTCGAAGTGCAGGTCGAGATCGATATCGAGCCGGTCGTCCCGGGCCAGGAATTCGTGCATTCCGGGAGGGATCCGGCCGAGTCGCAGGAATCCGACCCCGAGCGTCGGTGAGGCGCGCAGCCGCAGGTCGAAGGGCAGGCGCGCGGCCCGCGTCCGCAGCTCGACGACCCCGCCGACGAGGAGCGCGTGACGCTGCCATTCGAGCGCCGAGTTGTCCTCCACATCGAGGTCCTGCCAGGCCGGGCGGCCGTCCTTCCATTCGTAGTGGGTGTAGCCGTGGCCGGCGAAGACGCCGAGACCGACGATCGGTCGCAGGTAATGCGTGTACCCGAGCCGAGTGCGCGCGTAAACTTGATCGGGCGCGGGGCTCGGCGCGAGGTGCATCGCCCCGATCGACAGCGTGAGGTCGGCCCACACCTCGCGCTCGGGCGCCGTGAGCTCGACGCACATGGCGGCGCGCGGGACTTCGTCGCCGGCCCACTGCCCGACGACGAGGTACCAGCCCGGCGGCTGCCCGCTCAGGTGGGCCCGGTCGCTGCGCGCGAGCAGGCGACCGCCGGCGGCGGCGCGGTCGGGTTGGAGCGGCAGGTCGATCGGCGCCCCGCGACCCGTTCGAAACGCCCGCCCGGCCTCGGCCAGGAGCGTCGGCTCGGCAGTGAGGGTCTGCTCGAGCCTGCGGCACAGCTCGGGCCGCGCGCTGCCGAGGGTGAGGCGGCGGGCGCGGACGACGACTGCGCGCTCGTCAGGAGCTGCCGCGTCCCCGGCGTGGCGCTGGACCGTGAGCGCGGCACCGCGACGGAAGGGAGCGCTCGAGGCGTCGAACAGGAGGCGGAGGTACGGCACCGCGAGGCTGCGGTCGATCACGCTCGCCAGCGCGACCGGGAGGCGATCGAGCGCCCGGAACTCCTCGGCAGGCGACTCGATGAAGCTCCCGAGATCGAGCGACCGGCCGCTGTGGCGGCCGCGGCTGAACATCGAGCTCAGGGCGACGCGCGTCGCAGTGAGCCGATAGACCCACGCGTCCTCGCGGCGGACGCACTGGAGGTCGAACGACAGCAGCACGTCGATCCCCTGTCGCCACGCCTCCTTCGCGGCGCTGCCGATCAGATCGGCGCCGTCGGCGCCCGGATCGGGGCCGATCGCGGATCCGGCGACAGGGTGCAAGCGGGCGCGCAGCGCCGAGAGCGCGTCGGTCGCGGCGGCGAAGGCGGCGAGATCGCGGAAGTCGTGGCTCGATCGAGGTGGCCCGGAGGACAGGTACTCGGCGGCTCCCTGGCGCAGCCCGTCGGCCCGCAGCGGCGCCGCGCCGCACGATCGCCCCTGGGTCGCGTCGAGGATCGCCACCGTCGGGAGGGCGCGTGGAGCGAGGTCGAGGCGCACGCCGAGGCACTGGTTGGTGCGCCGCTGCAGCGCGCTCGCCGGGACCTCCTCGCGGTAGCGGACGTGGCACGGCCGAGCGCCCCCCGAACACTCGAGCGCGACGATCTCGTGGCTCTGGCGCGTGACGGTGAGGACCCGCGAGACGCCGCCCTCGTCGCGCGGGACCGGAGCGCCGTCGAGGTAGACTCGCCCGGCGGGTCCGAGTCCGATCTCGAGGTCGATGCACGTCAGATCAGGCGCCTCGGCCCAGCCGACCTCGTCGTGGCTGACGATGTCACGCCAGAGCGCCGGCACCTCGGTGTTCGTCAGCCGTGCGACGGCCAGCATCGGCGCACCCGGCGGCGCGGCGACGACGAAGAATCGATGACGCCCGAGTGCCAGGGCGTCGCGCGGTTGAAGCCACGTGATGAACGCGAAGTCGGGCGCCGCCGCGGCGACGAACAGCTCCTCGACGTCGTCGGCCCGCAGCGCCACGAGCCGCGTCGACCGTAACGCATCGGCGTCGACGCCGAGGCAACGAGCGAGCGCAGGGTCGTCGTGGATGAACGGCGAGGCGGCGGGCTCGCCCTGCTGCGTGTCGGCGACGAAGGCCTCCACCGCGCGGCGCAGGTCGTTGCATTGCGGGCCGGCGAGCACCTCCGGGCGGACGGCGAGGCTCGCCTGCGCGCGCGGCAGATCGGGCGCCGGCGCGCCGGCGCGCCGGAGCACCCGAGAGACCCCACGCATGGGCGCGAGCAATTGGGCCAGGCCCGCGCCCCGCCAGCTGGGCAGCGAGACCATACGGAAGATCGCCGACTGCAGCGCCTCCTCCGGCGCCGGCTCGCCTTCGCACGCGCGCTTGAGAGCATCGCGCCCGTCCTGCGTCAGCTCGCCGATCGCCTCCGCGATCGAGCAATCGCGCGGCCTGGGCTCGGCCGCCTCCGCGGACGGGAGCGCTCCAATCGTCAGGGCAACCCCCACGACGATGCCCGCCGCGCGTCCCGCCGCGGCGCCCGGCCGGCCCTCGCACTCCTTGCGTGTCTCTCCACCCCGACCCACCCGCATTCCGACCGCACACGTCACTCCGACATGTGCTCCCCACAGCATCATACGGCGCGCACAACGGCGCGCACAAGCGCCATTACCGCGCGATGGGCGAGCTCCGGCCGCACCGCGACGCGAAGCGAACGGCGTCGAGCGCATCGGCGTACCAGGCCGCTCGCTCGGCCCCGGCGCAGCCGGCAATCGATCGGCCCGCACGCGCTCGGCAGCCCCCGCCCGGCCCGTTCGCGCGCTCGACCAGCAGCCGGCCGTCCTCGATCCGGATCTCCGGCAGCAACGCGTGACAGATCGCGGGTCCGGCGAGCCGCCGCCCGAGCTCCGCGAGCTCCGGGTCGTCGAGGCCGACCACCAGCAATCGTTCCAACACGCCGTCCTCCGTCCGGGTCCGCGTCGGGGCCCTGCGGACCGCACCACGAGCCCGGCCCGCACGAGATCGCGCCGCCGCCGGCGCGCGCGCGATCTCGTCCGCGCGGACCCGCTTGCGCCGCCCGTGAAACGCTGCTCCTCTGGTCCTCATGCGCATGTCTCCTCGGTTCCGGCGTCTCGGGTGCGGCCTTGTCCTCCTCTCGATCGGGGGTTCCTCCGGGTGCGGCGACGACACCGGCGGCACCATGAGCGCGACCCAGGGCGCGACGACGACCTCTCCGACCGCCCCGGGCACCGGCACCGACGCGACCAGCGCGGGCACGGGCAACCTGACCAGCGGGACAGACGGGAGCGGCAGCGCCAGCGAGACCGGCACGCCGACGACCGGCGCGCCGACGACCGGCACGACCGCGGAGCCGGGCACGAGCACCGGCCCGGACACCACGATGGGCGTCGGCTCGACGAGCACGACCGGCGAGCCCGGCACCGGCTCGACCACCGGCGGCAAGCTCGACATGGGCATGCAGGGCTGTCCCCCGGACCAGACCCCCTCGACCTTCGACTTCATCTGGATCGCCAACACCAGCCAGGCCACCGTGTCGAAGATCAACACCATGACCGGCGTCGAGGTCGGCCGCTACTACGTCTCCCCGACCCCTGGCGTCGGCCAGGCGTCGCGGACCTCGGTCAACCAGTGGGGCGACGTCGCGGTGTCGAACCGCGACCCGGCGAGCGTCACCAAGGTCGCCGCGCTGCCGGAGAAGTGCGTCGACAAGAACGGCAACGGCGTGATCGACACCTCGACCGGGCCGAACGACATCCGGCCGTGGGGCGCCGACGAGTGCGTCCTGTGGCACACCCCGCTGCCGCTCGCCAACGGCTTCGGCGGCGGCGCGCGCCCGACCGCGTGGGAGGGCGTCTCGCAGGACCCCGTCACCTGCGAGATGCCGGTCGCGCGGCTGTGGGTCGGCTACAAGGACGCGCAGAACACCGCCCACTTCGTCCGCCTGCACGGCGACACCGGCGCGATCGTCGACGAGGCGACGCGGCCCAACTGGAGCGCCAACTTCTTCGGCCCGTACGGCGGCGCCGTCAACACCGCCGGCGACCTGTTCGTGATCGGCTACGACAACGAGGTCTCGGTCCGCGTCGACGCTGCGACGCTCCAGGTCGAGGAGCTCGGCCTGTCGCCCGGCAATTACAAGTACGGCATGGGCGTCGACAAGAACGGCAACATGTGGGTCGGCAGCTTCTCCGGCCCGCACCACATCTACTACTACGATACCGCGCAGAAGAAGTGGGAGGGCATGGGCAACGGCGGCAACAACGCCGGCGGCGCGCTCGGCGTCGCGGTCGACGACATGAACCGGGTGTGGGGCGCCGCCAACGGCCCGTGCCGCCTGATCGAGCTCGACGGCAACACCAAGACCTGGTCGAACCAGAACATCGCGCTGCCGGGTTGCGGCTCGCCGTGGGGCGTCAGCATCGACAACGAGGGTTACGTGTGGGTCGTCGACAAGGCCAACCAGGCGTTCAAGGTCGACCCCGACACCTACGAGGTCAAGCTCGTCGTCAAGGGCCTCGTCAATCCGTACACCTACTCGGACATGACCGGCCAGGGCCTCCAGCTGGTCCTTCCGCAGTGAGCCGCCCGGGGTCGGTCGGTGCAATCGCCGGCCCTTGAGCACCCGCCGCGCTCGGGGGCGACAGGCGACTCGGGGAGGCCCCGACCCGAGCGTTTGTGACGCTCCTGTCACTCAATTTCGTACTAGAACCCGCTCCTGCGGGTGAGACACTCCGCTGGGTGATCGATCCCCGGCGACCGACGAAGCACGACCGCACCGCGATCCGGGTGATCCGTGGCGACGGCCTCCCGGACGTCGAGGTGCACCACGGCCGCAAGGTCCGCGACGCCTTCGAGCCGCACTTCCACGCCGAAGCGCACGTGACGTACGTGTTGGGCGGCGCACGGATCCAGACGGTCGGGCGGCGGCGCTACACCGTCGGGCCCGAGCACCTGCTCGTCATCCCCCCGGGCGAGGTGCACAGCGGCGCCTCGTCCGAGGGCGACGGCTGGTCGTTCGCCGCGATCTACTGCTCCCCGGCGGCGATCGACCGGGCGCGCGACGACCTCGCGCACGATCCCGCGCGCGGGCGCTGGGGCATCGGCACCCACGTCGGCAACGATCCTCAGAGCGGCCGGCTCGTCGTCGAGCTGGCCGCCGCCCTGTCCGAGACCCCGCTCGCGGCGCAGACCCACTGGTTGATGTTGATGTCCCGCCTGCTCCACCGGGGAGCCACCCCCCCGACGACGCGCCGCGAACGGACCGTCGTCAAGAAGGTGCGGGCCTTCCTCGACGCGCACCTCACCGAAGCGGTCAGCCTCGACCAGCTCGTCGAGCTGACCGGCGTCAGCAAGGAGCACCTGGTCCGCAGCTTCACGGCAGACTTCGGGCTCCCGCCGCACGCCTATCAGATCAACGCGCGTGTCGAGCGGGCCAAGCAGATGCTGCTGCACGGCGCGACGATCAGCGACGTCGCGCTCGCGCTCGGGTTTCACGATCAGAGCCACTTCACGCGGCACTTCAAGCGGATCGTCGGCGTCCCCCCGGGGCACTTCGCGGGCGCGCGTCGGGGCGCGTGAGAACCACGTCAAGCGCGTACAAGACGACCCGATGACCCGAGGGTAACCCTGCGGCACGCTGCGGCGCCCCCCTCGCGCCGCGCCCGAGGTTCAGATGAACGTGACGTCGGACGCCGATGTGGTCCTGTTCAATGGCAGGTTGACGACGATGGATCCGCGCCGGCCGGACGTCGCCGCCGCCGCGATCCGCGCGGGACGATTCATCGCCGTCGGCGACGAGTCCGACGTCATGCGCCACGCCGGCCCCGCGACCCGGCGGATCGACCTCGGCGGCCGGCGGGCGATCCCGGGCCTGATCGACTCGCACCTGCACCTGATCCGCGGCGGCCTGACCTACAACAGCGAATTGCGGTGGGACGGCGTCGCCTCCCTCGCCGAGGCGCTGCGGCGGCTCAAGGAGCAGGCCCAGCGGACCCCGGCGCCGCAGTGGGTCCGCGTCGTCGGCGGCTGGTCCGAGTTCCAGTTCGCCGAGCGGCGCATGCCGACGCTCGACGAGATCAACGCCGCCGCGCCCGACACCCCCGTGTTCATCCTCCACCTCTACTCGCAGGCGCTGCTCAACCGCGCCGCGCTGCGGGCGGTCGGCTACAACCGCGAGACCCCGGATCCGCCCGGCGGCGAGATCCAGCGCGACCGCCACGGCGAGCCGACCGGCCTGCTCGTCGCCCGGCCGAACGCGTGGATCCTCTACGCCACGCTCGCCAGGGGCCCGAAGCTCCTGCCGGACGACCAGCGCAACAGCACCCGCCACTTCATGCGCGAGCTCAACCGCCTCGGCGTGACCGGGGCGATCGACGCCGGCGGCGGCTTCCAGCAGTACCCCGAGCACTACCAGATCATCGAGGAGCTCGCGGCCGCCAAGCAATTGACGGTCCGGATCGCCTACAACCTGTTTACCCAGCGCCCCGGCCACGAGCTCGACGACTTCTCCGGCTGGTCGAGCACGCTCACCCCCGGCGCCGGCGACAACTTCTACCGCCTCAACGGCGCCGGCGAGATGCTCGTCTACTCGGCCGCCGACTTCGAGGACTTCCTCGAGCCGCGCCCCGACCTCCCGCCGCACATGGAGGACCAGCTCGGCGGCGTCGTCGAGCACCTCGTCGCCAAGCGCTGGCCGTTCCGCCTGCACGCGACCTACGACGAATCGATCTCGCGCATGCTCGACGTGTTCGAGGCGGTGAACCGCAAGGTCCCGTTCGCCGGCCTGCGGTGGTTCTTCGACCACGCCGAGACCGTCTCGCCGCGCAACATCGACCGGATCGCGGCGCTCGGCGGCGGCGTGGCGATCCAGCACCGGATGGCCTTCCAGGGCGAGTACTTCCTGCACCGCTACGGGCCGCAGATGACCAGTGACGCGCCGCCGGTGCGGCGCCTGCTCGCCGCCGGGATCCCCGTCGGCGGCGGCACCGACGCGACGCGGGTCGCCAGCTACAACCCGTGGGTCGGCCTCGGCTGGCTGGTGTCCGGCCGCAGCGTCGGCGGCACCGAGCTGCTCGGCCCCGACCGCCGGCTCTCGCGCGAGCAGGCGCTGCGCCTGTACACCGCCGCCAACGCGTGGTTCTCCGGCGAGGGCGACGAGCGCGGGCGGATCGCCGTCGACGCCCTCGCCGACCTCGCCGTCCTGTCCGACGACTACTTCGCGGTCCCCGAGGCCAAGATCCGCGACATCACCTCCGTGCTGACCGTCGTCGGCGGCGACGTCGTCCACGCCGACGGCCCGTTCGGCGGCCTCGCCCCGCCCCCGCTGCCGTTCAGCCCCGACTGGGCCCCGCCGGCCCGCTACGGCGGCTACGACCCCGGCCTGGTCGCCCGCGCGCTCGACCGCCGGTCGCGCAGCGCGCATCGCCACCATCACCATCACCACCACCACGTCGGCCTCGCCTGCCCCTGCGCCGTCTTCTAGCCGTCATGGACATGTCCCTCACGACATGCCGGGCGCGTCGACCCTCGCCGCGCGCCCGCCCGGGCGATCGCGCGCGCGCCCGCGCCGCCTTCGCGGTCGCGCTCGGCGCCCCGGCGGCCGCGCTCGCGCTGCCGGCCGTCGCCGCGCCGGTCCGGGCGGACAGCAGCTCGATCGCCCAGGGCCCTGTCCCCTCGGACAGCCCGCCGCTCGCCCAGGGATCTGCCCCGACGGACAGCCGCGCGCCATTGCCCCCGTGGACGCCTGTCCCGCCGGACAGCCGCCCCGCCCCACCCCCGGCCCCGGCGACCGCGCGACCGCTTCAAACGGACCCCGAGGCCAGGCACGTCGCGCCCCCCCACTCGCCGGCCCAGGCCGCGAGCGCGAGCGAGGCCGCCGCGCACGCCGGACGCGGCGCGGGACCGCCCGCCGCCCCGCCGCCGTACCGCCTGCTGCGCGCCGACGAGGACTACCGCTACCTGCGCGACCCGTCGCGCCGCGCCGACCTGCTCGACGTCCTCAAGTACATCCCGCTCGGCCCGCGCCGCCGCGTCGCGCTGGGCCTCGGCGGCGAGACGCGCCAGCGCCTCGACCACTTCGGGCACGCCGACTGGGGCGCCGGCCCGGCCCGCTCGAATTCGTGGCTGCAGCGCTACATGCTGCACGCCGACCTGCGCGCCCCGTCCTTCCGCGCCTTCGTGCAGTTCAAGAGCGCCCTCGAGACCGGCCGCCCCGGCGGCCCGCGGCCGATCGACCGCGACGACCTCGACGTCCACCAGGCCTTCGCCGACCTCGACCTCGAGCGCCCCGGCCTGCGGGTGATCGTCCGCGCCGGCCGGCACGAGCTCGCGTTCGGCTCCGGCCGCCTCGTGTCCCCGCGCGAGGGCCCGAACGTCCGCCGCAGCTTCGACGGCCTGTCGGTGATCTTGCAGCTCCGCAAGCTCCGCGCGCACCTGTTCGTCACCCGTCCGGTCGCCACGCTGCCCGGGATCTTCGACGACGGCTGGGAGCACCGGCAGTGGTTCGCCGGCGCCCACGCGACCGTGCCCGCGCCGTGGCGCGGCGGCTCGGTCGACGTCTACGCGCTCTACCTCGACCGCCCCGAGGCCGAGTACCACCGCGGCCGCGGCCACGAGCGCCGCCTGTCCCTCGGGACACGCTGGTTCGGCGCCGCCGGCCCGGTCGACTACAACGTCGAGGCCGTGCTGCAGACCGGCCGCTTCGGCGCGGCGCCGCTGCTCGCCTGGACCGTCGCGACCGACACCGGCGTCGCGCTCCCGCTCCCGTGGGACCCGCGGCTCGGCGTCCGCCTCGACGTCGCCTCCGGCGACCGCGGCCCCGGGCGCCCGCTCGGCACCTTCGCCGCGCTGTTCCCCAGGGGCTCGTACTTCGGCGAGGACGCGCTGCTCGGCCCCGCCAACTTCTTCGACGCCCACCCGATGCTGACGCTCGCCCCGATCGAGCGCCTCGGCCTGACGCTCGACTGGGTGTTCCTCGGCCGCTACAGCCTCGCCGACGGCATCTACAACGTCCCCGGCGAGCCGACGATCTTCGCCCCGTCCGACGCGCGGTTCATCGGCCACCGCGCCGGCGTCACCCTCGAGGCCGAGCTCGCGCGGCACGTCGGCTTCGTCGTCACCGTCGGCCGGTTCTTCCGCGGCCCCTACCTCGTCGACGCCGGCCGCACCCGCGACACCGACTTCCTCGCCACCTGGCTCACCCTCAAGTTCTGAACCATCCACGCACCGCACGTTCCCTGCGCGCAAAAACCCCTGGAGACGCTCACCATGCCCACCGCCATCGCCGCCCCCGGCCGTACCCTGCTCTCCCCCGCCGACCACACCCTGATCCTGATCGACCACCAGTCGCAGATGGCCTTCGCCACCAAGTCGATCGACGCCGTCCTGCTGCGCAACAACGCCGCCCTGGTCGCCCACGCGGCCCGGATCTTCGACGTCTCGACGATCCTGACCACCGTCGCCGAGAAGAGCTTCTCCGGCCCGATCTTCGCCGAGATCAAGGCCGCCCACCCGAACGCCGAGGTCATCGACCGCACGACCATGAACACCTGGGAGGACCCGCGGATCGCCGATCGCGTCAACAAGATCGGCAAGGGCCGGATCGTCCTCGGCGGCCTGTGGACCTCGGTCTGCATCGTCGGCCCCGCGCTGTCGGCGATCGACCAGGGCTTCGAGGTCTACGTGATCGCCGACGCCTGCGGCGACGTCTCGAGCGAGGCCCACGACCGCGCGATGGATCGCATGGTCCAGGCCGGCGTCCGCCCGCTGACCTCGCTGCAGTACCTGCTCGAGCTCCAGCGCGACTGGGCCCGCGGCGAGACCTACGACGCCGTCACCGGCCTGGCCAAGGAGCACGGCGGCGCCTACGGCCTCGGCATCATCTACGCCAAGACCATGTTCGGCGCCTCCGAGGGCCACTAGGATCGCCGCGTGAAGCTCTACATCGTATCGCTCCTCGCCGGCGCGCTCGTCGGCGTGATCTACGGCGCGATGAACGTGCGCTCGCCGGCCCCGCCGATCGTCGCGCTGCTCGGCCTGCTCGGCATGCTGATCGGCGAGCAGATCGTCCCGATCGCCCGGCGCGTCCTCGCCGGCGAGCCGCTGACCGCCGCGTGGTTCGCCAGCGAGTGCGCGCCCAAGATCACCGGCGCCCCCCCGTCCGAGTCGCCTCCCCCGAATGATGGCACCACGCCCCAGCCCTGAACCGCCGCCGAGCGGCGCCCCGGCGTCCGCCTGGGCGCCGCTCGGTCGCGGCGTGTTCCGCTCGCTGTGGCTCGGGGCGCTCGCCGCCAACATCGCACAATGGGTGCAGAACGCGGTCGGCAGCTGGGACATGACCTCCTTCGGCACCGCGCCGATCTACGTCGCCCTGCTGCAGACGATGTCGGGCCTGCCGGTGCTGCTCGTCGGCCTGCCCGCGGCGGCGTTCGCCGACCTGTTCGACCGCCGCCGCCTGCTCCGCGGGTTCGCGGCGTGGATGGCCGTCGTCTCCGCCGCGCTCGCGGTCCTGTCGTTCCTCGGCCTGCTCGGCCCGGTCGCCCTGCTCGCCCTGACCTTCGCGCTCGGCCTCGGCGCCGCGCTGTCGGCCCCGATGTGGCAATCGGTGCTGCCCTCGCTGGTCCCGCCGGCCGAGCTCGCCTCCGCGGTGACGCTCAGCGGCGTCGCCATCAACATCGCCCGCGCGGTCGGTCCGGCGATCGGCGGCCTCGGCGTCGCGCTCGCCGGCAGCGGCGCGGTCTACACCTTCAACGCGCTCGCGTTCCTCGTCGTCGTCGTCCAGGTCCACCGCTGGCGCCCCGAGGCCCCCGCGCGGCCACGGCTGGCGCCCGAGCGGGTCGCCGGCGCAATGGTGGCAGGCCTGCGGTTCGCCGCCCACGCGCCGGCCCTGCGCGCCGTGATCGCCCGCGCCGCGGCCTTCATCGTCTGCGGCAGCGCCTTGTGGGCGCTCTTGCCGGTGATCGCCCGCGGCGAACTGCACATGACCCCGCTCGAGTTCGGCGCGCTGCTCGGCTGCGTCGGCGCCGGCGCGCTGCTCGGCGCGGCACGGATGCCCGGCCTGCGCGCGCGCTTCGGCCCCGACAGGCTGGTCGTCGGCGCCAGCGTCGTCTACGCCGCGACGATGGCGACGCTCGGCCTCGTCCGCACCCCGCCGGTCCTCTACGCCGCGATGCTCGCGACCGGCGTCGCGTGGATCTGCGTGATGTCGAGCCTCAACGTCGCGGCCGCCTCCGCCGCGCCCCCGTGGGTCCGCGCGCGCGCGCTCGGCCTCTACTTGTTGGTGTTCCAGGGCGGCCTCGCGTTCGGCAGCCTCGGCTGGGGCGCCCTCGCCGGCCGCCTCGGCTCCCCGACGACCCTCGCCCTCGCCGCCGCCGGCCTGCTGCTCGGCGCGACCTCGGCCGTGCGCTGGCGGCTCGGCGACGCGAAGCAGGACGACGTGAAGCCGTGGGCCGCGTGGCCCGAGCCGACCCTCGTCGGCCCCGTCGAGGACGACGCCGGCCCGGTGCTGATCGTCCGCCGCCACCGCGTCCCGGCCGCGCACCGCGGCGAATTCCTGAAGCTCTCGCGCGAGCTCGAGGCGCTGCGCCGCCGCGACGGCGCGAGCGAGTGGGCGCTCTACGAGGACGTCGCGGCCGACGGCGAATTCGTCGAGACCTTCGCCCTCGCCTCGTGGTCGGAGCACCAGCGCCAGCACGCCCGCGCCGTCGTCGCCGACAAGCGGCTGCTCGACCGCCTCGCCGCGCTGTCGGGGGACGGCGGCGTCCACCACCTCGTCGACGCCCACGCGCTCGCCGCCGCGCGCGCCCGCGGCGTCGAACTGCACGCCCATTCTCACCCCCCGGAGCCCCGATGAACTCCCACGAATCCCGGCTCGCCGAATGGACCGAGCGCACCCGCGACCTCGGCCTGCTCGCGCTGCGCCTCGGCGCCGCCGCCCTGATCTGGTCGTACCACATGCGGCCGAAGCTGACCCACTTCGAGGAGGAGCTGCGCGAATTCCCCGACCCGCTCGGGATCGGCTCGCCCGCCAGCTTCGCCCTCGCGCTGCTGTCCGAGGGCCTGTGCAGCCTGCTCGTCGCCGTCGGCCTGCTGACCCGCCTGTCGGCGCTGCCGATCGTGTTCACGATGCTGATGGTCCTGCTGATGGCCGCCCGCGGCTTCGAGGGCGCCGACGTCCAGTCGGCCCTGCTCTACGCGTTGCCGTACGGCGCCCTCGCGCTGACCGGTCCGGGCCGCCACTCGCTCGATCACCGGCTGCGCGATCGTTACAGCGCGCTGCTCGCTCGATTCCTGCGCAAGGCCTGACCATCGTACCTCACGTCCCGGGCAATTCTGAAGGCGCGGGATCGTGGGTGCCTCACACCCCGGGCGAGCCCGAAGACGCGGGGGCCGCGGATGCCTCGCGTCCCGGGCGAGACCGAAGGCGCGGGGCCAGCCAATCCTGGTGGGCGCGTCCCCGGGGCGACGGCGACGGGTCCCTCGCGGTCGGCGGGTCCCCGCCATGACTCGTGCTCGGCGCCCGTATGTCGATAAAGCCATGTCTCGAAGGACACCGCATCCTTCACGACCGCAAGCCATGCGGGCGCCTGCGCGCGAGCCATGGCCCCCACCCCGCCTGCGTCCCGCGCCGACGCCCTGGGGACGCGCCCCGAAAGCCCAGGTGGGCCCCGCTCGCCGCCGCGCAAAGACCCCCCGACCTCGACGCGCACCAGGCCTCGCCATCGCGCAACGCTCGCCCCTCTACGACGCGCGGACCCCCAACCACGCGACGCTCGCCTCCCGCCGTCGAGCGGGGCCCGCAGTCACGCGACACCCGCCTCCCGCCGTCGAGCGGGGTCCGTAGTCACGCGACGCTCGCCTCGCAACGTCGAGCGGGGCCCGCAGTCACGCGACACTCGCCTCCCGCCGTCGAGCGGGGCCTTCCGGTCGCGCGGGGCTTGCCTTCCAACAAGAAGCGGGGCCCACCGAGTCCTCCGCCTCGGCGGGCAGGGACCGACGAACTGGGACGCAGGCGGGGTGGGGGCCATGGCTCGCGCGCAGGCGCCCGCATGCCTTTCAGTCACAGGAAAGCACATGTCTTTCCGGACATGCCGTCAACGACATGCGGGCGCCGAGCACGAGTCATGGCGGGGACCCGCCGACCGCCTCAATGTTGATCAGATCTTGTTGCGTGGATCCATGGACGTGCAAGGGCGATGAGACCAAGCCTCCGGTCATGGACGAGATGGAAAGCGAGAAATGGGCCAGAGAAGAGTTCGGTAGCGCGGCGCTGGGAGACAAGCGGCGGACGGCTCGCCTGGTGCAGATGACGCAACGGATGGCGCAGAAGCCGGCGGGGAAGTTGACCCGGGTGTTCGAGTTCGCGGGCGAACTGGAGGGGGCGTATCGGTTCGTCGAGAACGAGGACGTCTCGATCGAGGAGATGGAGCGCGCGCGCGGTGAGGCGTGCGCGCGACGGCTCGCCGGTCAGGAGGTGGCGGTTGTTGCGGTCGACCAGACGAGCATCGAGCTGCGTGAGCACCGCAAGACGAAGAACATGGGTTCGGTCGGTACGCGGCGCAGCGGAGCTCGCGGCGTGCAAACGATGGTAGCGCTGGCGTTGACCGAGGAGGGGGTTCCGATGGGCGCGGCCGGGCTACGCGCGTGGTTGCGCGATGAAGTGCCGAGCCCGATGCGCAAGAACGGCCGCACCGGCAAGCGTAACGACAAGCGGCCGCCAGAGGCGCGGGAGTCGTTCCACTGGATCGAGACGTTCGACCTGTGCCACGAGCAGCTGAGGCTGCACGCTCCGGGCACGCGCGCGTGGTACCAGGTCGACCAGGGCGCCGACTACTGGCGGGTGTTCGAGTGGGCGTCCGAGCACGACGTCTGGCTGACCGCGCGAGTGTGCCACGAGCGCGTGGTGACCAACCGCGGCCACAAGAGTTACCTGCACCCCTGGATCGCCGACCGTCCGGTCGCGTATCGCTTCGACCTCGAGCTCCCCGCGCGCTCGGGGCGGCCGGCTCGCACGGCGCACCTGCGAGTCCGGTACGCGACGACGACGATCCGGTACATGACGACCCAGAAGAAGGAACTGCACCTGAGGCTGTCGGTCGTCGCCGTCCATGAGCCTCGTCCGCCCGCCGACGCCGAGCCGCTCGACTGGCTGCTCTTGACCACCTTCCCGGTCGAAACGGACGCGGACGCCGCGCGCGTGATCGCCAACTACAAGCTGCGCTGGCGCCGGATCGAGGTCATCGACCGCGACCAGGCGCACCCGCAATTCGGGGTAGCGCCCGGCCAGCGTCGTCACCACGCCCGCGAGGAACTTGCGCGCGAACAATTGCGGCGCCGCGATCCGCAGCACCCCGCGCGGCTCGAGCACCTGCGCCCGCGCCTCGCGGACCGCCGCCTCGGTCCCCTCGAGCACCCGGCGGCAGCGCGACGCGAACACCTCGCCCGAGGGCGTCAGCTCGAGCGGCCGCCGGTCCCGCGCGAACAGCTCGACCCCGACCTCGGCCTCGAGCGCCGCCAGCCGGCGGCTGACCGTCTGCTTCGGCAGCTCGAGCGCGCGCGCGGCCGCGACGAGCCCCCCGTGATCGGCGACGGCGAGGAAGATCCGGAGCGACTCGAGTTCCATGCGAGGCGGGCCGCGATGCTACCAAACCCTCGATCGATCGCGGACCTCGATCCGCCCTTCGCCCGCGCCCGCCGCCACCACCCCGGCGCCGCGACGTGTGGGCCGCTCCTCGCCCTGCACCGGGCCCCGCCGCTTCACCGCGGCAACAGCACGATCTTGCCGCTGCGCCCCTCGCGGACCGCGTGCGCGACCGCCTCGGCCGCGCGTTCCAGCGGGTACGTCGCCTCGACCTCCGACGTGATCTCGCCCGCGAACAGCATCTGCGCCAATTCGGCGTACAGCGCCCGTACCTGCTCCCGCGGCAGCTTGCGCAGGCTGCGGAGCCGCGAATAGCCGGTGACCGTCACGTCGCGGAACACCACCTGCGCCGCCGGCAAGATCACCCGATCGCCGCTGAGCAACCCGTAACACACCAGGCTCCCGCCCTCGCCGACGCACGAATACAGGTTCCCGGCCGACACCCCCGCGATCGCGTCGAGGGCCCGGCGCACCGGCGCCCCGCCGGTCGCCGCGGACACCCGCGCCGCGAGGTCGTCCTCGCCGACCAGCACCGCGTCCGCGCCGAGCGCCGTCAACTCGGCGACCAGCTCGGCCCGCCGCACCACGTTGACCGTCCGGATCCCGCGGCGCCGCGCCAGCCGGATCACCAGCTTGCCGACCGCCGAATTGGCGGCGTTCTGCAGCAACCATTCGCCGGGCCGCAGGTCGGCGAGCAGCCCGGCCGCGGTCACCGGATTGACGCTGAGCATCGACGCCTGCACCAGATCGACCCCGTCCGGCAACGCGACGACGTCGCTCGCGCGCATCACCACCTTCTCCGACCACGTCCCGCCGAACGGCAGCGCGACCTTCTGCCCGACCGCCAGCCCCTCGGCCCCGGGCCCGAGCGCCGCGACCACCCCAGCCCCCTCGATCCCGACCACCGCCGGCAGGCTCGGCTTGATCAAGTGTCGCCCCGACAGCAGCAACAGATCGGCCGGGTTGATCGGCGCCGCCGCGATCTCGATCGTCACCTCGCCGGGGCCCGGCGGCGGCAGCTCGATCGATCGCACGGCGACGACCTCGGCCGGCTCGCCGAAGGCGGTGCAGAACACGCGGCGGATGGTCATGGCATTGCTCCCCTCGCCCCGTCGTCGGGACGCTCGATGTCGCCCTTCGCAGCGACGTCTCGTCCGCCCGAGCTTACCCGAGGCGCGCGCGCACGTCGTCGTCGCCGGCCGCGCCCGCGCGCCGCCGCGCATCTGCCCGCGATCGTGGAGGCTCGCCCCCCTCCCATGCCGACGACTACTGTGCCCGGGGCATGTCGGAGCTCGCCATCTTGCACGGACAGGTCCAGCTCGCGGCGCGCTCGATCGGCCTGCGCAACGCCCGACTGCACGAGGCCCTGCACCACCTCGCCTCGCTGAGCGAGACCCTGTTCGAGGCGACGCCCGACGATCCGCCGGCGATCGCCGCGTGGCTCGAGCGCGAGGGCTTCGCGATCGACCCGCGCGGCGGCTTCTTCGAGCGCGCCGAGCACCTCGCGCGCCTGCGGGCCCACGCGGACGCCGGCACGCGGCCCGACCCCGCGATCGACCCGATCAGCTTCCTGTGGCCGCCGAGCCGCCGCGAGAGCCCGGTGACGCGCCACCACCTCTACGCCCAGCGCGACCTCGGGCCGGCGCTGCACGCGATGCACCGGCGCTTCCCCGAGGTCGTCTGGATCTACTATCAGGACGACACCAACGCGCTGCTGATCACCCCCGCGCTCGACGGCGTCCTCGCGGTCCCGCCCGAATTCGACTGGCACGGCTACCCCAGCTTCCAGGCGGCCGAGCCGGCCAACAACCCGACCGGCGCGATCCGCTGGTCCCCGCCGAACATCGACCCCGGCGGCCACGGCGTGATCGTCTGCGCCTCGATCCCGGTGCACCACCGCGGCCGCTTCGTCGGCGTGTGGAGCATGGATGTCCCTCTGGACAGCCTGCTGCGCGACGCCCTGCAGACCCCGGCGCTCGCCGGCCGCTGCTTCCTCGCCGCCGCCGACGGCCACCTCGTCGCCCATCCGGTGATCGCCTCGGTGATCGCCCGGGAGAGCGGCGCCGTGTACCGCGAGCGGATCTCCGTCCTCGGCGGCGGCTTCGCCGGCCTCGACGTCGCCGCGCTGCTCGCCGCCGGCGCCGGCCAGCTCGACCTCGTCGACGCCGCGGGCGTCGAGCTGCGGGTCCTGTTCGCCGCGATCCCCGAGCTCGAGTGGGTCCTGTTCGCCGCATTCCCCCGGGGACAGCTCGCCGAGACCCGCACCCGCACGATGCAGGACGCGCTCGCCAGGGTCGGCCAGGGGGACCTGTCGGTCCGCCTCGACGTCGCCGACGACGACGAGCTCGGCGCGCTCGCCCGCAGCTACAACGACATGGCCGTCGGCCTGGCGACCGAGCGCGCCGGCCGGCATGCCGCCGAACAGGCGCTCCGCGCTCAGCTCACGCTGGTCCAGCGGCAGCAGGCCGAGATCGAGGCCCTCTCGGCGCCCGTGATCGAGGTCGGCGACGGCGTGCTCGCCGTGCCGCTGATCGGCGCGCTCGAGCGCGAGCGGACCGCCGGCCTGGTCGATCGCGTGCTGACCGAGGTCACGCGGTCACGCGCCCGCGTCGTCCTGCTCGACCTCACCGGCGTCGTCACCCTCGAGGCCGGCGCCATCGACGGCCTGCTGGCGATCGCCGGCGCCGTCCGCCTGCTCGGGGCCCGCTGCGCCCTCTCGGGCCTGTCGCCGACCGTCGCCGCGACCCTCGTCGAGTCGGACGCGCAGCTCGGCGACACCCCCTGCTTCGCCACGCTCAAGGCGGCGCTCGCGGCCCTCGCCCCGCAGCCCCGCCCCGCCCCGCGCTGACGCGATCGGTGCTATCGATCGCCCGTGCACCGCGGCGCGCTGACGATCGGCGTCATCTCCGACACCCACGGCCTCGTCCGTCCCGAGGCCCTCGCCGCGCTCGCCGGCGCCGCGCACATCGTCCACGCCGGCGACATCGGCGGCCCCGCCGTCCTCGACGCGCTCGCCGCGATCGCCCCGGTCACCGCCGTGCGCGGCAACAACGACCGCGACGCCTGGGGCCGCGCCCTGCCGACGACCGCCCGGCTCGAGCTCGCCGGCCAATGCCTCTACATCCTCCACGACCTCGGCGACCTCGACCTCGACCCGCGCGCCGCCGGCCTCGACGTCGTGATCACCGGTCATTCCCACAAGCCGATGCAGACGCGCGTCGACGGCGTCCTCCACCTCAACCCGGGCTCCGCCGGCCCGCGCCGCTTCAAGCTCCCGATCTCGCTCGCCCGCCTGCGCATCGTCGACGCCGAGCTCACCGCCGAGCTCGTCACGTTGCCCGGCTGAGGGGGAGGGGTGGTTTCGATGCCTCGAACGTCGCGCGGGTGTGGCTCGTCTGCAACCCGATGTGCGTCGACCAGAACGGCAACCGCGCGATCATCCCGGGCTGACGGCGCGGTCGGGGTGACGGCGGCCGACGCGGGACGCGGGCCGCCGACTCGCCTGGCCTCACGGACAGGGGCCGCAGACGATCAGGTCGCCGCACATCTGCGCGGCGCCGAGGTCGGCCGGGCACGCGACGTCGCAGTCGCCGGAGCCGGGGCAGTCGACCGTGCAGGGGCCGCGGCAGACGACGTCGCAGTCGCCGCTGCCGGTGCACTCGATGACGCTGCCGGGGCCGACGTCGAGGGTGCAGCGGCCGGAGCCGGTGCAGTCGATCGAGCAGTTGTCGGCGCAGACAAAGTCGCAGTCCCCGGAGCCGGCGCAGTTGAGGTCGCAGTTCGCGGCGCAGTCGAGGCCGCACGGCTCGTTCGACGGGCACGTGCACTCGGCGCCCTCGCACACGCAGCCGCCTGCAGGGCAGCCGCAGCTCGGCCCGACGCACGGACAGCCGGGACCCGGGCACGGGTTGCAGGCGAGGCCGAGGCCGAGGGACAGGCCGAAGGTGAGGAGCGCGGCGCGGAGCAACATGCGACGATCCTACCGACCTCCGCGCGTGGCGTACAGCGTCGGGTCGTTCGAGGACGGGCGGCGCCGCGCCGTGCGGCGCCGTCCGTCGGGTCCACGGTCACATGCACATGTCGTTGACGACCATGCCGTCGCACGCCTCGAAGCCGTCGGCGATGCACGTGCTCGGGAACTGCCACGGCTCCACGCTGCCCTGCTTGCAGGCGATCGTGAGCGCGTCGCCGCAACCCAGCGCCTCGGCGCAGCCGACGAACTCCGGCTTGCCGAAGCACATCTTGTCGAGGTTGATCTTCGAGGCGGTCAGCGGCATGCAGGCGTCGTTCGCCATGCACTCGTTCTGATTGAGCCCGGCACAGGCGCCCATCATGCCGCCGGAGCTGCCCGTGCCGCCGTCCGTGCCGGAGGTGCCCGGCTCTGCCGTCGTGCCCGGCTCCGAGGTCGTGCCGGGTTCCGCCGTCGTGGCCGGCTCGGTCGATGTACCCGGACCCGTCGTGACCGGCTCGGTGGTCGCCGTCGACGTGCCCGCCGTGCCGCTGGTCGGGTCGGTCGCGGGGCTGGTCGAGGTGTTGTCGGTCGTCGGACCGGCGCCCGAGGAGCCCTCGCCCGACGAGCTGCCGCCCTCGGTCGAGGTCGAATCGTCGCCCTTGCCGCCGCACGCAGAAGCAAGGAGGAGAAGGAGGCCGAGGCCGAGTGAGAGGAAGGTGTAAGTGCGCATGATGACCACGGTACTCGAAAGGCGCCGCGGCGCCCAGCGCGACCGGGGAGCGGATCGGCGTGTCGGCGAAGGAGGCCGCCGCGGCGGCGCCGTCGTGGGCGATCGGCGCGTCGATCACGTCGCCCGCGGCGTCGACGTCGAGCCTGGCCGCGCCGACGTACAGGTCGATCGAGGCGTCCCGTCACACCTCCGGCGGCGCGTCGCGGTGGAAGCGGGCGTAGAGCGCCGGCACGACGAACATGTTGAGCGCGGTCGACGAGGCGAGGCCGCAGAGGATCACGAGGGCCATCGGCGCCTGGATCTCGCTGCCCGGGACGCCGGCGGACAGCGCGAGCGGGACGAGCCCGAGGCCGGCGGCGAGGGCCGTCATCAGGATCGGGGCGAGGCGCTCGAGCGCGGCCTGCTCGACGGCGGCGCGCAGGGATCCGCCGGGTGTCTCTTCGAGCAGGTTCCGGATGTGCGCGACGAGCATGATGCCGTTGCGCGTGGCGATCCCGAACAGGGTGATGAAGCCGACCAGCGAGGCGACCGAGAGCACGCCGCCGCCCAGGAGCACGCCGACGACGCCGCCGATCAGCGCGAACGGGAGGTTCAAGAGGACGATCGCGGCGTCGCGCAGGGTCTTGAAGGCGCTGTAGAGCAGGACGAAGATGCCGGCGACGACCATGAGGCCGAGCACGAGCAGGGTGCCGGAGGCCGCCTCGGCGCTCTCGAACTGGCCGCCGTACTCGACGCGGTAGCCCTCGGGCAAGGCGACGCGCTCGCCGAGGCGGGCCTGGATGTCGCCGACGACGCCGACGACGTCGCGGCCGGCGACGTTGCCCATGACGACGATCTTGCGCTGGACCTGCTCGCGGCTGATCGTGTTCGGGCCGAGGTCGCGGTCGATCTGCGCCAGCGCCTCCAGCGGCAGCACGCCGCCGCTCGCGGCGCGGATCGGGGTGCGGCGCAGGGCGGTCAGGTCGGCGACGGCGGCGGGGTCGAGCTTGACGACGAGGTCGAAGGTCCGCTGGCCCTCGAGCACGGTCGAGACGACGCGGCCGGTGAAGGCGGTCTCCATCGCGCGGGCGACGTCGGCGGTGCGCAGGCCGTGGCGCGCGAGCGCGGCGCGATCGAGGCGGACGGTGATCTGCGGGATGTCGGTCTGCTGCTCGGTGGAGAGATCGACGAGGCCGGGCACGTCGGCGACGGCGGCCTGGACGCGGGCGCCGACCCGGCGCAGCTCGTAGAGGTCGTCGCCGAAGATCTTGATCGCGATGTTGGCCCGCGTGCCCGACAGCATGTGGTCGATGCGGTGCGAGATCGGCTGGCCGAGCACGATGAAGGTGCCGGGTACGGCGGCGAGGTCGTCGCGCAGCTCGGCGAGGAAGGCCTCGCGATCGGGAAGGTCCGGGGTGAGGCCCACGTCGAGCTCGGCGGCGTGGACCCCCTGGGCGTGCTCGTCGAGCTCGGCGCGGCCGGTGCGGCGGGCGACCGAGGTGACCTCGGGGCGCGCGAGCAGGATCCGCTCGATCCACGCGCCGATCTCGTTCGACTGCTGCAGCGAGGTGCCCGGCAGCGTGACCGCGCTGACGGTCAGCGTGCCCTCGTTGAACTCGGGCAGGAAGGCGCGGCCGAGGTTCGTCGCGGCGAGCGCGGCGGCGACGAGGCCGGCGAGCGCGAGCGCCAGGACGGCTCGCCAGCGCCGCATGGCGGCCCGCAGCACCGGGAGGTAGAGGCGCTTGAGCGCGGCGACCAGGCGAGTGTCGTGGCGCGCGTCCGCTTGGACGCGGCGCAGCAGCAGCGAGCAGAGCACCGGCGTGACGGTCAATGCGACCACCAGCGAGGCGGTCAGCGAGACGACGTAGGCGAGGCCGAGCGGCTGCAGCAGGCGGCCCTCGACGCCCGAGAGGAAGAACAGCGGGACGAACGCGAGCAGGATGACCAGGGTCGCGTAGACGATCGAGCCGCGGATCTCGCGGCTGGCGTCGAGCACGACCGCGAGCGCGGGCCGGCGGGACTCGCGGGGCAGCGCGGCGTTCTCGCGCAGGCGGCGGACGACGTTCTCGACGTCGATGATCGCGTCGTCGACGAGCTCGCCGACGGCGATCGCGAGGCCGCCGAGGGTCATGGTGTTGATCGTCGCGCCGAAGGCGTGCAGGCACAGGCACGCGACGAGTAACGAGAGGGGGATGGCGACGACGGTGATCGCGGTGGCCCGCGCCGACCACAGGAACACGAGGACGATCAGCAGGACGAGGATCACGCCGTCGCGCAGGGCGATCTGGACGTTGTCGATCGAGCGCTGGATGAAGTCGGCCTGGCGGAAGATGCCGCGCTGGATCGTCATGCCCGGCGGCAGCGCGGCCTGGAGGTCGTCCAGCAGCGTGTCGATGCGGGCGGTCAGCTCGAGCGTGTTGACGCCGGGCTGCTTCTGGATCCCGAGCACGACCGCGGGCTCGGCCCGGTAGGAGCCGTCGCCGCGCTTGAGCGCGGGGCCGAGGGCCACGGTGGCGACGTCGCCGACGCGCACCGGGGCGGTGGCGTGCGGGACGAGCACGGTGTCGGCGATGTCCTCGGGGCGGCTGACGCGGCCGACGCCGTGGATGATCGACTCCTGGCCGCCCTCGACGAGGAAGCCGGCGGAGCTGTTGGCGTTGGTGGCGGCGACGGCGGCGGCGACGTCGTCGAGGCCGAGGCCGTGGGCGACCAGGCGCGCCGGGTCGACGCGGACCTGGTACTGGCGGACGTCGCCGCCGAGGACGATCACCTGCGAGACGCCGGGGACGGCGAGCAGGCGCCGGCGCAGGGTCCAGTCGGCCTGGGTGCGCAGATCCATCGGCGCGTGGCGATCCGAGGTCAGCGCGAGGAACATGATCTCGCCCATGATCGACGACATCGGCGCGAGGATCGGTGGTAGGACCTCGGGCGGCAGGGCGTCGCGGACGAGCTGGAGGCGCTCGCTGACGATCTGGCGGGCGCGGTAGGGGTCCTGGCCCCACTCGAACTCGACCCAGATCACGGCGATGCCGACGGCGGTCGAGGAACGGACGCGGCGCACGCCGGCGGCGCCGTTGAGCGCGGCCTCGATGGGAAACGTGACCTGGACCTCGAGCTCCTGCGGGGCCATGCCGTGGGCCTCGGCGAGCACGGTGACGGTCGGCGCGGTCAGGTCGGGGAATACGTCGACCGGCATGCGCCGCACCGTCGCGCCGCCCCACACGAACAGCACGATCGCGGCGAGCAGCACGAGCAGGCGGTTGTGCAGCGACCAGCGGATGACGGCGTCGATCATCGTGGCCTCAGTGCGCGTGTCCGTGGGTCGGCACGGCCCCGCTGGCGCCGGCGAGGCGGACGAGGTAGGCGCCGCGCGTGACGACGCGCTCGCCGGGCGCGACGCCGCGGACGACCTCGATCCACGCGCCGTCCTGCACGCCGAGCTCGACGGGGCGCCGCTCGAAGCGCTCGCCCTCGGGCTGGACGTAGACGACGGGCTGGCCGGCCTCGCTCAGCACGGCCGAGGTCGGCACGGCGAGCGCCTCGCGCGGGGGCCCGGTGACGAGGTGCGCGTCGACGAAGGCGCCGAGGGCGAGGCGCTGGTCGGGGTTGTCGACGACGAAGACGACCGGCAAGGTGCGCGAGTCGGGGTCGATGCGGCCGGCGACGGCGACGAAGCCCTCGGGGCCGACCTCGACGATCTGCTCCGCGCCGGGGACGCGGAACCACGCGCCGCTCGGGGCGCCGATGCTCGGGGACATGTGCTCCGGGACATGGGCTTCGAGCCAGAGGCGGCCGAGGTCGGCGGCGGTCAGCAGCGCCTGGCCCTCGGCGACGTAGGCCCCGGGCGCCACCTGGACGGCGACGACGGTGCCGCTCAGCGGGGCGCGCACGGCGATGTCGCCGTCGCCGCCGCTGGTCTGCTGGACGCGGCCGAACATGCTGCGCCGGCGCTGGGCGGCGGACTGCAGCGCGATCGTCTCGCGCTCGCGGTGGCGGGCCTCGATCACGCGGCGCTCGGGGATCGCCCCGGCCGCGAACAGGCCCTCGAGGCGCTGGCGCTCGACGCGGGCGTTGTCGAGGTCGATGCGGGCCTGCTGCACGGCGAGGTCGAGGGTCGCGCGGTCGGCGTCCTGGCCGAGCTGCGGGACGATCGCGGCGAGCACGTCGTCCTTGGTGATCCGCGCGCCCATCTGCGGGAAGTTGCCGGTGCCGGCGAGGCGGCCGGCGACCGGCGCGTGGATCTCGACCTCACCGTCGGGGCGGGCGCGCAGGGTCGCGTAGACGGCGATCGACGGGCGCAGCGGGCGGGGCTCGGCCGGCTCGGTGGCGAACGGGACCTGCCACTGCTGCTCCTTGAGGAAAGCGACACCGCCGGGGTCGTCCTCGGGCGGGGCGGCGGCCTGCGCGGCGTCGAGGTTCGGGTGCACGGAGATCTGGCCGAGGTCGTGCGCGCCGGCGAGGCCGGGGGCCTCGTAGCGCAGGACGAGGTGGTAGGCGCCGGGCCTGGTCGGGGTGAGCGCGGGGCGGAAGATGCCGGGGCGGCTCGGGGCGTCGGCGACGGCGCGCAGGACGTCGCCGCCGGCCGAGAGCTCGGCGGTCATGCTGCCGGCGTCGACGGCGGCGAAGTCGGCGAGCCGCGTCAGGTGGGCGGCGAAGCGCGACTCCTGGCCGACGACGAGCGCGGGGAACTCGACGAACAGCTCGGTCTGGGCGTCCCATCGGGTGAAGACGAGGCCGGGGCGCGGATCGTCGTCGTCGTGGCCGTGGCCGTGAGCGCCGTGATCGTGATCGCCGTGGGCGGCCTCGTGGGAGTCGCGGGCGCAGGCGAGGAGCAGGGAGCACAGGAGCAGGACGTGTCTCATGGGAGGCCGCCTCCGGCGGCGCGCTCGAGCTCGATGCGGGCGCGGCGTGCCATCAGCGCGAGGTCGAGGCCCTGCAGCTCGTCGTCGACGGCGCCGCGGTAGGCGTCGAGCAATTCGAGGATCCCGAGCTCGCCGCCGCGGTAGGCGGCGTCGGCGATCCGCATCAATTCGTCGGCGTCGCGCCGGCGCTCGCGGGTGAACTGCTCGGCGAGGACGTGCAGGCGATCGGCCTCGGCGCGCAGGCCGACGATCTCGCCGGCGAGCTCCTGGCGGGCCAGCGCGACCCGGCCGCGCAGCGCCTGCCCCTCGGCGTCGGCCCGGCGGCGGCCGCCCTGGCCGCGATCGACGACCGGGAGCGTGACGATCGCGTTGAGGACGAAGCCGTCGCTGCGCAGGCCGGCGTACTGGACGCCCTTCCAGCCGGCGCCGACGGTGAGCTCGGGGACGCGGGCGCGCGCGGCGGCCCTGTGGTCGAGCCCGGTCGCCGCCTCGGCGCGCTCGAGGGCGCGGATGTCCGGCCGCGCGGCGGATCGGGCGATGTACTGGTCGGCGGGCTCGGGCCGGGTGGCGGGGAGCAGCGCGCCGGGGATCGTGCGCGGGACGGCGGCGTCGAGCTCGGCGAGCGCGGCGAGGCGGGCCCACGCCTTGACGAGCGCGGTCGCCTCGACCTCCTCGCGCGCGCGGGCGAGGGCGAGCTCGCGCTCGAGGCGGCGCCTGTCGTAGCGCGCGACGTCGCCGGCCTTCTCGCGCGCCGCGATCGCGGTGAGCGCGGTCGTCAGGCGCTGCGACCAGGTGGCGAGGGCCTCGGCGCGCAGGCGGCGGTAGAGGACGTCGTGGTAGCGCAGGCGGACCTCGGCCGCGAGCTGGAGCTTGAACGACTCGCCGCGGGCCGCGACGCTCTCGCTGCGGAGCATCGCGGCGCGGCCGCGGAGGTGGCGGCGGCCGCCGAGGTCGAGGGTCTGCGCGAGCCAGAGGTAGTCCTCGCCGGTGCCGGCGGCGCCGTGGGTCTGCTCGCGCGTGTAGGCGAGCTCGGGGTTGGTCCAGGTGCGCGCCTCGATCGCGGCGGCGCGCGCGGCCTCGACGTCGCCCTCGACGATGTCGGTGACCGCGGCGCGGGCGAGCGCGCGGCGGACGGCGGTGGGCTCGTCGATCGTGAGGTCGATCGCGGTCGCGGGCGCGACGGCGGGCGCGGCGATCGTCGCGCGCGGGGCCAGGAGCGCGAGGGCGAGCGCGAGGGCCAGGAGCGCGAGGGCGGCCGAACACCGAGGGGGTCTCGGTTTTTCGCGGACGGCGACGCGGAGGAGGTGCGGCGGCATGCGGATCACGTGCGCGCCAGCAGCGAGAGGACGGTCTCGGTGGCGTGGTGCAGGGCCGGCGCGAGCACGACGAGCGCGGCCGCGGCGAGCGCGAGGCTCCGGCGCGAGGCGGCGGGCTCGGGCGTCGGCGTCGCCAGCAGGGCGGTGACGCGCTGCGTGAGCGCGTCGGCGGTGAAGCCCGCGGCCATCACGGCGAGCGCGGGCGGCGGCCGCGGGGCGAGCCGCGCGACCGCGACGATCGCCTGGGCGACCTGCACGCGATCGCCGAGCGCCGCCGCGGCCTCCTCGTCGCACGCCTGTTCGCACGCGAGCTCGAGCGCGGACAGCAGCGCGCGCGCAGTGTCGGGGCCGTGCAACAGCGCACCCAGCCGCGCGGCGTGGCGGCGCAGGACGTCGCGGCGGCGCACGTGGGCCCGCTCGTGCGCGAGCACGGCGGCGAGCGCCGGCGGCGAGAGCCGCGAGCGGAGGCCGCTCGACAGGTAGATCGTCGGGCGCAGCGCGCCGCCGGCGAACGAGAACGCGGCGTCGGTGTCGACGCTGCGCACGCCCAGCTCCGCCGGCGCGGTGGCGTCGTGCAGGCGCGCGAGGGTCCGGTGCGCGCGGACGAGGCGGACGAGGCCCGGCGCGCCGCGGAGCAGGACGAGCGCCAGGGCGGTCACGCCGAGGACGGCGGCGATGAGCCCGAGGACGGCGGCCGGCGGGTGAACGAGGCACAGGTGGAGGTGCTCGTCGGCGTGGTGGGTGCAGTGATCGAGGGCAGGCCACAGCGCCGCGCAGAGCGACGGGAGCAGGCACGCGAGGGCGAGTACGACGCCGGACCCGAGCGGCGCGAGGCACAGCGTCGTCAGCACGCGCGCGCGCCGGGCCGGGGCGAGCCGCAGGAGCGACGGCTGCAGGCGCGGCCACGCGAGCGCGGTCACGACCGCGACGAGCGCCGCGGCGAGCACGGCGGCGACGCCGAGCCACAGGGCCAGCGGCGAGCCGGTGCTCACGAGCTGCCTCCCGTGCGCGTCTGCAGCCGGGCCGCGATCAACTGCTCGAGCGTGCGCAGGTGGGCCTCGTCGGCCTCGGCCGCGAGGTCGACGAAGGCCGAGAGCGCCGCGTCGGCCTCGCCGCGCAGCACGTCGCCGACGACGCCGGCGAGCACCTGGCGCTGGTACTCCTGCCGCGTGAGCCGCGGGCGGTAGACGTGCGCGTGGCTGATCTTGTCGCGCCGCAAGAGCTGCTTGTCGAACAGCCGCCGCAGGGTCGACTGGACGGTGTTGAGGGTGATCCGACGCGCCCCCAGGGCCGCGTGGACGCTCTTGACGTCGCCCGAGCCCTGCGCCCACAGGTGCTCCATCACGGCGGTCTCGAGGGCTCCGAGCGGGCTCGGTCGCATCGCCGGGACGGTATCAGCGTAAAAACCGAGCGTCCATCGGTTTTGCGCGGAGGCGGGTGACGCCCGCGGTGTTGACGGTGCCGACCGGCATCGCTCCGGACAGGCCGACCGTCGCCCCGGCCCGCAGACGGGACGGCGGCCGCCGGCGCGACGCCGGAGCGCCGCGCGTCCGGCTCGCGAGCCGTGCCCTGCGCGCTGAAACGCGCTATACCCCGCCGATGAGCTTCGGCCGAAACCCCCATGTCTCGAAAGCGCAAGCGGCCGAACAGAAGGCCGCGGAGGCCCCGGACGACCTCTCGTGGGTCCGCGCCTGGTACGAGGCGGCCCATGAGTGGGAGCGCGCCGCCAAGCGCGAGAAGCCGGGCAAGCGGCGTGACGAGCTCGAGCGCAACGCGGCCAGCGCCCGGGACCGCGCGAGCGCGCCGCGCGGCGAGGAGCCCGCGGCCGTCGACGACGACGCGAGCGAGCCCGCCGAGGCCCCGGACGACGACGGCGGGGCGAGCGCGACGCGGTCGCTTGAGGTGCCCGCGGATGACAGCGGCGTGGTGGTCGGCCTGTTCTCGGGGCGAACGCGCCGGGATCCATGAGCTCCCGCGGCGGCCCGGCGCCCTGCGGGTCGCGGCCGACAGCACGAACCCCCCACGCTCGCCTCTCGCACCTCGCGGGCCTCGGCGAGCTCGTGCAGCGCCTTGACACGCGCTGGACCCAGCGCGGGGGCATGTCGCGCGAGTTGATCAGGGCCGCTCGATCGGCTGAATTAACCGGATTTGATTCGTGGCCGGCGAGCGCCATGGCGTATTTCGGTCGTTGCGCGGCGAGGCGCGGCGTCGCGCTCGCGTCGCGGGCCAACGCTCGGCGCCGGGCTGACCGATCCCGCGCCCGTCCGCGCGGCATTCGGCCAGCTCCGCTCCGGGCCCGACGAGTCGAACGTGACCACCAAACTCTATCAATTTCCCCATTCACACTTCTCGGAGAAGGCGCGCTGGGCGCTCGACCACAAGCGGATCGCGTACACGAAGGTCAACCTCGTCCGCGGCCTGCACGTGTTGACGACCCGGCGCCTGGCTCCGCGGCGGACGGTGCCGATCCTGGCGCACGAGGGCCGGATCGTCCAGGACTCGACCGAGATCCTGACCTACCTCGACGAGCGATTCCCGGGACGCTCGCTCGTCGCCGGCAGCGAGTCGGTCCGTCGCGAGGCGATCGACGTCGAGGAGTACCTCGACGAGGAGCTCGGGTTCCACCTGCGCCGGTACCTCTATGCGACCCTGCTCGAGCACCGGCGCCAGGTGACGTCATTCTTTCTGCAAGGCCGCTCTCCGGCCTGGCGTCCGCTGTTCGCGGCGATGTTCCCGCTGCTGCGCGCACAGATGCGGCGACAACTCCGCTTGACGCCCGCGAACGCCGCCGAGTCCGAGCGGCGCGTGCTCGGCGCGCTGGACGTCCTCGACGCGGCCGTCGCGCGCGGCCGCTTCCTCGTCGCGGGCACGTTCACCCGCGCGGATCTGACCGCGGCCGCCCTGCTGTCCCTGCTGACATGGCCGAAGATGCACGAATTCCGCTGGCCCGCGCCGACGGAGCTCGTCGAGCCGCTGGCGAGCTTCCGCCGCGCCGCGTCCGCCCGGCCCTGCTTCGAATGGGCGCTCGGCCTCTACCGGGACTATCGATAGTTCCCGGAGGGACGCGCGGCGCAGCCGTGTCGACCGCGCCCGGATGCGCGTTCCGACGGCGGCTCAGGGTTGATCAGGGTTGATCAGCCGCGACTCGATTCGATCCCTCCGACGATTCGTCGCGCCGGGGTCGCACGACGTGAAACGGATGGGACAACGAGGGAGTGGTGAGTCGTCATGATCGGGATCTACGAGGAGAGCGCGCCGACCCTGCTGCGATGCGCGGCGCTGGGCACCGTGGCCGGGTTCGGCCTGCCGATGTTGTTCGCGCCGCTGCGATGGGCGCGGCTGCTCGGCTGGACGATCCCCGACGACACCGACCTCGCGGTCTACTTCGGCCGCTGCCTGGGCGCCGTCCTGTGCGCAGCCGCGGGGGTCCTGCTGATGACCCTCGATCACCCCGCGGTGCTGATCGCCATGCACCGCTTCGTCCTCGCCGCCGCCGCGCTGATGGTCGTCATCCACGTCGTCGGGGCGATCGAGGGCAGCCAGCCGCCGGCCGAGACCCGGGAGATCGGGCTCTGGGTCGGCCTCGTCGTCGTCTCGCTCCTCTGCTTCCCGGGCCCGTGATCGGGTCCACGCTCGCCGACGTGCCCGCGCCGGATCACGGGGCGGGCGCCGCGAGTGCTACGCTCGCGACGTGATCGACGAGCCCCCCGGCGAACCCGATGAACTGCTGACGATCAAGCAGGCCGCCGAGTTGCTCGCGCTCAGCGAGGTCACCCTGCGACGCTGGGACCGCGCGGGCAAGCTGCGGGCCGAGCGTCGACCGGGCTGCGCTCATCGGCTGTACCGCCGATCCGTCCTCGAGGCGCTCGCGCGCGAGCCCGTCGACGGCCCGGTCGCGCCGACGCTCCGCGCGCCGGTCGCCAGCTTCATCGGCCGGACCGCCGAGCTCGCGGCGCTGCGGGCCGCCTTCGCGCGCGGCGCCCGGCTGGTGACGATCGTCGGCCCGCCGGGCGCCGGCAAGACGCGGCTCGCGCGGCGCCACGCCGAGCTCGCGGGCGCCGGCCTGCCCGGCGGCGTGTGGTTCTGCGACGCGACCGCCATCGCCGACGAGATGCCCCTGCGCCACGCGATCGCGACCGCGCTGGCGACCAGCCTCTCGTCGGCCTCGCTCGACGTCCTCGGCGCCGCGCTGGCGCGGCGCCGCCCGCTGCTGCTGATCGTCGACAACGCCGAGGATCTCGGCCAGCCGGCGCGCCGGCTCCTGCCGACGCTGTGCGCCCTCGCGGCCCCGCTGCGGGTGCTCGTCACCTCGCGCGAGCCGCTCGGGGTCGACGCCGAGGAGCTGGTCGAGCTCGGCCCGTTCGCCGTACCGCCCGAGGCGGCCAGCGACGCCGACGTGCTCGCGTCCGACGCGGTCGCGCTGCTGCTCGCGCGCTCGCGCTCGCCGGCGGTGCTCGCCCGGCGGCCGCGCGACCTCGCGGCGTTGATCCGCGCCCTCGACGGCCTGCCGCTGGCGATCGAGCTCGCGGCGCCGCACCTGACCGTGCTGTCGCCGCGCGAGCTGCTGGCGCGGCTCGGCTCGGTGCTCGACCTCGCCGCGCCGACGCCCTCGCCGCAGGCGCGCCATCACAGCCTGCGCGACGCCCTCGACGCCTCGTGGCACCTGCTCGGCGAGCCCGAGCGCGCCGCGCTGGCGCAATGCGCCGTGTTCGTGTCCGGCTTCACCCTCGCCGCGGCCGAGGCCGTGATCGCCGTCCCCGGCGCGTCGGCGTCGACGCTGCTCGCCGCCCTGCGCGACCGATCGCTCGTCGCCCTGCACCCCGGCGCGCACCGGGGGCCCGATCGCTTCGTGCTGTACGAGAGCATCCGCGTCTACGCGGCCGAGCGCCTCGCCCCGGCCGACCGCGCCGCCGCCGAGCTCCGCCACGCCCGGCATTACCTCGAGCACGGCGAGGCCGCGCACGCGCGCGAGAACGCCCGCAGCGACGGGGCCGCCAACCAGGAGCTCCTCGACGAGCTCGGCAACCTGTCCGTCGTGTTCGCGCGCCGGCTCGCCGCCGCGCGGAGCGGCGAGCCCGGCGCGGGGGTCGACGCGCTGCGGACCGCCGTGTGCCTGTCGGGCGTGCTGCGCGGGCTCGGTCGCTTCCCCGAGGTCGTCGCGCAATTCGACGCCGCGCTGCCGCTGGCCGGCGACGCGCCCGAGCCGCTGCGCCTGCGCGCCGAGCTCGCCCGCGCCCACGCGCTCGGCAACCTCGGCGAGCTCGAGCGCAGCTTCGCCGAGCTGCGCCGGGCGACCGCCGCCGCCGCCGCGCTCGGCGACGTCGTCGTCGAGGGCGACGGCCAGCTCTGCCTGAGCGCGCAGTACCAGCGCGTCGGCCTGCACGAGGAGGCGCTCGTCGCCGGCGCGCGCGCGCGCGAGCTGTGCGCCGCCGCCGGCCAGCGCCAGCTCGAGGCGCTGGCGCTGATGCTGCTCGGCGTCGTCCACGGCGAGCTCGGGCGGTCCGCGGAGGCGCGCGCCTCCGCCGAGGCCGCGCTCAAGATCGGCGTCGAGCTCGGCGAGCGCTGGTGCGACGGGCTCGCCCACGGCGCGCTCGCGTTGCTCGAGCAGGAGGCCGGCCGCTTCGAGGCCGCGCGCGTCCGCTACGAGGCGGCGACCCGCGCGTACCGGCTCGGCGGCGACATCGTGTTCGAGGCGCTGTTCCAGGGGCTGTCCGGCACGCTGGCCCACGAGCAGGCCCTCGCCGGGCCAGTCCGCGCCGAGACCTTCGTGGAGGCGGCCCGCGGCGCGTACACGGCCGCGCTCGCGGCCCTCGGGGCCGCGGGCTTCTACCTCGAGGGGCTGTTCCACGGGTTCCTCGCCGCGCTCGAGGCGAGCTTCGGCGAGCCGGGGCGAGCGCTCGTCGAGTTCGACGTCGCCGCGACCCGGCTCGAGCGCCTCGCCGCGCCGGCGTACCTCGCCACGCTCGAGGTCCTCCGCGGGATCCCGGCGCAGCGACGCGCGGCGCAGGGCGATCCGGAGGCAGCGCGCGAGGTCGCGGCGCGGATCCAGGGCGCGCAGTCGTGGCGCGGGCGATCGATGACCGTGCGCACGGCCCTGCGGATGCTCGCGGCCGCCGGTATGGGCAGCGGCGCCACCGCGGCGTGGGTGGTCGGGCCGGGCGCGCGGTGGTTCGCGCCGCCGGGCGGCCCGCGGGTCTCGCTGCAGCGGCGCGGGCCGGTCCGCCGGATCCTCGACGCGCTGGTGACGGCGCAGCGCGAGGCGCCGGGCACGGCGTTCACGCCGGAGGCGCTGCTCGGGATCGGCTGGCCGGGCGAGCGGGTCCGCCCCGACGCGGGCCTGCTGCGCGTGCGGGTCGCGGTGGCGACGTTGCGCTCGTTCGGGCTCCGCGAACGGCTGATCACCCGCGACGACGGCTACCTCCTCGATCCGGCGATGGCGCTCGAGCGCGGCGAATGATCGGCCCCGTCGCGCGCGCCGGCGTCCGTCCGCAGATCCGCGGATCGTTGGCGGCGAAGCGCGGCGAGGCGACGAGCACCGGTGGTGACCGAGGACCTCGCGCGCTCGTCTCCGCCGTCAGCGCGCGAGCTGCGGGCCGTCGAACGCGACGCGCATGCGCGTCAGCCCGCGCAGCGCGATGCTCCGCTGCCAGGCCGTCCCGTCCGGCAGGATCCGCAGCGTCGGCAGCCGCTGCACCACGGCCAGCACCGCGACCTGCAGCTCGATCCGGGCCAGGGCCGCGCCGAGGCAGTAGTGGATCCCGTGCGCGAACGCCAGGTGTTGCTTCGCCTCTCGCGTCAGATCGAGGCGGTGCGGATCGGGGAAGACCTCCGGATCGCGGTTCCCGGCCGCGAGCACGAAGATCACCAGATCGCCGCGCCGGATCTGCTTCCCGCCGAGCTCGACGTCCTCCGTCGCCGTGCGCAGCGTCTGGCGCACCGCCCCGTCGAAGCGCAGCAGCTCCTCGACCGCCCGGTCGATCCGCTCTGGCCGCGCGCGGAGCAGCCGAGCCTGCTCCGGCGCCTGCGACAGCGCCAGCACCGCGTTGCCCAGGGTGTTCGTCGTCGTGATGTACCCCGCGCTGAACAGCAGCAGGCAGTTGGCGAGCAGCTCGTCCATCGTCAGCCGCTCGCCGTCGGCCTCCGCTGCGAGCATCCGTGTCAGCAGATCGTCGGTCGACTGACCCGCGCGCCGGCGCCGCCGCACGTGCGCGCGCATGTACTCCGTGAAGCTCGCCGCGCTCGCCTGGGCGACCTGTCGGTCCTCGCGGGACACCACGAAGTCGAGCATGCGCGCCACGTCGCGCGTCCAGTTCAGCAACACCGGCACGTCCTCTCGCGGCAGCCCGAGCATCTCCGCGATCACCGCGGTCGGCAGGGGGAAGGCGAAGTCGCGGATCACGTCGGGCTCGGGGTGCGCGCGCAGCCCGGCGAGCAGCTCCTCCGTCGTCCGCTCGATCGATCCGCGCCAGCGCTTGACCGCCCCCGGCTCGAACGCGCTCGCCAGCAGCCGGCGCATTCGGGTGTGCCGCGGCGGATCGAGGAACATCATGCTGTTGTCGCAGAAGTGCAGGATGGGGTCCTGCGCCGGATCCGCCGGCGCCCCGACCTCGCCCGCCAGGAAGCTCTTGTCGACCGAGAAGCGACGATCGCGGAGGCCCGCGCTGATGTCCCGATGGCGCGTCACGCACCACGCCCCGAGCGGGCTCCAGTGCACCGGATCGCGCGAGCGCAGCGCGTCGAGCAGCGGATAGGGGTCCTCGATGTAGTCCTCGCGGAACGGGTAGAACGCGACCGGCGGGCCCGCCTCGTCGGAGCCGCGCTCGCGGACGGGACCGCGCCGGGCCGCGAGCCGCTCCGGGCCCAGCTCCATCGGCGCGGCGTCCTCGATGCGCCGGCGGATCTCCGCGCCGAGCCCCTGCACGTGCGGCGCCGTCACCATGCTGAAGTGATCGCCGGGCACCGCGATCACCTGCAGGCGCCCGACCACCTCCTCCCAGCCGAACGTCGCCTCGTGGAAGCGCAGGCGGATCGCGCGGCCGGGGTGCAGCGAGCGCGCCGGGAAGCCCTCCTGCGCGCGCAGCAGCACCGCCGATCGTGCGATCGGCAGCGGCCGGTAGCGACGCATCGCCGCCACGTTCGCCGCGAAGATCGCGAGCAATCGATCGAGCGGGAACCCCGGCGGCACCCCGTCCTGGCGGGCGAGCGCCGCCTGCAGCCGGCGTCGCTGCTCGTCGGGCGGCTGGCCCGCGAGCTCGTCCAGCAGGGGCCCCGCGCCCGCCGGCCGCCCCGCCAGGCGGAGGAAGCAATTGAGCAGCTCGAACAACGCCATCAGCTCCGGATCGCCGGCGTCCGCCGGCGACTCCACGACCGGCGACGTGTCGGCCAGGAACAGGTGCGACACCTCCGCGCCGCTGCGCAGCAATTGCTGCGCCATCTCGTATGCGACGAGCCCGCCGAACGAGTGCCCGCCGAGCATGTACGGCCCCTCGGGCTGCACCGCCCGTACGTCTGCGAGGAAGCAGCGCGCCATCTCCTCGACCGTCCGCAGCGGCGCCTCGTCCGCGCCGAGGCCCGGGTACTGCAGGGCGAAGAACGGCTGACCTTCGCCCAGCGCCCGCGCCAGCGGCTGCAGATACAGGCTCGCGCCGAACGCCCCGCCGACGAAGAACAGCGGCCGTCGGACGCGCACCGGCTGCAGCACGAGCAATCGCCGGGGGCTCCACGTCGGCGAGCCGTCCTGATCTCGCGCCACCTCGCGCAGCAGGTGATCGACCAGCGCGCGCGCCGACATGCCGTCGAGCAGCGCGCCGACCGGCAGCGCGACGCCGAGGTCGCGCTCGACGCGGCCGGCCAGATCGAGCGCCCCCAGCGAATCGAGGCCAGCCGCCTGCATGGGCGCCTCCGGCGCGGACAGGTGCAGCGCGTGGTGGCCGACGACCGCGCGCAGCTGGCCCTCGACGTATTCGGCGAGCCGGCGCCTGCGCTCCGCGGGCGCCGCCTCGCGCAAGGCGGCGGAGAGCGCCGGGCCGCGCGAGGCCTCCGCGGGCGCCCCGGCGCCGTATTCCTCGGGCGCCCCGGTCGCCTCCGCCGTCCACAGCAGCTCCGTCGGCAGCGTCCCGGCGAGGAACCGCTGGCGCGCGGCGTGGCGGGCGATCTTGCCGCTCGAGGTCTTGTCGATCGAGCGCGCCCGGAGCAGCGCCGCCGCGTGGACGCGGAGCCCGTGCTCTCGCCCGATCGCCGCGACCATCGCGCGCACGATCCCGCGCAGGGCCTGTTCTCGCGGCGCACCGGCCTGCAGGTCCCGCACGTCGACCTCGGCGACCAGCACCACCCGCTCCTCGCCGTCCGCCTCGACCGCGAAGGCCGCCGTGCAGCCGGGCCGGATCCGCGGGTCGCAGCGTTCGACCGTCCGCTCGAGGTCCTGGGGGTAATGGTTGCGGCCGCGGACCACGATCAGGTCCTTGATCCGGCCGGTGATGAACACCTCGCCGTCGACCAACGCGGCGAGATCACCGGTGCGCAGAAAGCTCCGCGGATCGCCGTCGGCGAGCCGGGCGTCGAACGTCTCCGCCGACGCCTCGGGGCGGTTCCAGTAGCCGCTGGCCACATTCGGCCCGCGGACCCACAGCTCGCCGACGCCGCCGTCCGGCAACGGCCGGCGCGTCGCCGGATCGACCACGACGACCTCGACCCCGGGCAGCGGCTCGCCACAGCCGGCCAGCGCGGACGTGCGCCGATCGTCGCCCTCCGACTCGACCCAGCGGCCGCGCCCGAGCTCGTCGCGGTCGATCCGGGCCACCCGGCAGGGTCTGGTGAATGGGCCCCCGCTGACCCCGACCACCGCCTCCGCCAGCCCGTACGCGGGGAACAGCCGGCCGCGCCGCAGCCCGTGGGCGGCGAACACCTCGGCGAACCGCTCCAGCGTCGCGGGGCGCACCGGCTCGGCGGCGACGACGATCCGCTCGACGCGGCTCAGATCGAGCGACCGTCGCTCCTCGGCGGTCGTCTTGCGCACGCACAGGTCGAGCGCGAAGTTCGGCACGAAGCTGTCCGTCGCGCCGTACGCCTGCAGCGCGCGCAGCCACGCGATCGGCCGCTGCAAGAAGTCGAAGGGCGGGAGCAGCACCGCCCGCGCGCCGAGGGACACCGGCAGCAGGATCCCGCCGACGAGGCCGAAGTCGTGGTAGAACGGGAGCCACGAGCAGACGATCGTGTCCGCGTCGTGCCGCGAGGCCCGCGCGATCATCTGCAGGTTGACCGCCAGCGCCCCGTGCGTGACGCAGACCCCCTTCGGGGTCGCCGTCGAGCCCGAGGTATATTGAATGAGGGCGACGTCTGCGGGGTCCGGCGTCACCTCCTGCCAGCGCTCCTCGACACCCGCCAGGGCCAGCCGGTCGCTCGCGTCTCGCGGCAATCGGGCCAGCTCCGGCGCCTGCTCGAACACGAATTGCGCCACCTCCAGCAGCCCCGCGGTCGACAGCACCAGCGCGGGGTCGGCGTCGGCGACGATCGCCTGCAGCCGCGGCAGCGCGCGGTCTCCCTGTCCCGGCGTGGGCGGGTAGGCCGGCACCGCCACCGCCCCCGCGTACAGGCAGCCGAACAGCGCGGCGATGAATTCCAGCCCCGGCACGTACAACAACAGCACGCGCTCACCTCGCAGGCCGCGGGCCTGGAGCGCCGCGGCGATCGCCCGGGCCTGGCGGTCGAGCTCCCGGTAACTCAGCGCGAGCGCCGTCTCGCCGCCGTCCGCGAGGAACGTGAAGACAGGCCGGGCCGGCCGGGCGTTCGCCTCACGCCGCAGCGCGGTGACCAGATCGAAGGGCCCGGCGATGGATACGTATTCGAGCGACATGATCGATCCTCGGATCGCGCGGCGACACGCGCGAATCGACGTCGAATCATCGATACGCCACGACGACCGGGCGCGCCAAGTCAAACAAGATTAATCCCTCGACCCGCGCGCCGTGATCAACCCGGTCCTCCTCGTGCCGCGCCCGGTTCTTCGGGCGCGCCCGGTCCGCGGGCGAGACCGCACGCGCGCATCGTCGCCTGCGCCGATCGAGGGCGGACGCTCCTCGCGGGCGCGCGTCAACCGTCCTTACCGTAGGACGCGTTCACCTCGCTCGCATCATACGAGATGTGAGCGTCGAGGGCGCAGTGGCGGCGACAGTGCGGGGGCCGAACGTCGGCTCATCCGTGCGTGTGGTCGACCAGCTCCCGCAACGAGCGGGCCCACGCGTCGAAGTCGAGCGGGCCGAGGTGCCCGCCGCGCTGTCGCTCGAGCTCCTCGGCGAGCAGTTGACGGGCCCGGCGGATGCGGGTCTGCGCGGTGCCGTGGGGCACCTGGAGCACCTGGGCGATCGCCGCCGAGGTCATCTCCTCCCAGTAGTGCAGCTCGAGGACCAGCTGGGCGTCGAGCGGCAGCCGTCGCAGGCTCTCGAGCAAGATCTGATGCTCGCGGCGCTCCGCGAGGACCGCGCTGGGCCGAGGATCGAGGTCGTGCAGCGAGACCTCGCTGATCGCGACCTCCTCGCCCCTCCGGGTCTGCGCGCGGTAGAAGTTGTACAGCACGTTCCGCGCGACGGCGAACAAGTACCCGCGGAAGCTCCCTTCACCGCGGAAGCGCGTGCGGCTCTCGAGGCAGCCGAGGAAGGTCTGCTGGACCAGTTCCTCGACGTCGCCGTGGACCTTGGTGCGAAAGAAGCGGACCAGGTGGACGAAGTAACGATCGAAGAGCTGCTCGCCAGCTCCGGCGTCGCCGCGATTCCACGCCTCGAGGAGGGCCTCGTCGCCGATCATGGCCGCGAGCCTACCTGCTCGCTCCAGCGGTGCCAAGGGCCGCCCGGCGCGCGTTCGTCTCGCGAGTCATGACGGCTCGGGATCGGCCCAGCGTGCGAGCTCCGCACGCCGACGTACGAGGGCGTTCACGTAGAACCGATCCTCTGCACGAGCGAGCGCCTGCGCGACGTACTGCTGCGCGGCCTGGCTGCGCCCGTCGCGGACACGCAGCGAGGCCAGCTCGATCCAGAGCGCCGACTCGAGCTCGGCGCTCGCCCCGTCGCCGCTCGGGCGCCCCGCCGCCCGTCCCTCCGCGATGACACGCAACGCACCCGCGACGTCCGCTTCCGCGTCGCGCCAGCGGCCCGCCCGCCCCAGCGCCCGCGCTCGCACGAGCAGCAGCTCGAGCACGTACGCCTCGACCTGTCCCTCGGCGAGCGGTACGTCCCCGACATCGAACAGCAACGCCCGGTCGGCGAGCACGTCGTCGCTGCCGTGAGTCAGCGCAGCCGACCACGCCCGCCAGAAGTGGCGTGAAAAACCGGCCGGGTCGAGGCCCCGCACGATCGGCACGAAGGTCGAGCGGTGCGTGCGGAGCAGGTGCAGCACGTCGCGGCTCGCAGCCGCGTCGCCGAGCGCCGCGACGAGCCGAGCCTCCGCCTCGTGCCAGCGCCCCAGCTCGAGCAGAGCCGCGATGCGCCACGATTCGAGCCTGGCGGCCTCGACGTCGGTGCTATCGGCGATCCGTAGCGCCGCCGCCGGATCGCCGTCGACGAGGGCGTGCGTGAGGCGATCGAGCGGCGAAGGTCGGGACGCGTCGACGACCTCGACACCGAGCAGGCTCAGGCGTCGGACCGCGACCTCGGCCCATGCGCTCGTGTCCTCCGGTCGTCCGCCGAGACCCATGATGTCGAGACGGCGAGCGCCCGGGGCCGGCCGGCGCGCCAGCGCACCGCGCTCCTGGCGGAGGACCCGACCATCGGCCTCGGCGAGCGTGCAGCTCCACTCGCCGAGCAGCGGCAGCACGTCGAGGCGGACGACCACCCTGCGCGCCGGTCGCCCCGTCGTGCTCCCGCCCGGCGGCACGAAGAACTTACCGCGGGCGCCCCCGGGCAGCTCACACATCACATGATGCTCGGCGATCCCGCCGCCGCCCCCCGAGAAGATCCGGATCATCATCGACTCGCCCGCCGCGTGCTCCGGGGTCAGCGCGAACAGGATCCCTGCGCTCCACTCGAGGCGGAGGAGGTCGAGCTCGAGCTCGAGGCTCAGGTGCCGCGCGTCCCACTGGACCGGCAGCGAGGCGATCGTCGACTGATCCGCGAACGCGTGCACGTGCAACGCGGACTCCTCCGGCACCCGGCGCAGCGCGAGGGGGTCGTCGATCCGCCACGCCGGGTCGAGCGGCCGATCGAAGCGTCCCGACCCGGTGAGCTGCTGCGCATGCAGCTTGTGGGCGAGCGCGTGCAGCTCGGCGAGCTCGCCCCGCCGACGCGGATCGCGGGTCTCGAGCGCCACGAGAGCCCCGGCGGCCCGTGCTGCGCTGGCGTAGAGCCCGGCGCGCAGGTAGTCGCGGACCGCCGCCGACAGCTCGGACTCGCGGACCGCCGCCGACCGGGCCGCCAGCTCGTGCAGCGTGGCCGAGCGCGCGTACTGTTGATCGAGCTCGGCGAGCCGCGCGGCGTGGCTCCGCAACTCTGTCTGCACCTCGCCACCGACCGCCTCCGCCGTGCGCTCGAGCAGCCGGCTCGCGCGCTCGCGCAGGCCGAGCCGGGCGAGCCGGCCGGCGCGCCGCTGGACCTCCGCGATCCACGGCTCCGCCGTCGGCGACGGCGCGCTCGCCTCGGCCAGCCCCGGCAGCGGCGCGAGCGTCCCATCGCCGGCGCCGAGGACCAGCGTCTGCGAGTCGCCGGCCGAGTCGCGGACGATCAGCTCGACCGCCGGATCGCCGTCGAGCTCGGCGAGCGCGAGCGGCGCGAGCCCGCCGATCAGGATCGGCTCGAAGCGCAGCCCGGCGAGCTGGCGATAGATCAGCAGCGCGTGCTCGTGCGCCCGCAGCGGGCTCTGGAACACCTCGCCCGCGTGGGCCTGCCGGCGCGCGTGGACGACGAGGTCCTCGAGGCCGTCGCCGTCGAGGTCGCCGACGCGCAGCCCGACCAGATCGAGCGGCAGGCGATCGCTCAGCCGCCGTGGCACCGGCAGGAACGCCCGCTGCTGCAACGTCCCGTCGGCCAACTCCAACAGGTACACGCCCGCCGGGGCGCCGCTCGGCGCGTCGTCGGCGAAGACCCGCCGATTCGCGCCGCGCTCGCCCTTGAGCGCCACCAGCAGCGGTCGCTCCTTGCCCAGCGTCGCGAGCCCGCTGACTTCGCCGAGCTGTCGTCGGGCGACGAGCTCCTGCGCCGGCCTGTCCCGCGGACGTCGCAGCACCCTCACGTCGTAGGCCCGCCACGGTCCCACCGCGACGACGAGCTCGTCGACGCGGTCGCCGTCGAGGTCGGCGCCGAGCATCGCCGTGATGTCCGAGCCGCGGGTCTCCGGGTGCGGGACGACGACGTCCCACCTCCCCGCGTCGCCCTCGCGCAGCGCGAGCAGGCGGCGGCTGTAGGGCCCGGTGCCGACGTAAGGCTCACGGCGCCCGTCGCCGTCGAGGTCGGCGCCCGTCGCCTGCACGACCGCGCCCTCGCGCCAGCGCAGGTGCTCGCGCGGCTCGCCTGGCCCGAGGGACAGCAACACGCCGTCCTCGCCGTCCCACCCGACCACCAGGTCCGGCCCGCCCGGCCGCGCCACCGCGGCGAGCGGCAGCAGCCCGGCCGACAGCCCGCCGAGCGCGCGCGTGGGGGCGAGCGTGGGCTCGGCGCGCGCGAGCGACAGGCCGCCCGCGACGCCGGCGGGCGCGTGTCGCAGCAGAAGCTCGCGCGCGCCGTCGCCGTCGCTGTCGAGCTCGAGCGCGACATGGGCGACCTGCACGGTCGGCGTCACCGACGCGAGCGCCCCCAGCAACGGCGCGAGCGCCTCGAGCGGCGCCGCTCCGCGTGGCTCGAGCGACAGTTCACGCGCCCGCGCGAGGTCGCGGCTGGCCGCCGCGGAGGTCACCGCCAGCGCGCGCAGCTCCGGGCTCGCGCGCAGCTCCGCCTCGTCGAGCGCGGACAGCACGGCCGCCATCGACACCCAGTCGTGGTCGTCGCGGAACACCTCGGCGAGCCCGCGCTGCGTCGACTCGCGCTCGGAGCCGTCGAGCGCGTCGACGTCGACCTCGACGAGGCTCTCGATCGCGCCGGCGACGTCCCCGGCCGCGCGCTCACGGACCGCCTGACGCAGCCATGCCCGGGCGTGCGCGGCCGTCCCACGGGCGCCCGCGAGCTCGGAGAACTCGCGCAGCAGCTCGCGCGCCTCGGCGCGCCGGCCCTCTCGCGCCTGCTGCTCCACCCGCGGCTCGATCGCCGCCAGCCTTGCCTCGGCCTCCCGCTCGCTCCGGGCCCGCGACCAGGCCGAAGCGCCGGCGACGAGCAACATCGCCACCACGCTGCCGAGCAGCACCAGCGACGCCGCGAGCGCCAGCGCCCGTCCCCGTCGCCGACGCACGACGGCCGGGTCGTCCGCGAGCGCGTCCAGCAGGTGCTCGATCGTCGGCCAGCGCGCCGCCGGGTCGGGATCGAGGCCGCGAGCGAGCGCCGCGTTCAGCCACGCGGGCACCCGCGCGCTCGCCATTACCGCCGACGGCTGCGTCGACCCCGCGGGCGGCTCGCGGACGCGCTCGCCGTACAGTCCCTCGTACAGGACCGCGCAAAAGCTGTACTGGTCGCTGCGAGCGTCCGGACGGCCCCCGGTACGCTGCTCCGGCGCCATGTAGGCCGGCGTCCCGAGCCGCGCCCCGGTTCGTGTGAGGTCGCCGTCGAGCGCCGCGCAGGCGTCCTCGGGCCTGGCCTGCACCTCCGGCTCGGGGCGGTCGTGCAGCGCGGCGAGGCCGAAGTCCAGCACGCGCACCTGCCCGTCCTCGCCGAGCATCACGTTCTCCGGCTTGAAGTCGCGGTGGACGACCCCGGCGGCGTGGGCGGCCGCGAGCCCGCGACCGGCCGCGCACATCACCCGCAGCACCTCGTCGACCGGGTGCGGCCCCTGCTGAAACCACGCCCGCAGCGTGCGTCCGCGGACGAATGCGGTCACCAGGAACACCGCGCCGTCGTGCTCGCCCGCCTCGAAGATGCCGAGCGCGTTGGGATGCTCGAGCCGCGCGAGCGCCCGCGCCTCGCGGATCATCCGACGGCGCTGTTGCTCTCCGCCCCCACCCGGCTGCGCGCGCAGCAGCTTCAGCGCGACCTTGCGGTCGAGTAGCGGATCGTACGCCGAGAACACGACCCCCGTCGCGCCCTCTCCGAGGCGGTCGAGGACGACGAACCGGCTGACCTTGAGCGGCGCAGCGTCGGTGCGGAACAGCCGCTGCTTGAGCGTCCGCCGCATGTGCTCGAGCTCGATCGCGCCGGCTCCCGCCGCCACACCGGCCGGGCTATCGGGCCGCTCCATCTTCATGCCGGGGCCCGGGAGCCTACCACTTCATGACGGCGATTTCGGCCTCCCGCCGCGGCTTCTACGGTCGCTCGACTCCGTGCAGCAGCAGGGCGACCATGTCGTCCTCCTTCACCTGGACGTCATCCCAGGTGCCGCTGCGGAGCACGCCGAGCCAGCTCACGGTGCACGCGAGCGAGAAGCCCTCGACATAGGCGCGCTTGAGCAGCGCGACGTCGCGCTCGGCGGCGTAAGGCAAGAACGCGATCACCTTGGGGCCGCTGTGGTGGAGCCGGCCGGGGTCGACCGCGCCGATCCGCAGCTTGACGCCGTGATAGACGGGTCCTCCCTCGTCGTCGCGCCGGGTGACCTCACGCCAGCGATCGGGCTGGCCCTGACTCGTGTCGAGCCGGCGCGGATCGGGGTAGGCCCAGTCGTGAAAGACCACGTCGGTCAACACCACCCTGCGGTCCCGGGGCAGGAGGGACTCGACGCCGGCGAGATCGCCGGCCTCATAGAAGGCCAGGAGCTCCGCCGCGGACACGCGCGAGAGGCCGGGCTCGCACGCGCTCGCAGCGAGCCCGGCGAAGACCACGAGCAACGTGCGGCGGGAGCAGGACAGACATTCGTAGGCGGCCACACTGCGACGATACCACGGATCGGTCAGGGCGAGCCGGTCCTCGCGTTCGCGGCGGCCGCGGCCCCCCAAAGGGCGCGCGGCAGCCGACGAGCGGTCGCTCGACGCTCAACGGGCTGAAGGGTCGTCTTGGGCGGCGCTCGCCGCCGCTGCGCGGGCCGCCGCCTCCCGTCGCCAGCGCGGAAGCGCGGCCGCGGCCTCTTGCATGCGCGCCTCCCAGTCGATGGCGGGCCCGTCCGGATCGGCGCTGACCGGGACGTGGTCCGGCCGCGACGTGAGCCGCCCGCGCGTGATGGCGAAGGTGTGCGAGGGCTGGTCGCCGGTGGTGATCATCGACAGGTACTCGCCGTCCTGGAGGCGCTCCCGCACCACGAGCTCGACCGATTCGACTGCGTCCTCCGTCCCGTCGTCGGCCGCGTCGGTCGGCGGATCCCCGTGGAGGCGGATCACCCCGAGGTCGAGGTGGAACGAGGCGTTGGGATCGGGCGAGGTCTCGCGCACGATCTCGACGACGCCGGCGCGCCGGTCGACGAACGGGAGCCAGCGACCGAGCCGACCGAGCGCGGCGCCCTCGTCGGCGGTGAAGGTATAGCGGCAGCCGTCGATCGTCAGCGCGCCGACCGGTCGCAGCGCAGGCGGCTTCTGGCCGAGGCGATAGAAGGTGTGACGGACCCGCCAGGTCCCCTGGATCCGCCTGAAGAGGACCGGCCCGAGGACGGCGCCGGGGCAGGACTCTCGCGTGCTGCGATCGCCCGGGTGGTGGCTCGAGCAGGCGACCGCGAGGAGGGCCGTGCAGAGGCCGAGCGTGCGCGATCGTGAGGCTCGCATGGCTTCAACGTAGCAGGCCGCGGCCGCCGGGAGCGCGCTCGCCGACGCGCGCAGGGCTCCGCGAGCGAGGGCGAGAGGCCACGTACCGCGGCCATGCGTGAGCGACTGACGGTCCTGTGTCTCTGTTCGACGCCGAGGCCGGACCGGCTCACATCGTCTTCACGAACACGATCGCGCGCAGCGACTGCTCCGCGTGGGTCGCGAAGGTCCATGCTTCGAGCGAGTCCGCCCAGCCGCGGTCGGTCGGACCCCGACGTGGCGCCCGTTCCCGCGCGCCAGCTCGGTCGGCGAGCCGACGGGCGACACGATCGGCTCCGACCAGAGCGGACCGTCGCTCGACGTCCGCAGCCCGTCGGACGCGATCAGCACCAGATCCTCGCCGACCGCGTCGACCCCGAAGAACACCGACCCCGCCACTCCGCAGTCGGTCCACGCCGCGTGGACGGGCGAGCAGTTCCACATCGACTCGGGCAAGACGCTGCACGCGAGGACGGACGGCGAGTCGTGGGCGATGTGACCCGCTCGCCTCGCGGCACGGGGGGGCGGGTCGTCGGCCGCCACGGGAGCGGTGGGCCGGCCGTGGCGACTGCGGCTGGTCGTGGAGCGTCTGGTCCACGAATGAGTGATCCGTCCGAAGGCTCCAGCGGGAGGTTCGGGCGGTTCCACGCGACAAGGGTGTCACTCTCCGTGGGCAAACCGGACCTCTCGCTCGCAGCCACGTGACGGAATGGTTCGTTGTGCGTGCATTGCGCGAAGCTCGGGCCGCGTGGTGCCAGGCGGCGCTCGGCCGCGAATTTTCGCCGAACATCCTGTTATCCTCGCGCGCCCTCGTGACCTCGACGGGTCGGGCTCCGAGGCCGGCGTCGAGGCGCCCCGGAAGACGACCCAAGCCGTAGGAGAAGAGTACGCCATGAATGAATCGAAGCAGCCCCCCACCCTCACACCCACGAAGACCGCCGCCGGCAAGTGTCCGGTCATTCACGGCGGCAATACCAGCGTCGGCGCTTCGACGGCGGACTTCTGGCCCCGCGCGCTGAACCTCGACATCCTGCATCAGCACGACAGGAAGACCAATCCGCTGGGCGCGGACTTCGACTATCGTGAGGAGCTGAAGAAGCTCGACGTCGCCGCGTTGAAGGCGGACCTGCGCGCGTTGATGACGGACAGCCAGCCGTGGTGGCCGGCCGACTGGGGCCACTATGGCGGCCTCTTCATCCGCATGGCGTGGCACGCCGCCGGCACGTACCGGATCGCCGACGGCCGTGGCGGCGGCGGCACCGGCAACCAGCGGTTCGCGCCGCTCAGCTCGTGGCCGGACAACGCCAACCTCGACAAGGCACGCCGGCTGCTCTGGCCGATCAAGAAGAAGTACGGCAACCGGATCAGCTGGGCCGACCTGATCATCCTGGCCGGCACGATCGCCTACGAGTCGATGGGCCTCGAGACCTTCGGGTTCGGCTTCGGGCGCGAGGACATCTGGCACCCCGAGAAGGACATCTACTGGGGGTCGGAGAAGGAGTGGCTCGCCGCGAGCCGCTACGAGGGCGACGATCGCGAGACGCTCGAGAACCCCCTCGCCGCGGTGCAGATGGGCCTCATCTACGTCAACCCCGAGGGCGTCGGCGGCAAGCCGGATCCGCTCCGCACGGCGCAGGACGTGCGGCTGACCTTCGCGCGCATGGCGATGAGCGACGAGGAGACGGTCGCGCTGACCGCCGGCGGTCACACGGTCGGCAAGGCCCACGGCAACGGGGACGCGAGCGTGCTCGGACCCAACCCGGAGGGGGCCGACGTCGTCGAGCAGGGGCTCGGGTGGCGCAACCCGCGAGGCAAGGGCTTCGGGGGCGACGCCGTCACGAGCGGCCTCGAGGGCGCCTGGACGACGCATCCGACGCGCTGGGACAACGGCTATTTCCACATGCTCTTCACGTACGAGTGGGAGCTGAGGAAGAGCCCCGCCGGCGCCTGGCAATGGGAGCCCGTGAACATCAAGGAGGAGGACAAGCCCGTCGACGTCGAGGACCCGTCGATCCGCCGCAACCCGATCATGACCGACGCCGACATGGCGATGGTCAAGGATCCCGTCTATCGGAAGATCTCGGAGCGCTTCTACAAGGATCCGGCCTACTTCTCCGAGGTGTTCGCGCGCGCGTGGTTCAAGCTCACCCACCGCGACATGGGTCCGAAGGCGCGCTACTTCGGCCCCGACGTCCCGCAGGAGGACCTGATCTGGCAGGACCCGGTCCCCGCCGGCAACACGAGGTACGACGTCGACGCGGTCAAGGCGCGCATCGCAGCGAGCGGCCTGTCGATCGGCGACATGGTCAGCACCGCGTGGGACAGCGCGCGCACGTTCCGCGGCTCGGACAAGCGCGGCGGTGCCAACGGCGCGCGCATCCGCCTGGCCCCGCAAAAGGACTGGGAGGGCAACGAGCCGGAGCGCCTCGCCCGGGTGCTCGCGGTGCTCGAGCGCGTCGCCACGGAGACGGGCGCGAGCGTCGCGGACGTGATCGTCCTCGCCGGCAACGTCGGCATCGAGCAAGCAGCCCGGGCCGCCGGCTTCGACATCACCGTGCCGTTCTCGCCCGGACGCGGCGACGCGACCGACGCGACGACGGACGCCGCGTCCTTCGCGGTGCTCGAGCCGATCCATGACGGATATCGCAACTGGCTCAAGAACGACTACGCCGTCAGCCCGGAGGAGCTGATGCTCGATCGCACGCAGCTCATGAGGCTGACCGCGCCCGAGATGACGGCGCTCGTCGGCGGCATGCGTGTCCTCGGTACCAATCACGGCGGCACGAAGCACGGCGTGTTCACGGAGCGCGTGGGCGTGCTCTCCAACGACTTCTTCGTCAACCTGACCGACATGCGCTACACCTGGACACCGGCAGGGAGCGGCCTCTACGAGGTCCGTGAGCGCAGCACGGGCGCCGTGAAGTGGACCGCGACGCGGGTGGATCTGGTCTTCGGATCGAACGCGATCCTCCGCGCCTACGCCGAGGTCTACGCGCAGGACGACGGCGCGGAGAAGTTCCTGCGCGACTTCGTGGCCGCCTGGACCAAGGTGATGCACGCGGATCGCTTCGACCTCGCCACCCGGACAGGCTGATGTCGAAGCGACTCAAGGGCCGGGCACCGCGCGAGAGCCCGGCCCTGTCCACCCCGGATGACCAGACGCCGATCGAGCTCACCTGCGACCCCTGACGCGCCGACACGCGCCCGCCGGTCGAGGTCCGGCGGCGCGCTCGTCGTTCGCCGCGCGCGTGCGAGCGCGCGCGAGCGTCCGAGCGACGTCGTTCTGCCCGCCGCAGACCGCCGGGCGGCGCCGCCCGTTGCAGCGTCGAGCGGACTGACCGATGCCCCGACCGATCCGGCTCCTCCCCCTCGCGCTCGTCCTCGTCGGCTGCGCCCACGGCTCCACGCCCCGGCTCGCCGCCGCCCCCGCGCCCGCGCCCACGCCCACGCCCTCCGCCGCGAGCGCCCCTGCGCCCGCGGCGGCCGGCGACCCGCCGGTCACCGCGCAGGTGATCACATTCGACGGCGACGAGGCCGCCCCCGAACCGACGACCCCGATCCGCAGCGCCCCCAGGCGCCCGCCGATCCCGGCCTTCCAGCTGTTCGGCACCCGCCCGGGCGACGGCCCCTGAGCGCCGACCCCGGCCGGCAATGTCGACACCACGCGCCCTATAGATATTCGGCCAGCGCCGCGAGCGTCACCTTGCGCGCGGCCGCCTTGGCCTCGTCGTCGCCGTCGTGGCCGCCCCCGCTGCCCGACCCGCCGGGGCTGTCGAAGCTGTGCCCCGCGTCCTCGTAGACCGTCAGGTCGTAGGTATTGGCCGTCTTGAGCTGCCCCGCGACCTGCCCGGCCTGCGTCTCGCGGGCGCCCGAGCCGTACTCGACGCTGCAGTGCTCGATCAGCGGGTCCTCGCTCGCGTGCAGCACGAGGAGCGGCGCCGTCGACGAGTACTTGTCCTCGATCTTGGCCTTCCCGCCGGTCGACAGCGGCACCAGCCCGTCGAACCCGCAGCCGGGGTAGTACGCGATCCCGACCTTGAATTGCGGGCGCCCGGGCCCCAGATCGGGGACCTCGACGTCGATCTCGCCCGCGTGCTCCTCGCGGTACGCATCGATCGCGCGGTCGAGCTGCCAGTGCTGCGTCGTCATCACCGCCGTCGCGCCCTGCGAGAACCCGAGCTGGCCCAGGCGCTTGCAATCGACCTCGGGCCGGCCGCACAGGTAGCGCGCGGCCGCGTCGGCGTCGTAGATCCGCCCGAGCACGACCTCCGGCTTCTGGTCGAACGTGTCCGGGATCCGGTCGGTGTCCTTGTGCGCGTCGCAGAACCCGCGCGCCGAGTAGCTCGATGGCAACAGCACCGTGTACCCGAGCTTGGCGAGCCGCTCCGACCAATCCTCGAACTGCGACTCCATCTCCGGACTGCACGGCTTGTCGCTCTTGCTCTCCGGCATCTTCAGCAGGCCGCCGGATCCGTGCAACACCAGCACTCCCGGCTGCTTGCCGACGCTCTTCGACCACTTCGGGCGCACCAGCTTCGCCGGCAGCGCCAGCCCCTGCGCGTGCAGGGACGCCGGAATCATGACATCGAGGGTCTCGACCCCCACCACCGTCCCGCCGCCGCCCCCACCGTCGCCGAGTTTGATTAATCCGAGCGCCGCGCCCTCCTCGTCGTCCGCCGCGTCCGGCGCCTCGTCCTCCATTGAGCCTTCACGGACGCAACCCACACCGAGCACAGCCGCGCACATCCACGTCTTGTACAGCCACGTCGCCAATTTCATCGGGGGACCTCCATGTTCCAGCATCCCGTGGCCGCAAAATCATGTCAACGACGCGTGTCCGGCGCATCGCCGCAATCGCTCGCACGCGTGCTATGCACAGATGCTCTCGGAGCTATGTCCTTCGCGCCATGTCCTTCGAACCACTCCCGCAATCCGCCGCGCCTCGGACGACGTTCGCGCCGGCGGTCGCCACGCGACCCCAGCCGTCCAGCCCATGAGTTCTCCCACATCCGAACACAGACCACGAGACTTTTCTCAAATAACATTCCCCGACCGAGCCTTCAAGATCTTGGAACGCGCAATAAGCGCAGCCCTGGATCCGCGTTTCGAGGCGTTTACGCGCGCATCTGCGCTCGCCAGACCCGTGATGGACGCAAGCGACCCGGACCACAGGCGAGGACCCTGCCCTCCGGCGCCGGCTCCGCGCCCGGCGGCCGCGCGGGCTCGCGCCTGCGCGCCGACGCGTGCCGCCGCCCCTCCTGCCCTTGGGGCCATCCGCCGTGTCCCGCCGGCGGTCGCACGATTCCCCGACCTCCCGTCCTCTCATCCCGCGTCCCGCTCGCGCGCGGGAGAGCCGACGGATCCCCGCGCGCGCCCCGAACCGTGCGAGACTGCCACCATGCGCGCGCTCCCTCGCCCTTTCCCCGGACTGTTCGCCGCGTCGCTCGTGCTCGCCTGCGCCGCCCCGCCGGCCGACGACACCTCCGCGACCCAGGTCGACCCGGGCTCGACCGACGCCGCGACCACCATCACGAGCACCGACAGCACCGGCCCCGCGAGCACCGGCACCACGACCGCCGCGACCTCGAGCACCACCCTCGAGCCGACGACCGCGTCGCCGACGACGGACGCGCTGACCACCGGCACCACCACCGACACGACCACCGGCACCACCACCGGCGACGCGACCACCGGCGACGCGACCACCGGCGACCCCCTCGACGCCGTCCTCACCCTCCAGCACGCCCAGATCAAGGGCACGCACAACAGCTACCACGTCGAGCCGCTGATCCCGTTCGACGCCAGCCACGAGTACACCCACGCCCCGCTCGACGTCCAGCTCGAGAGCCAGGGCGTGCGGGCCTTCGAGCTCGACGTCCACAAGGGCCTCGGCGGCGACTTCGAGGTCTACCACATCGCCGTGATCGACGCGGTCAGCACCTGCGCCACCCTGCCGGCCTGCCTCGGCACGATGCGCCAGTGGTCGCTCGCCCACCCCGATCACCTCCCGATCGTCGTCTGGATCGAGATCAAGGATCAGACCGGCGGCCTGCCGATCGAGCCCGCCGACCTCGACGCGCTCGACGACGCGATCCGCGGCGTCCTGCCGCCCGAGCAATTGCTGACACCCGACGACCTGCAAGGCGACCACCCGAGCGTCCGCGCCGCGCTCGAGGCCGACGGCTGGCCCGCGCTCGCCGCCACCCGCGGGCAATTCGTCGTCGTCCTGCTCAACGTCGAGGACGAGCACGCCGAGGCCTACACCGACGGCTACACCACGCTCGCCGGCCGGGCGATGTTCGCCCGCGCGACCCCGCCGCAGTTCGGCGCCCCGTGGGCCGCGATCGCCAAGCTCGGCCTCGGCGGCCCGGCCGCGATCGCCCAGGCCCACGCCGCGCGGATGTTGATCGCCACCAACACCTGCAGCGCCGGCGACAGCGACGCCGCGTGTACCAGCGAGCTCGAGGCCACCCTGGCCTCCGGGATCCACATGCTCAAGGACGACTTCCCGGCCCCGATCGACGGCAAGGCCTATTTCCTCGACTTCCCCGACGGCAACCCCGCCCGCTGCAACCCCGTCACCGCGCCCCCCGAGTGTACCAGCGCCGCGCTCGAGGACCTGTGAGCCCTGCCCCAGGGCGCGCCGACCCGACGCCCGCTCCTGCGCCCGCTCGCAACTCCCGGGGCGCGGGCCACACCTCCCGGGGATCCGCGAGGCCTGAGCGATCCATAGACCCACGAATTCCTGGCGATCGACCGGCGACTGTCGGACGCGGACATGGCCGCGCTGCGCAAGCTCTCGACGCGCGCCGAGATCGCGCCGACCTCGCTGTGGAACGAGGACGACCGGGGCAACTGGCGCAGCCGGACAGACGCCGCGCGAACGACGTTCCCCCCCAATACGGCCGCCTGCTCCGCGCGAGCCGACCCGCCGCGTGACAGCCGCGCGAGCCTGCGGTTATGCTCGTACGTATGTTCGTGCTCGCCGGCCGCAAGACCAAGTACCGCCCGCTCGCCGAGGGTCGCCGCATACGCCGTCGCTGCCCCGAATGCGGGCAGACGACGGACATCCTCGCGTGCGAGCGCGTCCACACCTACACCGCCTATTTCGTGTCGCTGTTCGACACGAAGAAGGCCGTGTGGGTGTGCTCGTCCTGCAAGGAGGAGGTCGACCTCCCGGACGCCCTCCCGGCCGGCGACGCCGACGACGACGCCGAAAAGGCGGTGGCCGCCGAGCGCGAGCGCAAGAAGCTCGAAGCCGCGCGAGACAGGCAAGCCCGCCTCGACCAGGCCGCCGAGAAGGCCAGGGCGATCAAGCAACAGGTCGAGGACGAGCTCGCCGCCCTCAAGGCCAGGCTCCGCCCCCCCGATCCGGATCCCAATCAGCGCCCGAAGAAGTGACGACGGCGCGCGGGCGCGGGGCCCCGGGCGCCGCACCTGTCCAAGAAGACAGAGTCACGAGCCGCCCGGGGGCGCCCAGCCGCTTGCCCGCAGGCCCGCCGGCGGGTATCACAGGTCCGTGCTGACCCTCGCGCGCGTCGAGGTCACCCGTGCGCCGGGTTCGCGGCCGTCGCGGGCGCTCGTGCGCACCGAGCTCGGCGCAGAGGAGGCGAGGTCATGCGCACAGTGAGCGTCCTGATCGTGGGCGCCGGGATCGGCGGATTGACGGCGGCGATCGCCCTCGCCCGCCGCGGCGTCGAGGCCAGCGTGATCGAGCGCGCGCCGACCTTCGCGCCGGCCGGCGCCGGCATCACCCTGCAACCGAACGCGACCGCGGTGCTCGCCGCCCTCGGCGTCGCCTTCGATCCCGCCGACGTCCTGCCGATGGGCGAGGTCGCGATGGTCGACGCCCGCGGCCGGAACCTGATCGGCGGCGCCCCGGCCCGCGGCACCGACGCCTTCCCGTCCCTCAACATCCGCCGCAGCGACCTCCACACGGCCTTGCTGGCCGCCTGCGGGCGCGCGCGCGTCCGCCTCGGTGTCGAGCTCGCAGCGCTCGAGCCGCGCGCCGACGCCGTGCGCGTCCGCCTGAGCGACGGTAGCGAGGCCGACTGGGACCTCGTGATCGGCGCCGACGGCCTGCGATCCGCCGTGCGCCGCGCGATCCTCCCGCCCGAGCAATGCGAGCCGCGCTACACCGGCCAGACCTGCTGGCGCCTGCAGCTCGAGGCCCCCGACCTCGCGCCGACGATCAGCGTCGAGCGTTGGACCCCGGGCCGCCGGATCGGCGTGATCCCGCTGTCGCGCGGCGGCATCTACGTCTATTTGGTGCAGTCCGCCCCGCGCGGCGCCGTCGGCCCGGGGACCGACTCCGTCGAATATGTCCGGCGCACCTTCGCCGGCGTCGACGAGCGCCTCGACGCGATCCTGACCCGCGCCGCCGGCGATCCCTCGGTCCTCGTCCACCACGGCGACCTCCTCGATCTGCCGGTGTACTCGACCGGCCGCGGCCGCGTCGTCCTGCTCGGCGACGCCGCCCACGCGATGACGCCGAACATGGGCCAGGGCGCGGCGATGGCGATCGAGGACGCCGGCGCGCTCGCGCTGCTGTGGACGCGCGGCGGCCCGCCCGACGATCTGCCCGCGGCCCTCGCCGCCGCCCGGCGCGCGCGGGTCCTGCCGATCCACCGCACATCCTGGCGGATCGGTCAGGTCGCCCACTGGCGCGGCCCCGCCGCCCGCTGGCTGCGCGACCTGCTGCTGCGCAACCTCCCGAACGCGATGATCGAGCGCGGCGTCCGCGAGACCTGGGCCCCGGGCCTCGAGCTCGCCGATCGCCTGCGTGCCGCGCTCGTGTGAGGCGCCCCTCGACGCGTCCGGCCCGGTGCGACCCGCCGCGTCGCGCCGCCCGGGCCCCCGCAGGCACATGTCTTTCAGAGCAGCTCCTCGGCCGCACGGGCAGCGCCCCCTTGCTCGCCGGCCCGCACGCGGGTATCACCCTCGCGTGCGGATCCTGGCGCTCGACGGCTCCCTCGGCGGTGATCGCGGAAATTCCTCGGTGTTGCTCGACGCCGCGATCACGCGGCTCTCGGCGAGCGCGACGGTCGAGCGCGCCGTCCTCGCGCGCGCCCCCGGCTTCGCGGTCCACCGCCCCGCGCTCGCGGCGGCCGACGCCCTCGTCGTCGCCACCGGCACCTACTGGGACTCGTGGTCGAGCCGCCTGCAACATTTCCTCGAAGAGGCGACCCCGACCGAGGGCACCGCGCTGTGGCTCGGCAAGCCGGCCGCCGTCCTCGTCACCGCCCACTCGGTCGGCGGCAAGGGCGTGCTCTCGCGGCTACAGGGCGTACTCTCGACCTTCGGCGCCCTGATCCCGCCGATGAGCGGCCTCGTGATCTCCCGCGTCGGCGAGCTCGCGCGGGCCCACGCCGGACCTGACTGCGAGGACATCTGGAGCCCCGCCGACCTCGAGGTCGTCTGTCACAACCTGCTCGCCTGCGCCCGCGGCGAGCGCGACTTCCTGGCCTGGCCGGTCGATCGCGGCGACCCGAGCCACCGCTGGCTCGAGAGGCCGCCCGTGCGGCCCCGATCCGACCGCCCTCAATCCCAGTGATTGAACACGAGGTCGCCGACCCGCTCGGGTCGCCAGTACCTCGCCTGCGCCCGCTCGACCTCGGCCAGCCGCGGCGCCGCGGCCTCCAGATCGAGCGGCGCCGCCAGCTCGGCCGCCGGCACCGGCTCGCAGGGGCCATGGAACACGCCGGCGAGCCCGGGCTCGTCGGTGAACGCGTACCGCAGATCGCCGCCCGGCCGCGCGAACGCCAGCACCGGGTCCATCGCGTTGAGCAAGATCCACACCCGCCGCCCCGGCGGCCCCGCCAGCTCGACCAGCGCCCGGTAGTGATTGCGGCCCGCCGACGGCCCCTCGCACTCGAGCACCGCCCCGCCGATCGCCCGCACCGCCGCGTGGCAGGCCGCCTTGAATCGCCTGAGGTCCCAGCGCCCGTCCGCCGCCCCGCCGAACCCCGAGATCCCCGCCCGCAGCGTCCGCGCCCCGTCCTCGGTCATGCACACACCTTACGGACGATCCGCGCGACCGACCAGCGTCTCGCGCCGTCCGCCGGCGCGCGCGCGATCGCGCACCCTCGCGCGATGGCCCTCCGCTTGGCCGCTCCGCCCGAGCGTGTAGCGTGCATTCGAGGCAGGCTCGACCTGGACCACGCATTCGTGCCCAGACCGCCGTTCTACAGCGTCGTCGGCGGACGTCTCCGTCACGCCTGGGCGTCGGGCGCCGGCCCCGACACGGAGCGCCTCGACAACGTCGCAATGGATCAGGCGGCCTGTCCCGCTGGACATCACCCCTCGTGGAGCCGGTCCTCTCCGCCGTCGATCCCCCTCGTTTGCCCGATTGACGTCGGGAGCGTCGACCGCGATGTTCAGCTGGCATGCTCCCCCCCCTGCGCCACCTCTTCCCCCTCCCCCTCCTGCTCGCCGCTTGCGGCGACGACACCCGCGAGAGCGCCGGCGCCTCCGCCACCTTCGGCGTGACGATCACCGCTGCGGCCACGGACACCGCCGCCTCGACCTCGTCCGGCACCGAGAGCGCCGGCAGCACGACCGACGGCGGCGGCTCTCAGGGCGAGTCGATGACCGCGCCCCCGACCACCACGGACGCGGTGACGACTGGCCCGGCGACCGGCACCGGCACGACCGCGGCGACCGGCGAGACCGACAGCGGCGGCGACCTGCCGGCCTGCGGCGACGAGCCGCCGCCCGGCTTCATGGGCCCGGCCGACCCGGCCTGCGCCGTCGAGCCGCAGCAGGGCATGTTCGACCCGATCGTCGAGTGGCACAAGGACACCTGGGCCATGGGCCCGAGCGCGAAGGCCAGCTACACGACGCCCGTCGTCGCCCAGATCACCGACGACGACGGCGACGGCAAGATCACCCCCGACGACCTGCCCGATGTCATCTTCGCGACCTTCGACGACACCAACGTCTGGCTGCGCGCCGTCTCCGGCGACGGCACCAAGGAGCTGCTGAGCGTCCTCAACACCAACCTCTCGGTCAACCAGACCCTGACCGCCGCCGACATCGACGGCGACGGCGTCGTCGAGATCCTCGGCAAGGGCAAGGACCAGAAGATCTACGCCTACGAGCACGACGGCGCCCTCAAGTGGACCAGCGCCTCGCTCGGCAGCAACACCGGCCTCTACGACAGCACCGTCAGCGTCTCCGACATGAACGGCGACGGCGCGCCGGAGCTGATCTGCGGCCGCGTGATCCTCGACAACAGCGGCACGATCCTCGGCGTCGGCAAGTTCGGCCTCGGCCGGCCCGCCGACAACATGAACGGGAGCGCGAGCATGTCGTTCGCCGTCGACCTCGACGGCGACGGCGAGCAGGAGGTCGTCGTCGGCGACGCCCTCTACAACCCGGCCGGCGTCGCCAAGTGGAACAACGGCAAGCCGGACGGCTTCCCCGGCATCGTCGACCTCGAGCTCGACGGCCAGCCCGAGATCATCGTCGTGTACACCGGCAGGATCCGCACCCAGCGCCACACCGACGGCGCGGTCGTGTGGGACGTGTCCGTCCCCGGCGGCCGCGGCGGCCCGCCGACCGTCGCCGACTTCGACGGCGACGGCATGCCGGAGATCGGCGTCGCCGGCGCCAGCCGTTACACCGTGTTCGACACCGACGGCAGCGCCCTGTGGACCGCCATCACCCAGGACGCCTCCTCCGCGATCACCGGCAGCTCGGTCTACGACTTCGAGGGCGACGGCGTCGCCGACGTCGTCTACGCCGACGAGATCAACCTCTACGTGTTCTCCGGCAACGACGGCACCGTCAAGCTCAAGTACACCCCGCACAACAGCGGCACCCGCCTCGAGATGCCGGTGATCGCCGACCTCGACGGCGACGACCAGGTCGAGATCGCCTTCGTCAGCGCCCCCACCAACGGCACCTACCAGGGCCTGACCGTGCTCGGCGACATGAACAAGTCGTGGCGTCCCGGCCGAAAGATCTGGAACCAGCACGCCTATCACATCACGAACATCAACGACGACGGGACCGTCCCCAAGCAAGCCGCGCTCAACTGGCTCACCTACAACAACTTCCGCTCCGGCGACCCGACGGCCAACGACGGCCTCGCCGCCCCCGACCTCGTCATGCTGACCCCCGACTCCTGCGTCAGCACCTGCTCGGCCCCCAACCAGCTGTCCCTGTGGGTCCAGCTCGGCAACGCCGGAGCCTCCCCGCTGCTCTCCGGCGCCGACATCGAGGTCCACGGCACCAAGATGGGCGTCGAGTCGCTGCTCGAGACCGTCCCCTTCGCCGAGGTCCTCGACCCCGGCGAGTACGCCCCCGCCTTCAGCATCGACATCGACACGACCGACCTCCAGCAGCTCCGCCTGGTCGCCAAGGCCAAGGAGCTCGAGTGCAAGCTCGACCCGGGCAACGAGATCGTGCTAAAGCCGCCCTTCTGCAACGTCCCCGGCTGACGCGCCCGCGCGGTGCCCGGATCACGCCTCGGTCGCGCGCGCTGTACGCTCGAGGTCGCCGTCAGGTCGAGCAGCCGATCTGGATCGCGCTCGCCGTGACGCCCCACAGCGACCAGCCGACGAGCGCGAGCGCGGCGGCGAGCGCGAGCGCGCGCGCGAGCGCGGCGAGGTGCGCGAAGAGCTCGGGATCGGCGTCGTGCTCGGCGCGCGCGGCGTTCCGCGCGAGGTACAGGGCGAGCCCGACGACCAGCGCGGCGGCGCCGACGAGCAGGTACGTCAGCCCCGGCGGCATCCACAGCAGCCCGGCGACCGCGAGCCCCGCGATCGCCACGTGCACCCCCGCGGCGACGAACCAGCCCGTCGGTCCCAGGCGCGCGAGCGCGAGCGCGGCGGCCGCGAGCGCGGCGATCGCCGCGATGCCGGGGAGATCGAGGGCCCCCGCGCCGTCGCCGAACCGGTTGGCGAACGCGACGCTGCCGAGGCTGCACAGCGCGGCGATCGTGATCGTCACGACCGCGCCGTAGGCCGCGCGCATCGGGGGGCGAGCGAGGGGAGGCTCGAACTTCTCGGGCTCGAGGCCGAGGTCCGCGAGCACGAACAGCGCGACGCCGCAGCCGAGCGCGAGCGCGGGGGCGGCGATCGGCGCCAGCCCCGGCTCGTCGAGGCACGCGACGGCGGCGAGCCCGAGCCCCGACCACAGCAGCCCCTGGGCGATCACCCGCGAGGACGCGTCGGTGCGCGGCAGCAGCAGCAGCGCGACCGCGACGCCGAGCGCCGGCGCGAGCGTCACGTGCACGAACTCGTCGCGCGTCATCCAATCGCAGCTGCGCGCGCCGACCCGCGGGATCGCCAGGTTGACCGCCCAGGCGCCGAGCGTGCCCACGAGGGCGCCGCCCGCGACGACGCGCCGCGCACGGCGGCGGGCGGCCGCCCGCAGCAGCGGCGCCGCGAACTCCGGACCGGTCATGCGCCCTCCCTTTCGACGGACGCGCGCACGATCGCCTCGGCGCGGGCCGCCCGCTCGGAGAGCGTCGAGACGGGCACGCCGAGCAGCGCCGCCGCCTCCTTGAGCGGGCGCTCCTCGAGCACGCGGACCACGTAGGCCTCACGCAGCGGGCCAGGCAGCGCGTTCATCGCCCGGTCGAGGGCGTCGATCCGTTGCCGCGCCTCGACGGCGTTCGCGGCGCTCGGCGCCTCGCCGTCCTGCTGGAGGAACAGCCGGCGGAGGAGCCGGCGCCGGCGCTCCTTGGCGCGATGGTTGCGGGCGACGTTGAGCGCGATCCCGAACAGCCAGGTCGTCTCCTGCGAGCGGCCCGCGAATTGCCCGGCCGCCTCGAACGCGCGGATGAAGGTCTCGCTCGTCAGATCCTCGGCCGCGGCCGGATCGCCGGCGAGGCGCACCAGGAAGCGCGTCACGCGTTCGCGGTGCGCCTGGTACAGCCGGCGCACCCAAAGCCACCGCTCGGCCTCGGTCATGACGACGCCGGACTCGAGGCAGGGTGCGGAGAGATCGAGGAGCGCTGACATCGCGTCATCCGGCCCGTGGGTGTCGCAAGGATCCGGCAATTCCAAGCCGGCCGACACTTTTGTCGCCGCGTCGGGCCGGGCGACGTGCGCCGCCGGATCCGCGACGTCGCGGGGGCCGTGCGGACGAGTCGGGCGGCGCCGCGCCGGGACGCCGCGGCGATTGTCCGCGGGCCCGGGCGAAATCCGCGGGGCGACGCGACACGAACCGTCGAGCTCAGGCGCCCGGCCCGTGCCGCGGGGCGAGCGCGTCCGTCACAGGAGTCGAGATCGATGCATTGGTTGGCCCTCACGCTGGCGACACGACTCGCCGAACCGACCGCCGACGCGGCGAGCCGCGCGCCCGACCGTCCCGGCTCGTCGTGGACCCTCGCGGTGAACCTCTCGTCGAGCAGCTACGGCTTCCATCCGCGGGGGTTCGGGCCCGGCGCGGCCCTCGACGCGCAGGCCGAGCTGATCGCGCGCCGCCGCTGGCGGCTGTGGCTCGGGCCGCGCGTGTTCTTCTCGAGCGTGCCCTCGTTCCTCCGCAGCGTCGGCTTCGGCGCGCTGCTGACGTCGGGCTGGACGACGCCGGCGGGCTTCACGGCCGAGCTGTCGCTCGGCCTCGCGTATCGCCACCACCTCCCGGCGATGCGCACGTACGTCGTCGAGGACGGGGTCGTCGCGCCCACCCGGGCCGTGGGTGTCCCCGGGTTCGAGCTCGCGCCGTCGGCCGGCATCGGCTTCGACGCGAGGCCGCGGACGGGCGTCCCGATCGCGGCGCTCGTCGGCTACGAGCCGGCGCTCCTCGCCCCCTTCCTGCCCGGGGCCGGCGTTCCGATCATGATGAGCGCGACCGTGTGGACACGACTGCGCGTATCCCTCGATCCCCGGCGGTGGCGAGGAGGACGAGGATGACGAGGATGACGATGCGCACCGGAATGATCGTGATGATGGCGCTGGCGCTCGGCGGCTGCGACGAGCCGGCACGCGCCGACTCGCAGGCCTTCGCCTGCCGCGTCGACGCCGACGACCTCGGCGACGCGCACCCCGGTCACGCGCGCTGGCGCGACGCGCTGGCCCGTGTGGCGACCGAGCAGCGGCTGCCGGGGGCGGTGCTGGTGATCCGCGACCGCGACGGGCTGTGGGCCGGCGCGGTCGGCACCGCCGACGCCGAGGTCGGCGCGCCGATGCGGGCGTGCCAGCCGACGCGGATCGCCAGCGTGACCAAGATCTACGTCGCCGCCCTGGCGCTGCAGCTCGCGGAGTCGGGCGCGCTCGACCTCGACCGCACGGTCGACGACCTGCTCGGGGGACGATACGGCGACGTCCCGAACACCGGCGCGGCGACCGTGCGCGACCTGCTGGCGAACGAGAGCGGGATCCCCGACTATGTCGATACTGCGTTCGTGCTCGCCAAGTTCGACGATCCCTGGCGCACCTGGACGGTGGACGAGGCGATCGCCAGGCTCGCGGGCCGGGCGCCGCTGTTCCCCGCCGGGACGAGCTTCGCCTATTCGAACACCGGGTTCCTGCTCGCGGGCAAGATCGTCGAGCGCGCCGGCGGGGCGCCGTTGTCCGCGCAGCTCGCCGCCCGCGTGCTCGAGCCGCTCGGGCTCCGGTCGACCGACTACACCGCGGACCGCACGGACTTCGACGGCGTCGCGCGCGGTCACTTCGATCTGCTCGGCAACGGCGAGCTCGTCGACTCGACCGAGAGCTACGCCAATTCGGTGTTCGGCGCCGACGGCGGGCTGGTGACCACCGGCTACGACCTGCGCCGGTTCCTCGACGCGCTGCTGCGCGAGCGCGTCCTCGTGAGCGACGCGGCGGTCGCGGCGATGACGGACTTCGACGACCCCCGCCGCGATCCGACCTGGACGCTGGCCGGACACGACGGGTACGGCCTCGGCCTGATCCGCTGGCGGACGGACAGCGGCGCGGTCGGATGGGGGCACAGCGGCGACGAGTTCGGTTATCAGGCGGCCGCGTGGTACTTCCCGGCCGAGGACGTCACGTTCGTCTTCCTGGTCAACGGCTCCTCGCTCGTACCGGCCGGCGACAACCTCACCGCGAGGATCGAGCGCGCGACGAACGAGCTGGTCGCGCTCGCCCTCGCCGGTGATTGATCACGGATCGCCGCGAGCGTCGCCAGCGCGCGGGGGCGTCGCCACGGATGGGCGGCGATCCCCGGGCCGACGTGCTGCGGGCTCGGGCCGCTCGATCAGGGCGGGGCTGTCGAGGCTCCTCGGGCGGCGCCCGGGCTCGGCGCGAGCGTGGGGGAGCCGGAGCCCGCGGACGGGCGGGCCGCCAGCCACGCGGCGACCTCGCGCGGGAGCGTCGTCGAGCCGCCGGACAGGGTCATCGCCTCGCGGGCGAGGGTGAGGGCGCGCGGGCGGTCGGCCTCGCGGGTCCACAGGATGTCGGCGAGGGCGAAGCGCGCGCGTCCCTCGTGCTCGGACTCGCCGCGGGCGGCGAAGCCGGCGACCGCCCGTTCGAACGCGGAGACGGCGTCGTCGAACCGAGCGCGGGCGCGGTGAAGCTGGCCGAGGCCGAAGTACACCTGCGCGAGGTTCGGGTGCTCGGGGCCGAACGCGCTCTCTTGCAGCGATCGGGCCCGCAGCAGCAGCGGCTCCGCGGCGTCGGGGGCGCCGCGGGCGATCTGCTCGGACGCGAGGAGGAGCAGCGGGATGACGAGCGCGGGGTTGTCGTCGCCGAGGCTCTGCTCGAGGATCGCCACGGCGCGGCCCGCGAACACGAGCACCTCGTCGTGCGCGCCGCGGCGCGCCGCCGACTCGGCGAGGCTCGAGAGCGCGCCGCCGACGTCCGGGTGGCGCGGGCCGCTGGTGCGCTCGTAGATCGCCAGCGTGGCGAGGTTGAGCCGCCGGGCCTCGTCGTGCTCGCCCAGGGTGTCGTGGATCACGGCGAGGTTGGACAGCGCGTCGGCGACGCGCGGGTGACTGGGCCCGAACGCGCGCGAGAACGTGTCCCCCGCGCGGCGGAACATCGCGGCGGCGTCGCCGACGCGGCCGCGGACCGCCTGGATGATGCCGAGGTTGTTGAGCGCGGCGGCGACGTCGGGGTGGTCGGCGCCGTAGCGCTGCTCCCAGATCGCCATGGCGCGCATGTACGACGCCCGCGCCGCCTCGAGGTCCCCGCGCGCGTGCGCGAGGGTCGCGAGGTTGTTGAGCACGACGGCGACCGCAGGATCGTCGGGCCCGAGGAACCTCTCCAGGATCTCGCGCGCGCGCACGTACAGCCGCTCGGCCTCGTCGTAGTCGCCGCGGAGCCGGTGGATCGCGGCGACGCGGAGCGCGACCGAGGCCTCGATCGGCGCGGCGACGCCGACGCGGCCGACGATCGCCTGCGCGAGCCGACCCCAGTGGAGCGCCTCGTCGAGGCGCCCCTTGCCCGAGCCGAGCACCTCCGCGAGATCGGCGGCGGCGGTGGCCAGCAGCGCGTCTTCACCTGCTCCCGCGGCCAGGTTGAGACCGTCGCGCAGGAACGCCTCGGCCGCCGCGTGATCGTCGGTCTCGCGGGCCAGCTCGGCGGCGGTGATCCGGACCTCGGCGGCCAGCGGCGGCCAGCCGAGCGCGTCGGCGCGGGCGACGAGCGGGCGCGCGCGCTCGTCGGCCTCGCGGGCGCGCCCGGCCGCCGAGAGCGAGCGGACGCGCCCGAGCTCGCGCCGCAGCTCGTCGACGGCGCCGCGGACGGTCGGGTCCTCGGGCGGCGCAGGCCGCCAGGCGAGCGCGTCGGGGCGAGTGCACAGCTCGATCGACGGCAGGCCGGCGATCGCGGGCAGCGCCCGGCCGACGGTCCCCGCGTCGGGCGTCCGGAGCGCGGCGACCAGCCCCTCGATCGCCCCGCGGACCCCGCGGACGCACGTCTGGGCGCGCTCGGAGAACTCGGTGGTCATCGTCGGATCGCCAGCGCGGGCGCGGCACAGCGCGTACTGCGTCGCCATCCAGCGGCCGACCTGGGCGTCGAGCTCGGGGCCGATCCTGGCCGCGACGGCCGGCGCGGCGTGAGCGTGGGTGGCGCGCAGCGCCGCCTCGATCTCGGCGCGGATCGAAGGGTTGTAGTCGACGCCGATCTCGGCCACCTGCGCGCGGCAAGCCGCGTCGAGCTGCGCGCGCCCGGCCGCGCGGGCGCCCGCGACCGCCGCGACCGCGAGGGCCGTCAGCACCGCCGCGACCGCGACGCGCCGCCGCCGGGCCCGCGAGGCGCCCTGCGCGAGGACGGTCAGCAGGGCGGACATCGACGGCCATCGGCGCTCGGGCTCGCGCGACAGGCCGCGCTCGATGGCGCGGCGGAGCCAGCCGGGCACGGAGGTGTTCGTCGGGACAGGTCTCCTGCGACCTGACACCACGGCCAGGCGGCGCTCGGACACCGTGTCGCCGGCGAACGCGTCGTCGCCGTAGAGGCCCTCCCACAGCGACGCGCAGAACGCGAACTGATCGGCGCGCGGATCGGCCTCGTCGCCGAGCCACTGCTCCGGGGCCATGTACCCCGGCGTGCCGACGACCTCGCCGATCTGCGTCAGCTCGATGCTCAGCGACGAGCTCGACGGCTGCGGACCGGCGGACGTCGAGGCGGCCGCGTCCGACCGTCGCTCGGCGCGCGCGAGGCCGAAGTCCATCACCCGGACGCGGCCGTCGGCCGCGATCATGACGTTGTGCGGCTTGAAGTCGCGGTGCACCAGCCCGGCGGCGTGCGCCGCCTGCAGACCGGCGCCTGCCCGCAGGAACACCTCGAGCACCGCCCGCCAGCCGCGCCGACGCGCACGCAGCCACTCGGCGAGCGTCTGGCCCTCGACGAGCTCCATCGCCAGCCATACCCCGACGTCGTGGACGCCGACGTCGTGGACGGCGACGACGGCGGGGTGTGAGAGTTGAGCGAGGGCCTGCGCCTCGCGGACCAGCCGCGCCTGCGCCTCGGAGGTCGCGGCCGGTCCACCGCCGGAGGGCGCGAGCAGCTTGATGGCGACCCGGCGCTCGAGCTCCGGATCGAAGGCCGCGAGCACGACGCCGGCGCCGCCGCGACCGAGCACCTCGAGCACGATGTAGCGGCCGAGGGTCGTGCCGCGGGCCAGCGGCGCAGCGGGCGTCCCCTCGCGCTCGAGCGTCTCGGCGAGCGCCGCCTGATTCCCGGGCTGGCCGGAAGCGTGCTTTTGCTTCGCAGCGTTCGTCATCCGCGAGTCAACCTATCATAGGACTCTGCCAGTGCCGCGGCCATCGCCACGTGCGCGGACCTGCGGTCGATGCCGCGCCCGGCGGAGCGAGGGACTTTTTGTGCGTCGCCTGTAACTTCGGGGCTCCCTGTGTCGTTGCGGGGCGCCCCGCCGGCCGGCGGCGCCAGGCGCCGGAGCTTCGAAGGCCGACGGAGCGCCGCGCTCCACGTATGAGTGATTGGACATACTCATGAGGACAGGCGCGGCGCGCCGAAGCCGTGCGGCCGGGGGACCGCGGTCCGCCCCCTGCCCGCATCGCGGGCAAGGGCGCGTGACTAACGGGCGCGGCGGCGCGCCGCCGGGGCGATGCGAAAGCGACTGCGATACTCGCTCGGCGACAAACCGATCACGCGCTGGAACACCCGTCGAAACGCACCTGCGTCCTTGTAGCCGAGCTTCCACGCGATCTCGTCGAAGCTCTGCGTGGAGCGCTCCAACCACTCGCGGGCGCGTTCCACCCGCAGGAGTTGGAGGTACTCGACCGGCGAGCGCCCGGTGGCGCGCTTGAAGCGGCGGAGAAACGTGCGCTCGGTGAGGCGCGCCGCCCTCGCCATTTCGGCGACGTCGATCTTCTGGTCCCGGCTCCGGTGGAGCAGGCGCTGCGATCGCAGCACGGCGTCGTCGCCGTGCGTGAACACCGGGGTGAAGCTCCCATAATAGCGCTGCTCGCGGCCGCCGGGATCGATCAACCACTGGCGCGTGAGGGCCGACACCACGGACGGCCCGAGGTGACGCGCCACGAACAGCAGCCCGACGTCGAGCCAGGCCATCATGCCGCCCGCCGTGATGAGATCGCCGTCGTCGATGATCAACTTCGCGGTGTCGAGCCGCACGTCCGGGAAGAGCGCGCCGAACCGCGGTCCGAGGGCCCAGTGCGTCGTCGCGCGCCGACCCGCGAGCAGCCCCGCCGAACCCAGGAGGAACGCGCCGGCGCACACCGAGGCGAGCACCGTCCCCTCGTCGTGGCGATCGACGAGCCACGAAGCGAGCGCCTCGAGCCGGGCGATCGGGGCCGCGTCCTCGAGGCTCGGCGGCAGGATCACCACCGACAGGGGCGCGCTCGGCTCGGGCGGCCTCCCGTCCCTGGGATCGACGCGCAGGAGCCTGGTCGCGATCCCCGGCGCCCGAACCCCTCCCTCGGTGGCGAGGCGCTGCGCGAAGGCGAACAGATCGATCAGCCCGAAGACCGCCGCGGCCTGCGCGCCAGGGTACTCGAGGATGCCGATCTCGACAGGACGGGTCGGGTGCTGCACATGTCGGATCTAGCTCGAAACTTGTCGGCATCGCCACTCCCGGCGGGCGCCCCCTCGCCGTAGTGTCCGCCTCGAGCGAGGTAGACGATGCGCAAGGCCCTGATCGTGATCGACGTGCAAAATGACTATTTTCCGGGCGGGGCGTTCCCGCTGTGGAACCCCGAAGCCGCGCTGGATGTCGTGGAGCGCGCCGCCGCGGCCGCGCGCGCCAGGGATGTCCCGGTCGTGCTCGTGCAGCACATCGCCGACGTCTCGCGGGGCCCGGCCCCGTTCTTCAACCCCGGCACGCCGGGCGCCGAGCTCCACCCGCGGCTCGCGGCGGCGGCACCGGGCGCGCCGGTCGTCGTGAAGGCGTACGCGGACAGCTTCGTGAGCACCACCCTGGAGGCCGTGCTGGCCGAGCTGGGCGCGACCGAGCTGCTCGTCTGCGGGATGATGACGCAGAACTGCGTCACCCACACCGCGATCTCGAGGTCGGCCGAGAAATACGACGTCACGGTGGTCGCCGACGCCTGCACGACGGTCAGCGAGGTGCTCCACGCGATCGCCCTCCACGCCCTGTCCACGCGCGTACGCATCGCGCCGCTCGCCGAGGTGCTGGAGGCCCCGGACGGCGACGACCGCTGACATTCACGGCCTCGCACGGCCTCGCGAAGGACGAATCGTCGGCCGGCGAAGTCCTGCAAAGCTCGTCCCGCTCTGCCTTCGCGGAAGGGCGCGCGCCGCGGATCGAGCGCCCGCGGGTCGGTATCGGGCCCGAGCGACGATTCCGCCTTCGCTGACCTTGACCGCCGCCGCGGCCATACGCGGGTCTTGCCGCCTGATCGCCGCAGCAATTGACACCGCGCTCGGAGCCCGGCTAGTGCCGTGCCCAGGGTCTAACGGCGCCGCCTCGCGCCGGTATCATCGTCGCTGGCGAGGCGGCGAAACGAAGTTGTACCAGAGCGAGATCGGGTCGTCGAGCCTGGTTACGGGCTGAATCATCCCCTCGTTTCGAAACCGAGCGCCAGAGCCAGGAATTCGTGCTCCTGAACGAGTTTTCCGAAGGCCTCCATGATAGGTCGGAGCCACTCTTCGCGCATGTTGGGGGTGCGGCCGTACCAGTAGAGGCCCTGGGTCAGGAGCGAGTGCGTGCGCTTCTTGACGGTGTTGGCGCGCAGCCGGCGATCGAGTCTGGTCTCTTCGCAAGCGGCGCCGAGCAGGGTCAGGAGCGTCTGGGATCATGGAGAGCCGGGTGCATAACGAAAGGTGCATGCCCGGTTCGGAGGGGGCGCCCGGAAACCTGCCGGCGAGAGCCGGTAAGGCGCCGGGCGCCTACCCTACGGCACCAGGAGCTCGTCGCCGCAGGTGCGCCACGCCGTCCGCACGAAGCCCCTCTCGAAGTCGCCGCAGGTCGCTAAACTCTCGAGCTCCGTCTTCACGAACCCCGGCAGGGCGTGGCCCGCCTCCTCGAGCCGCGCGAGGAAATCCGGCAGATGCTGGCGCATGAGCACCACCGCGTCGCAGTCGTGGGTCTGCCGCGGGACGTAGACGCCCGGGCGCGCGCAGGCGGGCATGCCGCCCACCGCTGCATCCGCCCCGCCGCGCGTGGTCGCTCAGCAAAGCGCAGGTCACTTCGCCGGGGCGCCGTGCGGGCCGGCGAGCACGAGCGGGCCGGACCAGCGGTCGGCGTCGGCCGGGAGGGCGCCCCCGCGGTCGAGGCGGTTCCAGTGGCTGTTGGCGACCAGGTAGAGCTGGTCGCCGCCGACGCGCACGAGGGTCGGGTCGTCGAAGGTCGGGAGGCCGGCGGCGAGGGTGGTGACGGCGTCGATCGCGAGGCCGGCGGCGTCGAGGTCGATCCGGAGGACGCGCGCCGGGGCGACGCCGTTCTGCGCGGCGACGAGCGATCGGTGGGCGCGATCGAGGCCGTCGATCCCGCGCAGGCTGGCGCCCGCGGGGGCGCGCAGCGGGTGGATCGCGGGCGCGGCGGGATCGGCGAGGTCGAGGGCGAGCAGGCCGAGCGCGTAGTCAGCGAGGTAGAGGCGCGCGCCGGTTTCGTCGGCGACGACGCCCTGCGGCGAGGCGAAGGTGCCGGCGGGCACGAGCGGGCGCAGGGCGGCGTCGGGGGCGTCGAGGAGGTGGAGCATGCCCGCGGCGTTGTCGCTGGCGACGACGCGGCCGTCGGGCAGGAGCGCGAGGTCGCCGAGGTCGTGCGGGGCACCTGGCTCTGCGAGCAGGTGGCGGGCGACGAGCGCGCCGTCCTCGAGGCGGAGGGCGAGCAGGGCCGACTGGCCGGCGTGCTCCTTCTGCAGGTCGCGCGTCGCCGGTGTCGCGGTGGTCGTCGCCCACAGCAGGTTGCGCGTCGGGTCGAGGCGGAGGCCGAGCACGCTCCACGCGCCGTGGCCGGCGGGCGGCACGAGGTCGTCACGGCGGCCGTCGGCGCGGACGCGGAGGATCCGCCGCTCGTGGACGCTCGACAGGTAGAGGTCGCCGGTCCGCGGGTCGTCGACGGCGTCTCCGAGGCGGCCACCGACCTCGGCTTCAGCCTCGATCGCGCCGGCGACGTCGACGGCGACGGGTTCGACGACCTGATCATCGGCGCCCCCGGCGTCGCCGCCGGCAGCTGCGCGGTCGGCCCGGAGCGCGGGCGGGCGTACGTGCTGTTCGGCGGCCCGTGCGGGCGGTGAGCGGGCGGCCTCGCGCGGCCGCCCGCGGACGTGCGGAGAGATGTCTGTTCGGACATGTGCGGACAACGCCGCGCCGCGGCGCAGGGCGCGGCTCGTCGGGGGCCGCCGCCGTCAGTCGTAGACGACCTCGAAGGTGTAGGGCGCGCCGTCGGCGAGGAGGTCGACGAACTCGTCGGGGACCGGCAGCAGTGGGAACAGCTGGCTGACGACCTGGCTCTGCACGCAGCCGTCGACGGGGTCGGTGTAGAAGCACTGGACGTCGACGGGCGCCTTGCTGGTGGAGACGTACAGGAGCTTGCCGTCGTGCAGATAGGTGTCGCGCGGCGCGTGCGGGCGGAAGCCCTGGTCGTTCAGGTCGAGCTCGCCCCAGAAGAAGGGCCCGCCGCAGCCGGGCTGCTGCGAGCACGACGAGTACGGGGAGAGCGGCCGGGTGTTCTCGGGGCACGACGACAGCGCGCCGTCGGCGAGGCCGTACAGCAGGCCGATGTAGCGATCCTTGAATACCGCCACGTGGACGCAGCGGAATTGCGGGCTCGCGCCGATGTCGGGGAGGCCGCAGTGCTCGAATGCTCCGCAGTAGGGCTCGACGAGCGCGGGCACGACCGCGCCGTCCTTGTCGCGCAGGATCCAGCGCGGTCGGACCGGCTCGTCGAGCGGGACCAGCATCGACTGCGTGGTCGTGCCGGCGCCGACGCCCGCGCTCGACTCGTTGGGTTGCGCGTCACACGCGAGGGCCGTGATGAGCAGGAACAGGACGAACGGAGACGGGCGGGCACATATATTTCGCAACATATCTAACACAGCTAACTGAGACGGACAGCGACGTCAAGCCGCGCGCAGCCGTCGGCGCGGGCCGCAATGGGGGGGCGGCGGCCCCGAGGTGCGAATTCGTGGCGTTCGATCGGTTCGGCAGGCCGAGCTTCGCCAGCGCGCGGCGCAGGTAGGTGACGGCGGAGGAGCTCGAGAGGCCGAGCTCGTAGGCGATCGTCTTGTGCGGGTGGCCCCTCGCGGCGAAGGCTGCGACCTGCGACTCGCGGACGCTGAGCTCGGGGGCGGGCGGGGCGGCGGGCGTGTTGATCCGGGCGACGAGGTAGCGCCGGCCGTCGCGGTCGAAGGTGTCGACGAGGGTCCAGAGGCCGGCGACGATCGCCTGCCAGAGGTCGAGCTCGTCGTCGCCGTCGCCGCGGCGCCCGGACGCGCGGTCGGAGCGGACGGCGGCGGCCCGCAGCAGCTCGCGGGCCCGCGTCGACGGGGCGAGCTCGGGGGCGACGGGCGCCGCGCGGCGCAGGCGGGCGCCGGCGGCGAGCCGGGCCGGGACGCGCTCACGGCGGCGAGCTCCGGGTGCGCCGGAGAAGTTCAGGCCGCGCGGGAGCGCTTAAGAGCCAGTCCCAAAACCCCGGCTGACGAGGACGTCTTCATGGCTAACTTCGCGCTATGCCAGAGAAATTCAGCCAAGTCCCCGAGGAGCTCTGGGCGCTGGTGGCGCCCCTGCTCCCGCCCGAACCTCCCAAGCCCTACGGGGGGCGCCCACGCGTTCCCGACAAGATGATTCTCGCCGGCGTGCTGTACAAGCTGCGGACCGGCTGCCAGTGGAAGGCACTGCCTCGGCAGTTCGGTTCCGGGTCGACATGCCACCGTCGCTTCTCGGAGTGGGTTGAGAGCGGGCTCTTCCCTGAGATCATGGGCGCGGTCTTGAAGTTCTACGAGCGCAAGTGCGGCATCGCGTGGGAGTGGACCTCGCTCGACGGCGTCATCGTCAAGGCCCCCAAGGGCGGCGAGCACACCGGGCCCAACCCTACAGATCGGGCCAAGTCGGGCACGAAGCGGCACGTACTCACGGATGAGCGCGGTGTACCGCTCAGCGTCACCATCAGCGGGGCCAACGTGCCCGACATGAAGATGGCGCTGCCCACGCTGGACGCCGCCGCCGAGTATGTGCCAGGCCGGCGCTTCCGGCCGCTGAACCTCTGCCTCGACAAAGGCTATGACTATGAAGTCGTCGACAAGGGGGTGAAGCGCCGCCGTATCGTTGCCCATACTCGTCGCCGTGGTGAAGCTCCGATGATCGGTTGCGTCCGCGGAAAGCCCCGGCGGTGGGTCGTCGAGCGCACAAACATTTGGCATAACCGCTTCCGTGGTCTGCTGATTCGTTGGGAGAGGAAAGCCAGCCACTACCTCGCGTTCTGCCTGCTCGCATCCGCGCTTATCGCGCTCAATGTGGCCGCATGGGCGTAGGAGGTTTTGGGACTGGCTCTAAGCAGTTCAAGGTGGGAATTTGGTCAAGGGGTCGAGTACCAGGAGCTCGCGGATATCCTCGGAAGAGGACGATAGGTCCGTGTGACGCGGAGTCGACGCGCGGCCGCCCCGGCCGCGTGCTCGAGCCGCTGGGCGCGCTCGGTCTCCGCGAGTTCGGTCGGGACGAGGCCCTGTTGCGCGAGCGTGCTGCTGCGTTCGGCCCGGCTGGCCGCGAGGACAGCCAGGACATCGGCCTCGCGCGCGCTCGCCCTTGCCTCCGAGGCGCGCGCGTGGCTGACCTGCCGGTAGGTGTCCATCGCGGCGACCAGGGCGGCGTGCTCGCGCTCGACGGCATCCAGCTGGGCGCGCAAGCCGGCGAGGGTGGCGAGGGTGGCCTCGCGCTCCAGCCGCATCTGCTGGTCGTCGAGGACGACGAGCACCTCGCCCGCCTCGACCCGCCGTCCCAGTGCGAGCCGTGATTCGCGGACTCGCCCCGCGAGCAACGTGGACACCGGGACCGTGGCCCTGGTGGCCTCGACGCGGGCGCGGTCGCTGACCTCGACGAGTACGAGCTCAGCGCCGAGCAGCCAGAAGGCGATCGGCATGACCGGAGCTGGAGAGCTCGCGGTGCTATCGGGGGCGCGAGGCGAGCCGTTGTCGCACGGGCTCTCGTGTGACCCGGCGTCGGCAGACCTCCAGGTCTCGCGCGCGGACGTACGCGGCGCGCCCCGGGAGCACGGGCCAGCCCTCCTGCGACATCGATCCTCCGTGAACCCCTTGTAGGGCCCCTGGAGGCTTTTCGCACGAAGACGTCGCCGGCGAGCACGAGGCGCTGGCTCGGCGAGGTGACGGCGTGCTGCACCTGCGAGCTGCGGAACTCCTCGGACGTGCGGGTGCGGGTGCGGAACTGCAGCAGCTTCTTGCGGGCAATGCCAATCAGGAAGGCGCGCGGGTTCGCAATCGTCGCCGGGGTCTCCCCGAGCAGGGTCTCGAGGGTCGCCTGGGCGAGGTCCTGGGCGTCGGCGTACGGGACGCCGCTGCTGCGGAAGAAGCGGTTGAGGGCGTCGGCGTGCGCGTTGACGAACGCTGCGATGGTGGCGGCGGTCGGCGTGGTCATGCAAACCCCGCCTGGAGGGGCTTCTTCTTACGAGGACTTGTTCCCCAGGGGCCGGTCCATCATGGCACCTAAGCGCGGGCGCGGCGGTTTCGATCGTACGTCGTCCGCCCCGCGACCGCGCCCGCAGCCCGGCGAGCGCACGCGCGTTGGCGAACGTGAGCTCAACATCCCGTGTGGTCGCAAGCGCGAGCGTCGGGGCGAGCGCGCACTACGAGCAGGTGCACGTGAGGAAGCCGCTGTCGCAATCAGTGGGTGTGGATGCCAGATCATGACAAAGAACGCGCTAGGCGCTAGGACGCCCGTATCAAGGAGTGCGCATGACCTTCGTCGTCACCGGAAACTGCCAACGTTGCCGCTTCACCGACTGCGTCGAGGTGTGTCCCGTGAATTGCTTCCACGGCGACCAAGAAATGCTCTACATCGATCCCGACGAGTGCATCGACTGTGGCGCGTGCGTCTCGGAGTGCCCCGTCAAGGCAATCTACGACGAGACCGAGCTGCCGCCCGAGCTCGCGAAGTGGAAGGCGATCAACGCGGAGCGGGCCCCCGACCTACCCGCGGTCACCGAGACCGACAAACCCTTCCCGGGCGCCGAGGAACGCAAGAAAGAGCTCGGGTTCTAGCCTCGGCTAGCGTGGACGCGAAACACCTGCTCCACGCCGGTGGAGCGAGCCTCCATGAGCACATCTCATACCGTAGAACGTATCGTCGTCAAGGTATCGACCCACTCCGTCCATGGGACGCACTTTCGCGCCCACGAGCCCCGCGGGTGCCTCATCCTCCAGGGGGCCGCCGGCGTCGGCCAGTCGCGCTACGCGGCGCTGAGCGGCCACCTCGCGGACGAGGGCATCAGCGTCCTCACCTATGATTACAGCGGGCTCGGGGCCTCACGCACACTCCCCCCTGGCAAGAGCCAGCGCCGGCCCTCGCTGTGGGGCCGCGAGGACCAGGCTGCCATGATCGCCTGGGCTCGCGCGCGCTATCCGGGGCGACGCCTCAGCCTCCTCGGTCACAGCCTCGGCGGGCAGATCCTGGGCTTCTCTCCGAGGGTGGCCGACATCGACAGGTTCGTGCTCGTGGCGGCGCAATGCCCCTATGTCGGCAACTGGAGGGATCCCGGCGACCGACGCAAGGTCCAGGCCATCTGGTCGATCCTCTTCCCCGGCGCGTGCAGGGTCTTCGGGTACCTGCCGAGCCGCGTTCACGGCGGCGACGAGGCCATACCGCGTGCCGCGAGCGCCGAGGGCGAGCGCTGGGCGACCCACCCCTGGCGGCGGCTCCTCGACGAGCCGGGCGTCCGCGACAACCTGGCCCTGATCCGCGCGCCGGTCCGCGCCTACAGCTTCAGCGACGATCGCCTCTATGCCCCGCGCGAGGCCGTCGACGTGTTCACCGCGGGCCTCACCCACGCGCCCGTCGAGCGGCTCCACCTCGCCCCGCACGAGGTCGGGCTCGACCGGATCGGGCACTTCGGCTTCTTCTCGCGCAAGTCGGCGACGCTCTGGCGAGGGCTCGCCGAGTACCTGACCCTCGACTCCTGATGCGCGCCTCGCTCCCCGCTGGAGACACGATCCTCATGCCCCTGGAATTCCCCAAGTTCGCCGGCAACGTCTACCGACGCCCCGCCAATTATCACCAGGACGTCGGCGCCTCGGCAAAGCTCGACGAGTACACGGTCCACGCGTATCAGTACGCGACGTCGTCCAAGCCGGGGTTCTGTCAGCCTGCCGCGATCATCTACGCGGCCAACGAGGCGGACATCAAGCTCGCCATTCAATACGCCAAGGACGCCGGCGTCGCGATCGCGGTGCGCTCCGGAGGCCACCACTTCTGGGGCATCTCCTCGACCTCGGGCGTGAACATCCAGCTCGATCTCTCGGGCTTCGACAGCTACCGCTTCGACGCCGAGGCGGGCACCGCCACCTGCGGCGTCGGGCTCGACCTGCGGGCGCTCGACGAGAAGTTCCGCGAGATCGGCGCCTTCGTGCCGCACGGTCAATGTGCGATGGTGTGCCTGGGCGGTCACCTTCAGTCCGGCGGCTTCTCGGTCCTGTGCGGCCGCTCGTTCGGGTGGTTCTGCGACTACGTCACCCAGTTTCGCATCATCACCGCCGACCTCGAGACGCGCATCGTCCGTCGCCCGGTCGCCGACCGGCCTGACCCCGAGAACGACGACCTCTGGTTCGCGGCCATCGGCGGCAGCCCGGGCAACCTCGGCGTGATCACCGAGATGACGATCCGGCCCCTCTGGGACCGCGACTACCCCGAGAGCCGCTCGCTGACCACCTACATGCACTACTCGCTCGAGGCCCACGAGGCGCTGCTGCAGCTCGTCGCCGAATACAACGACCGGGACGACCTCCCCGCGGACTTCAACCTCTGCACCTTCATCCTCGCCGGCTACCCCCCGGTCCTCCGCCCGAACATCGACACCAAGATGATGCAGGCCCACCCCGAGATCTACGGCGGCGGCATCGAGCCGCACCCGGCCGTGATCGGCATCTGGGCGACCTGGTGTAACCTCGACGGGGGGGCCTACTCGCAGGAGGCGAAGGACTTCTTCGCCGACCTGGAGGCGCGCACGCGCCACCTCGTGTCGCGGATCGACCGCGCCGCCTTGCAGCTCCTCGGGCCGCTGATCGGCAAGGTCATGCCCCTCAAGACCCCCGACGAACCCTGCCCCATGTCGACCTTGACCGCCGCGTATTGCTTCCCCAAGCGCGTCCACGCCAACCCTTACGTCTCGGCCACCTGGTGCGGGCAATCGCAAGAGCTGGCGACCAACGGGTTCGCCCGGTGGGCGCAGAACGCGACCGCCGAGGTGCAGCAGCAGGATGGTTGCTACGCCGACTTCGAGTGGGTCGTCTGCGGTGGCAAGCATTCGCGCAACCGGCTCAACGCCGAGACGAACCCGACCGCGGTGGCCTGGCGCGACCTCACGCTCCTCTGCTTCCAGTACGTCCACTACGACAACACCAGCTACCTGCGCCGCGAGTGGACGGAGCCGCGGGAGTTCTCCCTCGCGTGGGTCGCCCGGACCAGGGCCGGCGCCGTCGGACCCCGAGGGGTGCTCGGCGTCGACGATCGGCGCTGGAACGCGTTCCCCAACCAGGACGACGACCTCGACCAGGCCCGCGCGCACTACTTCCAGTCCGAGGAGGTCTACTGTGTCGGGTCGCGTTATCCACGTGATCTTGGGTCGCGATCGAAGCGGGGTTTGG
>ERZ1066117.111-NODE-111-length-86973-cov-10.375216_pt1 | contig 86973 bp, 64 predicted proteins | sample MGYA00382764_ERZ1066117 | MGnify/ENA primary metagenome ERZ1066117 (study PRJEB33369, sample SAMEA5778347) | biofilm metagenome | biome: Industrial cooling water; feature: Water cooling tower basin; material: Biofilm | place: United Arab Emirates | collected...
CCCCCGCCCTGCGCGGGGCGAGCTTCGGAGCGCCGCCGGAGCGCTGCGGGACGGGCCGGCCGCGGCGCCGCGCGCCCCAGGCGCGCTCAGCGCAGCGCCTGCCCGACCTCGAGGCCGACCAGCCCGAGGACCCGATCGAGGGGCGCCTCCAGCGCCACCCCGTAGAGCCGCAGCAGCAGCAGCCCAGCGCCGAACAGCAGCGAAAACAGGGCCAAGACCAGCAGCTGGGCCAGCGCGTAGGCGAACAGGTTGCGGCCCGCCTGCCGGACCCCCCGCAGGGCGCCCTGGGCGCCGCGCAAGGTCGGCGCCATCCACAGGTCGAGGCACAAGCGGGCGCTGCGCGCCAGCAGGACCGCGTCGTCATCCGCGGCCGGGCTGGCCGCCAGGAGCTCGCTGCTGGCCTGGTCGGCATCGAAGCCGCCCGCGCGCGCCCGCTCCTGCCAGCGCTTGACGACCGGGCGGTCGCCCCGCCCCGATTCCACCAGCAGGCCGGCCTTGAGCCGCCGCCAGGCGCGCGGGCCCTCGGCAGGGATTTCCACCAGATCGGCCTCGGATTCGCTCGGTTTCATCGGCTGGGGCTGCGGTTGGGGGCGGCCCCGTCGCCAGGAAGGGCAACCGGCCGCCGGCCAGCTCCTATACTCTCCAGGGAGGCCGGGCGACAGCCCGCCCGCTCGGCATGCGACTCGGATTGTCCCAATCAGCACGGATGGAGCAGCGGCTGGTCCAGTCGCCGCAGATGATCCAGACCATGCAGATCCTGCAGCTTTCCTCCCTGGAGCTGCAGGAGCGCACGGAGCAGGAGCTGATGGAGAACCCGTTCCTCGAGCGGGCCGAGTACAGTTCTACGGAGGAGGGCGGGGACGAGGGTCCGGGGTCCCCGGGGGACGGCCCGGCGGAGGCCGGGGTCGGCTCCCAGGCGCCGCCGGAGCGCAGCCCCAGCCGGGAGGAAGAGGACCGCAATGTGGTGGCCGATGAATTCGATCGGCTGTGGATCCAGGACGAACAGCTGGGCCGGGTGACCCAGGCCGGCAGCGAGGCCGCCGACCGCAAGCAGGAGGCGCTGGCCAACACCCCCGACCGTCCCCGAACCCTGGCTTCGGCGCTGGTCGACGAGCTCGCTGGCATCGACCTGACCGACCGCCAACACGAGCTGGCCGAGTTCCTGATCTACAGCCTCGACGAGCGCGGCTACCTGACCGAACCCCTCGACCAGCTGGCCCACGAGCGCGCCCTCACGGCCGAGCTAGCCGAGCTCGAGCGCTCCACCAGCGCAGCCGAGCAGCGCCCGCTGGCCTCGCTTCCGGACGATGCCTCGGTCGAGGCCACCGTGGAAGAGCTCGAAGAGGTGCTCGAAAAGCTGCGCGCCGCCATCCATCCGGCCCTGGGAGCCCAGGAGCTCAAGGAAGCCCTGCGGCTGCAGCTCGAGCACAAGGGCTGGGATACGCCGCTGATGATCCAGCTGGTCGACGAGCACCTCGAGGACGTGGTCAAGAACCGCCTGCCTCGCATCGTCAAGGCCACCGGCTGCGAGATCGACGAGCTCAAGCAGGCGATCGAGCGCCTGCGCGAGCTCGATCTGTCCCCCGGCGCCGACTACGACGAAGACCTGGCGGCGGTGATCACTCCGGATGTGATCGTCGAGGAGCTGGATGGCCGCTTCGAGGTCCGGTTGGCCCGCGAGCGGCAACCCAATCTGCGTATCTCGCCGGTCTACCGCGAGCTGCTCGAAGGCTTGGAGCAGGCGCGGCCCGCGGAGCGCGCGCGCCCCGCCGAGGGCGAGGCCGAGCGCGGTCCAGCCGAGGAGCTCGATCCGCCCGCTGGCGCGGAGCCGACCGGGAACGGCACCGGGGCAGCGGGGCTGATCGACTTTTCAGATCCGGCGCCAGCGCCCCCGGAGCCGGCCGGCGAGGCCGATGAGCCGCCGGTCTTGGACCCCAGCGAGCCGGGCGCCGGCGGGGGGGCCGCCCGGGGCTCCCGGGAACCCCTGCACCTCGACGATCCCGAGGAGGCACGCCGCTGGGCCCGCCGCAAGCTCGAGTCGGCGCGCTGGTTCATCGAGGCGGTCGAGCAGCGCGGCGGCACCATGCTGCGCATCGCCAAGGAGATCTTCCGGCGGCAGGAACGCTTCCTGATCGACGGCCCCAAGGGCCTGCAGCCGATGCGCATGCAGGAGGTCGCCGACGCGGCCGGGGTGCACATCTCGACGGTCTCCCGGGCCGTGGCCGGCAAGTACGCCCAGACCCCGCGCGGCATCCACCCGCTCAAGTACTTCTTCACCTCCGGGACCACGGACAGTTCCGGAGAGGCCCAGAGCCAGGTCGGCATCCAGCAGCGTCTGCAGGAGCTGGTGCGCGGCGAAGACCCGGAGAATCCGCTCTCGGACGACCAGATCGCCGCCGAGCTGATGCGCCGCGAGGGCATCCGCCTGGCCCGGCGCACCGTGACCAAGTACCGTCTGGCCCTGGGGATCCCCTCGAGCAGCCAGCGCAAGCGTTTTTGAGCCCCCGGGGCGGGGTCCCAGCGGGGGCCGCGGGCCGCTGCTCGCCGGGTGCTGCCCGGGTGCCGCCGGGGTCTTGCGGCGCCCGCCCCGGGCCGAACGGCCGGCCGCGCTTGGCCTGCCGCCTGGCCCCTCGATAAGCTCCTCGGATCCTCCCGGCGCCAAAGCGCGCACCCACACCAACCGGCCGCGGCCAGACCGCGGCCCCTCCCGCACCTCGAAATGGCCGTCCGAGCCACCGAAATCCGCAAGGGGCAAGTCATCGAACGCGACGGGGACCTCTGGCTCGTGACCGACTACGAGCACAAGACCCCCGGCAACCTGCGCGCGATCATCAACATCAAGATCAAGAGCCTGAGCTCGGGGCAGACCATGCCGGTGCGCCTGGGTTCCGCCGACATGCTCGAGGTGGCCTACCTGGAGCGCCGCAAGGCCGAGTACCTCTACAAGGAGTCCAACGGGGACTATGTCTTCATGGACAACGAGTCCTTCGACCAGTTCTCGCTGTCGCCGGAGTTCGTGGGGGACAAGATGAACTACGTGCGCGAGAACACCGTGGTCGAGATCACCAAGCACGGCGAGACCCCCGTTGGGGTCGAATTGCCGCCGGTGGTCACGCTCAAGATCATCGAGTCGGAGAACGCGGTCAAGGGCAACACGGCCACCAATGTGAAAAAGGTGGCCAAGCTCGAGACCGGCATCGAGATCAAGGTGCCGCTGCACATCGGCGTCGGTGAGGTGGTCAAGGTTTCGACCGAGACCGGCGAGTTCATGGGCCGCGCCAATTGACGGGTTGAGACCACGTCGACCCGGGCTGCGCCCGAGCGGCGCTTCCAACCCGTCAGCTCCGGGCACGCCCAGGGCTGCCGACCGCCCCGGTGGAGCCGCGGCGCGCTGCGCCCGGGCCCGACCCCGAGCGGCGCCCCCCGGGGGCCAGCGGGCCGGAGCGCGGCCCTTGCGGCCGCGGCCCCCAGCCTGGAGCCCGGTCCGCCGGCTCAGCCGTCCCGCAGGAACACGTGCACGGACAGGTCGCGGGATTCGATCTCCAGGGGCCAGGAGGCCACCAGGCGACAATCCTCGGCCAGGGTGCGCCGGAACTCCGCTGCGTCGGCGGGATCCCAGTCCTCGAGTTCCTCGAAATTGACCACGAACCAGGTGCGGCGGCCGGTGCGGTCCCAGCGTTCGGGCACCCGCGACCGGAAGCGGTCCAGATACACCAGCTGGCGCGGCTCGCGCAGCGCGGTCGCCAGCGGATCGAGGTAGTACTCCCCCACCGGCGCCGCCATGCCCATCAAGAGGTCGTGGGGCAAGCGCTGGCGCGCCACCAGCGTGTAGGCCTCGCGCCACTGGGGGCGCTCGCCGTTGCGGTGCGTCAGAAACAGGCCGGCTTGCACCAGGTTGGGCAGCAGCACCAAGGTCAGCACGCCGTAGGCCAGGGTCCCGGGCCTGCCCGAGCCGCGGCCCGGGGCCGGCTGGCACCAGGGTGCGGCCGCGAGCAGGCATACGAAGGGCAGCAGCACGAACACGTACTGGGCCGTCATGCGGGTCCAGACCGACAGCCCGACCGCCAGGAGCAGGGCCGAGAGCGAAACCCACAGGGCCAGACCGGTCGCGGGCGGCCGCCGCCGCCACCAGTGGCCGACTCCCACCAGGGCTGCGCTGAGCAGCAGGGGCCCGAAGTAAAAACCGCTGGTCAGCACCAGGTGCAGCGGGCTTCCGGCGCCTTTGACCAGACGCCAGGAGGTGATGCGCTCCAGGGCCCAGGGCGCGCCCAGGGCAGCCCCCAGCAGCGCCAGGGCCCACAGCAGGCGGCGCGACTGGGGGTCGAGCGGCCGGCCCTGCGGATCTCCGAGAAACTGTCCTGCCAAGAACAGACCGGGCAGGACCAACAGGGCCGTGAAGTGGAATCCGAGGCCGGCTGCACACAGGGCCAACCCCCCGGCGCTGAACAGCAACACCGCCAGGGGGCCCCGCGGCCCGGCGGCGCCGGCGCGCGCGCGCAGCAAGACCCCGGTACCGAGCAGCACCGCACACTGGGCCTCGGTGTAAAAGCGAGCGCTCTGGGACCAGTACAGGTGCCATGTGGAAACCCCCAGGAACAGCGCCGCCACCAGGGCGCCGCGCCCGCCGGCCCAGGGCCGGAACGCGAACACACACAGGAACAGGCTCAGGGCGCCCGCCAGCGCGGCCGGCAGCCGCATCCAGGCCTCGTCCGGCCTGGCCGGCAGCTGCGCGTACAGCCAGGCGCAGATCCTGTAGCCCAGCGGATTCTTGAAGTCGCTCTGGTGCAGCGAGTCCGAGAGGGTCAGCGCTTCGTCGATCCAGAGCCCGTGGCTCCCCAGGCCCACGAAGCGCAGCCCGGCCAGCAGGGCCAGCGCGATCCACAGCGGCGCCTCCCCGGACAGCCGCCAGCGGCTCCGGGGGGCGGCGGTCGGAGTCGGGGGCACCGGCATGTCCAGAGGATCGAGGCCCGCCACCCCCATGGCAAGGGCGCAGCGCCCGGGGCTGCGCGGGCGGGCTCCGGGCTGGGGACAGGGAGCAGCCCGGGTTTGCCATCGCCGGCCGCAGCGAGCACCATGGGCCCATGGCCCCGCCGCCCGCTTCCGCCCCCCCGCGCCCCCGCCTTGGCTTGGCGCTGCCGGGCGTGGCCATGGCCTTGGCGGGCTGCTTGGCCCAGCGCCCTCAGCCCGGCCTGCTGATCGCCACCTCTCCGCCCGGCGCGCGCCTCTACGTCGACGGGGCCGATTCGGGCTTCGTAACGCCCGCCTGGATCGCCGTGACGGCCAACGACTGGCACCGGCTCGACGTCTCCCTGTCCGGTTACGAGCCGGAATCCAGGCTGGTGTCCCCCAACCGCCGGCTGTACGCGATCTCCTGGACCAAGGGCTGGATCGGGCTCAGCACCTGGTGGTTCCCCTTGTTCCTGCCGCTCGAGGACTTCTTCCTGCCGGTGCGCGTCGACAACAGCCCGGCCCCATCCCGGATCCACATCCAGCTTGAGCTCGAGGACTGACGGGTTGAAAAATCATCGACTCGGGCTGCGCCCGAGCCGCAATCACAACCCGTCAGTATGCCTTTGGGCCGGCGTCCGCCGGCCACACAGCCCGGGATCGGCGCTGCGCGCCGATTCTTTCCCAGTCTGTGACGGGTTGAAAAATCATCGACTCGGGCTGCGCCCGAGCCGCAATCACAACCCGTCAGTATGCCTTTGGGCCGGCGTCCGCCGGCCGCACAGCCCGGGATCGGCGCTGCGCGCCGATTCTGTCCCAGCTTCTGAGACGCCCCGTGACCGTGGCCCTGTCCCGCAACCTGCCCCAGCTCGTGGTGCTCGACCGCGACGGCACCCTGATCACCGAGACCGGCTACCTGCTGGAAGGCCAGCCCTTCGAACTGTGCCCCGGAGCCGCCGCCGCCGTGGCCCGCCTGAACAACCTCGGGATCCCGGTGGCGGTGGCCACCAACCAGAGCGCGATCGGCCGCGGCTGGCTCAGCGAGGCCGGATTGTCGCGCATCCATGCCGCGATCGCACGCCAGCTGGCCGACCAGGGCGCGCGCATCGACCTGTGGCTCTTCTGCGCGGAGCATCCCAGCGAAGGTCAGGGCCCCTACCGCCGCGAAAGCGCGCGCCGCAAGCCTGGCCCGGGCATGTTGCTGGAGGCCGCCGCCCACTTCGCTTTGGACCCCGGACGCTGCCTGAGCGCGGGCGACTCCTGGCGCGACCTGGAGGCCGCCCGCGCCGCGGGCATGCCCGCCTGGATGGTGGCCACCGGCAAGGCCCGCGAGGAATGGCATCGCGCCTTGCAAGCGCTCGGACGACCGCCCGACCTGCTGCCGGACCTGTTGGCCCTGGCGGCCCTGGTCGAGCGCGGGGACTGGCTGCCCCCGGCCCGAGGCACGGGTGTGCGCGCGCCCGCCTGAGGCCCCTCGTCCGCCGCGCCCGCAGCGCCGCTCAGGCCAGGTAGCGCGCCAGCAGCGGCGAAACCTGCTCGGTCAGCGCGACCGGCAGTCGGCTCCAGGTTTCGCGCAGGACCTTGGTGCGCGGGTTGCTCGGGGTGAAGCTCGGCAGGCCCTGCTTCCGGATGTAGGCGTAGGCGTAATCGAGCGGAATCGGCTGGAAGCCCTGGTGGCGCTTGAAATCGAAGGCGCCGGAGTCGCGTCGACTGCGGCAGAAATCGAAGCGACGGAAGCCCTTGGCTACGGCCCACTCCTGCAGGGCCAGGTACATGAAGTTGCTGGCGCTGTAGGTTCGGTCCGCATCCGGCGCGGTCCCGGAGTAATAGGCGATCAGCGTGTCGCCGTGGGCGAAGCACAGCACCGCGGCCAGGGGCTTGCGGTCCACGTGCACGAGGTGCACGCTCGCATCCGCCCCGTACATGGCCATCAGGGTGCGGAACAGGCGCAGCGGCAGGGAGGGTGAACCGAGGCTGTGCTTGTTGCGCACGAACATGCGGTGCAGGTCATCGAGGTACCAGGACCCTTCGACCAGCTTGAGTCCATGGCGCTCGCGCGCCTTGCGGGCCTCGGCCCGCGCCTTCTTGGGCAGGCTGGCAAGCACATCCTGGGAGCTCTCCGGCAGGTCGCGCAGGAAGGTCCAGTAGAGCGACGAGTGGTACAAGCCATGGGGATCCTTCCACGGCGGGCGGGGCGACGGGGGCTCCTCGGGCGATGGAGCGGGCACCGGCAGGCCCAGCAGGGGTTCCCGGCAGCGCAGCTCGAGGCGCCCGACCCCCAGGTTGCGGGCCAGTCCCAGGGCCGCTTCGAGCAGGGCGGTCTCGATCTGCCGGTCCAGGCCCAGGGGGCCCCCGTAGACGCCGTAGGGTGCCGAGATCAGGTTCTGGCCCGCGGGCAGGCTCGGGACCAACATCAGCGGCAGCACCCCCACGATCCTGCCCTCCCGCAGCGCCAGCAGGTCCTGCCCCTGGTGCCCGAAAGTTGCGTTGATCGCCCGCCGCCAGCGCGAGCCATGGAACAGGGTTCCGCGCGGGTGTGCGGCCACGAAGGCGTCCCGCTGCCCGTCGAATTCGGAACTCGAGGCGCGGATTTCGACAGCCGGGGGCGGGGCGGCGCGCTCCCCGGGGACGGGGCGCGGCTCGGTTTCTCCTGAGGGCATCGGAAGGGTCGGGAAGCGGAGGGCTGACCGCGGCGCGGGCAGGTCGGGATCAGGCGGCGCAGCGCTCAATCGTAGAGCCGTTCGACGCGGTACTCCTTCAGATTGCGGGCTTGGCTGAAGATGATGATCTCGCCCACCAGGCCGAAGCCGACGATCTGCACCCCGAGCACCACCAGCAGCACGCCCATCAGCAAGAGCGGCCGGCCGGCAACGCCCTGCCCGAAGACAAACTTCTGCACGGCCAGGTAAATGCAGATGGCGCCGCCGATCAGCATGAGCAGCCCGCCCAGGGTGCCGAAGAAACGCAGCGGCTTGAGCGTGAACTTGGTCAGGAACATCACCGCCAGGATGTCCAGGAAGCGTCGCACGTAGACCCCCAGGCCGAAGAATCCGGCCTTGCCCCATTCCTTGAGGTGTCTGACCGGCAGCTCCACGACCTTGAACCCCTGGCGGAAGGCCATCACCGGCAGGAACCGGTACATGTCCCCGTAGATCGAGATATCCTCCAGGACCTCGCGCCGCAGGGCCCGGAAGTAGCAGTTGAGGTCGCGGAACTGTCCGCGGATGATGCGGCGGATGACCCAATTGAAGAACGCCGATTGGACGCGGTTCAGGACCGGGTCCACGCGCGGGTGGCGCCAGGGGATCACGAAGTCCGCGCCGCGGTCGAGGGCTTCAAGCATCGGACCGACCTCCAGGGGGTCGATCTGGACGTACTGCGGGGAGGTCAGCAGGTAGCGCCCGGCCGAGCGCTCGAACGCGGCCGAGAGGCACACGGACTCCCCAAAGGCGCTCTTGAACGAGATGATCTTGACCAAGCCGGGTCGCGCGGCCTGCTCGCGGCGCAGGTCCTGGGCCGCCTGGTAGGCGGCCCCCTGCACCCCGTCGAAGATGAAGATGATCTCGTAGCGCCGGCCTTGGCGATCGAGCTCGTTGCCCAGAGCCTGGAAGACCTCGCGCACCTCGGCGTCCGGACTTTGTACGGGGACCACCACGGTCACGTCGACCTGCTCGGGCGGCTCCATGGGTTCGTCCTCGCCCAGGGCCTCCAGGGCGCCCGGGGGCAGGGGCTCGTAGCTGGTGGCCAGCGTGGCCCGCCCCGGCTGGGCCTGGTGCGTCCGACGGCCCGGGGCCTCGGGACTCGCGGTTTCGCCGCCCTGGGGCGGTTCGGACGGGAACGCGGGGTTCATCAGTGCAACTCGTTCAGGATGCGGTCGAGGATGCCGCGCCGATGCATGCCGCTGGCCTTCACGGCCAGTTCGCCCAGCAGGCCGAGCATCGCGAAGTAGACCACCGTCATCAGCACGACCATCACGATCGAGACCACGATCAGCTCCCAATCGTTGATCGCGAATTGTCCCGAAGTGACCTGCAGCAGGGACTGCTGGCCGCGCTCGGGGTCCGGATCGGCCGCGAACAGGCTCATGCCGGCGAAGGCCAGGGCCAAAGCCAGGAATCCCAGGGCCAGGATTCCGAAGTAGTGCAGGGGGCGGTGCGAGAACTGGGCCAGCAGCTTGATCGAAAACAGGTCCAAGAGCACGCGGGTGGCGCGCGACAGGCCGTACTTGCTGCGGCCGTAGCGGCGGGCGCGGTGATTGACCACCGTTTCCGTGACCCGCGCCCCGCTGCCGGCCGAGAGCACCGGCAGGAAACGATGCTGGTCGGCGTAGATCGACAGGCTGCGCACGACCGCGGCGCGGAAGATCTTGAGCGTGCATCCGGTGTCGTGGATGTTGACGCCCCCGATCCAGGCGATCAGGCGGTTGGCGGCCCGGCTGGGCAGCCGGCGCAACACCAGCCCGTCCTCGCGGCGCTTGCGCCAGCCGGCGACGATATCGAAGCCCTGCTCGAGGATCGCGATCATGCGCGGGATGTCCGCGGGATCGTTCTGCAGGTCGCCGTCCAGGGTCGCCACCAATTCCCCGCGCGAGCGGTCGAAGCCGGCCGCCATGGCGGCGGTCTGGCCGCAGTTGCGCTTGAACTTGACGATGCGCACCCGCGGATCCGCTTCCCACAGGCGCTTCATCACCGCGAAGGAGCCGTCGGTCGAGCAGTCGTCGACGTACAGGACCTCGAAATCGATTCCGGCCGGCTCCAGGGCGGCCACGATCTCGCCGTGCAGCACCGGCAGGCTGTCCTCCTCGTTGAACACCGGCACGACCACGGAAAGCCGCGGGTTGGCCTGCCGCGCCCGGGGACCGGGCCGGCGGACCGTGGGGGGCTCCGGAGCCAGGAACTGGTCGGACAGTGCCATGGGCCAGGCAGCCTAACCTGGAGCCCCGCCGGCGCTTTGCTTGGCTCGGCGTCCAGTCCGGGGGACGGGGCGTCGATAGGAATGGACAGCCCCATGCCGACCCAGCTCTTGCTGCTCGATCCGGACCCGCGCCTGTACGGGGACAGCCTGGTCGCCTTGGAGCGACTGGGGCTCTCCGTGCGCGTGGAGAGCACGCCCGAGGCGGCCGCCGCCGCCCTGGCCCGGGAGTCCTTCGACCTGGTCCTGGCCGAAGCGCGGCTGTTCGGGGAGCTCCTGCCCGCGGGGGCGGCGGGGCTCCAGAAGTGGATCCTGCTGGACACCTTCGCGGGCTTGACCGGAGGGCTCGGCGCCCGGCAGAGGGGGGCCTTCGACGTCCTGCCCCGCCCGGCCGGCACCGACCTGCTGCTGCTGGCGGTCCGGCGAGCCCTGGAGGGCCTGGCCACGGAGCGGGAGCTGGCCGCCCTGCGGGCGCTGGGCCAGCCGCGCACCTTCGGGTCCCTGTGCACCCGCTCGGCGCGGTTGGCGGCCCTGTTCGAGCTCTGCACGCGCGTGGCCGGCACGGGGGCTTCCGTGCTGATCACGGGGGAAAGCGGCACGGGCAAAAGCGAGCTGGCGCGCGCGCTCCACGAGGCGTCGCCCCGGGCGGCGCGCCCCTTCGTGGAGGTGCACTGCGGCGCCCTGGCCGGGAGCCTGCTCGAGAGCGAGCTGTTCGGGCATGCCGCCGGGGCGTTCACGGGGGCGCGCGCCACCCGCGCCGGCAAGTTCGAGGCCGCCGACGGGGGCAGCCTGTTCCTGGACGAACTCGCCACCGCTTCCCTCGATCTGCAGGTCAAGCTGCTGCGCGTGCTGGAGACCGGCAGTTTCGAACGGGTGGGCGAGAACGCCACCCGGCGCATCGACGTGCGGCTGATCGCCGCCACCAACCTCGATCTGGCCAGCGAGGTGGCCGCGGGCCGATTCCGCGAGGATCTGTTCTGGCGCATCCAGGTGGTGGCCCTCGAGCTGCCCAGCCTGCGCGAACGCCCGGAGGACATCGAGCTTTTGGCCCGACGCTTTCTGGAGCGCGCCCGCGAGCGCCACGGGCGCGGGCCGAGGGACATCGAAGCGGGGGCCCTCGAGCTGCTCAGGCGCCACCCCTGGCCGGGAAACGTGCGCGAGCTGCGCCAGGCCATGGAGCGGGCGGCGCTGCTGTGCGCCGCGGACAGCCTGGGAGAGTCGGAACTCTCGAGCTGGTGGCGCCCGCTGGCCCTGGCGCCGGGGCGGCGGATCCCGGCCCCCTCCGAGCCGCCCCCGGCCCTGGGGCCCCCGCCGGGCTCCGGGACCCGGGCCGAGGCGCCCCCGGCGCCCGCCCCCCGAGGCACCCTGGATCTGGACTCCGTGCCCCTCGGGCCCTTGGAAAGCATGCTCGAGGTGCCGGAGAAGCACTTCCTGCGGCGCGCCCTGGCGGCTGTCGGCGGCAGCCGGGTGCAGGCGGCGCGGCTGCTCGGGATCAACCGCAGCACCCTGTTCAACAAGCTGCGCAAGCACGGGCTGCAGCCGCCCGGGAGCGGGGAGCGCCGACCGGCGGCCTGAAGCCAGCCGGGGCGGCACGCGTCCCAGGCCGAGCCCGGTCCGGCTCCGGGCGCTGCCGGATCCGCCCCGTGGCCTATCCTCTCCGGGACGCCATGAACCGCTCCACCTGGCTGCTTGCCCTGCTGGCGCTGCTGACGACCTTCGGGGTCGGCCGGCTGCTCGAGCGCGCCCGCACGCAGCGCCCCCGAGCGCTGCTCAGCAGCGCGCAAACGCGGCTCGAGGTCGAGCCCCCCGACTACGAACGCGCCCTCTACGAGCTCAATCTGGCCCTCGATCTGCTGGGCCCCGGGGAGGACCTGGAGCTCGAGCGGCAGCTGCTCGAAGCCCGCGCCGGCACCCAGGAGCGGCGCGGCATCCGCCAGGCCGCCATGCGCGACTTCCGGCGCCTGCTGGAGATGCAGCCGGAGAACGAAGAGCAGCTGCGGCAGAGGTTGGCGCGCTTGCAGCTCGAGGAGCGCCAGCACGAGGGCCTCAGCCAAACCCTGGAGCCGATCCTGCAGCAGACGCCCTGGCATTCGGGCGTCAAGCTGCTGCTCGGCCTGAGCGCGCTGCGGCGCGGAACCGAGATCGAGAAACCGCTGCTCGAGTCCCTCTCGCTGACCCTGCCGCCGCGGCTGTTCAAGCAGGCCGAAGCGATCGCGCGGCGGGCGCGCGCCGAGGATCCGGGCGCCCCCGAGCACGGAGCCCTGCTGGCCGAATTCAAGGCCTGTCTGGAACCCGAACTCGGCAGCCGCTCGGCCGACCGAGTGGCCGAATTGGAGCGGATCGGCGCCCACTTCGCCGAGGCCCGCGGTCTGTTCACGGAGTCGATGCTGGGCTACGCCCACCCGGAGGCCGCCTGGATGCTGGGCAGCATCTTCCTCGACGCCGGGCGTCCCGAACTGGCGGCGGAGCTGCTGCTGGCGGCCAACGCGCAGGCGCAGGTTCAGGCCAGCCTGCCAGCCCAGCAGATCCTGGCGCGGGCCCTGATGCGCATGGGCCGCCCCCAGGCCGCCAGCCAGGTGATCGACCGTTCCTTCCCCGCTCAGATCAACGAATCCCTGGTCAGCGACTTCCTGCCCGAGTGGGGACAGATCCTGTACGAGTCCAAGGACTGGAGGCGCCTGCAGGTCATCGCCCGCCGCATCGGGGTGATCTATGGATTCCAACCGGCGGCGCAGCGCCAGCGCGACGCGGGCAACTTCTACGCGGGGGTCGCCTACCACGCCTTGGGACGGCCCGCGGAGGCGGAGGCGGCGCTCTCGGCCTTCGCCCGTCCCGAGGCCCAGGAGCCGCTTCCCGGGGCGCTGGCCGAGGCCTACCGGACCCTGGCCGATGTCTACCGGCAGCAGGGGCTGACCGGATCGGAATTGGCCAACCTGCAGGCGGGGCTCGAACTGGCCGAGGAGCGCTGGCCCGAGGCCTGGCTGCGCGTGGCCGACCTGTTGCACGGACGGCCTTCCGAGCAGCTCAGCAGCCAGGCTGCCCTGGCCCGCGCGCTGGCGCTCGATCCAGCTCTGGAGGCCACGGAGCTGGAGCGCTTCGAAAGCTGGGGCCGCGCCCATTTGGCCAGCTCCGGCCTCGACCCGGAGCTGCTGCGCGAGCTGCTCGCCCGCCAGGGCCGCGCCTTCCCCGCGGACTCCACGGACGTGTATCTGCTGCTGGCGCTGGCCCGGCTGAATCGCGACCTCAATCAGTCGCATGCGGCCCACCTGTGCCTCGATCAGCTCGAAACCCTGGTCCCCGGATTCGGACCCGCCCTGGACCTGCGCGCCGAGCTGTACGCTCTCGAGGGCCTGCAGCAGCGACGGATCGCCGTGCTGCTGCGCCGGGTGTCCCGGCCCGGACACCCCCCCGAGGCCATGCGCGCCCTGCGCCAGGCGAACGCCGAAGGTCGTTTGGACCAGGACCAGCGCCTGGTCCTGCTGCAGCTCGATGGCGCGGTCAGCGGGCTATTGAGCTTTGCGCGACAGGCGCTCGAGCGCGGACGTCCCGACCTGGCGCTGCGCGGCCTGCAGCCGGCCCTGGCCGGCGCCGGGGCCGAGCTCGGCTCGGAGGGGCTGTGCCTGGCCGCCGAGGCCGAACTGGCGCTCGGGCAACCGGCGCTGGTCGCCGCGCGCCTCGAGGCCATCGGGCCCGAGGATCCCTGGGCGGTGCGAGCTCTCGGCCTGCGCCTCGCCGCGGCCCTCGACCTCGAACAGACCGAGGCGCTGCTGCCGCTGATCGACTCCAGCGTCGCGCAGGGCCGCATCGCCCAGAAGGACGCGCTGGAGCTGGTCGATGACCTGCTCGAGCGCGGCCTGCTCGTGCCCGCCCGCCGGCTGCTCGAACGCCTGGACGCGGACCCGCGCACCCGTTCCGCCGACACCACCCTGCGCCTGGCCCTGACGGCGCTGCTCGCCGGTCAGGGCGGCGCCTCGGCGGAGGCTTGGGACCGTGCGGAGGCCTGGTTCTCCGACGGCACCCCGGCCCTGGGGCGGGTCCTGCTGGCGATCCAAACCGCGGGCTGGCGCAGCCTTCCCGATCGGGTGCGCGAGGCCCGCAGCCTGCTGCCCAGCGGCGAGCCCTTCACCATGGCGGTGTTGGCCGCCCTGGAGGAGCGCCTCGACGAGGCCCTCGCCCTGGCCGTTGCTGGCGAGCGCGGCGCGCCCGACGAGCCGCTCTGGAGCCTGCTCCGGCTCGCTGTCCACAGCCTGCGCGCCGAACCCCTGCTGCCGCCGGCGACTTTCGGAGATCAGGCCCGGGTCGAGACCCAGGCGCTGCTGCGCGGCGGCGGGGAGCAGCGCCGCGATCCGCGCCAGACCCTGTTGGTCCTGCTGTGCCTCGAGCGGCCCGTGTTCCACTTCCTGGCCCGCGACCTGCTGCGGCGCGCGGGCGCCGATGCGCCCCTGTGGTCGGGCTACCTCGAGGCGCGGCGCTTGCTGGCCCAGGGCCAGCGCCGACCGGCCCTAGAAAAGGTCTCGGCTCAGACGCTCTCCTTCCCCTCGTTCGGTCCGGCCTGGGACCTGGCCGAGCGTCTGCTGGAGGGAGAGCTCGAGCAGGTCGATCACCCCGAGCTGGTGGCCCTGCGCGCCCGCCGGGCGGCCCAGGCCGCTCCGGAGCTCCAACCGGAAGGGCCCCGGTCCGCCGCCGAGTTGTTGTCCACGGCCTTGGCGCGCGGCGCCGCCGGAGCCGCCGAAGAAGCCCTGCAATGGTGCCAGCGGGCGATCCAGCGCTTTCCCGAGGACGCCAGCGCGCGCTGGTTCTACGCGCGCCTGCTGGCCACCGCGGGCAACTACGAGGCGGCCCTCAATCAGGCCGCGGCATTCGCCGATCTGGCCAGCTCCGAAGCCCTGGGCTGGCACCTGCCCCAGCTGCTCGAGCTGCTTTGGGGGGCCTACTCCCGCGGAGCTCTGTCCGCGGCCGGCTTGCTGGTCGAGCTGGATGCCCTGGCGCTGCGGCTGCCCTCCGATCCGATGGTCGCCTTGGCCCTGGCTCGCTACGAGCTGGCCACCCACCCGGAGAACCTGCGCATCGGCGTCGAGCGCGCCTGGAATCGGCTCGACAAGTTCCGTGCGGCCACGGGCCAGGCGCCGCTCGACAGCCTGCGCCGAGGAGCCACCGAGGCCTGGCTCGGCCTGTACGAGACCTACGCTCCCGAGCTCGGCGAACGACTGGTGCGCAAGGAGCTCGCGCGGCGTCCCGATGACCTCGACCTTTGGCTGATGCTCGGGCGCTGCTTCGAAGCCCAGAACGACCCCACGCGGGCCCTGGACCACTACGAGGCCCTGCGTCGCATGCTGCCGGACACGCGCGCGATCGCGCGCATCTGCGAGCTGCTCGCGGAGCTCGGCACCGACCATGCGCGCCTGGAGCGGGAGCTGAGCACCTGGTCGACCCTGGATGGGCTGCCACCCGATGCACCCCGACCGCGCTTCCTGCGCGGAAAATCCCTGGTGGGCGGCCGCCAGGGGGTGGCCGCGGAGGGCCTGCAAATGCTCTCCGGCCTGTGGGACCAGCGCGAGCAGATCGCGGCCGTTGTTTCCAGCGCGGACCTCGGGCTGGTCTACGGCTCGGCCCTGCTGCGCCGGGGCGACCGCGCCGATCGGGAGCGCATCCGCGAGGTGTTCGAAGTCTGCTTGGGCAGCGAAAAGGACGCCCTGCTGCGCGACCTGGTGCGCGCGCTCACGAACCTCTCCCGCTGGCTCGACAACGGGTGATCCGCATGGCCCCCTAACCGGCACAGGGCACCGGCGCAGCGCCCTGGCCCCCGGCGCAAGCGTTCCCCGGATCTCAGGCCAGGCCGCCGCCGGCCCGCGCCTTGCGGCCCGGAGCGACCGCCAAGGCCCCGCGCTCGGCGAGCACCTCCTCCAGACCGGCGAAGCGCTGCTCCGCCAGCAGGCGGTCCAGCCTGGCCAGGGTGCGATCGAGATTGAGGTAATGCCGCAGGCGCTTGTGCCAAGCGGCCGGGAAGCGCGGCTGGTCGGGATCGAACTCCCAGGGATGCAGGTACAGGCAGGCCGGACGACCGGCGCGGGCGTGCTGCCGCACGGCGAAGCGCGTCACCGCGCCGGGCAGCAGCCGGAAGTAACCGCCGCCGCCCACGGGCCAGTTGCGTCCCAGGCAGCGCAAGGTGCTGACCGGAAACTCGACCAGGCGCCCGCCGGGGCGCTCGACCAGGCTGATCCCGCGCGGGAAGTCCGGGATGCCGTAGGTGGGATGGCGCACGGGGTGCACCGAGGAGTCGTAGGCGTAGCCGCGCCGGATCAGGACATCGAAGGCCCACTCGCTGCGGCGCGTGAGCGTGAAGGTCGAGGCCCGGAAGCCGCGCGGCGCGGGCGCCCCGGCTGAGAGCAGGGCCGCTTCGGTGCGCTCGAGGTCCGCATCGAGCCCCTGGGGCCCGAGATCCCACAGGAACAGGTGCTCGTAGCCATGGCTGGCGATCTCGTGGCCCGCCGCGAGGCAGCGCTGGACCAGATCCGGGCGACGTTCCGCGAGCCAACCCAGGAAGAAGAACGTGGCCCGCGCTCCGCGCCGCGCCAGGCAACCGAGCAGGGCGTCCATGCCTATGTCGATGCGCGAGGGCGCTTGCTCCCAATCGGCGCGGGAAAAATGGCCGCGCAGATTGGCCACATGGAAGAACTCTTCCACGTCGAACGACAGGGCATGCAGCGTCTTCGTCATGGGCGGAGGCCGGGCGGGGGCGGCAGGGAACCGTAGGCCTGCTCGATGCGCCGCACGTTGCCGGTCCAGGTCAGATCCAGGCGCTCCACGGTAGCACGGGCTGCCCGGCCCAGGGCCGCCGCGCGCGCCGGGTCGCGCAGCAGTCCCGTGACCGCCTGGCGGAAGGCCGCCCCGTCCCCAGGGGGCACCAGCAGCGCATCGACCCCGGGGCTCAGCACCTCGCGCAGGTTGGGTTGGTCCGGCGCGACCGTGGCGATGCCCGCGGCCATGTATTCGTGCAGCTTGAGCGGCGAAGCGTAGGCGTTGATCGCCGGCAGCAGCGCCACATCGAAGGCCGGCAGCAGGGCCGGGATCTGCCCATGGGGCACCGCGGCCGAGAAGTGCACGCGCGCTGCGACGCCCAGTCGCGCCGCCTCTGCCTCGAGCTCCGCCCGCGCCGGTCCGTGGCCGATCAGCACCAAGCGCGCCTGCTCGAGGCCGGGCTCGGTCAGGCACGAGAGGGCCAGGTCGAGGCGGTGCCAGCTGCGGTAGTAGCCCACGAAGCCCAGCACCGGACCGCGGCACATGTCGGCCAGGCCGAGGCGCGACAGGGCCTGGCCGCGGGCGTGCGCGTCGCCCGGGCGCGCATAGAGGGACAGGTCCACCCCGTTGGGCGTGACCAGCAGGCGCTCGCGCGGGACGCCCATCTCCGCCACCATCTCCGCCAGGACGCCGGTGACACACACCACCCGGGTGGCCGCGCGGAAGATCGCCCGCTCGCGCCGCTCGGCCAGGCGCCGGAAGGTCAAGCCGCGCGTGCGCAGCAGCTCGAGCACCATCGGTGAATTGACCTCGAGGAACAGCGGCAATCCGAGCCTGTGCGCCGCCGCGACGCCGCCCGAATTGCCGAAGGCGTAGCGCTCGTAGATCAAGGCCGGGCGAAAACTATGGGCCGCGCTCTGCAGCCGGCGGCGGGCGGGAAAGGAATAGCCGTGCTCGAGCAGCTCGCGCACCCCGCGCGGAACCTGGCCGACCCAGCTCCAGCGCGCCCGCTGCCCGCTCAAGCTCTGACCGGCGGGCCCCGGGGCGCGCCCGTCCGACTGGGCCACCAGGCCCACCTCGAGCACTTCGTGCCCACAGGCGCGCAGGGCTGCGATCATGGCCCGGATGTGAACCGCCTGGCCGTCCTCCGCCTGGGTGCGGTGGTGGTAGAGCACCTTCAACGCTCGCTCCTCCGCTCGGCAGCCCGCGCCACCGCCGCCTCGATCATTTCCTCCAATTCGCGGGCGCAACGCTCCCAGGAGAAGCCCGCCGCGGCCCCCAGCAGCCGCGCGGCCTCCGGAGGCGAGCGCAGCAGGTCGGCGAGGCGCGCACCGATCGCGCCTGCCTCCCCGTCCGGCGCCAGGCACTCGGGCAGGTCGGCCAGCAGCTCCGGGGTGCCCCCGACGGCGGTGGCCAACACCGGCGTGGCGCATGCGAGCGCCTCGAGCACCACGTTGGGGCGCCCTTCCCGATGGCTGGTGAGCAGCAGCAGGTCCGCAGCCCGATACCAGTCGCCCAGCTCCCCGGGAGCGGTCTCCGGGCGCAGCTCGACGCGGCCGCTCAGGTCTGCGCGGGCGATAGCCCGGCGCAGCTCGGGCTCCAACTCGCCGCGGCCCAGGAACACCAGGCGCCCGGCGGCGGGCGCACCGGCCGCAAAAGCTGCCAGCGCCCGCAGCGGGTCCTTGCGGGCGATCAGGTGCCCCACCACCAAGACCAACGGCGCGCGCGCGTCGAGCCCGAGGCGCCGCCGCGCGGCTCCCCGGTCCCCAGGGAAGAACCGGCTGCGGTCGATCCCGTTGGCCAAGAGGCGGGTGCCGGGTGCGCCGGCCAGGGTGTCCATGCGCTCGCACAGATCGCGGGAAACCGCCAGACGCCCATCGGCGCTGGCCAGGGCCCGGCGCAGCCAGGGCGCCAGGGCCGCGTCCTCGGCCACGGCCAGGATGTCCGAACCCCGCCCCCCGATCAGCACCGGCTTGCCCAGGCGCTGGAGCTCCGCCGTGGCCAGGGCCGCAGGCCAGGCGTAGTCGAGCAACACGGCGCGCACCGCGGGCCCGCGGCGCTTCAGGCTCGCGAGGGCGGCGCGCGCGAAGCGGCGCGCGTTGGAGAGGCCCGCTCCGGGCCAGTGCCAGTAACGCGGTCGAGAAATAGACAACCGGCCCTCGACCTGGCGGCGCGGCATGCGCCGGAAATCGCCGCGGGCGCCGCGCGCCAGCAACGGGGGCGCGTGGGGCACGGGCTGGATCACGTGCACGCCGTGGCCGCGCTCGGCGAAGGCCCGGCAGCGCTCGAGGGCGAAGATGCCTTCGCGCGGCCGCGGGGGGCTGGGAAAGAGGCTGGTGATCACGGCGAGTTCCATCGGCCCGAGGTGGTTCAGGCCGAGAGGCCGACGACCCCGTGGACCCGCCACCAGCGCGAGAGCATCAGCAGGCTCCACAGCAGGCGGGCGTGGTCGCGGCGGCCGGACTGGTGCTCGCCGGCCAAGCGCTCTAGGGCCGGGCCCTGGAACCAGGCGCGCGGCAGCTCGGCCAGCCCGGCCTCGAGGGCGGGTCTCAAGGGACCGCGCAGCCAAGCGGCCAGCGGGATGTCAAAGCCGCGCTTCTTGCCGTCGAGCACCGAGCTCGGCAGGCGCTGTCGCAGCCCTTCGCGGAAGAAGTGCTTGCCGCGACCCGCATGCAGCTTGTGCTCCGGACGTAAGGTGGCAAAGCGCTCGATGAAGCGGTGATCGAGCAGCGGGACCCGCACCTCCAGGGAGACGCCCATCGAGGCCCGGTCGACCTTGGCCAGGATCTGGTCCGGCAGGTAGGTGTGCAGGTCGGCGTACTGGGCCCGGTAAAGCGGGTCGGTCGCGGGGGGCCGCGCGTAGAACTCGCCGAAGCGTTCGAAGGGATCGTGGTCGGCGAGCCGCGCGGCCAGGTCGGGGCTCAGCAGATTCAGGCTGGCTGCGCGACTGGCCTGGGTCACCGAGTGGTAATAGGCCCGCGCTGGGTCCCGGGCCAGGTTCTGCAGGAAGGTCTTCGCGCGCAGGCGTCGCGGGGCCCAGTCGAGCTTGGGATAAAGGGCCCCACAAGCTCCCGCCAGGGCACGCAAGGGCCGCCCGCCCGCCCGGCGCAGGCGGTGCTCGGCCGCATCGTGCAGGTAGCGCCGGTAGCCGGCGAACACCTCGTCGCCCCCATCGCCCGAGAGCGCCACGGTCACGTGGCGCCGGGCGGTGCGCGAGACCAGCAAGGTCGGCAGGTTCGAGGGGTCCGCGTGGGGTTCGTCGTACAGCCAGGCCAGCTCGTCCAGGCTGCCGGCAGGGTCGGGTTCCAACACCTCGGCGTGGTGCGTCAAGCCCAGGCGCTGGGCCGTGCGCCGGGCCTCGTCGAGCTCGTCGTGGCTGCGCTCCCGGAAGCCCACGGAACAGGCGACCACCGGGTCGCGCGACTGGCGTGCCATGGAATCCACGACCGCGTTGCTGTCGATACCGCCGGAGAGGAAACCGCCCAGGGGCACGTCGGCCAGCATGCGGATCCGCACCACGCGGTCCAGCCATTCGAGCAGTTCCTCGACCGGTGGCGCGGGCCGGCCGGCCTCCCGGGGCGCGCTCCAGTAGGCGCTTTCCCGGGGCTGCCCGCCGGCCTCGAATTCGAGCGCATGGCCCGGTGCGAGACGCCGCATCCCGGCCCAAGCCGCCAGAGGCCCGCCCACGTAGCCCTGCATCAGGAACTCGAGCAGGGCCTCCGGCCGCAGCTCGCGCGCCAGCATCCCCGAGGCCAGCAGCGCCTTCGGTTCGGACCCAAACAGCAATCCCCCGGGCACGCGGGCGTAATACAGCGGCTTGATGCCCAGCCGGTCCCGCAGCAGGGTCAGCCGCGGGCGCGGCGCCGCCAGATCGATCACCGCACCCGCGAACATCCCGACCAGCTCGGCTCCCAGCTGGGCGCCGTGGCGACGGTACAGGTGCGGGACGATCTCGCAATCCGACTGGCTGTGGAACTCGGCCCCCTCGGCCTCCAACCGCGTGCGCACTTCGCGCCAGTTGTAGAGCTCGCCATTGACACAGGCGATCAGCCGGCCGCCCTCCAGCTCGAAGGGCTGCCGGCCGCCCGACAGGTCCACGATCGAAAGCCGCCGGAAGGCCAGGGCCGCGCCCGGCTTGATGATCAAGACCTGGTCGTCCGGCCCGCGGCGCTCGAGGGTGCGCGCCATGCTGGCCAGCAGCTCGGCATCGAAGCGCCGGGACGGATCGTCCGCCAGGAATCCAACGAAACCGCACATCTCAGGTCACCCCCAGGCCCTCGACGGAGGTATCGCGGAAGCCGCGCGCCCTGGGCCGCTCGGCGAAACCGCGGGGGCGCTGCGCCCGCAGGGGCAGGACCGCATCTTCGCGGTGCGGGTAGGCGGCGGGATCCTCGAGCTCGCGCTGCGCCATGCGGCCGAACAGGGCGATGATGGCCACCCAGTGGTAGAAGAGGTCGAAGTGGGCACGGTTCAAGAACACGGCACCGATGGCGAAGCACACCAGCGAAGCCTCGAACATGGTGGCATAGTTCGTCATCCAACTGGCATAAAAGCGCCGGGAGGCTCGACTGCGGATCACCCAGCAGGTGCGCAGGGACATCAGCATCAGGATCAAATAGATCAGCAGCGCCGGCGTGCCGCACTCGGCCCAGATCTGCAGGTAGCTGTTGTGGGCTACGAAGATCCCGTGTCCGCCCAGCTGCGCTTCGCTCGGGTTGGGCTCGTAGTCCAGGTAGTTGGGCCGGAAATTCGACAGGCCCACACCCAAGATCGGATTGTCCAGGGCCATGCGAGTGGCCACCGCCCAGGACTTGAAGCGCGCGTTCGCCGAGCTGTCCTCTTCGTAGTTGGCGATCGAGGAGAAGCGTTCGCGCATGCTCTCGGGCATCAAGAACAGGCCCAGGATCCCCCCCACCAGGGCCAGCACGATGCCCAGGGCACGGTGCCGCGAGCGCCAGACCAGCACCCCCAAGCCCCCCGACATGGCCAGGAAGCCGCCACGGGAGTGGGTCAGCAAAACCGTGAAAGCCGTCATGGGAACCATGACGAGGAAGGCGCGCCGCAGCACCTCCCGCTTCTCGGACTGCCCGATCATCCACAGCATCGGCACGGCCATCCCCAGCGCCAGGGCGAAATCGTTGTTGTCCGCCAGCATGCCCCCTGGACCGGTCTTGATCGGCACCTGCGCCAGGGTCTTGAGGCCCCATAGCGCGTTCTTGAAGCCGTAGAAGCCGAAAGACAGAGCGATCACCCAGACCAGCAGGCGCATGCGTTCCCGGGTGGTCACGATGCCGGTGGTGAACAGGGCGATCGCGATGATCTTTACGAATTCGATGTACTCTTTGAATTGGTCGGTCAGGCCAAACACTGGCTTGCGCCTGGCAAAGACAATGCCGAGCCCGACGAGCACGATCATGGCCACCATCAGGTAGCAGCGGATATCCGGCATGAAGAAGCGGCCGCGCTTCTTGGAGAAGACCCAGCCTCCGAACATCAGCAGGGCCAGATAGAAGGACCAGCGCACACCGCGCGCGAAACTCCAGGTCAGGTCCTGGACGCGCATGTAGGCCAGCCAGGAAAACATCACCAGTCCGATGTACGGGCGCCGGAAGCTGACCGGCATCAGGCCGATGATGATCAGGCTGAGGATCAGGTCGCGCATGGCGCTGGCCCTCGCTCCGGCCCGGGGCCGGGCCCTGGGCGCGGATTGCCCCGGGGGATCACTTGAGCTTCTCCTGGACCTCGGTGAGCCACAGGGCCAGGTCGGTGCCGAGCAGTTCGCGCTTGGCGGTCCAGGCCCAGGCGAACCAGGCGAACGAACCGATCAGCAGGCTGCCGCTCAGGCCGACCACCAGCCGGTTGGCGCGGCGCCGCCGCCGCTCGGGCCGCGTGGAGATCGCGTCGATCACGCCCAGGACGGGCACCGAGAGGGCGCGCACAGCCTCGCCCGGGCTGCGGAAACCCGCCTGGGTGAATTCGACCCCCAGCGCCAGCGCAAGACCCAGGCCCAGCCCGGCGATGGCCACGAAGGCCGACAGCAAGAAGACGTTGGGTTCGGTCGGTGCCTTGGGCGCCCGGGCTGGCTCGACGATGCTGTAGGGCTTGTCGCGGGATTCGAGCAGGCGCAGATTGGTGCGGATGTTCTCGTGTTTTTCGTTGGCTTTCGCCAGCGCGTCCTGGTGCGCCTTGAGTTCGTGCTCGAGCTTGTGGATCTGCGCCATGCCATCCGAGCGCCGGCGCAACTTGTCGGTCAGTTCATCGATCTGCTGATCGAGGTCGGCGAGCTTGGCTGCACCGGCCTTGAGCTCGCGCTCCTGCGCTTCCACCTGGCGACGCAGGTCCTCCTTGCGCGGGTTGGGCAGCGACACAGCCTCGGGCGCAGCGGTCTGCTCCAGCTCCAAGAGCTTGGCCTTCTGCAGCTCCAAGGTCCGGATCTCGTCGCTCAGGGCCTTGTACTTGGAGTTGCCTGGCTTGAGTTTGGTCAAGGCCAGCTTCTTGACCTCGATCTGCAGGCTGAGACCCTTGGCGGCCTCGCCGCCTGCGGCCGCCGAGGCCAAGGCGCTAAGCGCCTGGTTCGAGGGTTCCTGTTCGTAATCTTTGCGCAGGTCTTCGAGGCGAATCTCGGCTGCCCCCAGCTCCAGGTCTAGCAGATCGCGCTGTGCCTCGAGCTCCTGCCGCCGCTCGAGCAACGGGTCTTGATCGCGGCCAGTGGTCGGGTTGGCGCTGGGAAAGATCTCCAGCTCCTGCTGTTTCTCGGAGATTTGACGTTCGACCCCGAGCAGCGACTGCTCGTGCTCGTCGAGCAGCGCTTTGGTCGTGGCCAGATCGCGCTGCAGGTTCTCGATATCGCCTTCCTGGAGGTCCTGCTGCCAGCGCAGGGCCAACGCGTTCAGGAACGTCTCGGCCCGGTCCGGATCCGTATCCTTGTAATAGATGTCGATGTAGGTCGAACCGACGTCGCTGGCCTTGGCCAGGACCTGAACCTTGATGTTGCGCTGCACACGCTGGGTGTACTCCCATCGTTCCGCGTCGTCTTTTTCGCGGTAGTCCTGCCAATCGAAGTCCTGCAGGATGCTGATGATCCGGTCGCTCTGCAGCACCTGGTACTGGGCGTTTTGGATCTCGCGTTGGGTCGCCGTGCCCTTCTGGTTGTTGGCCAGTTTTCCGGGGTCATCGACACGCTGCTCCTCGATCTTCACCTGCGCCTTGACCTCGTACTTCTTGGGCAGGAAAACGATCACGGCTGAGCCGATGCTGATCACGATCAGCGCTGGCAGCAGGATCCACCACAGGCGCCGCTTGAGCATGTCCAGCAGCTCCAGCAGCTGATTCTGTGACTCTAGCTGGACGGCCATGGGATCGGTCCTGGGCGGCTGGGTACGGGGGAGGCGGGAAGCGGCGGATGGTGCCGATCAGAACAGGACCTGGCCCTGGCCGCCCAGGCCCCCACCGAACTGGCCAAAGTTCTGGAACTGGTTCACACGGAAGAGGCTGAAGATGATCTCGCTGAAGACCGAGGTGAAGGGCGTGATGATCGAGCTGAGCAGGTTGCCGAACTGGGCCAGCATGGTCGGAGGCACGACGATGATGTCGCGCTCTTGGATGATGACGTTGTCGGTGGAGTCGCCGAACTTGAGCAGCGGCCGGATGTCGAGCACCATCACCAGCGGGTCGCGCGGATCGGCACGGATCAGCTTGACGCGGGACAGGTTGGCCCGGATCGGATCGGGATTCGCCCGCCATACGGCGTCGGCCAGGGTCAAGTTGCCGAGGAACGGCTGCGGACCGCGCAGGCTCACCTCTCCGAACATGTAGAAGATCTTTGGACTGCGCGCCTGCAGCTTGTCGACCTTGATGTCGGTTTCCTTGTAGATGGCCGCGAACTTTTGGGTCAGGTAGGACTCGAGCTGGTTGCGGGTCATGCCCGCCACGTGGACCGCGCCGATGCCCTCGATGAAGGTATAGCCGTCGACCTCGATCGTGGCGATGCCGTTGCGTTCTTCCTTTTCGACGTCGTCGTACCAGCTGAAGCTGTCCTGAACGGTGACGTAGTTCTCTTCTTCTGCGTTGCCCGGGTAGCGGTGGCCGAAGCCCTCTTGGTTGAGGTACTGCAGGACGCGCTTGTCCGGCGTCAAGCTGCAGCTCGCCAAGGCGGTGCCCAGGCCGAAGAGCAACGCCAGCAGCAGCGCCGGCCGAAGCCATCCCGGGCATTCAGAGCGTGCGGGCCCTTGGCTCATGCCCCGTACTGGCGAGCATAGTACTCGCGGTAGGCGCCGCTGGTGACCTGCTGCAGCCAGGCGTCGTTCTCGATGTACCAGCGCACCGTGAGGGGCAACGCTTGCTCGAAGCTGAAGCGCGGGCGCCATCCCAGCTCGCGCTCGATCTTGGAGGCATCGATCGCGTAGCGCCGGTCATGACCGGGACGGTCCTTGACGTATTGGATCAGGCTTTCGGGTTTGCCCAGCTCGCGCAGGATCAGTTTGACGATCTGGATGTTGGGATACTCGTTGTGCCCGCCGATGTTGTAGGTCTCGCCCGAGCGTCCGCGCTCGAGGGCCAGCAGCAACGCCTCGCAGTGGTCGCGCACGTAGAGCCAGTCGCGCACATTGAGGCCGTCCCCATACACCGGCAGCGGTTTTCCGGCGCGGGCGTTGGCGATCATCAAGGGGATCAGCTTCTCGGGGAACTGGTAGGGCCCGTAGTTGTTCGAGCAGTTGGTGACCACCACGTCGAAGCCGTGCGTGTGGTGTGCCGCGCGCACGAGCATGTCGCTGCCGGCCTTGCTGGCGGAGTAGGGCGAACTCGGATTGATCGGCGTGCTCTCGGTGAAGAAGCCGGTCGGCCCCAGGGATCCGTAGACCTCGTCGGTGGAGACGTGCAGGAAACGCTTGACGCCCTTGGCCCTGGAGGCATCGAGCAGGACCTGGGTGCCGAGCACGTTGGTGCGCACGAAGGGCAGCCCGGACAGGATCGAGCGGTCGACGTGGCTCTCGGCCGCCAGGTGCATCACCAGCACCTCCGCCCCGGCGGGGCAGGCGGCGAAGGCGCGTTCCACATCTTCCGGCACGGCGATGTCGCCCTTCACGAAACGGAAGTTCGGGCGCCCCTCGAGGGCCTTCAGGCTGGTCAGGTTGCCCGCGTAGGTCAGGGCATCGAGCACCACCAAGTTCCAGGCCGGGCGAACCTCGGCCAGCAGGTGCACGAGGTTCGAACCGATGAATCCGGCTCCGCCGGTAATCAGGACCGTCACTTTGGCCATGGGGCGCGGGAGGGGGCGGCGCGGGGGCGTGGAGGCTGGGAAACGGGGAGGGCCGCGGCGGCGGCGGGTGCTCCATTGTCTACCGGGCCGCGGGCCGATGCCAAGACACGGACCGGCCGCAGCCCAGGCCGGGCACGGGGAAGGCGCCGCCGAGGCCCGGGCCGAGGGGGCACTCCCCCCCTAGCGACTGCGGGCGAGGCGGCCGCAGCCGGCCTGTCCTATCGGGAGGACAGCAGGCCTTCGAGCGCCAGGAATTCCTCCAGCGCCGTGCGCCAGGGCGCCAAGCGCCGGCCCCTCAAGCGCGCCAGTCGCGTGCAGTCCATGGCGCTGTAAGCCGGCCGGCGCGCGGGTCTGGGGAACTCCGCCGTGGTGCAGGGGGCGACCTCCGGGGACAGGCCGCACAGCTCGAAGGTTGCCCGGGCCAGGTCGTACCAGGACGCTTCCCCTTCGCAGGCCGCGTGGAAGATCCCTCGCCCGCCGCGTTCGAGCACATCCCAGAGGGCCGGGGAGAGCTCGAGGGTGGTCGTCGGGCAGCCGCGCTGGTCGTCGACGACCCGCAGCGGTTTGCCTTCCCGTGCCAGGCGCAGCATGGTGCCCGGGAAGTGGTTGCCTCGGGGTCCGAACAGCCACTGGGTGCGCACCACGGCCGTGCCCGCGGGATGGGCGGAGAGGGCCCGCTGCTCGCCCTCCAGCTTGGTCGCCCCGTAGACGCTGACCGGGTGGGCCGCGTCGTCCTCGCGGTAGGGCCGGCGCAGGCCCGCCTCGAGGACTCCCTGACCGTCGAAAACGAAGTCGGTCGAGACCATCACCAGGGGCAAGCCGCGCTTGGCGCAAGCCCGCGCCAGGATTTCGGGCGCAGCGGCGTTGACGCGCCCGGCGAGTTCGCGCTCCTGCTCGGCCTTGTCCACCAGGGTGTAGGCCGCCGGGTGCAAGACGGCAGCGAATCGTCCGGCTTCCAACAGCCGTTCGACCTGGCCCGCGTCCGTCAGGTCGACCCCCGGGAACTCGACCTCCGGGCAACCGGGGCGAGCGGCGGAGAGATCGGTCCCCAGGGCGCGCACCCCGGCCGGGGCATCGAGCAGCAGCTGGCTGCCGAGCATCCCGGCAGCCCCGCTGACCAGCACCCTGCGCAACTCAGCCATCGAGCTTGTTGGCCCCCACATCCTTGACCAGGGTGGCCGCCTTGTGGAGCGACTCGAAGGTGCCCGCATCGGTCCACCAGCCTTCGAGCTTCTCGAAGGTCATCGAGCCGTCCCGGATGTACCAGTTGTTGACATCGGTGATCTCGAGCTCGCCGCGCTCGGAGGGCTCGAGGGTCTTGATGATCTCGAACACGCGCGGGTCGTACATGTAGATCCCGATCACGGCCAGGTCCGACTGGGGCTGCTTGGGCTTCTCGACGATCGAGACCACCTTGTCGCCCTTGAGCGTCGCCACGCCGAAGCGCTGCGGGTCGTGGACCTGCTTGAGCATGATCTTGGCGCCGCGGCCCTGGCGCTTGAAGTCCGCGACCGCCTTCTTGATGTTCTTCTCGATCAGGTTGTCGCCCAACACCACGCAGATCGAATCGCCGCTGGCCCAGTGCTCCGCCAGGGAGAGGGCCTCGGCGATGCCGCCCTCGCCCTTCTGGTAGGTGTAGTTGAGGTGCTTGAGCCCGAAGTCCGAGCCGTTGCCCAGCAGGCTCAGGAAGTCCCCGGACTTCTTTCCTCCGGTGACGATCATGATGTCGGTCACGCCGGCGTTCACCAGGGTCTCGATCGGGTAGTAGATCATCGGCCGGTCGTAGACCGGCAGCAGGTGCTTGTTGGTGATCTTCGTCAGCGGGTGGAGCCGGGTGCCGAGGCCACCAGCAAGGATCACGCCTTTCATGGGAGGGGGGGACAGGCAGGGGGGGGTAGTTCCCGACGGGGGTCGGGGCGGGAGCGGATCGGTCTGGGGGCGGGCCGACCGAAGCGACAGCGACGGCCCATCCCCATCCCTGGGAAACTACCACGCCGCGGCTCCGCGGCTGCCGCCCCACCCCAGCGGATCCCGGGCGGGAGCGGCCGGGGGGGCCGGCCCGGCGGGCTCCCGGGCCATTCCGCGGGGCCCCGGCGGGGCTGCCGTGGGTGCGCCTCCCCGGCTGGAGCCGCCGCGGCTGGCCCGGGGCTCAACCGGCGCCGGGGCCTTCGCTGCGGTACCAGGCCACGAAGCGCTCGAGGCCGTCCTTGACGCTCGTGTGCGGGTCGTAGCCGAGCCGCTCGCGGGCCTTGGAAACATCGGCGTAGGTGATCAACACGTCCCCGGGCTGCATCGGCTGGTGTTCGAGGATCGGCTCGAGTCCCGTGGCCTCCCCGACCAGGCGGATCAGCTCGGCCAGGGAGGTCGTGCGGCTTTCGCCCAGGTTGTAGACCTCGTAGCCGGCGCAGCGGTCGTAGGAGCGCACGACCCCGTCGACGATGTCGTCGATGTAGGTGTAGTCCCGGCGCGTCGACCCGTCCCCGTACATGACGATCGGCCGGCGCGCCAGGTTGGCGGCCACGAACTTGTGGATCGCCATCTCCGGCCTCTGGCGCGGGCCATAGACGGTGAAGAACCGCAGGCAAGCCGTGGGGATCCCGTACAGGTGGTGGTACGTGAAGCAGTGCAGCTCCCCAGCGCGCTTGGTCGCAGCGTAGGGCGAGATCGGCCGGTGGATGTCGTCGACCTCGCTGAAGGGCACGCGATCGTTCGCGCCGTAGACGCTCGAGGAGCTGGCGAACACGAAGCGGGTCTCGGGTCGACGCCGCAGCTGTTCGAGGATCAGCAGAGTGCCGCGCACGTTGACGTCCTCGTAGTGCAGCGGATCCTTCAGGGACGGACGCACTCCGGCCATGGCCGCCAGGTGGATCACCCCGTCGAAACGTCCGGACGAGAACAGCCGCTCGAGCAGCGCCGCGTCGCGGATGTCCCCCTCGACCAGCTCGGCCTGGCGCAGGTGGGCCAGGTTGCGCCGCTTGAGGCGCGGGTCGTAGAAGTCGTTGAAGTTGTCAAGGACGGTGACCCGGTCCCCCCGAGCGAGCAGGCTCTGGGCCACGTGGGAGCCGATGAATCCGGCACCGCCGGTCAGCAGGATGCGGGCCATGGGACGCAGGGACGAGGGGGGGCGGGAGGGTGCTGGGCAGCGTTGTCGGACGGTTGCGCAGCGCGGGTCATTCGACGGTCACGCTCTTGGCCAGATTGCGAGGCTTGTCGATGTCGCAGCCGCGCAGATCGGCGATGTGGTAGGCCAGCAGCTGCAAGGGCACGACGTTGAGCAGCGGCGAGAGCCATTCGCTGGTCTCCGGCACGGGGATCGCTTCCTGCGCGATGCGCTGGCTCTCCAGGTCGGATCCCACCACGATCACACGCCCACCGCGGGCCTTGACCTGCTCGATGTTCGAGCGTGACTTCTCAGCCACCGGACCCACGCTGGAGACCACCACCGTGGTCATGTCCGGTTCGACCAGGGCGATCGGACCGTGCTTCATCTCCCCCGCCGGATAGCCCTCGGCGTGCATGTAGGAGATTTCCTTGAGCTTCAGGGCGCCCTCGAGCGCGATCGGGAAGTTGATTCCCCGGCCGAGGAACAGGAAGCCCTTGACGCTGCGGTGCCGGTCGGCGAGTTGGCGCAGGGCGGCCACGCGTTCCTCGCTCAGCATCGACTCCAGCTTGGGCCGCAGCAGGCGCAGCTCCTCGATCAGGACCCGGCCCTGTTCGGCGCTGAGGCGCCCCTTGGCGCGGCCAAGCCGCAGGGCCAGCAGCACGGCGGCCGCGCACTGGGCCAGGAAAGCCTTGGTCGAGGCGACGCCGATCTCAGGCCCCGCATCGGTCATCAAAACGGCCTGGGCCTCGCGCACCATCGAAGAGCCGACCACATTGCAGATCGTCGCCGCGCGCGCACCGAGCTGTTTGCACAACCGCAGGGCGGCCAGGGTATCCGCGGTTTCTCCCGACTGGCTGATCGCCAGGGCCAGGGTCCCGGGAGCCAGCACGGGCTGCCGGTAGCGGAACTCGCTGGCGTAGTCCAGGTCGACGGGAACACCGGCCAAACCTTCGATCAGGTAGCGGGCCACGTAGCCGGCGTGCAGCGCCGTGCCGCAGGCCACCACCTGGATGCGCTCGACGCCGGCCAAGGCCCGGTCGCTGAAGGCTTCGCCCAGGTCCGCGTCGCCGCTGGTCGATTCGAGCCGCCCGGAGAGCGTGCGGGCCAGCACCGCCGGCTGCTCGTGGATCTCCTTGAGCATGAAGTGCGGATAACCGCCCTTGTCGACCGCCTCCGCATCCCAATCGATGCGCCGCAGCGGACGCTCGACCCGCTCCCCGCTCCCGTTCCAGATCTCCAGACGGTCGGGGGTCAACTGCGCCACGTCCCCATCCTCGAGGGCGATCATGTCGCGGGTGTGCGGCAGCAGGGCCAGGATGTCCGAGCCCAGGAACGCGCCGGCCGCGGAGCGGCCGATCAGCAGCGGAGGACCCTGCCGGGAGCAGAACAAGGCCGGCTTGGGCCCGCCGATCAGGACCGCCATCGCGTAGTAGCCGCGCACCCGCGACAGCGCCGCCAGAACGGCGTCGCGGGGGGGCCGGCCGCGGCCGAGCTCGCGCCCGATCAAGTGCGCCAGCAGCTCGGTGTCGGTCTCGCTTTTCAGCACCACCCCTGCGGCTTCCAACTCGGGCCGCAACTCCAGATAGTTCTCGATGATGCCGTTGTGCACCAGCGCCAAGTTCCCGCCTTGGTCGCTGTGGGGATGGGCGTTCACGTCGGATGGCTCCCCGTGGGTTGCCCAGCGCGTGTGCCCGACGCCGATCGGCGAGGGCGGCAGCGGGTCCTGGCGCAGCAGATTCTCGAGCTCCGAGAGCCGTCCTTCCTTTTTGCGCACGGCCACGCGCTCGCCGACCAGCAGCCCCAGACCGGCGCTGTCGTAGCCGCGGTACTCGAGGGTCGCCAGCCCCTTCAGCAGGCCCTCGGCCACCGAACCCTGGCGCAGGAACGCTCCGACGATGCCGCACATGGTCAGCGCACCGGTTGGACCCGGGTCTTGAAGTAGGCCAGCGTGCGGGTCAATCCCGTGCGCAGGTCGACCTTGGGCTCCCAGCCGAGCACACGTCGGGCCTTGGAGATGTCCGGTTGACGGACCTTGGGATCATCCTGGGGCAGGGGCTTGAAGATGATCTCCGAGCGCGAGCCGCACAGCTCGATCACCGTCCTGGCGAACTCCAGGATGGTCATCTCGTGGGGATTGCCGATGTTGGTCGGCATGTCCTCGTTCGAGCGCAGCAGGCGCACGATGCCCTCGATCAGGTCGTCCACGTAGCAGAACGAGCGCGTCTGGCTGCCGTCGCCGAAGACGGTCACGTTCTCGCCGCGCAGGGCCTGGCCCATGAAAGCCGGCAAGGCGCGGCCGTCTTCCAGCCGCATGCGCGGTCCGTAGGTATTGAAGATGCGCACGATGCGGGTCTCGACACCGTGATAGCGGTGGTAGCCCATGGTCATGGCCTCGGCGAAGCGCTTGGCCTCGTCGTAGACACCGCGCGGGCCGACGGGATTGACGTTGCCCCAATAGTCTTCACGCTGCGGATGGACCAGCGGATCCCCGTAGACCTCGGAGGTCGAAGCCAGCAAGAAACGCGCGCGCTTGGCGTGGGCCAGGCCCAGGGCCTTGTGGGTCCCCAGGGAGCCGACCTTGAGGGTCTGGATGGGCAATTCCAGGTAGTCGATCGGGCTGGCCGGGGAGGCGAAATGCAGCACGTAGTCCAGGTGCCCGGGCACGTGGATGAACTCCGTCACGTCCTGGTGCATGAACCGGAAGCGCGGATTGCCGAACAGGTGCTCGATGTTCTCGAGGCTGCCCGTGATCAGGTTGTCCATGCAGATCACCTCATGGCCCTCCGCCAGGAAGCGCTCGCAAAGGTGGCTGCCGAGGAACCCGGCTCCACCGGTGACCAGGACACGGGGATGGGACATGGGGTTGCTTGTGGGGAGGGCCCGAGGGACGCACGCCACCGGCCCCCGCCGGGGACGGCGGGACGGGGTGGCGAAGCAAGCCGGGGCCGGTCGCGGAGCTTTGGTCTCGCTATCGGTCGGTCAATTGTGCCGCCCCTGCGCCCGCCGGCGCCAGGGGATGAGACCCGCGGAGCGAGACCGGGGGGGCGGTCGGCGCTCGGGCCGCTCGATGCTCGGCTGCGGGCGGAATCTGTTTCCATCGGCCGCGCGCCGGGGGCCGCACAGCGCCTCGCCGCGGCCGGTGCTGGACACGGCAGGGCGGCCCCTGGCCAGCCCCGGCCCCCTGTTCGTACGGCGCTCGTGCGGCCCCCCTCCCGCCGCGGCCCAGCGAGCCCGCCGCGGCCCCGCCGGCGACCCGCGGGCGGCCTGCGCCCCAGACGGCGGGTCGACCCGGCTCTGCACAGCCCACGCCCCGCGGCCTGCGCGGGCGCTCCCAGGCATCCGACGGGTTGGCAGGGCGGCTCGGGCGCAGCCCGAGTCGATCATTCCTCAACCCGTCACCCGCCGGCAGCCGGATCGGGCACCCCTGCGGCGTCGGGCGCGGAGGGCGCCGGTTCGGGGGACGCCGAGGGGCCTTGCCCATCCGCGGCCTCTGCAGCTGCGGCGCGCGGTCCGCCTTCGGAGGCCAAGCTGCGCGGCGGGGGTTCGTCCAGCGCCCACAGCAGCGCCGCGTCGCCGACGCCGAGTTCGATGCGCACGCCGAGGGCCTCCAGAGCCCCCGGTCGCTGGGCGACGACGCCCAGGACCCCCGGAAGCGACTGCACCTGCAGCCCGCTGTCGGCCAGACCCTGCAGGCGCGTGCCCGCCGCACCGCGCGCCTCGATCAGGTTCAGGTCGGCCCGGCTTTCGAGCGGCGCGGTGCCGATCTCGAGCAGCCCCAGGTCGACCTGCTGTCCGGGCCCGAGGGTCAGGACCTCCTCCCGAAAGGCGACGTAGGCCGAGACCTTCGCTTGATTGTCGACCCGGATCAGGTTCGGCTCGATGAACTCGAGCACGAACGGCCCGCTCGGGTTGCTCGGATCGCCGGCCACGGTCGCCCCCCCGGGCAGCGCGATGCGCATGCCCGGCACCAGATAGAGCTTGGCGCGCGTCAAGGACAGGAACTTGAGCGCAGGTTCATCCCGGGAGCGCTCGCCCACCGCGGCCACGCCGGCGTCGATCAGCTCGACGGACGCCGGCTCGAGCGGCCAGAGCACCTCGGCGCGCGCGCCGGCCCCGGACAACACCCAGCCGCCGGCGCGGACCCGTTCTTTGGCATGGATGCGATCCAGCGGGTAGCCGGAGGGGCTGCCCCACTGCCGCACGGAAACCGGTGCGCTGTGACGCACGGCGATCACCTCCTCCAGCCCGGGCGGATCCGCGGCGTCCTCGCCGCCGGGGAGGGGCAGCACGGTCGGTCGCATCGGACCGGGCCAGCGCTGCGTCCGGCAGCCCAGGCTGCAGAAGACCGCGAGCAGGGCCAGCAGCGCCAGCAGGCCCAGGAATCCCGAGCGGCAGCCGCCCATGGTTCAGGCGCCCCCACGGGGCCGATTCATGAAGTAGCGCTCGACGAAGCCGGTGTCGTGTTCGGCGCCCAGGAAATCCGGATGCCCGAGCACCTTCTGGTGCAGAGGGATCGTGGTGCGCGGGCCCTCGATCACGAACTCACCCAGTGCGCGCAGCATGGTCCGGATCGCCGCCGACCGGTTCCCCCGGTGCGCCATCAGCTTGCCGATCATGGAGTCGTAGAAGGGCGGGATTCGATAGCCCGCGTGGGCGTGGCTGTCCCAGCGTATGCCTGGTCCGCCGGGGGCGAAGAAGCGCTCGATCTTGCCCGGCGAGGGCTGGAAGTCGCGGTCGGGATCCTCGGCGTTGATCCGGCACTCGATCGCGTGCCCGACCTGGCGCAGATCGTCCTGCTTGAAGTCGAGCCGTTCGCCCGCGGCGATGCGCAGCTGCTGCTGGATCAGGTCGACCCCGGTCACGAGCTCGGTGACCGAGTGCTCGACCTGGATGCGGGCATTGACCTCGATGAAGTAGTAGTTCCCGTTCTTGTCCAGCAGGAACTCGACCGTGCCCGCGTTGTGGTACTTGGCCTGCCTGGCGATCGCCAGGGCCGACTTGCCCATGCGCTCCCGCAGCTTGGGGGTGAGCGACGGCGAGGGCGATTCTTCGATCACCTTCTGGTGTCGGCGCTGGACGGAGCAGTCGCGCTCGAACAGGTGCACCAGATTGCCGTGCTTGTCGCCCAAGATCTGGATCTCGACGTGGCGCGGGTTTTCGATGAACTTTTCGAGGTACAGGCTGCCATCCTTGAAGGCGGCCTCGGCCTCGGCTCGGGCCGCGTGGAAGCCGGAGAGCAGGCTGGCGTCGTTGCGCGCCACGCGCATGCCGCGTCCGCCGCCGCCCGCCGCGGCCTTGATCATCACCGGATAGCCCAGCTTGCGGGCCACCGACATGGCCTGGTCCTCGTCGCGGATCAGGCCCTCGGACCCGGGCACCACCGGCACGCCCGCGGCCACCGCCATCTCGCGGGCCCTGGCCTTGTCGCCCAGGGAGGCGATCGTCTCGGGGTCGGGGCCGACGAACTGGATGTTGCAGGAGCGGCAGACCTCGGCGAAGTGCGCGTTTTCCGCCAGGAAGCCGTACCCGGGAACGATCGCATCCACATCGGCGATCTCGGCGGCCGAGATGATCGAGGGGATGTTCAGGTAGGACTGGGCCCCGGGGCCGGGCCCGATGCAGATCGCGTCGTCCGCCATCTGCAGGTAGATGGCGTCGGCATCCGCTTGGGAGTAGACGGCGACGGTCTCGATGCCGAGTTCGCGCGCCGCGCGGATGATGCGCAGGGCGATCTCGCCGCGATTGGCGACCAGGACGCGGCGAAACATCAGCCTTTTTGGATCAGGAACAGGGGTTGTCCGAATTCGACGGGCTCGGCGTTCTGCACCAGGACCTCGAGCACCGTGCCCTCGGCCTCAGCCTTGATCTCATTCATGACCTTCATGGCCTCGATGATGCACAGGGTGGTGTCCTCCTTGATGCGCTTGCCGGGCTCCACGAAGGAGTCTGCGTCGGGGGCCGGCTTGCGGTAGAAGGTGCCCACCATCGGGCTCTTGAAGACGAAGGCGCCCGGGGGCAGGTTGGCGGGCACCGCCGGCCGGGACTGGGGGTCGATCACGGGGGCCGCGGCCGCGGGCGCGGCAAAGCCCGCGGGCGACAGGGGGGCCGGGCTCGAACCGCCCTGCATCACGTGCACCAGGGGCCCAGCCTGGCCTGAGGGCGCGCCGCGCTTGAGGCGCACCTTGAGGCCCTGGGAGCTGTCGTCGATCTCGAGCTCGGTGAGCTCGGCGCGCTTCATCAGCCGCGCGAGCTCGTGGATGGTCTTGAGGTCCATGCGTGGGGAGGGCGCCTGGTGCGCAGGCGCAGGATAGCGGCCGAGGCCCCTGGGCCGAGCGGCAAAGCCCGGGCCTCCCGCGGCTCGGCCCGCGCCTCAGCCGCCCCCATCCGGCTCCGGGCCGGCCTCGGCCCGGTACGCGCCGGACTTGCCACCCTGCTTCTCGATCAGCTCGATGGCTTCGATGCGCACCGCCTTGGACAGCCCCTTGACCATGTCGTAGACCGTCAAGGCCGCCAAGGCGGCGGCGGTCAGGGCCTCCATTTCCACCCCGGTGGCCGCACGGCAGGCCGCGCTGGTTTCGATCCACAGGGCATCGGGCCCCGCCCGGCGGAACTCCACGTCCACGTGATCGAGCGCCAGCGGGTGGCACAGGGGGATCAGCTCGGAGGTGCGCTTGGCCGCCAGGATGCCGGCCAGGCGGGCCACCTCTTCGACCGCTCCCTTGGGACCCTGCCCGGCCAGCACCCGCTCGAGCAGCCCCGGGGGGAACACCAAGCGGGCCCGCGCCGCCGCCCGGCGCGGCCCCGCGGCCTTGGAGCCGATGTCGACCATGCGCGCCCGGGCGCCCCCCGGCCCGTCCTGGAGGTGGCTCAGGGAGCCGGTTTCGGGGCTTCCCGCTTTTGGGAGAATGCTGGGCCGCGGATCTTCGGACATCCTCCCAGGGTAGCGCGGCAGCCCGCCCGCAGGCCTCGGGGGCACCCCGGCGGGCGCAGAAACGTCCGGAAGCCATGCCAGGGTGGGCCGCGAGCCCCGTATGGCCGATACTCCCGCCGGCACTCCGCCCCTCTCCGCCGACCCCGACTCCATGCGCCAGGTCCTGCTGCCCGTCGCCCTGCTCCTTTCCATCGCCGCTGCCCCGAACTGGCTCGCCAGCAGCCCGGCGGCCAGCCGGCCCGCGGTCCAGGATGTGGAGGCGCTGCTCAGCGGGCAGCTTGAGCGCGCTGCCCGCACCCCCGCGGACCAGCTCTGGGCCCTGGCGCTCGGCTTGCGGGAGGCCGCCCGGCTGCTCCCCGAGGGCAGCCTCGATCGGGCGCTGACCAGCCGCCTGTCGGACCCCGGCGCGGCGCCGGCGGCGCGCCTGGTCCTGGCGGCGGCCAGCCTGGCCGGAACCGCTCCCGATCTGCCGCTTCTGCAGGGCAGCCTGCTCGAGCTGACCGACGGTCCCGACGGGGACCTGGCGCGCAGCGCTGCCCAGCTCTTTGCACGGCCCGGGTTCCGCAATCTGGAGCGCGAGGCCCGCACCGCCCTGGCGAACGCCCTGCTCGATCGCGCCCGCGACGCCAAGCGGGACGCCGCGCTGCGCATGGCCTGCGCGGATGGGGCCCATTTCCTCGGCGGCGGGACCGAACGACGCCTGGCGCGCGCCGAGCTGCTGGCCTTCATGGAATCCGCCGACGCCGGCGTGCGCGGCCGGGCCGCCCTGGCCCTGGCGAGCATCGGTGAGGTGGTCGAGGGTCGCCTGGAGGCCGAACTGGCTCGGCTCGAGGCCCTGCCGGGACCCGAAGCGCAGCTCGCGGCGGGCTACCTGCGCAGCGAGAAGAGCAAGCGCCTGTGGGACCGCAAGCTGCGCGAACTGCAAGGCAACCAATCGACCGGCACCCTCCCGCCGGAGCTAGCGCGCTTCCAAGCGGTGATGCGCATGATCGAGGGCGTGCACCTCGAGGGCGATCAGCGCAGCCGCGACGAGCTGGTCGACGCTGCCCTCGAGGGCATGCTCGGCTCGATGGACGAGCACAGCAACTACCTGCCGGCCAAGGCCTACGCCAGTTTCGTCCAGGACCTGGAGGCCGATTATGGCGGCATCGGTGCCTACGTGGGCATCGACCCGGCCGACAACCTGTTCACGATCACCCGCCCGATCTACAGCGGCCCGGCCTACAAGGCCGGCCTGCAGACCGATGACAAGATCGTGCGCGTCGACGACTGGCCGACGCTGGGGCACCCGGCCGAGGAGGTCATCAAGCGCCTGAAGGGCAAGCCGGGCACCGACGTGAGCCTGTACATCTGGCGCCGCGGCATGGACGCCGAGCTGATCGATCGTCCCAGCGAGGAGATGCGCATCGAGATCCGCCGGGCCCAGATCGAGATCCCCGCCGTACACGCCCAACTGCTGCCCGGGGGCATCGGGCTGATCGAGCTGACCACCTTCAGCCGCGTGGCCGCCGACGAACTCGCCAGCGCGATCCGCGAGCTCAGCGCCAAGGGTCTGACCGGCCTGATCCTCGACCTGCGCCGCAACTCGGGCGGCCTGCTCGACGAGGCCGTCGAAGTGGACGACCTGTTCCTGCCCCCCGGCCAGCTGGTCGCTCGCACCGAATACCGCGATCACCCCGCCCAGGAGTACCGCACGCAGAAGGAACCGCTGGTGCCCATGGAGATGCCGGTCGCGGTGCTGATCAGCCGCTTCTCGGCCTCGGCCTCCGAAATCGTCGCCGGCTCGCTCCAGGACCATGGACGGGCCGTGCTGATCGGCGAGCGCTCCTACGGCAAGGGCTCGGTGCAGAACCTGTTCCCGGTCGACGGCATCGCCGACGATCAGTTCATCGACGAGAACAAGAACCGTCGGCATGATCCCTGGGAACGCATCACCCTCGACCACGACAAGGACGGCGAGTTCGACTACGCGCCGCGCGTCAAGCTGACGATCGCCCGCTACCTGCTGCCCTCGGGCCGTTCGATCCACCGCGAGCTGGACCGCGAGGGCAACCTGCTGTCCCAGGGCGGCGTCGAGCCGGATCGGGCCGTGGCCCTGCCGCGCATCGAAGCCTGGCGCTGGGAGGAGCGCCTGCGCGTGCGCGACAACCTGCGCGCGGCCAAGACCTACGTGGAGCAGCGCTTCCAGGAGCACCAGGCCCTGTTCACGGAGCTGGCCGAGTGCGACCGGCGCGATACCACGCGCTGGCCGGATTTCGACACCTTCTACGCCGGGCTCAGCACGCCCCTGCCTCCGGACGATGTGCGCCTGCTGCTGCGCGCCGAGGTGCGCCGCCGGATCCAGGACGTGCGCGGCGGCGAGTTCCCGATCGGGGACTTCCAGGAGGACACGCAGGTCCAGGCCGGTGTGCGCGAGATCCTCGAACGGACGGGCCGCAGCCCCGCCGAGTACCCCGACTACCAGAGCACCTTCCAGGCGCTCCAGGAGGCGGTCAGCGATTGGAGCCTCGTCGCGGCCCAAAACGGCGGTCGCGAGGGCCTGCGGGCCGCCGCCGAGCGCCTGCGCGAGGCTCGCGCCCTGGGCCAGAACGTCGATCCGACCGACATCGACAGCTTGCTGAGCGCGCTCGGCTACCTGTCGGAAGCCGACACCAGCGACGGCGAGTGAGCGCCCCAAGACCGGGCCGTCCTTGCGGCGCCCCGCAGGAACAACTCCCTGCGGGGCTGGTGCGCTGTCCGGCAGCGCGCGGGGCGGCGGGGTTGGCAGGGCAAGCGCAGCCCCGGCGGGCCGGGCGCGGCCGGCGCTTCCCGAGGCTGGCGCAGCGCCCGAGGCCTCCTCGGGCGCCGAAGGCCCACGCGCTTGGATTCGCCTCGCGACCCGAGCCGGCCCTCAGCGCCCCTCGCCGGGTGTCCCCGGGCTTTCTTCGGCGAACTGACGCAGGGCTGGCTCGACAAACTCGTTGAACAGGACCTTGAGCGTCGCCGCGAGCGGCAGGGCCACGATCACTCCGAAAAACCCCAGGGCCGCGCCGCCCGCCGTGATCGAGAACAGCACCGCCACCTCCGACAGGCCCAGGCTCTTGCCCATGATCTTCGGCACGAGCACATAGCCCTCGAGCAGCTCCGCCGCGGCGAAGACCAGGCCGCTGAGCAGCAGGGCCACGAACCAAGGCATCGCCAGCGAGGCCGCCAGGAAGCCCAACACGAAGGCCAGCAGACCGCCGATGAAGGGCAGCAGGGAGAGGATCCCCGCGGCGATGCCGACCAGGGCCGAGTAGGGCACGCCCAAGAGCCACAGCGGCACCGTGACGATCAGCGATTTGATCGCCGCCAGCACCAGGCGACCGCGGAAGAAGTTGCTCACGATGCCGCCCACGCGGCTGCCCACATCGATCAATTGGGCGCGGTAGCGCACCGGCAGGTGCGCGGCGACCCAACGATGGATCGCGGCGATCTCGAACATCATGAAGAACGCATACAGCGGCACCAGCAGGGCCAGGTTCGAGATGCCGAACAGGCTCTGCAGCAGCCGCCGCAATCCGTCCATCAACAGGGAGAAGGCCTCGACCCCCGCGTTGCGCACGGCTCCGGCCGTTCCGGGATCGTCCACCAGGGCCCGGCGCGCCCAGCCCAGCCACTCCTGGCGCGAGGGCAGGGTGTCCGGCAGCAGACCCGGGCCGAGCCAGCGCTCCAGTTCGGCCCGCAGGCCCTGGAACCGGACCTCGAACCAGCCGGGCGCCGCGCCGGCCTCCGGGGTCGACGCGGGCGCCAGCGCAGGGTCCGCCGGGGTTGCCGCGGTCGGGCTGTCCGCGGGGACGCCGGAGCCCGGCGGGGCCGAGGCCAGGATGTCCGCCAGCAGGCCGCGCGTCTGCACGAACAGCGCGCCGAACAGCAGCGCGAAACCGAGGGCAGCTCCGCTGAAGACGATCAACACCGAGGCGGTGTGCCCATACCCGCGCAACTCCAGGCGCCGGATGGCAGGCAGCAGGATGTAGGCGACCAGGTAGCCGAGCAGCAGCGGGTTGATCACCGCGCGGATGCTCCAGGCGAACGCCAGCAGCAGGGCACCGATCCCCAGCAGCACCCAATTGCGCTTGCGGCGCGAGAGGTCTTCGATCATCGGCTCCGCAGGTCCCCGGGCATCGCCCACGGCCTGTCCTCAGGGTTTCGGGGCGGGTGTTTGCAGGTCACAGGCTGCGCGGCAGGCGGACCCGATAGGATTCGGCGAAGCGCTCCCCGAATTCCCCGCCCACGTCGAAATCGGCCAGGGTGTCGCTGTCCTGCCTGGAGAGCAGCCCGGCTTCCACCAGGACGAAGACGACATGGCCCCAGTCGACCGGGGCGCGCACGCCCCAGCTGCGCCAGACTTCCCCCGTCAGCGGGCCGAATTGTTTTTTTGCCAGGGCCTCCAGGCCCTCGAGCACCTCGCGTCCGCTGACGTGCCGTGCCGGTCCCTCCGCGGCGGCCTTGCCGGCCAGGGCGATGGCCTGCTCGAGGCCCTCCAGCAAAAACGCGAAGGCCTCGGGGGAGTAGCGCCCGTCGTCGAGGGCGATGCGGCGCAGTTTGTCTTCCATGTCTGGGGATCGATTCTTCCTCGGGACCCCGGGCGGGCGCCAGCCCTTAGCCCGTGCCCCCGCCCCGGGGGCAGGCGCGCCCTGCTCGGTGCGGGGTGCGCTCCGGAGCCCCGTGTCCCCCCGGGGCCGATCCGCACGGCCGGGCACCGGCCGGCCGCCAGCCTGCCCGGCCGCGGAGTTCCGCACCGCCCGAGCGCCCGCCCGAAACCCGCGCCCGGGGCTGCCCCCCCAGCGAGCGCCTGTCCTCGGGGCCCGCGCGGGGGCGCGGGATCCCGGGCCGGCGAGCGCGGGGCTCAGGGACCCGCAAGCCGCGCCAAAGCGCGCTCCAGGGTCGCCTCCGGGTCCAGATTGGCCTGCAGGTCCCCGAGCAGGGCACCGGTGGCGAGCAACAGGCCCGAGGCGCGGGCGGGCGACCAGCTTCGGGCCAGGGGCTCGAGCTGGGCTCGGCGCTCCCTGTGCACCAGGGCAGGTTCGACGTCGCCGCCCAAGCCGAGCAGCCACACATCCCGCAGCAGCCCCGCGAGCACCTCGAGGGACAGGGCCACGCGCTCCCGGCGCCGGCCCAGCTCGGTGCTGGCTTCCGTGTCGCCCTCGGCGCCCAGGAAGGCCTGGGTGCTCCGGCGGCCACCCGCCAGGGCTTCGAGCCAGAGCTCGACCTGGGCCGGGCCACCCCGCGCCAGGTACGCGAGCAGCGCGCCCGGCGCGCCGCCGGAGAGCTGGAAGGCGGAAGCCGGCAGATCGCCGCCGAGCTCGGGCCGCGTCCGGGCCCAAGCCGCGAAGTCCTGCGCGCCGAGCGGCTCGAAACGCACCCGCAGCATGCGGCTGCGCAGGGTCGAGAGCAGCTCCTGCGGGCGAGCGGCTTCGAGCACCAGGAAGGTGCCCAGGGCGGGCTCTTCGAGGGTCTTCAGCAGGGCGTTCTGGGCCGCTTCGGTCAGGCGCTCCGCTTCCCGCAGCAGCACCAGCCGCAGCGGGCCTTCGCTGGGCTTGAGGTTCAGGAATTCCTCGAGCGGTGGATGGGGCGCCGCGTCGTCCCCCGCGCGGGCTGCCACGTGGGCCACGCTCAGGCCGGGGCCGCCGTCGGCCCCCTCGGCCAGCTCGGCGGCCCGGTCGATCACCAAGCAGTCCGGGTGGTTGCCCATGTAGCCTCCGGAAGCGAGCTTCTTGCAGCCCGGGCAAACGCCGCAGGGATCGTCCGCGCCGCCCCCCGACAGCGGCCCGCGCTGGCACAACAGGCCTTGGGCGAACCAGCGCGCGGCCACGAATTTGCCGATTCCGGGCGGACCTTCGAAGAGCAGGGCGTGCCCCAGCCGTCCGGCCGCGGCCGCGCGCCAGAGGTCCCGCACCAGGGCCGCGTGACCGAGGGGCCGGGTCAGCTCCACGGCGCGCCTCCGGCGAGGGTGGAAAACACGCCGCCCAGACGCTCCGCCAGGCAGCGCAACACGCGCGCTTCGACCTCCTCCGGGGTGCCGCGGGCGTCGATCAGGACGGCGCGCGGGTTGTGGGCCACGTAGGCGCGGTAGCCCTCCGCCACGCGCTCTTGGAAATCGAGGCCGAGGGCTTCGATGCGGTCGCTGGGGCGCCCGCGACGAGCGGCGGCCAAACGCGGTTCGAGCCACAGGACCAGCTCGAGATCCGGGGCCGGTGTCCCGGCCCAGGCGGAGAGCAACGCCAGCAGGGCCGCGGGATCGAGGCCGCGCCCGAAGCCCTGATAGGCGAAGGTCGAGGCATGGAAGCGATCGCAAACCACGCTCTGCCCGCGCGCGAGGGCCGGCTGGACCTTCTGCTCCAGCAGCTGCCTCCGAGCCGCGGCGAAAAGCAGGGCTTCGCTGCCCGCCGAGAGCCCGAGTTCGCGGTGCAAGAGCAGCTCGCGCAGGGCCTCTCCGAGGGCGGTGCTGCCCGGCTCGCGCACCAGCAGCGGCAGCGGGTCCAGGTGGCACAGCCGCTCGGCCAAGCGCGCCGCCTGGGTGCTCTTGCCGGATCCGTCGACGCCGTCGAAAACCAGGAAGGGGCTCATCGGCCCGCCTCCAGCGCGGCGCGCAGGCGCTTGGCCTCGGCGGCCCCGGGATCCGCCGCCAAGGCGCGGTCCAGCTGAGCCTGCGCTTGCTCGCGCTCCCCGAGCCCCAGGCAGGCCTGCCCCTCGAGCGCCGCCAGTTCGGCGAGCAGGGCGCCCTCCAGCGGCCCGAGTTCGTCCCCGTCGAGGTCCGCGGGCACGGCCTGGGCCGCGCGGAACTCCCGACGCGCCTCGGCCCAGCGTCCGAGCTCCAGCAGGCTGCGCCCGAAATCGCGGTGCAGTCCGCGCAGGAAGGGATCGATCTCGAGGGCTTCTTCGAAACGCTGGGCGGCCTCCCCGTGCCGGCCCGACGTGGCCAGGGCGCGCGCCACCTCCAGGCGCTCGGCGAGCGCGTCTGCGTTCCAATCCAGCCAGCGCGACTTGGCCGCCAGAGCGCGCTCGCTATCCCCCGCGGCGGCGTGGAGCCGCGCCAGGGCCAGCTCCGCCGACAGCTCGGCCTGGGGGAAGCCCGGGAAAGCCGCCTCGGCGCGCAGCAGGTGCTGCTCGGCACGCTCCTCGCGCCCAGCCTTGAACTCGCGCTCGGCGAGGGCCAGGCGCGCGAAAAAATCCTCCCCGCCGGCCTCGAACAGGCGCTCGAATCGCTGGCTGGCCAGCTCGAGGTCGCGGCTGGCCAAGGCCAGATGCCCGCGCAGCGCCTGGGCCCGCAGGGGCTCGAGCCCCGCCTCCGCCAGGACCCGCAGCGCCGCTTCCGCATCCACGCGCTTGCCTTGCTGAAAGGCGCTCCAAGCCAAGGTGCACCAGGATTCGGCCCAACCGGCCTGGTCGGCTTGATCCTGGGGCGGCCGCGGCTCCAGACCCAGCCGCAGCCAGGCCGCGCGCTGCGGGTTCCAATTGGGCTCCACGGCCAGGCCGGCGATCTGGCGGTCGACGAATTCGAGGAAGCGCACGTCGATCTCCTCGGGGGTCAGGTCGAAAACCTGGCGCATGGCCCGATCGAGGTCCGCGCCGCGATCGAAGGCCTCCAGCAGGCGCAGCATCGACGGGAAGCCGAACCCGTCGATCAACAGTTCGCAGAGCAGCCCGCCCTGGTAGTAGCCGAACACGATGCGCGGTCCGCGGAAGGCCGCGTTGAGCTCCCGCAGCGGGAAGACCTCGTCGTTGGCGCGCGCATCGAGCAGGTCGCGGCGCATGTTGCGGGTCCAGGCTGGCCGACGGCGCACCTCCTCCCAGGTGGCCAGGCCTTCGGTGATCCAGCGCGGGCAGCGGTTGTGGCTGAGGCCAAGGTGGATCACGTGGGTGAACTCGTGGAAGGCCGTGCGCGCCCAGGAGAAGCTGCCGCGCAGCTCAGAGAGCGGCGAGACCGCCGTGACCACGGGCCCGAAACACACGCCCAGGGCCGGGAAACCCTCGAAGCCCGTGGACCGCACCGAGAAATCGGCGTGGCGCTCGAACACCTCGATGCGCACCGGACCCGGATCGAAGCCGTAGCGCTGGACCAGTTCGCGCCGGGCCGTCTCGTAGAAGGGCGGCCAATAGAGCTCGAGCACCTCGCTCCCCGCAGGAATCCAAGCGAAGGTCAGCGGGGCCGCCTCGAATTCGACGAAGCGCTCACCGATGTGCTCCAGCACCAGCGCCAGGTTGTTGCGCTCGGCGTCGCGCCGCAGACGCGCTTCGACCCGGGCGCGCTCCAGCGCCTCCCGGGCCGCCTCGATATCGCCGTTGTTGGCGCAGGCCTTGCCCAGCAATGTCCAAGCGCGGTGGTCGCCGGGGTCCTTGAGCACGGCCGCCTCGAGCACCGGCCGGGCTTCGGCGAAGCGATACAGCTCGAGCAACAGGCCGCCCAGCTCCCGGCGCGGGCTGGAATCGGCCGGGTCGCTGGCTTCCAAGCGCGCCAGGCGCTGCTCCGCCGCCTCCGGACCGCGCTCGATCCAGTCCATGGTCGCGAGCAAGGCCTGCACCTCGCGCCGGCCACCGGCATCCGCCTCGAGGTCGCTCAGCACGGCCCGGGCGCGGTCCTGCTGGGACAGGGCGATCGCGGCCCGGGCCGTGGCCAGGCGCAGGGCCACCGAGCGCGGCCGGCGCTCGAGCAGCTGCCCCAGGTAGGTGTCCGCCGTCTGGCTCTGTCGGCGCCAGTTGAAGCGGTGGAGCTCGTACAGCCCGAGCAGGGCCGCTTCGCTGCCGGGATTTTGCTCCAGCGCCTTGCGCAGCAGCGGGCCCGGATTGCGATCCGCCGTGCGCGGATCGTCGACCTCGCCATCGGCCTCGAAATAGATGCTGGCCAGCTCGGCCAGCAGCTCGGCCTCCGGCTCGCCGACGCGCAGCTCGGCCACCAGCGCATTGCTGGCCGGACCGAGCTCGCCCGCAGCGCGCAGGCTGCGCGCGCGCCACAGGGCCTCCAGCGCCCGGCCACCGGGCAGGGCCGCCGCGGCCCCCGGTGCCGCCGCCCGGGCGCGCTCGCGCAATTCGAGCGCCCGGGCGCGCTGCCCTGCGCCCAGGTTGAGGCGCGCGCCGAGCTCGGCCAGGGAAGCGCTCTGCTCCGGGCCCAGGCCCGCCGCGGCCAGGGCCTCGAAGCGCTCCCGACCCTCGGCATACCGGCCGAGCTCGAGCAGCGTCTCCAGTTCGATGCGCCAGGCGGCGCGCGCCTCCGGGGCCCCGGGCGCGCCCTCGGCCTCGGCCTCGCGGGCGACCCGCCGCGCCCCCTGGAGCGCCTCCTCGAAGCGTCCCAGGTCCAGTTCCAGAGCCGCCAGGTAGACCCGGCTGCGCCAGTCCCCGGGCTCATCCGAGAGCAGCTCCGCCAGAGCGCTGCGCGCCTCCCCCACCGCCCCGGAGCGCCGCAGGCGGTCCGCATCCTGGCGCGCCTCGACCAGCCAGGCCTCCAGCTCGGCCTCGGTCTCCTGGGTCCAAGGAGCCGTGCCCGGCCCGGCCAGGGCGGGGCCCCCGGCCCCGGGGAGGAGGATCGAAAGCAGGACCGGCCAGCGGACCAGGGCGCGGCGCATCGTTGCTCCGGGATTGGCCAAGGGTGTAGACAAGTGGGGCTCGGAGGCGGGGCCCGCAGGCGCCGCTCCAAACCAGCCTAGCCCCAAACGCGCCGCCCTTCCCGTGTCAGGCACCGCTTCGTTCCAGCTCCATCCGCGGCGCCCGCTGCTCTGGGGCGCTCCGTTTCTGGCCCTGGCCCTGGCCCTGGGCTGCGCCTCGCCCCGCTTCCAACCCGAGGTCGCTCCGGCACCGCTGGTTTCCGCGAACCCGACCTGGTCGGAGCTCGAGGCCCTGGAGCGCTGGATCGATCAACACGGCGCGACCGCCGATCCGATCGATCGACTGGAGGCCGAACTGCGCCTGGCGGACGGCCGTCTGCGCCTGGCTGAATCCGATCTGGCCCAGAAGCCCGACGCCCCGGTGGTCGCGCGCTTGGCGGCGGCGCGCAGCGGCTACCGCTCGATCCTGGAAGCCCCCGACTCGAGCCCGGAGCAGCGCGAGCGCGCGCGCCAGGGTCTGCTGCGGCTCGAAGCGCTCGAACGGGTCGAGGCCAAACCGCCGGTGGCCAGCTCCAGCCTGGACGGCATCATCCCCCGCTCGCGCTGGGGGGCCGCTGCGCCCAACACCGCGGATATGGATCGTTCGCGCCAAGATTGGTCGCGCATCACGGTGCACCACACCGCCATGCCCGGCCGGCGCCTGCAGGGCCGCCCGATCGAGTCCGTGGCCGGCACCCTGCGCCAGATCCAGAAGAACCACATGCAAGGGGAAGGCTGGGCCGATATCGGCTACCACTTCCTGATCGACCCCGACGGCCGGATCTACGAAGGCCGCCGCATCGAGTGGGTGGGAGCCCACGCGGGCCGCAGCGGCGGCAAGAACCACAACGAGCGCAACCTGGGCATCTGCCTGCTGGGAAACTTCGACGAAGAGCAGCCCAGCGCACAGGCCCTGGCCGCCCTCGACTCCCTGGTGGCGCACCTGCGCCAGCGCTACCAAATCGCTCAATCCAGCGTGTTCGGGCATTGCGACTTCAAGGACACCGCCTGCCCGGGTCAGGCCCTGCGCACCTGGTTGGCCGCCTACAAGAGCGGGGCCGCCAGGTCATCCAACAGGCTGTCGATGCTGAAGGCCGGCGAGAACCCGAGCGCCGACAAGCGGCTCACGTCGCCGAAGACCTCGTCGGGCTCGCCGGGGCGCACCAAAAAGGGCTCTGCGAAGGTGCGCTGAGCCAGCTCCCCCGGGCTGTAACCGAAGCGCCTGGCCAGACCTGACCACAGCTCCCCGAGGGTCACGGCGCTGCCGCGGCAGACGTTGTAGGCCCGTCCGTTCTGGCCGCGGAGCAGCAGCAGCTCATAGGCGCTCAGCACGTCGTCCACGTGCAGAAAATCCCGGGCTGCGGACAGGTTGCCGACCGGCAGGCGCCCGCTGTCCCCGCGGCCGCGCGCCAGCCGTGCGGCGAACGCCGCCAGGGCATAGTCTTCGGACTGGCCGGGTCCGGCGTGGTTGAAGGGCCTGGCGATCACGGCCGTCAGACCGCGCTGCACGGCTTCGGCCAAGCGCCGCTCGGCCTCCAGCTTGGTGCGGCCATAAACTCCGCGCGGTTCAAGGGGCGCCGTTTCGGGGATCGGATTCGGGCTGGGCCCGTAGACCTGGGCCGTGCTGGCGAACAGGAGCTTGGCGCCGACGGCCAGGGCTGCCTCGGCCACGCTGCTGCACAGCTCCACGTTGAGCTCCCGGGCCAGGGCCGGATCGGACTCATTGGCGCGCGGGTTGGCCAGGGCCGCCAGGTGCACCACGTGGGTCGGTGCGAAATCGTCGAAGGCGGCCTGCAGCGCGCCTTCGTGGCGCAGGTCGAACAGCGCCAAGCGATGGCGGTCATGGCCCCGCAGCCGCTGCAGCCGAGCGGTCGACCGCCGCGCCAGCGCCAGCACCGTCGGGCCATCGCGCTCCAGCAGGCGCCCGAGCAGGCGCCCGCCCACGAATCCGCCCGCGCCGGTGATCGCCACGCGGGCGCTGTCCGGCAGACGCGGCGGCGCGCCGCCGGGAGGGAGCTCGCTTCGGGGCGCCACGTCGCCTTCAGCGCTGGCCGAGCCGGGCCAGGTCCGCATCGACCATCATCCGCACCAAACCCGGGAAGTCGACCTCCGGCTCCCAACCGAGCTCGCGCCGGGCCTTGCTGGCGTCGCCCAGCAGGAATTCGACCTCCGCCGGCCGCAGCAAATTCGGGTCCTGCACCACGTGCTGGCGCCAATCGAGACCGACGTGCTCGAACGCCAGGCGGCAGCAGTCCTCCACCGAATGGGTCCGGCCCGTGGCGATCACGTAGTCGTCCGGGCGATCGCCCTGGAGCATCAGCCACATGGCGCGCACGTAATCGCCGGCGAAGCCCCAGTCGCGCCGGGCATCCAGATTCCCAAGCCGCAGCTCCCGGGCCAGGCCCAGGCGGATGCGGGCCGCTGTGTGGGTGATCTTGCGGGTCACGAATTCCAGGCCGCGGCGCGGTGACTCGTGATTGAACAGGATCCCGGAACAGGCGAACAGGCCGTAGGATTCGCGGTAATTGACCGTGATGAAGTGGCCATACGCCTTGGCCACGCCATAGGGGCTGCGCGGATAGAAGGGCGTCGATTCCTTCTGGGGACTCTCGCGCACCTTGCCGAACATTTCGGAACTGGAGGCCTGGTAGAAGCGTGCTTCGGGGCAGACGCGCCGCAGGGCTTCGAGCAGGCGCGTGACCCCCACCGCCGTGAACTCCGCGGTCAGGACCGGTTCGGCCCAGGAGGTGGGCACGAAGGATTGCGCCGCCAGGTTGTAGACCTCGTGGGGCTGGGCCGCATCGAGGGCGCGGGTCAAGCTCGAAGTGTCGAGCAGGTCCGCATGCAGCAGCGTCAAGCGCTCGGTCAGGTGCTCGATGCGCTCGAAGCGTTCGCTCGACGAGCGCCGCACCACGCCGAAGACCTGATAGCCGCGGCTGAGCAGGAATTCAGCCAGGTAGCTGCCGTCCTGCCCGGTGACGCCGGTGATCAGGGCGCGGCGCCCAGCGTCCGGGATGGAATTCTGCATGGGCTCGCGCGGGTGGGGACCGAGAACGGAATCGGCCGGCGGGCCGGCGCGCTGGCCGGCCCGGCGAATCCGGGATTCAGGACCGCTTGCCGCCGGCGCGCTTGAAGGCCTCGAGCGGGTCGGCGACCTCCATGCCGAAGGCCTCGCCCACCGCGGCGCAGACCAGCTCGCCGTTGATCAGGTTGGCCGCCAGGCGCAGGGGCTGGCTTTCGGCCAGGGCCTTGCCCGGGCCCCAGTTGGCCAGCTTGAGGGTCCACTCCAGGGTGGCGTTGGTCAGGCCCAGGGTCGAGGTGCGCGGGACCGCTCCGGGCATGTTCGCCACGCAGTAGTGCACGATGCCATCGACCTCGAAGGTGGGCTTGGCGTGCGTGGTCGGCTTGCAGGTCTCGACGCAGCCGCCCTGGTCCACGGCCACGTCCACGATCACCGAGCCGGGCTTCATCAGCTTGAGGTCGGCGCGCTGGACGAGCTTGGGCGCCGCGGCGCCCGGCACCAGCACGGCCCCGATCACCAGGTCCGCATGGGGCAGGTGCTCGAGGATGGCGTGCCGATTCGAGAACGCGGTGCGGCAGTTCTGGGGCATGACCTCGTCCAGGTAGCGCAGGCGATCGAGGCTCTTGTCCATGATCGTCACGTCGGCCCCGAGGCCACAGGCCATGCGCGCGGCGTTGATGCCCACCACGCCGCCGCCCAGCACCAAGACCTTGCCGCGCTTGACCCCCGGGACGCCACCCAGCAGCACGCCCTGCCCGCCGTTGGCCTTCTGCAGGAAGTAGGCCCCGGCCTGGATCGCCATGCGGCCGGCCACCTCGCTCATCGGGGTCAGCAGCGGCAGCTTTCCGTTGACCTCCAAGGTCTCGTAGGCGAAGCAGTGGGCGCCGGTCTTCATCAGCGCGCGGGTCAGCTTCTCGTCGGCGGCCAGGTGGAAGTAGGTGAACACGACCTGACCGCGCCGCATGCGCGCCCATTCCTCCTTGAGCGGCTCCTTGACCTTGACGATCATCTCGGCCTCGGCCCAGACCTTGTCGACCTCCTTGAGCACCTTGGCGCCGGCCTGCAGGTAGGCCGCATCCTCGAAGCCGCTGCCCAGGCCCGCGCCGGCCTGCACCATCACCTGGTGCCCCGCGCGCACCAGCTCGTCGGCTCCGGCGGGGGTCAGGGCGACGCGGTTCTCCTGGGGTTTGATCTCGGTGGGTACGCCGATCTTCAAGGGGGGGGCTCCGCGGGCCGCTGGCCCGCGCGGTGTGCGGGACGTGGGGAAGGGATGCGCGGCGCAGGCCGCAGGGCGGGAGAGTCTAGCGACGGGGTGCCGGAATCCTCCGCCCCCGGGGCAGCCCCGGGGCAGTCCAGAAAGCCCTTGAGCGGCGGCGCGGGGGCCGGTACCTTCCCCGGCGCCAAAGGACCATTAGCTCAGTTGGTTAGAGCGCCACGTTGACATCGTGGAGGTCAGTGGTTCGAGTCCACTATGGTCCAGGCTGGCCCTCCGGCCGCAGGCTGACCGCCGGGCAGGACCCGCGAGCCGGGCAGGGTAGGCGGCCGGGGCGCGGGCAGCACGGGCAGCGGTCGAGGGGGGCTTCGGGCCTGGCCCAGCCCTGGAGGAGCGGCGGGCGGAGGCGAGCGCTCCGAAGCGGCAGGCCCCCGGGCGGGCCCGGGGGGCCCCTCGACGGCACCGGCCGAAGGCCCGACCCGGTGCTGGACCAGGGCGGCGCGGAGTCGCCCGGGATCGGCCGCGGCGCGGGGGCCCTGGCCGCCGCCGGGCCGGAGCGTGGGCCGATCCGCGGCCTGCGGTCGGAGCCCCAGGATCCGCGGGGCCGCCTCCCGGGGCTGTGCCGAGCCCGCGGGCGCCCGGCGGCAGGACCGCTCCCGCTCGCGGCGCGGGGCGGCCCAAGGCCGCGCGCGCGCTCCCCGGGCGCCGCGCTATTCGGGACCGCGCGCGCGCCGCGAGCCCGGCCTGGGGCACGGGCTGGGCGCGGCGCGAGCGGCGCGCAGCACCCGCCCGGAATCGCTGCGCACGGCGCCTCCCAGGCCAACGTCGGCCAGCGCGCGGGCGTACCCTCAACGCCTCGCCACTCCGCCCCGTCGACCCCCATGATGCTTTCAGTCCGCGCCGCCCTGCTCGGGTCGCTGCTCGCCCTATCGCCGTGCGCATCCGCCGGGATCGCCCCCCAGGAACCCATCGACCCCCAGGGGACCGAGCGCTCTCCGCGCAGCGAACTCGGCGGGCTCGGCAACCGCAGGACGCCGGAGGTGCTGGCAGCCCAGGCCGCGCGCCCCGCGGTGGTGTACATCGAGACCGACCAGGTGGTCGCCGTGGGCTACAACCTGTTCGGACAGCGCGTGCTGCGCGAAAACAAGAGCTCGGGATCCGGTGCGGTGATCTTCGACGACGGTTTCGTGGTGACCAATTTCCACGTGATCCGCGGAGCCAACAAGATCACGGTCTACTTCGACAAGGAACTCGATCCCACCCCCTATTCGGCTCGGCTGGTCTCCGCCGTCGAGAGCGAAGACCTGGCGCTGCTCAAGATCGAACGGGACGAGCCTTTCCCGACCATCCCGATGGGGACCAGCTCGGACCTGATGATCGCCGAACCGGTGCTCGCCATCGGCAATCCGTTCGGCCAGACCTTGACCGTGAGCCGGGGCATCATTTCGGGCCTCCATCGCTATTTGGAGGTAGGCAACCTGCAGTTCCAGGGCCTGATCCAGACCGATGCATCGATCAACCCGGGCAACTCCGGTGGTCCCTTGATCAACATCAACGGCGAGCTGATCGGCATCAACACGGCCATGAACGCCCAGGCCGAGAACATCGGCTTCGCCATCCCTGTCGATCGTCTGCGGCAGGTCCTCGAACAAAGCCTGCTGTCCCCCAGCCAGGCCCAGGCCTGGTTTGGCCTCGAGCTGGGCCAAGAGGGCAAGTCTTTGGAGGTGGTGCGGCTGCTGGCGGATGCCCCCGCCGAACGGGCTGGGGTCCGCATCGGCGACCGTGTGGTGGCCTTGGCCGGTCGCAACGTGACGAGCCTCGAGGACTACAACCGCCAGCGCCTGGCGATCGCCCCGGGGGAAACGGTCGCCCTGTCCGTCGATCGCGGCGGGGCCCAGCTGGCCCTGGAATTGGGCACTTGGCATCGCCTGGAGGGCTACCTGTTCGAGCGCGCGGGCCTGCGCGTCAGCTCGATCCCGGTCAGCGACGGCCGCAATGTCTACAAGCTGCTGCGCCTGACCGACGTGCGCCGGGACAGCCCGGCCGCCAAGCTGGGTCTGCAACCCGGGGACTTCATCGACACCCTGCTGGTCAACGGTCGGCGCCCGTTCGTCTCGCGCACACCGCAGGACCTGGCCATCTACCTTTCGCAGCTGCCCCAGCGCACCTCGGTCGAGTTGGACGTTTGGCGCGACAGCAACCAAAACGGACAACTGGAGGGGGATTCCCAGCGTTCGGAGCTGATGCGGGGCACGCTGGAGCTGGAGTGACACCTCTGCTTCGGGCCGCCCCCGGCCCGGGGGCCGCCGGAGGGCCGCCGCGGCGGAGTTTCCCGGCGCCCTCAGGACGCGGCGCGCGCTGCGGAGAGGTGCTCGGGGGCTAGCGCCCCGTTTTCGGCCTGCCGGGGTCGGCGCTTCAGCGCTCCAGCCTTAGGGGCAACAGCAGGTCGCGCACCGCGCGCGGCCAGCGCAGCTCGATCCAAGGCGCGACCGCCAGCGGGACGCCGGCGGGGTCCAGCCAGCGCAATTCGAGGAACGCCCGCTCGGCGCCGAAGTCCGCCGCTTGGGCCAGGACGTCGAGCAGCCGGGTTTGGCCCTGGGCGAGCAACAGGTCGCGCAGCGGCAGCCTCCACTCGGTCCCCGCAGCGGGCGCCGCGGGCAGCCAGGCGGCGCTGCCGTAGCCCAGCTCGGTGATCAGCAGCAACTCGAGTCGTCCCGCGGGCGCGGGCACCTCGAGCCAAACCTCGGGCCCCTCGCCGGGCTGCTGCGGCAGCGCCAGGTTGGGATCCACCCACAGGCGGTCCACGCTGGCGCCGGAGTGCCTGGCTCCCACCGCGATCCCCGGCCATTCGACGCCGGCCTCTCCGGGGGTCGCGAACAGGCCGGGGCCGCGGGGCGCGCCGAGGGGGGCCCGATGCCACTCGGCCTGCTCCGCGAACAACAGCCGCCAGGGCCAGACCTCGCGGGGAGCCGGCTCGAAGGGGGGCCGAAAGCGATCCGCCAGCCCGAAATGGAGCACATAGGCGCGGCCCTGCGGATCGAGTCGGGGCACATCCAGCGCCAGGAGCGGGCGGGGATCGGCAGGCAGCCCGACCTGCTGCGCGCGCAGCCGGGTCTCGATCTCAGCCGCCTGGCGCCCGGCCCTGCTCCACACCGCCACGTCCTGGCGCGCCGACCAGCCCCGGGCCGCGCACAGCAGCAGCAGCAGCGCCAGCAGCGCGCGCGCAAGCCAGGCGGGTCCCTGCAGCCGGGCCACCATCAGCGCCGCGCAGAGGCCCGCGCAAGCGTCCGGCAGGGCCCACCAGCGCCGGTGCTCAGGGGCCAGGGCTCCCCCGGCCAGCATCGGCAGGAGCAGCGCCAGGCCGAGCCCAGCGCAGAGCGCGAACCCGGCGAGGGCTCGCTGGCGCCGCGCTGAGAGGGCGAGCAGCGCGGAGCCACAGAGCAACGCAGCGGCGCTCGGATCCGCCGCCGCCAGGGAGGGCAAAGAGCGCAGCCAGTCGCCCGGACCGCTGGACACTTGGGCCACATAGCCGCCCGCGAAGGTCCCCAGGCAGCGCGCGCGCCAGGCCAGGAGCGCCAGCAGCAGGCACACGCCCGGCAGCAGCAGGCGCCCGCACTCGCGCCAAGGGCGGCCCACGGCCAGCGCCCCCGCCAGACCCCAGGCGGGCGCCAGGACGCCGCTCTCCTTGGTCCCGAAGGCCAGCAGGCTGGCCGCCAGCAAGGCCCAGGGGCGGCCAGCGGCGCCCGCCCAAGCGGCCCAGCACAGGGCCGGAAGGCATTGGCCATCGACCCGGCCGACCACCCAGGTCAAGGTGCCGCCCTGAAACGGAAAGGTGGCCGCCCACAGGGCCGCGATCAGGGCCGGGAGCGCGCCGCCGAGCCGCGCGCCGAATCGCCACAGCCCGAGCAGCGCCAGGGCCTGGCACAGCCAATTGAATCCGCGCAGGGCCGCCGGGTCGCCCCCGGTCCAGGCGGCCTGCAGATCCATGCTCAGGGTCATCAGCGGGCGCCAGAAGCGCACGGTGCGCAGGTCGTACTGCGGTCGGTCCCAATCGCTCAGGGCGGGCTGGCGCTGGCAGTAGGAGAGCACGGAGCTGTCCTCGCTGATCAGCGGCACCGACAGGCTGTCCCCCTGGATCCAGGCGGCCACGGCCAGGACCGCGGCCAGGACCGCGGCCAGCCGGAATCGCGAGCCTCCCCCGGGGTGCACGCGGGGCAGGGGGGTGGGCCGCAGGCCAGCGCCCGCGGACCCCGATCGGGCAGCCGGAGCAGGCGCGTGGGCACTCATCGCTCGGAGCCTAACAGGGCCGCCCCTGAGCGCCGCCCCAGCGCGAGCTCCGCGCCGCCCCGCGACGGGTTGCCGGGGCCGATCCGGCCGGCGCCGCCCAGCGGAGCGCAGCCCGAGCCGCAGCCGGTGGCGATCGCGGCGCCCGCACACCGGGGTTAGATTCCAGATCGCTGCTCCCCCCACAGCCCCCGCCGCAGCCCCGGCCTCATCCGCTCGCCAACCGAACCACGCCGATGCCGCCCCCCATCAAACACCCGGCCGGCAAGCCGGGTTCCGCGCGCTCCCCCGGGCGCTGGCTCCTGGCCCTGCTGGTCAGCGCGACCACCGTGCTCGGCGTTGAGTTTGGCTTCCGCGCTCTGGCACCCAGCCTGGGGGTCACAGAGGCGAAGCTGGCCCGAGCTCGGGACCTGTTGCTGCGCAGCGGCGCCTCCTGGTACCAACCGCAGCCCTACTACGGTTGGGCGGTCGCTTCCTCCTCCACGAAGGTGCCGGGCTACTGGTTCTACGGAGATCCGGTCCCGGTCGAGCGTGTCCCCGGGGTGGCCCGGGTGCTGTGTTTGGGGGGCTCCACCACCGCCTCGGGAAACTCCCAGGGAGCGCGGGGGGCCTTCCCCTTCTTCCTGGCGGAGATCCTGACCGAGCGGCTCGGACTGCCGGTCGAGGTCATCAACGCGGGCATCTCGGGCTGGACCAGCGCCGAGATGCTGTGCGCCTGGTTCCTTTTCTTTCAGGACTACCGCCCCGACCTGCTCGTGATCCACGAGGCGGTCAACGATTGCGAGCCGCGCTTCCGACCGGGGTTCCGCCGCGACTACGCCCACTGGCGCCATCCCTGGAAGCTGCCCGAAGCTCCGCTGTGGCTGCGATTCCTGGCTCGCCATAGCGACCTGGTGGCGGCCGTGCGCATCGGCCGGCCAGCGCCGACCCTCGACGACGCGACCGTCTGGCCCGCCACGGGCCCGAGCGCCTTCGATGGCGAACGGCTGCCCCCCGAGACCATCGAGCCCCTGCGGCGCAACTGGCTCTCCCTGATCCACTCCCAGGCTGGGCATGGGGGCACGACCCTGTTCGCCAGCTTGCCCCCGGCGCCGCTCAGCCCCGGACTGGAACACTCGGCGTACCGGGCCGGCATCGCCGAGCACAACCAGCTGATGCGCACCCTGGCCAGCGAACAGGACTGCCTGTTCGTCGATCTGGAGGGCCTGGCCCGCGAGCGCGACCCGCAGGAGCTTTCAGGCTGGTACCTGGACCTGGTCCACGTGACCCCGGAAGCCAACCGCTGGAAGGCCGCCGCGATCGCGGACGCGGTCGAAGCCGGCCTGCCCAGAATCCTGGAAGCCCGCCAGCGGCGCTAGGCCGGCGGCCCCGAGTCCGGCCGCTCGCACTCCGGGATCCACCGGGTGCGGCCAACCCGCTCCCCGCCGCGGGCCTGCGCCGGGGGACGATCCCCCGCGGTTCGGGCGCCCCCGCAAGCCGCTCGGGGCTAGAATCTTTAGCTCCCCGGGCCCGCGGCTAGGGGCCGGCGCTCCCCGGCCCCATCCGGCCGGCCCCGGTCTCCCCCCCGATCTCCCCGCGCCCACCGCTCCCCCCGGACCGTAGCCCCCGGTCCCCGGCAGCCTTCGGCAGCCGCCGGTCCCCCCCCGAGCGCTTCCGCGCCCGCGCCAAGCCCCCCATGTTCAAGGCCTTCCTGCACTTTTCGGAACGCTTCGGGACGATGATGTCCCGGCTGTTCCTGACGCTGCTCTATTACGTGTTCCTGGGGCCCTTCGCGCTGGTCTATCAGCGGGTTGCAGATCCCCTGCGTCTCAAGCGCCCGGCGCGCAGCAATTGGCGCTCCTGGCAGGCCGAAAACGAGACCGTCAACGCCGCCCGTCGCCAAGGCTGAATCCCCCCATGAACATCCTCGGCCTGTCCTTCTACTACCACGATTCGGCCGCCGCCCTGGTCAAGGACGGCGTGCTGGTCGCCGCCGCCGAAGAGGAGCGCTTCTCGCGCCTCAAGCACGACTCGGGTTTCCCGGGCCTGGCGATCGATTTCGTCCTCGGCCAGGGAGGCATCACGCTGGATGACGTGGACTTCATCGTCTTCTACGAGAAGCCCTTCGTCAAGTTCGAGCGCATGCTGCTGACCGCGATGGCCACCTTCCCGCGCTCCTCGGCGGTCTTCCGCGAGTCGATGCAGCGCTGGATCACGGACAAACTGTGGATCAAGTCCCTGATGAAGAAGCGGCTCGGGGTACCGGCATCCAAGCTGCTCTTCTGCGACCACCACATGTCGCACGCCGCCTGCAGCTTCTTCACCTCCCCCTTCAAGGAGGCGGCGATCCTGACCGTGGATGGCGCCGGGGAGTGGAGCACGGCCACGTACGGGATGGGCCGCGACACGCAGATCGAGATCATCAAGGAGCTGCGCTTCCCGCACTCCCTGGGCCTGCTGTATTCGGCCTTCACCGCCTACTGCGGCTTCGAGATCAACGAAGGCGAATACAAGCTGATGGGCATGCATCCCTACGGCAAACCGCGCTTCGTCGACAAGATCTACGAGCTGATCCAGGTCGGCGAGGACGGCAGCCTGTGGCACGACATGAAGTATTTCGCCTATCACTTCTCCCGGGACCAGACCCTGGGCGACAAGTTCGGCGAACACTTCGGTCGGCCCGCGCGGGATCCCAAGCAGGGCGACAAGTCCCTCGATCCCTACTACTGCGACATGGCAGCCAGCATCCAGGTCGTCACCGAGCAGATCCTGCTCAAGATGGCCACCTGGCTCCACAAGGAGACCGGCGCCAAGAACCTGGTTTTGGCCGGCGGCGTGGCGCTCAACTCGGTCGCCAACTACAAGATCCTGCGCCAGGGGCCCTTCGAAAACGTCTACGTGCACCCGGCCCCGGGCGATGACGGCGGCTCGGTCGGCGCGGCCTACTGGGCCTACAACCACCTGCTCGGACAGCCGCGCGGCCCCGGCCTGACCCACGCCTACCTGGGCAGCGGCTATACCAATGCGCAGGTCAAGGAGTTCCTGGACAAGTACGACATCAAGTACGAATTCATCGCCGACGACGAAGCCTTCTGCGATCGGGTCGCCAAGCTGCTCGTCGACGGCAACGTCTGCGGCTGGTTCCGCGGCCGTTTCGAGTGGGGTCCTCGGGCCCTCGGGTCGCGCTCGATCATCGCAGATCCGCGGCGGGCCGAGATGAAGGAGAAGCTGAACGCGACGATCAAGTTCCGCGAAGCCTTCCGCCCCTTCGCTCCTTCGGTCTGCGAGGAACGCGCCCACGAGTTCTTCGACTTCCCCAAGGCGGCCGACTGGTGGCCCGGCCGCTTCATGCTCTACGTGGCGCCGGTGCTGCCGGAGAAGCGCTCGGTGCTGCCCGCGATCACCCACGAGGACGGCTCCGGCCGTCTGCAGACGGTGTTCAAGGAGACCAATCCGGCCTACCACCGCATGATCGAGCGTTTTGGCGAGCTGACCGGCGTGCCCGTGGTGATGAACACCTCCTTCAACCTGAAGGGTGAGCCGATCGTCGAGCACCCGAGCCACGCCTTCAACACCTTCAGCCTGTCGGGGATGGACTACCTGTTCCTCGAGAACTTCATCATCGACAAGAGCCAGAAGAAAAAGATCGCCGAGACCAAGTTCACCCTGCGCCATGAGGGCGATTCGGTGACCGAGATGGTCAGCTGAGGGCCGCTGCCGAGTCCCCACGCCGTCCCCATCCCTCCGGCAGCCCCCCCCACCGCGCCCCTTCTCCCCGCGCCTCCCCCCCCCGCGCCTTCCCCCCCCATGCGCGCAGTCAACGTCCTGATCTCGATCCTCCTCAGCCTGGCCTTGGGACTGCTGGTCCTGGAGGGCGGCCTGCGGCTGCTCGGCCTGGGCCCCACGCCCTCCTTGGTGCGCTTCGACGCCAACACGGGCTGGAGCAACCGCCCTTCCGCCAGCCTGACCCGCAAGGGCGCCAAGGGCGAGTTCGTGGTCCATTTCGAAACCAACTCCCTGGGCCTGCGGGACGACCCCATGGAAGTCCCGGAGAAACCCGCGGGCGTCTACCGCCTGCTGGCCCTGGGGGACTCCTTCACCCTGGGTTTCGCCGTGGAACGGGCCGACCACTTCGTCGACCTGCTCGAGGCGGGTCTGCGCTCGACCGGCCGCAACGTGGAGGTCTTGAACGTCGGCACCGAGGGCTGGGACACGGCCCAGGCCGCAGCCTGGCTCGAGCAGAACATCGGTCGCTTCCAACCGGATGGGGTCCTGCTGCTGCCCTACGAGAACGACCTGTATTGGAACGGTCAGGCCCAGTATCAGACCAGCGACGGTCCGCGCGGAAAGCCGCGCTACGGCCCCAACGGGCAGCGCGAGCCGGGCGAGATCGTGCGCGTCGACAAGCACTGGACCAAGGGCTGGGCCCTGACCAAGGGCTGGATCGCGCCGATCCGGCCGGAGCGGACCCCCGCCGGCTACGACCTCGAGCTGATGGCCCTGGTCGCCAATCCGCCGGCGGAGTACGCGCGCTGCATCGAACACACCCGCGGGGCGTTGACCGCGATCCAAAGGGCCTGCCAAACCAGCGGCAGCCAGCTGGTGATCGCACCGATCCTGGGGGCCGCGGGCCTGCAACCGAACTGGCGGCAGATCTACGAAAGCAGCCGCGGGCTCGGCGGGCAGGACTGGTCCAGCGATCGCCCCGTCGAACAGTTCCTGTCCCTGGCCGGCGAACTCGGCATCCCGGCCTACGATCTGCGCCAGGACCTGCGCACGGCAGCGGCCGGTGGTGAGCAGCTCTACCGCAGCACCGACTGGCACTTCGGGCCCGAGGGCAGCCGCGTGTTTGCCGAGGCCCTCACCCAGAGCCTGCCCACCGACCTGAACCTGCCCCCGGCCAGTTCGGCCGGGGCCCTGCCGCCCCTCGCCGCCCAAGGCGCCGGCGGGCTGCCCTTCGCCGCCAAGCTGTTCCTCGGCCTGTGGCTGGCCCTCACGGGGCTGTTCAAGCTCAACAACCGCGATGAGCCCCTGTGGCGCGCGGCCCTGGGCGTCGGCGCGATGCTGGGTTTGGTCTTCGCCGTGTTCCTGGGCCTGATCGAGCTCCAGGGCCTGCTGCCGGCCGGGATCGGCCGACTGATCCCGATCGTGTTCGTGCTCGGCCTGCTCGGGTTCGTGGCCTTCAAGCTCGGCGACCGCATCGGAACGGTGCTCGAGCTCTTGCGCTCGTTCGTGCTGCGGGGCCATTGGTACCTGCTGCCCGTGGTGGTGGTGCTGCTTTCGATCGGCAGCCTGCTGGTGGTCGCCGCCAGCTCGCCCTTCATCGCACCGTTCATCTACACCCTGTTCTGAACCGTCCGCACGCACCGCAGCAACCCAAGACCATGCTGAACTTCCTGCGCGAGTACTACGCCTGGATCCTGGCTCCCTTCCTGCTGACGCTGCTGGCCATCGGCGCCGTGCTCTACCTGGCGGCCGAAAGCGAGCCCGAAGAGGCGAGCCAAGCCTTCACCTACGCCGCCTTTTGAGAGGTCGAAATGGGGGCTCGGGCTTAGCCCGAGCCGCCCTACCGATCTGTCCGCTGCCATGGGGCCGGCGCCCGCCGGCCGCACCGCCTGGGATCGGGCCGCGCGCGCAGATCCCAGCCGCTGAAGGTCTGCGGCGGTCCAGCGCCTGGACCCGCCCTCGCGCCCACCGCAGGTCCGCGGGCGGCCCGGTCACCGACGGGGCCGGCGCTCCGCGGAGGCCCTCCAGGGCCCCCGGCCGCTCGGCCCGCAAGGGATGCATCCGGAGGGGCTTCGGGGCTCGCATTTCCGGCTGAGGGACCCTGGGGCCCAGGGGGACTCAGCCCGGCGGGGGCTCCCCTCGCGGGTCGAGCGCGTGGGCCTCGAGAAAGGCCAGCGGCACCAGGTCGAGGGTGCGCTGATGGGTGGCCGCCAGATGGACCTTGGGAGCTAGCCCTGCTTCGAAGGCCTGCAGCCAGCGGCCCGCGCACAGGCACCAGCGGTCCCCCGGAACCAGGCCTGGAAAGCCCAGCTCGGGCCGCGGCGTTGAAAGGTCGTTGCCCACCGCCGCAGAAAAAGCCAGGAACTCGGCGCTCACCTGCGCACACACGGTGTGCAAGCCGGCGTCCTCCGGCGAGGTGTTGCAGCAGCCATCGCGAAAGTAGCCGGTCAGCGGACGCCCGCTGCAGGTGGCCAGGGGGCCGCCCAGGACGTTCTTGGGCGCGAGGCGGGGCTCGGGCGCCTGGTCTCGCAGGATGCTCATGGTCGGGAAGCGTAAGCGGCCTGGGCTCGAAAGCGAACCGATCGGATCGGTCCTGATCCGCGAATTCAGGGCCCGGTCCGGGGCGCGGGCCCCCAGAGCTGTCCCCGCGGCCCCGGAACCGCCGCCGGGTCAACCCGCTGCGGTCGCAGCGCCGGGTCGCTTCGGCGCGGGCCCTGCGGGCGGAACTTCACTCCGAGAGATCGAGCCCGATGCGCCGCAGGAGGGCAAAGCCGCCACAGGCCTCGGCCACCAGGAGGTGCAGGGGCGTGCGGTCGTCCACCGGGACCCGCTTGAGGGCCAGGCGGTCGGCCCCAGCTTCGTTGGTCCCGTTGTGGGTGTCGACGGCCAGTTCGAAACCGCACTCGGTCGCGGCCCGGCGGGAATGCTGATCGAAATCCCAGCGCCGGCCGAAGGGGTAGGCGAAGGTGCGACCGGTGCGCGCGCCGAGCTGCCGCTCCAGGGAACGCCGGCAGCCGCCGATCTCCGCCGCCTGCTGTTCGGGCGAAAGGCGCGAGAGGATCACATGCGAAACCGTGTGCCCCCCCAATTCAATCCCGGCCTCGGCGAGCTCCTTGGCCCCTTGCCAATCCAGGTAGAGCTGGTCGCACAGCGCGCGCTCGTCGCCCCCGGCCTCGGCGAAGATGCGCTGGATGCTGGCATCCCGGTCGCTCGCTTCCGCCTCGTACTTGAAGACCAGCTTGGCGCGATAGGCCAGCTTCGGCCCCCCCTGCTCCAGGGCCGCACGTAGTTTCTCCTTGGCGGGCTCATCCGCCGAAATCGCCAGGTAGCGGCGTACGAAACCGGCCACGTCCCCGTCCTGGATCACCCAGTGGTACTTGTGGGACCAATTGACCCCGCGCTCGTCCAGGGGGCGCGACTCCAGGAACACGGTGGCGGAGGCACCGAGCTCCTGCAGGATCGGGAGCAGTCGGGTGCGGTTGTCGAGATACCCATCGTCCATGGTCAGGGCCACCAGGGAGGGCCCCCGCGCGGACCGCGAGAGCTCGTCCACCCCCGCTTGGACATTGGTCAAGCGATAGCCTTGCCCCTTGAACCAGGAGAGCACCCGCCGCAGCGTGCGCTCCTCCATCTTCATGTCGTCCGGCAGAAACCCGTTGATCCCCGGATCGGCGATGCAATGCCCGAACAGGATCGTCAAGCGCCGGGGGGCGAGGCGGTCCACCAGCCGATGCAGGCCGGTGTGGAACAGGATCCGAGCGTAGGCTTCGCGCAGATTTCCCTTGAGACGATGCTTGAGGGACATGGGGGCGGTGTGGCGGACGTTCCAGGATCGGGGCTGCTCGGGGGCAAAGCCCTGTGGCCGCTGGCGGGGCGAGGGTTGGTGAGCGGGTCTCGGGGCGAGTCTAGGGGCGGGTCCGCAGCGCCGCTCACCCCATGGTTTCATCGTCGCGATCCCCGTCGGTCAGGTACCAGCGCGAGGCGTCAAGGCCCGCCTGCGCGACCGGGTGGGTCGGATCGTGGGTGTAGAAGATCACGATCAGGGCATGCCGAGGGTGGGGCGGCAGGAAACCGGCCCCGGACAGCTGGGCCGACCAATCGGAACCGTCCACGGCGGTGGCCTGGGCCAGGGCCGCACCGGCCCGTTCCAGCTCCCGCAGGCCCAGGGCCAGGGCCGCGGTCAGCGCCCCGGAGTCGCGGGCAAGCAGATCGACCAGGAAGCCGACCCCGCCCGGCTCCCGCGGCCGCTGGATGACCACATAGGCCTCGAGTCGACCCTCTCGGAACAGCCCGAAAGGCCGATGCAGGCCGGTTGGGCTCTCCAAGAAACGCCAGTCGAGATAGCGGGCATCCCGGTGGATCATGAATGGGTAGCGGCGCTCGACCTCGTTCGACAGCCCCTCGACCTCCTCCGGGAAGCTTTCGAGCGGACGGGCGCTCAGCCCGGCGGCGCCCCGGGCCTCGAGCCGCCTGAGGGCCCGCGCGGACCGGAACGCGTCCAGGGGCGCCCGCAGGCCGGCGATCCTGCCCGATTTGGCGCGTTCGGCGCGGGCCAGGCCTCGGCCGGAGAAAAGGAAGCTCCAGGGCCTCAAGCTGCCGACCTGGCGCCAGCCCAGCTCCAGGAAGATCCCGGCCGAGTGGCGATTGGGCAGGCCGAAGACCCCGGTCCAACCGAGTTCCTTGGTGCGCTCCATCGCGCGCCGGTCGAGCGCGGAGAAGATCCCCCGCTTGCGCCAGGCCGGGTGGGTCATCACGTCCCCGGTTTCGCCGATCAGCGCCTCCCGCGCGGCGGACCCGAAGTGGCGCACGCGGCGCGGGTTGCAGGCATAACCGGAGATGCCCTCCCCGCCCGGGGGCCGCGACACCAGGGAAACCGAGGTCCCATGGGGCCCGCGGTCGTAGCGCCAGGCCAGGTCAGCGGCGCTGACCCGCTTGCGGAAGCAGGCGTTGAACAGGCGCGCCTGCTCCTCGCGCTGGAGAGGGCCACATTCGCCCACCACCAGCGCCGCGTTGGGAACGCTTGCGGGATCGATGCCTTCGGCGGAAGCCTGCATTCGGCGAGTTTAGCCCCTCCCCGGGCGGCCCATGTCCGTGGGCCGAAGATCGCGGGCGCCCGGTCGCCGCCCGTCCCAGGGTCCAGCCCGGGAGCCGGCCCCCGGGGAGATCCCCAAAACGCCGCTGGGCGCCGCGGGGGCGCCCAGCGTGCTGCGGGTGGGCCGGAGCCGGGAAGTCCCCCGCGGCACCGGACCCCAGCGCGATCCGATCAGGTGGCGTGGAGGTGGTCGATCTTGTTGGTCGGCGGCGGCACCAGCCCCAGGGCCCGGCCCACGCGCTTCTTGGCGAACAGGGGGTTCTCCAGGTAGTACATCGAGCGCTCGATCAGCCGCCGGGCCCGCTGCGGGTAGCCGTAGTACCACTTCTCGTAGTTCCGCACCATGTTCTTGCGGATCTCCTCGAGCTGGATCTGGCTGAAGTGCTCGTGCACGTAGGCCGAGCGGTTCGACGAGACGTAGTTGTCCCGCAGGTCGGTCAGGTCGATGTTGGCCTGGTAGTTGTCCCAGGACTCGGTGCCGATCAGGGGGTTGAACACCGAGACGCGCACCAGGTCCGGGGAGGCCATGCGCAGCACGCGCTCGGTCTCCTGGATGTCCTCGGGCGTCTCGTTGGGGCTGCCCACGATCAGGTAGACCTTGGCCCAGATGCCCGCCCGGCGGGTCATCTTGGCCGCCTCGACGATGACCTCGGGGGTCAGGTCCTTCTTGAGCACGTCCAGCATGCGCTGGCTGCCCGACTCCCAGCCGTAGTAGATGCGGCGGCAGCCGGCCCGGTGCATGTGCTTGAGCAGCGGGTAGTCGACGCAGTCCGCGCGCGTGTTGGCGATCCACTCGAACTTGAGGCCGCGACGCAGGATCTCGTCGCACATCTCGTGGATGCGCTTCTTGCGCAGGGTCAGGATCTCGTCGACGAACAACACCACCCCGGGGTTGTAGGTCTTGACGATGTACTCGAGCTCATCGACGATCAGCTCCGTCGAGCGCACGCGGAAACCGCGCCCGGTGAGCTCCTTCTGGCAGAAGATGCACTTGAAGGGGCAGCCACGCGTGGTGAAGATGTAGGCCAGGCGCTCGGGGTTGAGCTTGAAGTAGCTCTCCATCGGCAGCAGGTGGCGCGCCGGGAGCGGCAGGTCGTCGAGCTTCTTGATCAGCGGCGGCGCCGGGTTGTCGATGTAGACCTGACCTTCCTTGACGGCGGCCAGGCCGGGCACTGCGGCCAGCTCGGCTTCGTTGCCGCCCTCGAGGGCCTTGATGAACTGGGGCAGGGTCTCCTCGCACTCGCCCTTGATCACGTAGTCGAAGTGGCCCGAATCCAGGAAGATGCCCTGGTCGACCGAGGCGTGCGGACCGCCCATGATCGTGATCTTGCCCTTCTCCTTGGCGTACTTGGCCCAGGCGATGGCCCGGCGGATGTTGGGCGTCAAGGCGCCGAAGCCGATGATGTCGTTCCGCTCGATGGCGGCCTTCATCTCCGCATCGGTGATGATGCGCTCGTCGGCCAGCTCGACCGGAAGCTTCTGCTGCTCCATGGCTCCGCCGAGGTAGGCGATGCCCAGGATCATGGCCAGCGGGTCCTCCTGGACGTGGGGCTTGACGTAGGTCAGCAGCGTCTTGCGCATGGTGGAGAAGGGGGGGGGCGTGGCGGAGTCTGGTGGGGCCCGCGGCGAAGGCAGCGGCGGGTCGGATGGACGGTTGGCGCTTTGCGACGACCTAGGGTCGCCGGCGTCGGGCTGGCCGCGGGCACACCCCTGGGCCGCAGGCCCTGGGCTTCCTCGGCCGACCGGTTGGTCGAGCTGGTACGAAATCTACCCCACACGGAAGATTTCCGCCAAGTCCCAAGTGCCCAGAGTTCGCAAAACTTCCCCCAAGGTCAGCCGGGCGCAGCGGGGCACCGAACGGGAACGCCGCCGCGGCCGGGGTGCCCAGTCAGCCGAAAGAGCTTCCTTACCGGAGGCAGATTTCCGGTCTAGGTCCCCAGGATTTGGGCGCTAGCCCTGCTGCCCTGGGAGCCTGGTCCAGGGGCTCCGGGCGCTCCCGGGGAGCAGGCCGGGGGACCTGAGCCGCTGCCATGGGCCCAGCGCCCACGGGCGCTGCAACCGGACCGTCGCCCGGGGCAGGGCGGCCCGCAGGCCCCCCCCCGGGGTGCCCGGAGCCCGACCCGGGGGCCGGAGCGGCCGGCCCGCAGGGGGCCGTCGGTCCGCCGTGGAGGCCAGGGGCTGGGACCGGCCCGGCGCGGGGCTGCCCCGACACGGCGCTCAGCCCCGCGCGGATCGGCCCGGAGGTCCGCCCGGTGGCCGCGCGCCGAGAGCGCGGGAGACCGCGCCCGTCCGCTCCGCGCAGGGCACCCGCGGCGGCTGGCCAGCCCGCTTCCACGGCGGCGCGAGCACGCCGGGCTGCGCCCGGCCTGGGGGCCTCCAGCGCCGGGACCGCCGGCAAGCCCGAGAGCATCGGGGCCCCCGGGGGGATCGGGGCCGGCGCTAGCGGGCCGGGGCGGCCATGGGGCGCGCCAGCTCGATGGCCCGCGCGTACTCCTGGTCGAACTCGTCCGCCAGACGCTGCATTCCGAACTGCGAGAACAGCCGCTCTCGACCGAGCTCCCCCATGCGGCGCGCGCGCGCCGGGTCCTCCAGCAGTTCGGCGATGCGCTGGGCGTAGGCCTCCACATCGAAGGGGTTCTCGATGTAGCCGGTGCGGCCGTGCTCGACGACCTCCCGGCTGCCGCCGAAGGTCGTGGCCACCACCGGCTTGGCGTGCTGCATGGCCTCCAGGTTGACCAGGCCGAAGGTGTCGAAACAGATCGAGGGCGTGACGAACACGTCGACGGCGGCGTAAGCGCATTGCAGCTCGTCCCCATCGAGCCAGCCGGTCGGAACCACGCGGTCGGCCACCCCGAGCCGACCCGCGAGCCCTGCGAACTCGCGGTCATAGACCTCGCGCTTGCCCATCACCAACAACTTGAGCCGCGGGAATCGCGGCGCCAGCCGGGCCAACATCTCCAGGAGCTTGGCCACACCCTTTTGTTCGTGCAGCCGGCCCCCGATCGCGATCAGCTGGGCATCGCCGATGCCGCGCCCGGCCTTGAAGGCTTCGACCTGTGCCCGATCGGGCAGATTGGACTTGGGCTGGATCGCATTCCAGATGCGCCGGTCGACCCGGATTCCGTTGGCACGGATGGCGGTTCCAAGCTCATCGGAGACGACCGTGAAGCGATGCACGTCGCGCTCGAGCACACGCCGAATCAGGCCATTGCGGCCGGGCCGGTAGCGCAGGCGCTGACAGGGAATGCACTTGCTCCAGCGGGCCGCATAGTCGCGCAGGGTGCCGCCGGCGGCATCGCCGCCGTGGAAGCAGGTCAGCTTCTGGTAGCAGAAGGTCATCACGTCGTGGGCCGTGAAGACCACCCCTGCGCCGGCGCGGCGGGCCTGGGTCAGGCTGTGATAGGACAGGTGGCTGTGCAGCAGATGGCTGTGGACCACGTCGGGCCGCAGCCGCGCCAGGATCTCGGCCATCGGCTGGCGAACCCGGGGATTGTCCAAGCTGACCCAGGCGCGATACCGCGGCGGATAATCCGAATGCAGGCGGAAGACGCGCATGCCTTCGATCTCCGTCTCCCCCACCTCGGAGCGGTCCTGGACCGCCGTGACCAGGGCGGTCTCGTGGCCCCGCCGGCGCAGCTCGGCGCCGTGCTCGTACATCTGGCGCACCGAGGAGCCGATGCGCGGGTCGGACAGGTCGTTCAGGAACAGGATGCGCACGCCGGGATCCTAGCAGTCCGGCCGGCGCCCGAGCGGCCGATCCGGCGCCCCCGTTCCTGTCCGCGGGGCCGCGCAGGCTCCGCGCTGGCCACGGGCGCCGGGGAAGGAACCATCGCCCGCGGACGCCATCGCCGCTTTCCCGGTCGATCCGAGCCCGCCGACGCTCGGGAGGCAGCAGGCGCGCTGCGCGAAGGCCGAGCGCGCGCCGCAGCGCGGACGCCTGGGTCGATCCGGGCCCCTGCGCCAGCCCTGCGCATCCCGCACCGGCGGCCGTCATGGGCCGGTCGCGCCGCGTCCCCTTCGGGAACTCGGCCGGGCCCGTTCCCCAGCCTGCGGCGCGCTGTGCATCCCCGCGATCCGGTCGATCAGGCCTCGGGACCCTTGCCCGCTGTCGCCGCGGCCGGAACCGTCGCCGGCGAGCCCGCATCCAGGAACAGCCCCCGGTGCCTACCGGTGTGGAAGAACCAGGCGATGTACGCCAGGTGCAGCAGCCCCCAGGTGTTGGCGATCACCATGCCCCAGGCCGCACCGGTCGCCGGATTGGCCAGGGTCAGTTCGACCAGCAGCCACAAACAGACCACCGTGCCCACCAGATTGATGCGCAGGGTGATCCGCAGGCGGTCGGCGACGATGTAAAACGAGTCATAGGCCCCGGCAAAGCCCTTGATCAGGCCGGCGAGACCGATGATCCAGGCCAGTTCGATCACCGGGGCGTGGTAGCTGGCGGGCAGGAACCAGTCCAGCACGAGCGGCATCGCCAACAGGACCACCAGCAGGCCGGCGGCATTGAACAGGCCCCCGAGCCAGGTCACCTTCCAGAAGCTGCGCCGCAGCAGCTCCGGGTCCTTGCGCCCGGCGATGCCGCTCATGGCCGGCAGGGTGTTGCGTGCGATCCCGGTCATCAGGACCGCGGGAATCAGCATCAGGCGCTGGGCGTTGTTGAAGTACGCCACCGGGTCCTCGGGGGTCGCCGTACCCTTCTGCACGCCGGCGTAGAACATCAGCAAGGGCGGCAGCAGGTCGAAATGCAGGGCATCGAGGCTGCGCAGCAGGCCCAGGCGCAGACCCAAGGGCAGGCCGACCGCCAAGCGCACGTCCTTCATGCGCTGGAAAACACGCCCCAGTCCGGGGAGCCCCTGGGCCCCAGCGGACAGGGCCCGGCGGTAAAGCTGCAGGCCGACCAGGGAGCCCCACAGCCCGGAGGCCAAGGTGGCCAACACCACCGCCTGGGGCGTCTCGAACCAGTAGGCCGCGCCGGCGACCAGGAACAGGCGCCCGAACTCTCCGTACACGTCCAGCCGGGCCAGGTCCCGCATCAGACGCAGGCCCTGGAAGGAACACATGGCCAGGACCCGGCCACACTCGAGGAGCGGCGTGAAACACAGCCAGAAGGCCCACAGGCCCAGATCGCGGTTGCCGAAAGCCTGCTCGGTGAAGGGCGGCAACACCAACCATCCGATCGAGGCCAGCACCACGCCGGTCAGCAGGTAGGCCTTGACCAGGAATCCTTGCCAGGCGGCGATCTTCTCGATCTGGCCGCGGATCACCGCCCCACCGACCTGACTGACCACCGCCGGCACGATGCCGGTGTTGAACAGCATGAACAGCAGGCCGTAGACCTTGACCGCTGAGATGTAGCGTCCCTGGGCGGTCTCGCCCAGCGAATGCGCCAGAATGCTGGCGCTGAACAGCTGGCACAGGGCGACCAAGGCTCCGCTGGCCTGCAGCAGCAGGGAGTCGCGGAAGAACCGACTCTTCAGCAGACGCTGGGGGCTCATCGCTGCCCGCTGGCGAGGGCCGCCCGGTAGAGCGCCAGCACCCGCGCTGCGTTCTTGTCCCAGGTGTTGGACAGGGCATGCTCCCGACCGGCGCGCCCCAGGCGCTCGGACAACCCGGGCTCCGCGATCAGACGCTCCAAGGCCAGGGCCACCGGCTCGACCTCGGGTTCCACCAGGAATCCCGTCACCCCCTCGAGGATCGCGTCCTCGGCGCCGCAGTGGCGCGTGCCGATCACCGGCTTGCCGCAGGCGGAGGCCTCCAGGTAGACGATGCCGAAGCCCTCGAAGCCGCCGTCGGCCGCGGTCACGGGCGTGTGCAGGAACAGCTCGCACCGCCGGGTCAGGTCGATCTTGTCGGCCTCGGGCACGTTGCCGAGGAAATGCACGCGATCGGCGACGCCGGCCGCGGCTACGATCCCCCGCAGGCGCTTCTCGTAGTCGTCTCCGGAGAGCTTTCCGACCAGATAATGGTGCAGCTCCGGATGGCGGCTCGCGATCCGCGCCCAGGCGCCCAAGGCCAGGTGGTGACCCTTGCGCTCCTTGGTCTCGCCGATCGAGAGCGTGAACCGCTGCCCATGCCAGGGCCGCGGCCCGACCCCGGGATCCTGGGACAGGGGAGCGGGATCGACACAGTTCGGAATCGTGTGGATCGCCGCGATGCGGCCGACGCCGATCGCCTCCGTCAGCCGCCGGGCCGTGTAGCCCGAGACGCTGATCATGCCGGCGAAGCCGGCGTAGGTCCAACGCGCTTTGCGCGCATGGCGCGGGTCCTTGAGCGGCTGCACGGTGTAGGTGCCGTGCGCCGTGGCGATGCACGGCTTGCCCGCCAGGCGTGCCGCCAGCAGGGCCACCAGATTGTGCGGGTAGTCCTTGATCGCGTGGATCAGGTCGGCCTTGCGGGCGCTGCGCCAGGTGCGCCAGGTGCTCTGCACCAGGCTGATCCAAAAGCGCAGCGGCGCCATGTAAAAGAAATAGTCCGGCGGCAACCCGACCTCGACCTTCCAAGCCGCGGGCACCGAAGCGGATGTGGGACGATGCTTGCGCGCGAGCAGCACTTCGACCCGCAGGTCGGGCTCGGCCCGCTGCAGCGCCTGGATCAATCCCAGGGCGTACCGACCGACCCCATCCAGGTCGGAAAGCGAATCGGTCAGGTAGAGGACTTTCATGTCTGGGAGGCCGCGGTTTGGCGATCCGCAGCGGATTCGAGGCCGGTGCGGGCGGACATCCAGGCCACCAGCCGTTGTGCTCGCCGCTGCCAGGAGTGGCGCGGCGCCCGGATCCGCAAGCGCTTGCCCATCTGCATGCGGGCGTGAGGGTCCGCGAGCAGGCCGGCGATGCCCCGGGCCAGGGCCTCGGGGTCGTCGGGCTCCACGAACACGGCCTCCTCCTGGGGCGTCAGGATGTCGCGCAGCGAAGGCAGGTCGCTGGCCACGATCGGCACCCCGGCGGCCATGGCTTCGAAGACCTTGAGCGGAGACGTGTAGCGGGCCGAGATCGCCGGACGGGACCGGTTGGGGACCACAAACAGATCCGCTGCGATCACGTAGTCGGCGACGCGTTCAGGCGGCTGGAACCCGTCCAAGCGCAGGTTGGTGAGCCCGGAGGCCAGGGGACGCAAACGCGCCAGGTCGGCGTCGGTTCCGCCCGCGACCACGAAGCGCACGGCCGGCAGACGGCGAGCGGCCTCGATCAGGATCTCGACGCCCTTCCAGGGCAGCAAGCTGCCGGTGTAGACGGCCAACGGCACGTCCGCGGGCACGCCGATCGCGGCCCGAGCCACGGCCTGCGGCTTGCCGGTCGCGTAGGGAGCGAGCTCGACGCCGTCGTGTTCGATCACCAGATGCGGCTCGCGCACACCGAAGCGCGCGAGATCCTGGGCGACCCCGCCGGAGATGGCGATCACCCCGGCTACGCCGCGCAGAGCCTGCCTCAGGAGCGCCTGGCGCAGGCGGCCGCCCGGCACGCGGTGCAGCTCCAGGAACACGCCCCGGTGACCGGCAGCGACCAGGCGGGCCGCGGACTCGATCTCGCGGCTCAGCACCAGCGGCGCCACACGGCCCGGCTCCCGGCCGGCGAGCACCGCCCGCGCCGCAGCCCGGCAGAAGCTCCACTCCTGCAGGCGCGCGGGCAGGAACTGCAGCGGCCCCGGGACCCGGTCGATCCAATCGATGCAGGGCAGGGCCTGTACCTCGGGGGCGGGCTCGGTCGGGACGCCGTAGTAGCGGAAGAGGTCCTGGCCCGGAGGCAGGCTCGGCGTCGGGATACGGCGCGCGTGCAGCAGCCGGACCGCCAGGCCCTGGCGCGCGAAGGCGGCGGCCACCTGCACCACCTGCAGGCTCTGGGCGCGCTTGGAGGGCAGCCGAGCGTTGGCGATCAGGTCGAGGGCGATGGGCACGGCGAAGGGGGGCGGGCGGCCCATGGGGCTCAGCGCGGAGCGGAGCCGGCGGCACGCGATTCGAGCACCCGCTGGCGCAGGTCGCCGCTGTAGCTGCCGCGGTCCTGCTCCTCCAGGTAGCCCAGCCTCACCAGCGTCTGCCGCTGCGCTTCCCCGTCGCCGGCCAGGGCGCGCCGATTGGCTTCGCTTTCGAGATCGCGATCCGATTGCACGACCGCTTCGACGCCGATGGGCATCTGCGCATCCCAAGCCAAGAGCGCGGCGCGCAGGCGCAGGAGATCGCCCGCGATGGCGGTGCGCAAATCGAGGTCGGGCGGGTCGCTGCGGTGGGCGCGTTCGAACAGGTCGCGGCGTTGCAGCGGATCCTGCTCGAGATCATGGAGGCGGACCGTGCCGAGGCCCTCCTCGAGGGCGATGCGCCAGCCATCCGGAGCCACTGCATAGCGGTCGAGCACGAGCATGAAACGCCCGTCGTCGATGGCGACGTGGGTCGAATCTTCGGCGAAAGCGAAGGCGTGCGGCGCGCCGGCGCGGCCTTGCATCACGGGCACCAGGCTGTGCCCATCGATCAGGTCCCGCGGTCCGGCGGCGGGCGGCGGCAGCAGTCCGGCCAGGTCCGCCAGGGTCGGCAGCAGGTCGATCGACTGCACCATCTCGGAAACCCGGCGACCCGCAGCGATCCCCAGCCGCGCCTGCCCGGCGGGCCAGGAGAGCAACAGCGGCACGTGCAGGTTCGAGCGGTACATGTGGTTGTGCTCGTAGCGCCCGCTTTCGCCCAGATCCTCCCCGTGGTCCGAGGTGATCACCACCAGCGTCTCCTCGCGCAGGCCGAGGGCCTCGAGTTCGCTCAGCAGCAGCCCGATCTGGTGGTCCGCTTGGGCCACGCCGCCCATGTAGAGGTCCTCGATCTGGCGCACGTCCTCCGGACTCGGACTGAACTCACCGCGCTCGATCACGCGGCGGATATCCGCATCGAACCGCCGGATCGGCCCGCGATACTCGGGATCGACGAAGCGCGACCGGAACGGCTCGGGGGGGTCGTAGGGCGTGTGCGTCGAGTACAGGTGCACGAACGCGAAGAAACGGCGCGATCGGTTCTCGCGCAGGAAAGCGTTGGCGCGCCGCACCAGGGCGTCGGGATCGCGCCGGGCATCCAGCTTGAACAGCATGCTGGGCAGCGTCAGGCGTGCACGCAGGATCGACCAGCCGGAGTCGAGGTCGACCCGTGGGTGCCCCATCATCACTTCGACGTAGCTGTCGAAGCCCTGCGAGAATCCGGAGCCATGGGACAGGGCGCCGGTCATGAACGCGCCCGCGGCGCTATCCTCGGCTGCGAGTTGCACCCCATCGGTGCGCTGTGCAGACTTGAACAGCTGCGGCAGGGTGAAGCTGGGTTCGAGCGCCACGCCGGGCGCCATCTTGAGCAACCCGTGTCGCCGGGGGTACTTGCCCGTGAACCAGGAGCCGAAGCTGGTCCAGGTGTAAGGGGCCTGCACGCGCGCGTCCTCGAACAGCACGCCTTCCTCGGCCAGGCGATCCAAGGTCGGGCTGGCGCCGAGGCCGTTGCCGTAGCAGCCCAAGCGGTCGGCGCGCAGCGCGTCGACCACCACGAAGAGCACGTTGGGCAGCTCGCGGTTGCGTTCGTTGAGGGCGCCCCGCGCTGCCACGCGCAGGCCCTCGGCGCGCGCGTGCCAGGCGCCCGCGAGCGCCACCGCGAGGCCCAAGATCGCGACCCAGCGGGCGCGCCCCGGCCGCGTGAGCAGGCGGGCCAGGGGCCAGCACACGAGCAGGGCCGCCAGGCCCAAGCCGGCCAGCAGGGCCAGGCGCCGGGGATCGCTGATCGGCAGACCGGAGTAAAGGCCCTCGCGGGTCCACCAGAAGGCCAGGGCCGCGGCGGAGAGGGAGGCCACCAGCCAGGTGCCCAGGAACCCGCCGCGGCGACCGGCGGCCAGGGCCAGCCCCGCCGCCAGGGGCGCGAGATGCAGGGCGTACAGGGCCACGGCCGCCGCCGCCGAAGGCAGGAACTGGCCCCAGCCCAGGGGGGTGTTTTCGGTGCGGGCCTGGGGCGGGAGCTCGCGCAGCTCAAGCCAGGCGCGACCCGCGTCGGCGAGGCCGACCAGCAGGGCCACGCAGAGGGCCCCGGCGAGGGCCGTCCCGAGGCCGGCCAGGCGGCCGGGCGGATTCGTCGGGGGGGCTCCCATGGGGCGACTCGCCCGAACTGTACCCGATCCCTGGGGCCTGGAGCCCGATCAAGGCCAGCGGTAGGCCAATCCCTGCAGCGCTCCGGGATCCCGAGCAAGCTCGGCGCTCTCGACCCCCGCGGGCAGGCGGTAGGAGACCCCCCGGGCCCGACCGCTCGAGATCAGCCGTTCCTCCACGGCCAAACCGCTGCCGGTGGCGCGGAACAGCCGGCGGAACTCGGAGCCCGCGACCGGGGTCCCATCGCGATGGCACAGGCGCCCGCGGATTTCGATCCCATCCGGGCCGCTCTGCCGCAGCTCGGGCTGGCGCTCGAAGGCGCTCGATACCAGGGTTCCCGCGGGTCCCAGCACGCCGCGCGCGAACACATCCCACGGGGTCGCCAGGGCGCTGACCCGGCGACGGCCGCGCCAATGGGCCCGGGCCAGCCAGAGCGAAAAACGCAGCTCGCTCGAGCCGTTGCGCCAGCCCCGTCCCGGGGACCAGGCCCCCGAGCGACCGACCCATTCCCCGGCGAGCCCGGCGGGTTCGTTGCCCGCAGCCGGGAAGGGCCTGCGGTCCGGCTGCTGCCCGTCGGCCACGCCCTGGCCGTCGAGACGCACCAGTCGCACCAGACCCGCGCCCTGTGGGCCCCCATGGTGCAGATTGCCCGGGGGCCGCGCGCCGCGCAGGAAGGCACACATGCGCGCGTCGCGCAACACGGCCAGGCCGGCCTGCGGCGCCACGAAGGCCTGCACCGGCTCGGGATCCGTTTCGGGGCGCGGCGGCCAGCCGCAGGAGCCCTCGACGGCCGCGGCGTGCTCGAGTTCCGGCAGCGCACGGGCGATCCAGCAAGCATGGGCCGCCCAGAACAGAGGGCACTGATAGCTGCGGCGCCGACCGGCGCCGCTGCGGTGGCTGCGCGGCTCGCCCTGCGGACCGAGATGCTCGACCCAGGCTGCGTAGGACCGCAGCGCCAGCTGCCCCAGCCGCGGCAGCCCGAAGACCCGGGCGCCCGTCGCCAGGGCGTGCACGTCGAAGACGTGGCTGGCGACTTCGTACTCGGCCCCCCAATACCAGGGCTTGGCTTCCACCAGCCCCGGTTTGATGCCATCCGGACCGATCAGGTGCGCCAGGTAGTCGAGCCCGCGTCGCAGCGGGACCGCAAAGGCGGCGTCGCGCGCATCCAGGCCGAGCACCGCCAGGGAGTGCAGCAGGAAGCCCGTCACCCGCGACTGGTAGAAGCACGACACATCGGCCGCGCCCGGGTGGCCCGCACCCCACTCCAGCGGGTGGTAGGGATAGCTTCCGTCCTGATTCTGGATGCCCTCCAGCAGGGCCACCGCTTGCCTGCCGGCCGCCAGCAGCTCGCTGGAAGGTTCGAGCGCGTGGGCCCCGGCGAGACCGGTCAATCCCCAGGCACGCTGGGCCGGAATGCCCTTGTCCAGCACGGCGTAGCGCAGGTACGAACGCGCGTGCAACAGGCTGGCGGCCCGAAACTCCGCGCTCAGCCCGGCCGGAAGTCGGTCCCCCGCCAGGGCCACCAAGCTCGCCAGGGCATCCGCACAGGCTCCGCCATCGATGACGCTGTTCGAGCAGTTGAAAGGGTCGTGGCGACCGGGGCGGAAGGTGAAGCACTCGCTCTCCCCCTCGCGCTCGAGCCGGGCCACCAGACGCCGGCCCTGGGCGACCGCCCGATCGAGCCAGACCTCGCCCCGACCATGGGCCCACAGGTGCGCGAACAGGATCAAGGCGCAGGCGCTCTTGCCCGTGTGCTCGATCCCATGCTCGGGGCAGATCAGGCGCTGCTCAGGGTCCGCCAGCCCGGCCAGCCAGCCGGCGCTGCGCTCGAGCGGTTCGATCAGAGCGGATCGCACCGCGCGGGTCCCGGGCACGAGTGCCGAGAGGCCATGGCGGCTCATGAGCGCAAGAACTCCAGCAGCGCCTGGCGCACCGGCGCGACCTGTTGCGCCGGCTGGCCGCGGCGACGGGCGCGGTTCTGGGCCCAGGCGAAATCCAAGAAACTGAGCACCACGCAGGCCTTGAGCCAGACACCCGCCAGGCGCCCGTGGTGCTTGCGGTAGTAGACCAACCGGTTGCGCTGGTACTCGGGCACGAAGGCGGCGAACTTCTTCGTGCTGGCGCCGACGTGGTGAACCACACGGGCCTCGGCCAGGTAGCGCGTGCGCAGCCCCGCCTGCGCCAGACGCTTGGAGAGGTCGACGTCGTTGTAGAACAGCCACAGGCGCTCGTCGAACAGGCCGACACGCTCGATGGCCTCGCGCGTCAACATCAACACAGCCGCCGGAGGTTGCTCCACGTCGCGCGAGGAAGCGTGGTCCCAGTCGCGCATGAAGTAACGCCGCAGCTCGAAGCTGTCCGGGAACCAGCGCTCGAAGGGTGTGCCCCACAGCAGCGGGGTCCACAGGTTGGGGAAGCGATTGCAGGTGCGCTGCGTGCCTCCACCGGGGTGGATCAGGTGCGCCGCCACGGCGCCATAACCCGGATTGTCGGCCAGAAAGCTGGCCATGCGCTCGATCGCGTCCGGGGCGACCTCGGTGTCCGAATTGAGCAGCAGGACATACGGCAGCCGCGCCAGTCGCATGCCCTGGTTGCAGCCGATGGCGAAGCCCTCGTTGCGCGCATTTCGCTGCAGCACGACCTCGGGAAACTCGGCGGCGATCCGGTCCGCGGAGCCGTCGGCGCTGGCGTTGTCGATCACGATCACCTGGCCCGGGGGCGGCCGGCTCGCGAAGACATGGCGCAGGGCGATGCAGGTCAGCTCCGCGGTGTTCCACGAGAGCATGACCACCGAGACTCGCGCCGCCGGGCTCATCCAGCGGCTCCCCTCAGGCTGGCCTGCATCTCGACCACCAGCCGCTGCATCAGCGCCTCGACCTCGTGGTCGCGCGCGACCAGCGCCCGCAGGCGCCCGCCGAGGGCCTGTCGCTGCTCCGCCGGCAGCGCCAGCTGGCGCTCGATCTTGTCCGCCAGATCCTGCGCATCCCCGGGACGGAAGGCCATCTCGCGGGCCTGTGGACCGAAATCCCGCAGCAGCGCCGGGATCGACTCGTTGCAAGAGAGCACGATCCGCTCGCTGGCCCAGGCTTCGAGCACGACCTTGTCCACGCTGCCGGTGTGGCTGGCGTTGATCACCAGCTGGGCCTGCCGGTAACGGGCGGGGATCTCGAGGTAAGGCGCCGGGCCACGCAGCAACACCCGCTCGCCCAGGCCCTCGCTGGCGATGCGCTGGCGCACCCGCTCCGCGTAGTCGCCGTCCCCCGGAGCCAGCCCGCCGCCGACCAGCTCGAGCTCGACGTCGAGGCCCCTGCGCAGCAGCAGGCCCAGGGCGCCGATCGCCGTGAGCGGGTCCTTGGCGGGCGTCATGCGGCCCACGGAGAGCAGGCGCGGGCGACCCCCGGGCAGCGCCGCGGGCGTGAAGTGCTGCAGGTCGATCCCGTGCCCGGTGACGACCTTTTGGGGCCCCTCGAGGCGCAGCGACTCAGCGCTGGCGGTGAACACCCGGTCGCACAGGGGAAACGCCCGCCGCAGGCGTGCATCGACGCCCTTGTGCGTGTACCACAGGAACAGGCCTGCCCCGGCGCGGCGCGCCGGCCCGCGGGCCACCAGGGCGTAGCGCGGCACCATGTGGGCCAGGACCGCATCGAACCCCGAGCGCCCGAGTGCCTCGTGCAGCACGCGTCGATAGCGCAGGTAGCGGCCGAGCACCCCGCGCCGACCGATCTCCCGCCAGTCCACATTGGCCGGCAGCCCGGCGGTGTCCCCGACCTCCAGGGCCACCACCCGCAGGCGCTCCACGCGCCGCGCCAGACCCTCGATCCAGCGCGGCACGAAGCCCAGCACGGCGTCGCGGCGATCGAGCACCTGGGTCAGGAACAGCAGCTTCACGGCGCCTCCTCGGGACGCCGCAGCGGGGCCTGGCCGACCAGGGCGTGCAGCCCCCGCGCGTAGCCCTCGAGCACGCGCTGGTACTCGAAGGCGCTGGCGATTTCGCGCGCAGCCAGACCCGCCTGGCGCCGGACCGGCTCGTCCGCCAGCAGCCCCGCGATGCCGTCGGCCAGGCTGGCCGCGTCGAAGCCCACCAGCCGCCCGGCGCGCCCGTCGGCCAAGAGCTCGCCCATCACCCCCACCGGCGTCGACACCACCGGCGTGCCGCAGGCCATGGCCTCGACCGTCACGCGCGGGCCGCCCTCGCAGGTCGAGGCGCACACCAGCACGCGGCTTTGGGCGTACAGACGGGCCAGGCTGGCCCCGGAATCGATCCAATCCAGGAAGCGCACGCGCTCCCCGAGCCCCGCGGCGCGCACGCGGCGCTCCGTGTCGGCCCGCAGCGGGCCCTTGCCCAGGAAGGTCGCCGAGAGGGGCTGGCCCTCGCGCGCCAGGCGCGCCAGGGCTTCCACGATCCGCGCCAGGCCCTTGTTGTTGACCATGCGCCCGACGTAGAGCACGTCCTGCTCGACCGCCAAGGGCTTGGGCGGCGGACGGAACAGCTCCAGATCGATGTACAGGGACGGCAGGACCAGGATCTGCTCCGGCGCGACGCCCCAGGAACGCAGCAGCGCCGGCATCTCGCCCCCGTTGACCACCCGAAAGGCGCGCGCCCGCGAGCGCGCCCAGCGCACGTAGCGCTTGGCCACGGCCCGGTCGAAGACCTCGCGCAGGTCTGCGGCCACCGGCACCCCGGGCACATGGTGGATCTCGGACAGGTAGGGCACCCCGCTCCTGCGGCTGAGGCGTGCCGCGGCCAGGCCGTTGTAGAACCAGCCGTAGTCGTGGCTCACGATCAAGTCCGGACGATGCTGCTCGATCAATTCGAGGCCGCGCCGCTCGAGGAAGCGCAGCATGCCGCTGCGCGGGACCTCGGCGGGGTGGAAGTGCACCCGGCCATACAGGCGCCGCACGACCACCGGGCGATCCGGCTGCGGGCAGAGCACATCGATGCGTTCGAACCAGCGCGAGAACTCGCGCTGCATCGCATGGAAGGGTCCCTTCTCGCCGACCGGAGTCTGGCGATCGCCGGAGAGCATCAGGAGCTTCAGGGATCGGGCGACCTCGGCGCGGAGGGAACGTCGGGGGGGGCGGGTCGGGGGGGCGGGACCGGGCCGCGCGCGGGGACCGGCCGGCCGCGCATTTGACCCTCTCCGAGCAGCCGGCGGTAGAGGCGCTCGAGACCCTCCACCAGCGCTTCCGCCCCGTGGCGCTCCAGGGCGCGGGCGCGGCCGTTGAGCCCCAGGCGCCGCCGCTCGCCGGGATCATCGAGCAGGGCCAGCAGGCCCTCGGCCAGGCCACGCCGGGCGGCTTCCGGCAGCGCCGACGAAGCCAGCTTGCCGTTCCAATCCGGCGTGATCAGTTCGGGCACCCCGCCGACGCGGGTGGCCAGGGCCGGGCGGGCCGCCGCGCCCGCTTCGATCAGCGCCACCGGCAGGCCCTCGCTGTGGGAGGCCAGCAGCACCAGGTCGGCCTCGGCGTACACCGGGGCCGGGTCGGGGCGCGCGCCCAGGAGATGCACCCTGGCCCCCAGCTCGGGCGGCAGGCGCCGGCGTGCCGCCTCCAGGGCTGCACGCTCAGCGCCGTCGCCCAGGAAGGCCAGGTGGGCCGGCGGCCGGCCCGGGCGGGCCTGCTCGGCCAGCGCGAAGGCTTCCAGGGCCAGCCGCGGGCGCTTGACCGCGGCCAGGCGGCCCACGACCAGCACCAAGGGTTCGCCTTCCCCCAGCCCCAGCTCCGTGCGCAGCGCGCCCGGGGCTGCGGTTCCCAGGGCGGGCAGGGCCGGCAAGGCGGCGAAGGGCGCCAGGTCGAGTCCCGGCGGCAGACACTCGATCCGCGGGCGCTCCGAGACCCGCAGCCGCACCAGGTCCTCGAGCGTCGCGTGGGACACCGCCACCAGCCCGTCGGTGCGGCGAGCCAAGCGGCGCTCGCAGTGCAACATCAAGCCCGAGACCGCCCTGGAGAAGTAGTTCTCGAGCACATGCCCGTGGAAACTGTGGACCCGCCGCGCCCGGGGCACGGCTTCGGCCGCCAAACGTCCGAGCAGGCCCGCCTTGGAAGCGTGGGTGTGCACCAGGTCGGGATCGAGCCGCACCAGCTCGCGGCGCAATTCCAACAGCGCGCGCCAATCGCGATCCGGGCGCAAACTGCGGCCCAGGTCGGGCAACAGGCGGACGCGCAGCCCGGCCCGCTCGGCCTGCGCCAGCAGATCCCCTTCGCCCGACTCCGAGCGACCGACGAACAGGGTCACATCGATCCCCCGCTGCCTCAGGCGTGGATCCGCCGCCAGCACCTGGCGGGCGGGTCCGCCGAGATTGAAGCGAGTCAGGATGCGAGCGACGCGCATGCCGTGAGCCTACCCCCCTGCGCCCACCGGGCCGCCCAATAGTCCCCGTCCGCCCCGTCCCCCGGGGACACACCGGGGCGCCCCCGCCGAGCCCCCCGGGCCCGCTCGCGCCCCCGGGCCGCGGCGCTCGCGCCTGGACAGGTCCGGCCACGCGCCCCCGCCGCCTCTGGCCACAGCCGCCGCCGCTCCCGCGGACAGACCGCAAAGTCGCGGGCTGCGAAGGCCCGCGCAGCTCCCCCACGGGCAGCCGCTCGGGGACCGCGGGCAGGCTGCTCGGCCGCCGCAGGAGCCGGGGCGGGCCGGGCGCGCGGCGGCCCCCTGCCCAGTCCCGGGGTTCGGGAGCCTCCCGGGCGCCGTCCGATCGATCGGTGTTGCGGCTCGGACGCGGCCCGGGGTCGATTGCCTCTCCACCGGTCAGAGCCCGCGAAACCATCGCTGCGCAGCGCCGCCTCAAGGCCGTGTGGCCGGCGGATGCTGCCCAAAAGGCATCTGACGGGTCGGTATGGCGGCTCGGGCGCAGCCCGAGTCGATCCTGCCTCAATCTGTCAGCGATCGAACAGACTCAGGTGGTAGAGGACCAAGGCCGTGTAGATGGCGGCGGAGGCGAGCAGGCCCACGCGCGCCATCAGGAAGTTCTTGTGCACGCACAAGACCACCAGGGCCAGGCCGATCAAGACCGACTTCGAGAGCACAAAGCCGATGCGGCCCGTGCGCAGCAACGCATCCGCCACCGGATTGAGCTCCACCCCGCCGGCCTGCAGGTGCACCAGGGTGAAATAGGAATCCGCCAGATTCATGGCCGCGACCCACAAAAGCAGGGCCCACAGCCGCTTCGAGTACAGATCCACGAAGCTGCCGCTGCGCTCGCTCTCCCGCCTCGGGCCTCGGCGGCGTCCGCCGAACAGGGTGTAGCGCGAGAAACGCGGGGTCGCCTGGCGCCTTCGGTCGAAGCGCTGGCGGCCGCTCTGCGAGGCCTCCGAGGCATGGCCCAGGGCCTCCGGGGGCAGGTCGGCGGGGGGCGGGGTGGAGGGGACGACGCCGGCCATGGGGCCAGGATCGGCCCCGATCCCCCCCGCCCTTGACGGGCGTCGCCGTCCCGGGCGGGCGAGGTGCCGCCGCTGCGCCGAGGGGGGCGCTCTGCGCAGAGACCCGGCAGGGAAACCATTTCCCGATCCGGGCCGGCCCCGTCGCCCCCGCCCGGGGAGCGGCCGGGGCTGGGGCCCCGCGCGGCGCGCGATCGTCCCGCCCCGGGGCGGCGGTCGTCCCACCCCGGGGCGGCGGCCCCCTCCGGCGCGCGCCGGGGCCTCAGAGGCTGAGAAAAAATCGGCGCGCAGCGCTGATCCCGGCATCTGCGGCCGGCGGATGCCGGCCCAAAGGCATGTTGACGGGTTGGTATTGCGGCTCGGGAGCAGCCCGAGCCGACTTTTTTCTCAACCTGTCAGCGCGGCTGGGGCTGCGCGCCGCTGCCGCGGGCCGGCGGATCCCAGGCATCCGCCCGCGGAGCCTCGGTGAAGGTCTGGTCGGACTGCCAGGGCCGCGCCAAGGCGCGGGGGTCCAGGGGATCGAACAGCGCTCGCGCCACCTCGATGCGCACGAGGTCGGGGGAACCGGCTTCCTGGAGGCTCCAGGCCGCGGGGAAACGCAGGGCCTCGGGCAACACCAGGCGCTGGGCCTCCTGCTCGGCCAAGGCCCGATTGTCCGGGGTGTCCCCGCCCAGTTCAGCCAGCCTCCGGAGCACGAAATTGGCGCGCACACCCGCGGCGGTTGCGGCGTTGAGCTCGAGCGACACCTCGCCCTCGGGCACGCATTGGATCTTGCGCCGCATGACCTGATTGACATCGAAGTACTGGATGTCCACCAGGCGGGCTCGGGCCTCGTCGACCACCAAGACCACGTCCTCGACCTCGTCGAGGGTCTTGCCGCGCACGCTGGAGGGCAGGCGCGCAAGGTACAAGCCCAGCGCCAACCCATCGACCTGCTGATCCTCCAGCCAGGCCAGGTCCGCGCCCATGGTGGCCAAACCGTGCAGACCGAGCCCGAAACACAGCTCCCGGCGCACGTTCTGCCGGGCCCGAACCGCGCCGGCCTCCTGGCGCGAATACAGCCCGTCGACCTCGAACCAGGAAACCTCCCCGGCCAGCACCTCGCGGCGATACTCCGGCACCGGCTTGTTCTGTTTGTCTTCGAAACGCACCAGCTCCGAATAGAGATAGCCGTTGCCTCCCGGACCGAAGTGCACCGTGCGGGGCACCAGGTGGTGGACCTGGAGTCGGTCGGTGGCGGCGTCGACGTTGGCGTAGGTGGTCTCGAGCTGCTGATAGCGCAGACCCGGCAGCAGATCGAGCAAGGCAAAGCTGCGCGGGGCGCCTTCCTGGCCGGGCGCCGGAGGCAAGAGCACCAGGCCGCCGGAGGCCGCCAGGACCCGTTCTCGCATGGCAGCACCCTTCTCCAGGGCCTTCGTGTCCTTGAGGCGCGCGTCGTAGAGGTACGTGCGGGAATCCCGTGAGGAGCGGCGCTTTCCCTGCTGCCCCGCGGCCGGTCCCTGCCGCTCTTGGCCAACGCTGGCCTGGGCTGATTCGATCGGGCCCAGGCCAGCGATCGAAAGGGTCATGCAGGCCCCCAGCAGGGCGCGCAGAAGTGGGCCGCGGGAGCGCGGGCGATCGGAGGCCGAAAAGGACATAGCTTCAGTCTACGGCCCAAAAGGGGCCCGGTTGGAGGCCAAAAAACCGGGCCGGGACAAGCGCCCTGCGGAGGCTTCGCTGGCCCGGCCCTGACCCGCGGCCGCAGACCGTCCGATCCGTGCTCCGGCGCGGCGGTGCGGGGGGCGCGGATCGGACCGCTGCGGACCGGTCCTGCGCGGGCTGGCCGCCGGACCGTCCGCCCCCATGAGGATCGCGACGCGCCAGGGCTCGCGGCCCGACCCGACCGCGCCCCTCACGGGCGAGCCAATTCGCGATACAGCTCGAGCGTCTCCGCGACCATGCGTTCGAGACCGAAGCGCTCGAGCACCCGCCGGTGCCCGGCCTGGCCGAGCCGCTGGCGCAGCTGCGCGTCCCGCGCGAGCTGGACCATGCCGCGGGCCAGGTCCGCAGGGTCCCCGGCCTGCGCCAGCAGGCCGGTCTCCCCTTCGACCACAACCTCAGGCACGGCGGAAACCCGCGTCGCCAGCACAGGCAGCTCCGCCGCCATGGCCTCCAGGAACACCAATCCCAGGCCTTCCCACAGAGAGGCCATGGTGAACACATCGCTGGCCCCGAGCAGGGCCGGCACGTCCCGGCGGATCCCCGTGAAGATCGCCGCGCCCGAAAGGCCGAGCTTTTCAGCCAAGGCCTCGGCGCGGCGGCGACCGTCCCCGAAGGGATCGTCGCCGACCAGGACCAGCTTGATGCCCGGGCCGGCCTCCCGCCGGGCGAGTTCCAGGGCGCGCAGCAGCACATCGTGGGCCTTTTGGGGCGCGAACCGGGCCACGCAGACGAAGACCACGTCGTCGAGGCCGAGCCCCAGGGCCGGGCGCAGCCTGGCGCGGTGCTCGGCGCGGGCCGCCGCGGCGGCTTCGAACGGGGCCGGGTCGAGCCCGTAGTAGATGCGGCGCTGCTTGGAAAGCGGCACCCGGCCGTAGCGTTCGACGAAGCGGCCCACATGGTCGGACAGCACCACCGTGCGCACGGGCAAATTGCCGAGCAAGCCGTGGATGCGGGAAACCAAGGGCCGCTTGAGCACCTGCTCGTCGTTGTGCTTGCCCGAGACCAGGCAGCGGCGACGACCGGCCAGGGTCGCCAAGAGGGCCGTCAGCATGTCCGCCTTGAGCAAATGGCTGTGGACCAGCCGCGCCCAGCGCAGGTGCCCCCAGAGGCCGAAAGGGCGCGCCGCAGGAACCTGCCCGACCCACTCGGCGCCGGCCGCGCGGAAGTCGGCGGCCAGGGTGCCGTGACCCTTGAGGTACGCCACGCGCACCTCGGCCCCGGCCGCGCATTGTCCGCGCACCTGGGAGAGCAGGTGCATCTCCGCGCCGCCCACGTCCAGGGTGGTGATCACGTGCAGGATGCGCAGGGTCTTCGACATGGGACGGCTCAGCGGGAACGGACGGACTGCGCCGCTGCCTGGGCGTACACCTCGGCCAGGCCCTGTGCCATGCGCTCGAGGGAGTAGCGCTCTCCGAGGCGCTGCTCCCCGGCGCGGCCCAGGCGCTGGCGCGCGGAGGGCGACAGGGCGGCGAACTCACCCAGGGCCGCGCGCATGGCCTCCACATCTTCGACCGGGCAGAGCCAACCGCTGACGCCGGGCTGGACCAGTTCGCGGGCCCCATCGACGGCAGCGGCGATCACCGGCAGGCCCGCGGCCATGGCCTCGAGCACCGCGTAGGGCATGCCTTCCCAGCGCGAGGGCAGCAGCAGCCCGTCGGCGGTGCGCAGCAGGGCCGGCACGTCGTCCCGCCAGCCGAGCAGGCGCACCCGCTGACCCAGGCCAAGTTCGTCGATGCGTCGCTCGAGGGCCGGCCGATCCTCGCCGTGTCCGACCAGCATCAGCTGCACCGGTGCAAGGCGCGGATCCCCCAAGGCTTCGATGGCCAGGTCCTGTCCCTTGGCGGCGTTGAGCAGCCCGACCGTGATCAGCAGCGGCCGCCCGCGTTCGAATCCCAGGGCCTCCCGGTCCAAGGGCTGGGCGGCGCGGTAGGGCGCCGGATCGAGCCCGTTCGGCACCGTCACCACCCTTTCCGCGGGGACCACGCCGCTGCGTCGGATCGTCTCGGCCTCGCTCTCGCTGACGGCCACCACCCGCTGCGTGCGCTTGCCGAGCTCGGCCTCGATGGCGCGGAACATGGCCCGCTTGCGCGGGGAGAACATGGCCCCGAACAGGAACGCGAAGGTGTGCGGCGTGTGCACCCGGACGCCGATGCCGGTCTGCAGCGAGGCCATGCGGCCGAGCACGCCGGCCTTGCTGGAATGCGTGTGCACCACGTCCGGTCGCCAGCGCCGCAGGGCACGCTCCAGGGCGCGCATGTGCCGCCAGTCGGTGAACGGCCGGATCGCGCGCTGCATGGGCAGTTCCTCGACCGCGGCTCCGGCGGCGCGCATGCGCTCAAAGTCTCCGCGCACGGCGGGCATGCGCTCGGCGGCGGCGACCACCGCCACCGAAAGCCCCAAGCCGCGCTGCGCGAGAACCGCGTCGAGCAGGTGCCGCCGGGTGCCACCGATGGTGGCTTCCATGACGTGGAGAACCGTGCCACTCCAGGGCGCGTGCGCGCCTCCGGAGCCGGCTCGCGGAGTCTCGCCGAGCGCGGCCGGCTTCAATGGGCGCCCGTGCCCTTGACCACGGCGAAACAGGTCAGGAACAGGATCACCAAGTCGAGCAGGAAGGAGCGGTTCTCGACGTAATAAATGTCGTAGTCGAGGTTGGCATGGATCGGTTCGTTGCGGGCGTAGGAGATCTGCCACAGGCCGGTGATGCCCGGCTTGGCGCGCAGCCGCTCGCGCTGCAAGGGCCCGTAGGTGTCGACGATGAAGGGCATCTCGGGACGCGGCCCGACCATGCTCATCTCGCCCCGTAGCACGTTGATCAGCTGGGGCAATTCATCCAGCGAGTAGCGCCGCAGATAGCGGCCCACGGGCGTGATGCGCGGATCGAGATGGTCCTTGGGCGCGATCGCATCCCCGGAGAGATGCAGATACATCGTGCGGAACTTGTACATCGGGAAGCGCGCGCCATCCTTGCCGATGCGTACCTGCCGGTAGAACACGGGACCCTCGCTGTCGCGCTTGATCAGCACGGCAGCGACCAGGAAAACGGGGGCGGTCAGGATCAGGGCCGCGCTGGCCAGCAACAGGTCGAGGCTGCGTTTGGCGGCTGCGCTGATCAGCCCCATGCGGCGATCGGGCCGGCTGATCAGCGGGATCGAATCGAGGTTCTCGATGCGCACCCGCTGGCTCATCAGGTGGTAGAAGCGCGGCACCACGCGGTAGGTGATGCCCAGGCGCTCGAGGGTGGCGATCACCTCCATCACGCGCTCCTCCTGAGCTTCGGGCAAGGCGATGAAGACCTCGGAGATCTTCTGCACACCGATCAGGGTCTCGAGCTCGTCGAGGGTCCCCAGCACGCGGGTGCGCTCGAACTGGCGCCCGAGCTCGCCCTTCTCGAGGGTCACGAAACCGACCAGACGCAACCCCAAGGTCGGGACGAGCACGAACTTGCGCATCAGCCACTGGGCCGTTGGCCCGGTGCCGACGATCAGCACGTTGCGGTTGCCGATGCCGCGCCGGTGCAGATGCTGGATGAACTTGAACGAGAAAAATCGGCTGACCATCGTGAACAGGAAGATCAGCGCGAAAGCGATCAGCGTGGTGACCCGCGAGAAGGCGTTGGGATCGATCTCGAGGTCGATCGCTTTGTGCAGAGCGACCAAGGGGCCGAAGATCGGGCCCTCGGCGGCTTGGGTCGTGCTGCGCAGCAGCACGGTCAGGGTGAAGACCACCAGGAAGGACGTGACGGTGGCCTTCCAGATGGCCTTGAATTCCTCGACATTGAGCAGGCTCTTGACCGGGCTGTACATCCCGAAGCCGTGGAACGTCACCAGGCTGACGGCGGCGGTCAGCGCCCACAGCTCGCGATAAACCTCCACGCTGAGGCCCGCGGCGACCCCGCCCAGGGCGCGCCCGAGGTGGTAGGCGCTCCAGCAGGCCAAGAGCACCACCAGCAGGTCGACCAGCACCTGGGCGAACAGCAGCAGGGGCTCGAAATGCCGGCGCACGAAGGTGCCGAGCGGGCGTTCGGGGGCGCGGTCCGGGGCGGTCAAGGCAGGGCGGGTCGGGGCTCTTGGGCGGCCGTCCCGAGACCAGGAAGGATAGCCGCCGAGGCCCCCCCGGGCAGACCCGCCCGGGCGCCGGCCTGCCCAGGATCGCACCGCATCCGGGAGGCGCTCGGGGGGCCGGGGCCGCCGCCCGGGGCAGGCGCCCGGCGCGCCCCCCGCGGCGGGCCCGAGGCCCAAGCTTGCCAGGGCTGGGGCGCGGGCCTGTCGCCCGCTGCGGGCGGCGGGGCTCCCACCGATCGAGGCAGGGCTCGGGGCGCCCGCGGGGCCGCCGGGATCAGCGCGGACCGCCCGCGCCGGGCAGCAGCTCCACCAGAGCCTCCACCGATTCCGCCGCCCGGCCCGCCTGGACCGGATAGTTGTGACCGAAGCGCGAGCTCCGGCCCCACCCGAGCGTGTCGGAAATCGCCCTCAGGGCGGCCCAGGGAAGTCCGGCTCGCTGGGCCACCGCAGCGACCGCGGCGGTCTCCATCTCGGCCACGGGCGACCCGCCGAAGGCCCGCGCCAGCCGCAGGCGCCTCCAGGGGGACAGGGCCGGGCGGTCGGCCGTCAAGAACCACCCCGCAGCCCCCGGAACCAAGCCCCGCCAGGCGCCGAGCCAGTTCCCGTCGGGCAGGTACTCGCGATCCTCGCGCACGGCGCTGTCGGCCTGAACCGCGCGCACGCAGTGCACCAACTGGCCGATCTTCTGGCGCGGCGTGAGCCCGCCGCAGACCCCCAGGGAGAGCACCCCGCGCACCCCGAAGGCCTGGATCCCCAGGGTGGCGGCCTGGGCCGCACGGACCTTGCCCACGCCGGCGACCACCGCGATCCAAGCCGGCTCGATGCTTCCCACGGGCGCCAGGAAGGACAGCCCCTGGCCGCGCTCCACCTCCCGGGACTTGCCGCGCAGACCTCCCAATTCACCGGGCAAGGCCACGAGCAGGAGAAGCGGGGGATGGGGCCGG
>ERZ1066117.114-NODE-114-length-84425-cov-16.935593_pt1 | contig 84425 bp, 78 predicted proteins | sample MGYA00382764_ERZ1066117 | MGnify/ENA primary metagenome ERZ1066117 (study PRJEB33369, sample SAMEA5778347) | biofilm metagenome | biome: Industrial cooling water; feature: Water cooling tower basin; material: Biofilm | place: United Arab Emirates | collected...
TTTGCTCTAACCTTTGCTCTATCTAGCTTTCAACCCGCTTGTCACCCCGTCAGGACCAGGGCTTATCTTTTGTATCTTTGACAAGCCTCAAAGCTGTGATATCAAAGATTCCATTAAACGAGTTTCCTGAATTTTTAGGCTGAGATTTTCTTGAAATAGAAGAGTTGGCAGGAGATTTGTGCGATTGTTTCGGTATTGAAGGGGTGATAGGAGAAACTGAGGGGGTATGGGGTGCTCTTAGCTTTATTAATTTGGGATCAACGCGAATGTGTTTGCAAGTTTTAGGCTTACCTCCACAGTAGTAAGTATCAAACTCTCCATAACGATAGAATACAGGCTTCGCAAGTTCCTTCTTAACCTGCTCACTATCAACACAGGGAGGGTTCAGTACTTTCACCTTTCCGTTAACAACAATGCGCGGGTCAATCATGAACGGCGGCCGATCTTTTACATCAACCCAGTAATAGGGTGGTGGGCAGGAGGATTTAGTCGGTTGCGATCGAGCAGGGGGGGCAGCAGCAATTAGAGAAGCTAGACTAGTGCAGCCTATTGCAATCATTAGTAAGTGTTTCATGTTTGTTTTACTCTCACACTGTTGATGAGGCTAATTTACTCTTCGAGTAGCTCTTGAAGTTAAAGACTTAATAGGGGTAGAGGGAGAATGTCGTTTTGATTGAGGATTAATTGACCGAGGATTAAGGGGATCTACATTTAATGGAATACGTCGTGGCAAAGTTCCAGGAGGTAAGAATTTTGGATCGGCAGGTGTTGTTGTGCAATGCTGTGTTTTAAAATCACAGGTTACAATATCGTATTCATCAGCCGTAACGGGTGGCATGTTAGATGTATCTTTGATAAATTGCTCATAGTCAACGCACGGAGAGTTTGCAACCTTAACTTTCCCGTCAACAATGATACGGGGATCGATCTTAAAAAGTCTTAGTTGCTTTACATCAACCCAGACATAAGGTGGAGGGCAAGAAGATTTAGAAGTTTGCGATCGAGCGGGGGTAGCAGTGATTAAGGTGGTTACACTAGCACAGCCTATTGCAAGGATAAGTAAATGTTTCATGTTTGCTTTTACGCCCACACCGTTGATGAGGCTAATTTACTTCACTCTATAGAATTTGTGTAAGTTTTTTTAAAAAAAGTTTGCTGCTCTATTATTGCTTCTGATTATGAATACCATTGGAAAACGCTGGATCACTTGCCTGGATGAACAATTCACAAGCTACTCAGACCGATACGATCACTACAGTAGTCACAGCAGAGCGTTTAATCTGCCAGGTTGCCCAGTTCAACGGCTCGATTAGTGGATGAGGCGCGATGTTCTCTTACACAACAGACATAGAAATCCATTTACGCTTGCAATCCTGGGTCTCGGCTCCACTCCGGCACCAAAAACCTTCCTCCAGGTAAGCGTCAATCTTAGCCCGATGTGCTGCTCATGCAGAGTTGGATGGCGATTAAAACACTTTGGATATAAAAATTAAAGAAAAACGATATTTTTGTATTTTAAGTCTTTTTATGTTTTAAGTCAGAGTACCCCGTGGTTTTTCGCTAGAATGCCTGGCCAATTTTTGTATTATTTTTAAAGCTTTTTTTAACAAACCCAATCGCACAACTCTGGTACCGGATGGAAAGTAATTGACAGGTTTACAGATTGTTGCAAGTAGCCCTATTCCAATAGCCGCAGGGAGTATTGTTTGTAAGGATGGCATTGACAATGCTTTGGATAAACCTGAAAGCAGCATGGTTCATCTATACCGTTCAGCCGCTACCACTCCCAGGGAGATGACGATATGAAATTGGCTTACTGGATGTATGCAGGTCCAGCCCACATTGGTACCCTTCGGATTGCCAGCTCTTTTAAAAATGTCCATGGGATTATGCATGCTCCACTGGGGGATGATTATTTTAATGTGATGCGATCGATGCTGGAACGGGAGCGGGACTTTACGCCAGTCACCACCAGTGTGGTCGATCGCCATGTTTTAGCCCGAGGTTCCCAGGAAAAAGTCGTCGATAATATTACCCGCAAAGATGGGGAAGAACATCCTGATTTGATTGTGCTCACTCCCACCTGCACCTCCAGTATTCTGCAGGAAGATTTGCAAAATTTTGTCACTCGCGCATCCCTCTCCACCCAGGCAGATGTGATTCTGGCAGATGTGAACCACTACCGGGTGAATGAACTGCAGGCCGCCGATCGCACCCTGGAACAAATTGTCCAGTTTTATTTAGCTAAAGCCAGAGCCGAGGGAGAAATTCCTGAACGCACCGCCACTCCGTCCGTCAATATTCTGGGGATGACCACCCTGGGCTTTCATAACCAGCACGACTGTACGGAACTGAAAAAATTGATGGCTGACCTGGGCATTACCGTCAATGAAGTCATTCCAGCCAATGCCTCTGTTCACAACCTCAAACGGCTACCCCAGGCCTGGTTTAACTTAGTGCCTTACCGGGAAGTGGGCTTAATGGCCGCTCGCTATCTGGAGTCCGAATTTGGCATGCCCTACGTAGACATTGCTCCGATGGGAGTGGTCGAAACGGCCCGGTGTATCCGCAAAATTCAGCAGATTCTCAACCAGGGCGGGGCCAGCGTCGATTACGAAGAGTTTATCAATACTCAAACCCTGCATGTTTCCCAGGCAGCCTGGTTTTCCCGTTCGATCGACTGCCAGAACCTGACGGGCAAAAAAGCAGTGGTTTATGGGGATAATACCCACGCGGTCGCCATGACCAAAATCCTCAGCCGGGAAATGGGGATCAAAGTAGTCTGGGCCGGAACTTACTGCAAATACGACGGGGATTGGTTCCGGGACCAGGTAAAAGACTACTGTGATGATGTGCTGATTACCGATGATCACGCTCAGGTGGGGGATGCGATCGCCCGTGTGGAACCCGCTGCAATCTTTGGTACGCAGATGGAACGCCACGTGGGTAAGCGGCTCAATATTCCCTGCGGGGTAATTGCGGCTCCGGTCCATATTCAAAACTTTCCCGTCGGTTACCGCCCCTTCCTGGGGTATGAGGGCACAAATCAAATCTGTGATCTGGTCTATAACTCCTTTACCCTGGGGATGGAAGACCACCTGCTGGAATTTTTTGGCGGTCATGACACCAAAGAAGTGATTCATAAAGGCATCTCAGCCGAGTCCGATCTAACCTGGACGGCAGAGGGTTTAACCGAATTGAACAAGATACCGGGATTCGTGCGGGGGAAAGTCAAACGCAATACCGAGAAATTCGCCCGCGATCGTGGCATCAGCGAAATTACAGTGGAAACCCTCTATGCGGCTAAAGAAGCCGTTGGCGCTTAGGATTTTCATTGATCAACTTGTATACAGCGTTATCCACTTGGATGAGACACATCAGAAGCTCTATAGGCGTTTCAATGCCAAGCATCTGTTTCACTATCCCGGAAAACGCTGTAGAGTGCCGCGTTTTAGGGATCTGTCTTTTTGTTTGTCAATATATTTTATAGAGTGCTTGAATCTTGAGGTTGCGTAAAGGTTTCAGTACATTTGTATCTTTTTGAGATTAATCGTCGTAATATCAGAAAAGAACAGAGGTATACTGCAAATTTTAGAAGGCAATTTCTCTAAGGCGATGACTGAAGACAGACTACCGTTGACCTCCCAAAATGTGCTGGAAGACAAGATCACTGCCCTGCAAGACATCTTCCCGAAGGTATTTGCTGAGGGCAAGGTTGATTTTGAGCGGCTAAAGCAGGCGCTAGGGACATCGATCGATGAGGGACGGGAGCGGTACGGGTTGTCTTGGGCGGGAAAGAGTGAGGCAATTCGCAACCTGCAAGCGCAAAGTGTAGGAACCCTGACCCCTGTACCGGAGGAGTCAGTCAATTTTGAGACAACAGAAAATATTTTTATTGAGGGTGACAATCTGGAAGTATTGAAGCTGTTGCAAAAGAGCTATCACAACCAGATTAAGATGATTTATGTATAGCTTGGTAGAAAAAATATGCTGTTTCTAGTGATGCAAAAAGTATCCCACCCATGCATGATTACATTTTAGCTTTCCAAAAATCTACAAGTTTTGAACCAAAATTACTACCAAGAACTGATAAACAAGACAGTGTTTATCAAAATCCTGACAAAGATCCACGAGGTCTATGGCGACCAGATAATCTTACAAGATCTGAATATAGAGAACCTGATTGCTATCCAATTACTTCACCAATAACAGGTAAGATTTTTTATCCACCTAAAGGAGCAAGTTGGAGGCATCCACGGGAAGTTGTTGAACAAATGATAGCTGATAATAGAATCTGGTTTGGAAAAGATGGAAATAATCGCCCAGTACCTAAGCGTTTTCTATCGGAAGTTCGTCAAGGTATAGTTGCATCTGCTTGGTGGCCTCATTCCGGTGCAGGACATAATGATGAAAGTAAATCTTCATTTCGCGGCAATGATCAGCTAAAAACAAACACACAGCTACAAATGCGTGAACATAATATTAAATTCAGGACGGTTTAATAATGTATACCCTACAAAGAGTTAATACCAAAATATTTATTGATTACGATCGCATCGTAGCAGCTTGCCAAAAATGGAAAATTATAGAATTTGCCCTGTTTGGTTCTGTGTTGAGAGATGACTTTCAACCTGATAGAAGCGATGTTGATGTATTAGTAGTCTTTCATCCAGAGGCTCACTGGACATTACTTGATCTGGTCAATATTGAGGATGACTTCAAAGACATTTTTGCTAGAAAAGTAGATTTAATTGAACGCGCAAGTATAGAGCAAAGCCATAACTATCTGCGTAAAAAGGAAATTTTAGACTCTTTGCAGGTGATTTATGCTGCCTCGTGAGCGTAACTACTTATTAGATATACTTAAGGCTGCAAAGCTGGCTCAGGAGTTTGTGGCTGATGTGGATTGGGATGCGTTTCAGCTTGATTTGATGCGTCAAGCAGCGGTGACTCGTCAACTAGAAATCATTGGTGAAGCCGCTCGTCGAATTTCTGAAGAATCTCAAGCGGAGATACCTGAAATTCCCTGGCATCAAATTATTGGAATGCGAAATCGGATTATTCATGAATACGATCGCATCAATTTGAGTACGCTTTGGAACACGGTTCAGCTTGCCCTACCAGAATTGATTGCCATGTTAGAAACTATCACTGCTGCTGAAGAACCATGAAAATCCAATTCGACAGCCAACAGCAATATCAATTGGATGCCGTGAATGCGGTTGTTGATGTGTTTGATGGTCCACTTCAACATGGGATGAACTTCTCCGTTTATTTAGAGTCGATTAAAGCAACTAAAACAAAGATTACAGCAAAACTCACGATCGACATACAGCAACAAAATTCTCCAACTCATAAAAATGTATTGATTAGCAAAAATGAAGTTGACCTGTATGAGTTATCCGGTGGTCGAGACCTCATTGACAATATGCTACTTGTCAATCACTCCATCTATGATGCGATCGAATTCCAATCTGACACAGAACGACAATTCGCTGAAGTTTTAGATGGACGAGAAGATATAAAATTGTTTATCAAACTTCCGCCTTGGTTTAAGGTGCAAACTCCACTTGGTACTTATAATCCTGATTGGGCGATCGTCAAACAAGTTTCTGAAGATGAGCCAAAACTCTATTTAATTCGAGAAACGAAAGGAACGACAGATCCGCTAAAGCGACGAGAGGGTGAAAACGCAAAGATCAGTTGTGGCCGGAAGCACTTTGATTCGCTAAAAATAGATTTTGATGATTTAAGCTTTGAGGGGGCCACTAATGCCTTAGAGGTTTAGATGGAATCACAATAGTTTTTTTTGCCTAAAAGCGTGACAATTTCTACAGATTCAATCCGCAGGTGTAATTGATCGGAGGCAGTGAATGAAGGATAAGTTACTGAACGGGTTAAATGTGGTTTTGATGGCCAATAGCTTTTTTGTGCTGTTTGCCTTTTTCTGGTTCGTGATTGCTCTGGTTGGACGAGAACTGGATATCCCCCTCGGCTTTGATCTGTGGTATCAGCTCTGGCAACCTGTGTTTACACCAGCGATCGGAATTCTCATGGGCGGCGCAATTTTAAGTGGCATCATCGGCCAGGTGAAAAAGCGGTTCCCCCCTGCCCAGTAAACTTCTTGCGGAAGAAAAGTTAACGATAACGTTGATGATCGTAGAGACCAAAATCATCTTCAGACTCATCTTCCAGATCCTCATCGTAGTCGTCATACTCGATAACGGGATCATTCAGGACTGCTTGCTCCGCATCCCTCAGGGATAACCACTGACCAGTGGAGCGCAAAAAGGAGGGCGGATTGAGGTAACGGGCATAAAACCAGGGAGGGGAGGTGGGTTGGGTAATTTCTGCCTGGAGCCGCAGGGGTTCAATATCCGCATAGCTGGATTCAGGCTGGACGCTGACCCAGACTTTTTGGCCAATAAGTTCTTGAGGAGAGAAAATCATCATTACACCCCAGCTTGGAGTCAGAACACTTTAGTACGTTTACTTATAATTGTACAAAGTAATTAATAGATTGTTTCCTAGTCTCCAGGGTTCCACAAGCTTCATTAAAATCCTACAGTCCTGAGCTAGAAAATCCGCGACTTTCCTCCAGTCCATTTCCTTCTAAAGAAATATTACTGTAGGCTGAAAGCCCCCCAGTCAGAGCCAGGCCAGGAAAGCAAGGAGTCAAGGTATGATCAAAAACGTAATGGTTTGACATATTCACTTTGAGGAACAGGCAATGGATATTTTAACGCTTGGATGGGTAGGATTGCTAGGTCTGTTTACCTACTCGATCGCCATGGTGGTCTGGGGCCGGCACGGGATGTAAGTTCCCTGCTCCCTGACTCTATTGAGGTTGAGTATCGCTTGCGAGGATAGTTGTGGATATTTCTGTCACGGATATTCTGGTGTTGCTGGCCTTTGGGTTGCTGGTGGTGGTCACGGGTGGCATTGGCTATCTGACCCTGGTGGACTGGCGCGATCGCCGTCGTCTCGCCCAGGAGCAGAAAGAGTTACGTCGCAGCCGTCGTCGCTAGGGGAGGCTAAACCATGAGTTCTCCACTTGATGATGGCGACATTTCTATCCAAGCAGATGCTCCACCTGAGGGTACCAAAGCGCATCTTCTGAAGCTCATCTCAGATTATTTGCAAGAGGCGATGGAAGAAGCCTATGGCGAAAACTATGCTGCTGCCGATCCCCAACTGTCCAACGCTAGCCATCCCAAGTTTGGAGATTATCAGTCAACTGCCCCCTTGTCTCTAGCAACACCGCTGAAACAACCGCCTAGGACGGTTGCAGACACACTTTTAAAGAATTCAGATCAAAGTAAAATTGTTGAAGCTTTGGAACCTCCGACGATCGCCGGGCCAGGTTTTATTAACTTCACCCTCAAAACGAGTTATTTAGAGAAGCAACTGGAACTCCGGCTCGCCGATCCCCGCCTGGGCATTCCTGCAGTCAAATTGCCCCTGCGGGTGGTGGTGGATTTTTCCAGCCCCAATATTGCCAAAGAAATGCATGTGGGTCACCTGCGCTCCACCATCATTGGGGATTGTCTGGCCCGCATTCTGGAGTTCCTTGGCCATGAGGTGCTGCGGCTGAACCACGTAGGGGATTGGGGCACCCAGTTTGGCATGCTGATTACCTACCTGCGGGAAGTGTGCCCTGAGGCTTTAACTGCACCGGATGCCGTCGATCTGGGGGATCTGGTTGCCTTCTATCGCCAGGCCAAGCAACGGTTTGATAGTGATCCCGACTTTCAGGCCACAGCCCGGCAGGAGGTAGTGCGGTTACAATCTGGGGAACCGAATAGCCTGCACGCCTGGCAATTACTCTGTGCCCAGTCCCGGCGAGAATTTGAGAAAATTTACAACCTGCTGGATATTAAACTGACGGAGCGGGGCGAGTCCTTTTACAATCCGCTGCTACCCCAGGTGATTCAAGCCTTAGACCAGACAGGACTGCTGGTGGAAGACCAGGGGGCAAAATGCGTTTTTCTGGAAGGGTATACAAATAAAGCTGGCGATCCCCAACCCCTGATTGTGCAGAAGTCAGATGGTGGTTATATCTACGCCACAACCGATCTGGCGGCTCTGCGCTACCGGATTGAGCAGGATCGGGCAGACTGGATTATTTACGTCACCGATGCCGGACAATCGACCCACTTTGCCCAGGTGTTCCAGGTAGCTGAACGGGCGGGTTGGATTCCCGGTCGGATTCGGCTGGTTCATGTGCCGTTTGGGCTGGTGCAGGGGGAAGATGGTAAAAAACTCAAAACCCGCTCTGGGGATACGGTGCGATTACAGGACTTGCTGGATGAAGCGATCGAGCGGACCCGTAACGATTTGGTCAGCCGCTTAGAGGCAGAAGGTCGGCAGGAAACCCCAGAATTTATTGATCACGTTGCCCAGACTGTTGGGATTGGGGCGGTTAAGTATGCTGATCTGAGCCAGAACCGCACCAGTAATTACGTGTTTAGCTATGACAAAATGCTTTCCCTTCAGGGCAACACCGCTCCCTATCTGATTTATGCCTACGTGCGGGTGCAGGGGATCAGTCGTAAAGGGCAAATTGACCTGGAGCAATTGAATGAACAGCCCACCCTTTCCCTGCAAGAGGAAGAAGAAAAACTGTTAGCCCGGCATTTACTTCAGCTAGAAGACGTGCTGGCTCAGGTGACGGAAGACCTCTTACCGAACCGGCTCTGTCAATATCTGTTTGAGTTGAGTCAGAAATTTAATCAGTTCTACGATCGCTGTCCCATTCTGCAAGCTGAAGAACCGTTGCGAAACTCTCGTCTGGGGCTGGCCCAGTTAACCGCCCGTACCCTCAAACTGGGGTTATCGCTGCTGGGGATTCAAGTACTGGAGCGGATGTAAACTGGACTTTTATCAAAGGGCCTGTCCCACAAACCTGGGAGACAAGCCCTGTTGGCTCACCAATCTGAGCATCAATCGCCCGGACAACTGCCTCAGGAACGCTGAGTGCGAGCTGGCAGGGTACCCACACGGGCGGTCAGATCGAAAGTGCGGCCATTGCGGTTCAACTGCAGTTGCAGATTACTTCCCACCTGGGTTTGCTCCACCAGCTTCTGCACCATGCTTGAGTCTGTGATCGACTGACCATTCACCCCGACAATCACATCTCCCGACCTTACCCCGGCCTGCGCCGCTGGAGAATTGGGCACCACCCCGGCAATCAACACACCCCGATCGGCATCTACTCTCAAGCCACTATTGGGATCTTCATTGATCTGCTGTTTAACCTCTGGGGTTAGATTTACCATCTGAATCCCAAGATAGGCGTGATCTACCTTACCCGTGCTGATCAGCTGGTTGGCAATCTGCTGGGCCCGATTAATCGGAATGGCAAAGCCGATTCCTTGCGCTCCCTGAATAATGGCGGTGTTCATCCCAATCACTTCACCCCGCTGGTTCAAGAGCGGACCACCAGAGTTACCAGGATTAATGGCGGCATCGGTTTGAATAAAGTCAACCCGCTTATCCGGAATACCCACCTGACCACTGGAACGACCCGTTGCACTGATAATGCCCTGGGTCACCGTATTGTCCAGACCGAGGGGGTTACCGATCGCGATCGCCCATTCTCCCGGCTTCAACCGTTCAGAGTTGCCCAGCCTGACCGTTGGCAAATTTACTGCCTGGATTTTAATCACAGCCACATCGGTGACGGGATCACTGCCCAACACCTTACCTTGATAGGTGCGGCCATCCTTGAGCACCACGGCCACCGTATCCGTGCCAGCCACCACGTGGGCATTGGTGAGAATGCGGCCATCAGTACTGATAATAAAGCCAGAACCTGTTCCCCGCTCTACCCGTCGAGAAGGACCAGAGGGTACCTGAGACCCAAAGAAATCCCGGAAGAAGGGATCTTCAAAAATGGCGGGGGGCCGACTTGTTACGGTGCGAGAGGAATCAATCCGCACAACCGCCGGACCAACCTTATCCACAACGGCAGTAATATAGTTCTGATCAGGATTCAGGGGGGCGACGGCGATCGCGGGCAGAGGGGCAACAGTGTTGGAAACTGGAGGGAAACCTAGCAATTGCTGCCCTAAAAGGGTTCCCCCTGCTCCCAGTAGCACTAACGACAGATAAAACAGAGGGCGTTGGGCTTTAGGCCGGGTTGTTGCTTGGGAGGATCGCTGCATGGGAAAGCCGGAACGGAGGTTAGAACGATCGCTCAATTCTTCCTGATTGTGAGGATACTGTTCTGGCTGCATAGTTAAAACTCTAACCTTAGATAACTGTACTCATCCTACTTTCTCCCGATGACGAATGTGTGTCGCAAAAGTTTCAAGGAGGTGACAAGAAAGTGGCCCCGTTCCGAGTCCGTCAGCACGTTAACCCCCTCAGCCAAAAGTACCAGCAAGGAATTACCTCCCTGGACTGGGGGAAAATTTATCTTCACTCCCAACAGCCCCTTTACCTGGATATTGGCTGTGCTAGGGGCAAATTTCTACTGGATATGGCTCAGTTACAACCGCAAAATAATTTTCTGGGCATAGAAATTCGGCAACCCCTGGTGGAATACGCCAACATCGAGCGCGATCGGCTGGAGCTGACCAATCTACACTATCTATTTGCCAATGCCAACGTGGTTTTAGCTGAACTGCTACCTCCCGCATCCCTGGCCGGGGTGACGATTCAATTTCCCGATCCCTGGTTTAAGCGACGACATCAAAAACGGCGAGTGGTGCAGCCTGAACTGGTGGCGGCTCTGGCCACAAGGGTGCGATCGGGCAGCTTTATCTTTATTCAATCCGATATTCTGGAGGTGGCTGCAGAAATTCGCGATCGGTTTGCCGCCCATCCCGGTTTTATCGACCAAACTCCCGGCCAATGGTTAGCCACTAATCCTTTGCCAGTTGCGACTGAACGGGAACTCTGGGTGCTGGAACATGAACTGCCTGTTTACCGCTGCTGTTTCATTCGGCAAGATTAAGGAAGAGCAATTGAAGCTTAAATAGCCTTGGTATCGTGATTAGTTCCGATATGGGATAGATCCAGGATCAACTGGATTGTTTTTCTGGCCAATGCTTCGACATTTGTTCCAGGTTTTCACTGATCTCACGTAGAGCCGACAGAATGCCAAAGAAAGAAATTACTTCACTCATTTCATAGGTAGTTGTCACACCACTGGAGCGTAAGTTTTCCAGCTTTTGCTCGATCGCCTGCAGGGGAATGAGCAGGGCAGTGAATAAATGGGAATTAGGAGGCAAATCCAGAGAACCTGCTATTGCTTTAATGGCAAGCATATTTTGCTGTTTCACATCTTCTAATTCAGGCAAAAATAATTGTTTTAGCCCCCCTGGGATTGCCTGAGTGATCACATGCTGAAGTGAAAGAATACTGGAAAATAAGGTACGTTCATAACTAATCATAAAATTCCATCTCCGCTGGAGAATAGCAGATCTGAAACCATCGATCAGTTCAACTTTAGACTCCGATTGCAAAGCTGTTTGAAGGTTGATTCCTTGCCGAATATGTTCAATTAAAGGATCGATGGCAATGGCCACGTCTTGCTCAGTTAAATAAGTCTCCATAATTTCTTCATAAAGCCTGGCCAGTTGGTTGAACGTCTGGTGCAGACCGGGATTGATTTTTGCCGTGGCGGTTTGGGGGGGTAGCAGGATCGAAAATAGCATTGCGATCAGAATACCCAGGAGAGTTTCAAAAAATCGCCCCCAGATGTAACTATTCGGTTCGCTGCTATGCACCATGAGGGCGATCGCCACCAGAAAACATCCCCCTTTATAGCCTGCCGAAGTCATGCCAAAGTAATCACAGCCCAGCATCGTAAGGGCCACCCCCAGCGCCACGGTGAACGGATGGCTACCCAGGGTATTGACAAGGGCGATCGCCACCAACGCACCAATTCCTGTTCCCAATACTCGTTGCTTCCCCGCATCAATCCCTTTTCCCAGGGTGGGCTGCATGGCTACCACCAGAGAAAGAGCCACATAGTAACCATATTCCAGATGGAAGAAGTTAGCGATCGCCAGGGTTAACCCCAGGGCAATGGCAACCTTAAGATAGTGTTTGATCTGTGCAATGGGGATTGAGTGCAGAGATAGCTTCCAGGAAAACCTGATCGGCGAAGTTCTATGGTTCTGGGTTTGCAACTGAATTGCCAGTTGGTCGAGTTCTTGAATCAGACGGGTAAGACTACTGAGAAAGTCGTAGAAGTGGATTACATCATGCAAAGGGTAATTCCGAATTTCGCCTGTATGCCGCATCTGATCTAGCCGATTCATCATTGCTGATAAATGTTGTTCCAGCGGCGGAATTTCTGATTTGCTAATTCTGTTCGATCGCTGGCGTTGAATTAAGATTTTAATTGCTGAAATATTTGTAGAAACCCGATGGGCAAGCTGTTCTAACTCTTCTGTAAATGGGACTAATAAAGGGTTTTTATGCTCCTCCCTGAGGATACGGGTCATGGCTAGCAAATGGCGACGCAAGCGGCGTTCTCTGGCGATCAAATCGCTCCAGTTATCCTGTACCAGTTGTCGTCCCAGAAAACCATAGAGCGATCGCTCCAGTAGGGTTTCGCTGGCTTTGGCTAGTTGCAAGATTGCTGCAATGCGTTGCTCCAGACCAGTTCGAGCGATTTCGCCACCCTGAATAATCTGCTGAAAGCATTGATCTGTATGCTCTAAAATCTGGCTGAGGTGCTTTTGCAATATTTGGCGTGGCCGTTCTGGCCAGAAAAAGAGCGTGACGGCAGTTGCCACAAAAACACCAATACCGTTATCCCAAATCCGCTGAATTGTATAAAGTCCCGGATCTTTCCCCAGGGCAGGTTCACCTACAATCAGAGCTGAGAATACCCCTACCTGACTCACCAAAGCTTTCCAGCCTAAGAGTTCACAGAATAAAGAGGCCAGCAGCAGGACAATTCCCCCCGCAATGGGATTGCTACCAAACACACTAAGAATCAGAGTGGCAAAAACCCCAGCAACCGCACTCCCCCCCAACCGTCCCCAACCCGCTTTGACCGTATCACCGACAGAGGTCAGCATCGTCGCAATCAGGCCCATCACCGGATACTGGACGTGAGTCAGGTCAGAGTTCTGAAACAGGGCGGCGAGAATCCCAGCGGCGACTGCGGTTTTCAGGGCATGTTTGAGGATCATTGCAAGCTAAAACTTAATTAAGGGCAATCATCGAGCAGGGCAAGAAGAGGATTCATTATCAGTATTTTTCTGACTAACGAAGATATTAGCAGTGGTTGGTAAAGGTGCAGAGAATCCCAAACAACGAATCTTGGTATCCCAGGTCCCAAACACAGCACTCCTCAGAAGTTGTTATCTATGATGCTGATCGTAAGCCTCCCGCGCTTTGAGCACTTCAGAGAAGTTCTGCCGTGACCACTGGGCGATCGCAAACAAAGGCTCAATCAGAGTTTCCCCTAAAGGGGTCAGCGCATATTCAACGTTAGGTGGCATCTTTGACAAAACCCGGCGCTCTAATAATCCATGGCGTTCCAGTCTACGTAAGGTCTGAGTTAGAACTTTTTGTGAAATTCCTTCAATGCTCCGTTGGAGCTCGTTATACCGCCGGGGTCGGTAAGCTAGGCAATACAATACAACTACGCTCCACTTATTACCAATAACATCAAGGATCTGTTGGGTTGGGCAATTCAGGGTGAATAACTCGGGTTGTGGACAATCAGAAATCATCTTCGCTCCTTACACACCATTTGGTACCTTATTGTATTTGGTGCAGTGGTAAGCCTATGCTTAAAAGGCAAGTAGCAACCCTCTATCAAGCAAGTCCATTGAACCTATGAGTTCAACAATCAATCTATTTTCGCCTATTCAAATGGGTCAACAGACCTTAAAAAATCGCATTGTCATGGCACCGATGACTCGTTTGCGGGCTGTGGGATCAATTCCTACACCTCTGATGGCAGAGTATTATGCCCAGAGAGCTTCGGCGGGGTTAATTATCACTGAATGCACGATGGTTTCGCCCTTGAGCAATGGCTATATCAATTGCCCTGGCATTTACTCTAATCAGCAAACAAGTGCATGGCAACAGATCACCGACGCAGTGCATGGGAAGGGAGGAAAAATCTTTCTACAACTCTGGCATAGTGGACGAGTTGCTCATCCGGCCTTACTTGAGGGTAAATTGCCAGTTGCACCCAGCCCGATCGCTGCAATGGGAACTCTTCACACCCCGATCGGCAAAGTCGTGATGGAAGCGCCCCGTGCTCTGGAAACTGATGAAATTCCTCAGATTATTGCACAGTTCGCTCAAGCAGCAGAAAATGCTATGCAAGCAGGGTTCGATGGAGTTGAACTGCATGGAGCTTTTGGCTATTTGATCGATCAATTTTTGCAAGATGGCTCCAATCAAAGGACAGATGCCTATGGGGGTTCGATCGCAAACCGGGCCCGATTTCTGCTGGAAGTTGTAGAGGCCGTTAGCAAGATCTGGGATGGCGATCGAGTCGGGATTAAACTATCCCCCAGCAACACATTTTATGGCATATCCGACTCCAATCCCCAGGCTCTATTCAGTTATGTAATTGAGCAGTTAAAGCCATTTCAACTGGCCTACATTCATCTCATGGAGCCCAATGAACAAGACCTGAAAACCCAGGATGTGATTAAGTCGGTGATCTCAACATTTCGCAGCCTTTATGATGGCTTAGTGATCACAAATGGAGGGTATGATAAACAGAGCGGCAATCAAATCCTGACCAAGGGGGAAGCAGATCTGGTCTCTTTTGGACAGTTATTCATTGCCAACCCAGATTTACCTGAACGATTTGCTCAAGATGCAACTTTGAATTTTCCGAACATGGCTACGGTTTACGGCAAAGGGACAGAGAATTTAGAGCAAGGCTATACAGATTATCCAACCCTCAAAACGCCAGTGAGCTAGATTAACAGGGGCGATCGTTTCATTCACGGCAGGAACGACATAACAATAGAAAAATAGATGATTAGTCTGCGCTCCGCCACCTCTGCTGATTTAGAGTTATTGCAATACTGGGATGAGCAACCTCATGTCATTGCCTCAGATCCTAATGATGACTGGGGCTGGGAAGTGGAACTCGATCGCAACCCTGATTGGAGGGAACAATGGATTGCTGAAATTGATGGTCATCCGATCGGATTTGTGCAGATCATCGATCCGGCCCGTGAGGAAAGCCACTATTGGGGGAATGTTCCGGCAGGCTTGCGGGCCATCGATATTTGGATTGGTGAAGAGAGAAATTTAGGCAAAGGCTACGGAACAGAAATGATGCGGCTGGCCATTACCCGCTGTTTCGCAGATCCTAGCGTTACAGGTATCCTCGTGGATCCACTAGCCAGTAATACCCGTGCCCAGCAGTTCTATAAACGTCTTGGTTTTCAGCTCATTGAGCACCGACGCTTTGGCCAGGATGATTGCTGTGTTTATCGCCTGGATCGAACAAATTGGCACCCCTGTAACAGTCCAATTCCATCCCTGTAGCCGCAATTTTTATCATTACGCCGATCGACCAGGCGGCAATCTTATTTAATCAGCGGATTTTTGTTTTGTGCTGCTGCTCTGATCGTTTGTTCAATTCTCTTTAACCGCGTCTCTGAGCGCTTTGCACTAGCAATCCAGGCAAGAACGTTTTTCTTTAATGAATTACTGAATGCCTGAAAGTTTTGCTTGGCCCTTTCATCCAGTTCTAATGCTTGCTCTAAGTCCGTTGGCATAACCAATGCCTCAACTTGATCTAAGGCTGCCCAGGAACCATCCTGCTGTGCAGTTTTGATCTTTGCCCATCCTGCTTCAGTCATTAAGCCCTGTTCAATCAGTTCTTCAATATATTGCTTATTTAATTTTGACCATACACTTTTAGGTTTTCGGGGTGTAAAGATTTGCTGATACCGTTCTTGATCCAGGGATTTAACTTTGCTATCAATCCAACCAAAGCATAAAGCTTCTTTGACAGCTTCACTGTACTGAATGCTCGGCTTCCCACTTTTAACTTTATAGTAAATTAACCATATACCAGATGAGGTCAGATGGTATGTTTCTAACCATTCTCGCCACACCTGGCGATCGCTGGCATAAACAGCTTCTAACTGGTCCTCAAATTTTGGCATAACCGTTTCTGCCTATAACTTTCAATAGCAAGAGTACTCAGGTAAACAAGACTGGGACTAACCATTTGCAGCTATGACAATCGTTCATTAATGTTAACTTCTCCGAAATTGGAAATTAAGACAGTTGTGATCTGGACATTTCAGTGTCAACTCATTACTTTCTTACTGGAGGGGGATCATTGGGTGCAAGCTTACCGCCAATTCTGCGGAACAAAATCTCTGCCACATTCTTGTAATCTCCATTTTTGTCGAAGGCAGACTGGTCGTAGGTGACCGCAATGGCAATGGCGATCTTTTTAGAGGGTAGGTAGGCTGCAACAGCGGAATAACCACCGAACAAAGGGTTCTGGATCAGCCAGTTGCCAGTAATCACAATACCAAGCCCATAGGTGTAGCCCAAGGACTGGGGGAAGCAGGTGTTGCAACCAGGAAGGGTGGTGGTTCTACCGCGTAAGCTCGTCGATACCATTGCCTGGTAAGACTCAGGTGAAAGCAGTTTACCTGTACCAATGGCAATGGCAGTGTCATGTAGATCGTAGATGTTAGTGGTCTGAATCGCACCCCTGGTCAGCGTCCAAGATGGGTTCCAGTAAGTGGACTCCTCATAGAATGGGGTATTAGCGGGGATCTTGAGAAAAGAGCGGCGCTCAGAACTAAAAGCGTGCAGGGCAGGTTCAGGGATGAACGGCGATTCAGGGTCGGTGGTATTGGTCAAGCCCAGGGGTCCGAGCACCCTTTCCTGCATCAGTGTCTTCACCGGCTTCCCTGTGATCTTCTCTAGAGCAAGTCCAAGAAGGACATAATTGGTGTGGGAGTAGTTCCAATTAGTCCCAGGTGTGTAGAGGAGTGGTTGGGACGTGCCAAAGGAAATCAACTCTTCAGGAGTCCAGGTTCGGAATGGCTGGGCGTAGAAAGCAGTGACAAAGGCGGGATTTTGAACATAGTCAGCGTATCCTGAAGTCATTTGGGCAAGTTGCCCTAGGGTTACCCGATCGCTATGGGGTAGATGAGGAAGCCATTTCGCAACCTTGTCATTGAGGCTCACCTTTTTTTCGTCCACAAGCTGAAGCAGCAAGGTGGAGACGTAGGAGATCGCTACTGCACCATTACGGAAGTGCATATCTGTGGTAGCCTTGACGCTAGACATTGATTCGCCAAAAGCTTCGGTGAGGATCTCCTTACCATCCACTGTGACGCGAACAATCACAGCTTTCAACTGTCCGTCCGCCATACCGTCGAGCACAACCTGGCGGACTATATTCGCTTGGCTTGCAGCAAGGGAGGAATATTCATTTCTTTCGACATTATTATCACTGGAATTTACAGACGAACTTAAAGACACATCAAACACTGACATGCATGTAGCCAAAGCCGTTACCGCGCCTGCCAGCAGGGCCGTCTGTCGAACTATCCTCATACCCAGACTTGAAAATTCGAGCTAGATCAAATTATGCTACAAAAAAACACCAGGTTACCTGAACTTATTATTTATTGCGCTAATTTTCCTTCCAGATTGAACTCTCTAAGGCTGTCCGCTTCTTATCATGGGGCTGCTCCGGTATTTCCCTAGCATTAATGATTCAGAGGCATAAGTAAAATTGAGGCTTTCACCCGTTGAAGCTTCTGGACGGAAATACCATTGATATTGAAGAGAACGGCAATTACTTAAGCCTTGATAGATTATTTCTTTAGTGCATTTGAAATGGTCTACAATCATAAATTTTGGATTCTTACTTCTATCTATTTTAAATAGTTGCTGGTTCACTGACAATTGAAGGCTTGCAAGAGTATCCCAAATCGTTTATTGTCGATTAGGCTACTGCTATCCTCTAGATTTACTCTAATTAAGCCACGCTCTCATTAAACTGCTATTTGATGAATAAAAACTTCTCTTCCTATTATCAAGGTTGGTCGCTAGCAGAACGTGATCCGGAAACAATCAAACGATTAATGCCCTTTTGGGAGTGGTTCTATCGGCATTACTTTCAAGTTAAGACCGATGGTTGGCATTATTTGAATACGGACGATAGGGTACTCATCATCGGTTCACATAACGGAGGTTTAGCCGCACCGGATATGGCCATGATGATCTACGACTGGTTTCGCTACTTTGGCACAGAACGCCCCGTATATGGTCTCATGCACCCCAGCGTTTGGAAAGTGAACCCTAATCTAGCGCAATTAGCCGTAAAGGTCGGAGCAGTTCAAGCTCATCCCCAAATGGCGATCGCAGCCTTACAGAAAGGAGCCAGTGTTTTGGTCTATCCCGGTGGTGCACAGGATGTTTTTCGGCCCCACTCGCAACGACACCAAATTCACTTGGCGGGACGGAAAGGGTTTATTAAATTGGCATTGCGGGAAGAGGTGCCGATTGTTCCTGCTATTTCTATTGGAGCCCATGACACTCTAATTGTGTTAGGAGACTGTTATGAACAGGTCAAACAATTACATAACTTGGGCATGCCTTGGTTATTTAATACTGATCCAGAAGTCTTTCCCATTTATCTAGGATTACCCTGGGGAGTTTCCGTCGGGCCGTTACCCAATTTCCCCCTACCTGTGCCTATCCATACCCGTGTCTGCCGGCCGATTATATTTGAACGCTATGGCATCAAAGCCGCCCGCGATCGCCATTATGTCGAAGACTGTTATCAACGGGTAGCGACAGAAATGCAGCAACAATTAGATCAGTTACTCTACGATAGCCAAATGGAAAGGCTCTATCATAGAAAATCGGCTTGAAAATTTCTAACCATCGTTGCAAGAGTGGCAGCGCAGGCAGAGCCAGTCCTAGCGCTCGTAACACATATCCCCATCTTCTTCCTGTTTGCGATCGCCTCCGCCCATCTTTTCTATTGATTCGTATCGATGAGTGAGGTAGAAACTCTTTGCTGCCCCCTTGCCAAGCCTTATGGTTTGCGCCCCAAAATTGTGCGATGGCGAGGGTCACTAGGAACGGTGATGATTTGTTCAAAGCCGATCGCCTGCATAGCTGCTTCGATGTTAAAAGTATAGTAATCATCTGACCAGGGTTCGGTACTCTTCATCAGGGTAAACAGCACAGGCGGCAGATTCTGGATCACCGGGGATTGAGGATTATTATCGACGATCGCTAAGTATCCACCGGGGCGCAGCAGGCGAAAGGCTTCTCTAAAAATTGTAGTCGTCACCTGGCCGGGTAACTCATGGGTAACAAACTGCAGAGTAACCAGATCAAAAGAGCGATCGAGCAGATCCGTCGCCTCAGCATTGGCATGAATCCATTGGGCAATTTCCTGCTGCCCATCTCGATACTGAGCAACGGCCAGCATGTAGGGGGAGAGATCTAGCCCCACGGTACGAACCGGCCCCTCTTGCCTGCTTTGATAGAAGCGATGCAGGGCCAGCGTTGAGATACCCACAGAGCAACCGATATCGAGAATATCTTGAACAGGTTGGGCAATCGTTTGGGCCAGAATTTGATGAAAACTGCCGCGCAGCCGCTCTTGGGCTTCTTGCCAGGTTAAGGGTTCATTTTTCCAAACCCGCAGAGCCATAGCATGGGTTGCTGCTTCTGCCTCAAAGGCTGCTTGCCAACACAAATTGCCATCCTCATAGGCATGGAACGGCACTCGATAATAGTCGGGATACTGCACCGCTGTGTTAGTCACTTGAGTAATCTGCTGCCGAATCCCCGCTGCTTCGAGTTCCTCATACCGTTTACGCCAGGGAACCCCATTCTTTTCTGCCGTCTTGATCAGCACTTGCCGGGCCTGTTGCTTCATCAAGGCATAGAGGGGTTTGGTCTGAATCAGCAGATTGACACAGCGAGATAGAAGGTCATCCCCCGCCCAGGCAGGTTTACTCTGGAGAGTTATGGCATTAAAATCTTGTGACATAGTAATGTTAATTAAGCTTTGCGCCAGTTGAGTACCAATTTTCTAGTCAAGTTTTTGATCATTAGAACTGGAATCTACAAGGGGAGGGACAGTTTTCCTAATTTCAGAAATTAGCCCTTGGATTCCATTAGAGGTCTTATGCAGAATTTGTGTAACATTTCCCCGCAGTTGTTGATAGTCTTCATCCGTCAGATCTTTAGCAGTACAAATGACAACCGGGATGTCCTTCCATTCAGGAGATTTACGCATTTCCTGGACAAAAGAAAAGCCATCCATAATTGGCATTAATAAATCTAATAATACTAAATCTGGCTGTAAAGTCTGCAACCGTTCCAGTCCTTGCAACCCATTTTCTGCTTCAGTCACCTGCCATCCCTCCATTTCTAAAATCCGCTTGAGCAGATGACGAATGTGTTCCTCGTCCTCAACCACTAGCACTTTAGGAGAGGTTTGTTGAGGGTAATATTTTTGCAAAACCTTGATTAATTGCTGGCGCTCGATCGGTTTAGTCAGGTAATCAGAGGCTCCCAGCGCAAAGCCAATCTTACGTTCATTCTCAGTTGTAATCACAATGACAGGAATGGCCGCCAGTTCGGGAGTTAATTTCAAGGTCATTAATGTTCTCCAGGCTCCCTGAACAGTCATCATCACATCCAGCAAGATCAGGCAGGGGTTATGTTCATAGGCTAGCTCGATCCCATCATCTACATCCGAAGCACAGATAATATCGTACCCTTCTCGCTTCAGCGATCGAGCCAACAGCTCTTGACAGGCGGTATCATCGTCAATCACCAGAATGGTTCGATTCTGGAAGTGCCCCTGGGGGAGGAACGGCAGGCTGATTTCATGGGTTGGAGTGCCAACAATCTGGGGTAATTCGATCGTAAACACACTCCCAACCCCTGGTTCACTGGTCACCGTAATATCCCCTCCCATCATGCGGCAAAACCGACGGCTAATGGCCAACCCCAGACCGGTCCCGCCATAATTGCGAGTGGTCGAGCTATCTGCCTGGGTAAATTCCTGAAAGAGCTGATCCAATTGTTCAGGACTCATGCCAATCCCGGTATCAGAGATTTGAAAAACGACACACTGAGCGTCATCCATCCAAGCCTTAAGAGTTACTGTTCCCTCCTTGGTAAACTTGCTGGCATTGGATAAGAGGTTTAATAAAGACTGGCGGACTTTAGTGGCATCCGCTGTCATTTTTCCTAGAGTGTCGGGAATCTGCAGGGCAAAACGGTTATGATTCTTATCCATGAGTGGTTTAACCAGAGCGGCCACCCCCTGAACCAGCTCATTGATGTTAAACTCCTCCAGGTATAGCTCCATTTTCCCAGCTTCAATTTTGGAGAGGTCTAATACTGCATTAATCAGTTCTAATAAGTGTTTACCCGCAGAATTGATCTTCTGCAAGTCAGGAAGATAATCACTCTCTTCTAAATCTTCCATCAACATATCGCTATAGCCAATAACAGCGTTTAAGGGCGTTCGCAACTCATGGCTCATATTAGCTAGAAAAGTACTTTTAGCTTTGTTCGCAGCTTCCGCAGCATCTCGGGCAAGATCAAGGGCTTGATTACTAGCTTCCAGCTCTTGGGTTCGCTCCTTTACCCGTTGTTCTAAGTGAGCATAACTGTCACTAAGATTGGCACTCATCTGATTAAATGCTCGGGCCAGTTCACCAATTTCATCAGGTTCATGATCCTGAATACGTAGACCTAAATCTCCTGCAGCCATTGCGTCTGCTGCTTTAACTAAGGGATCGAGACGTTGACCCAACTTACGGATAAACTCTCCAATGTAAAGCCCTCCTAAGATGGCGACGACAAACCCCAGTCCAACTGAGATGACAAGGGTAAGGGTTCGATTGTTGTCCAGACGGTTAAAAAAGATTTTGAAGTCTGCTTCATCTTTGGAAATGGCAATGACCCAATCCCAGGGTGCATAGTACTTCAGAGTATCGACCCGCCATTCGGCTTTTTTAGATACAGAGTCAACCCAACGATACCGAATTGAACTGAACTCCCCCGGCGGTACAGATAAGGCTGTTTTAATCACATTTTGGACTACAAATTGCCCGTCAGCATCTTTGATTTTCCAACCGGATACATCCTGTCGCTCACCAGGACGAGGAATAATCACTTCACCCCGTTGCTGACCACTGCCCCGCACGACATAGATATACCCCGTTCGACCAAATCGGGTTTTCTGGACCGTCTGAGTGAGAGATGGCAGATTACTCTGAGCTACACCAACATAGAGCATTCCAATGACATCGCCCCGATCGTTGAGGAGCGGTTCATAGATGGTCACATACCAGGCATTAACGACAAAGGCTGGGCCGGTGTAAGTTTGTTTTTTTAGCACCGTAGAGACAACAGGATTAGGATTCCCATCTGGATTTCGTGCCGGGATATACGTACCGATCGCCCGCTGTCCATCACGAGTTGGCACATTGGTCGCCACCCGTAGCATATCCCCCCGTGGATTCATCCGTTGGAAAATAGTGATCGTCCCCCCCGCAAGTTGCTGGGTTTCGTCCACAATCAGGGTAGGTTGCTGGAAACTATAGTTTTGCCCTAACCATTTTGATCCGACGAACATTTTAGGTAATTGAATCAACTGGGTTTGCTGGGAAAATTGGTTTTTAGCCTGCCAGGAAACAGTTTCCTTGGACAAGCGAATCTTGCCTGAAGTATTGATTAGATAACGGGCAAGTTTGAGTTCATTATTAACTTTCTGTTGGAGTGCTTCTCCCTGAGTGTTAATCAAAGCAAGAACACCCTGGGCAATACTATCTCGATCAGCCCGAATTAGTGCTTCTAGATCTTGTTTCGCTTGCTCGTTCGTAACTTCGTTCTGCCAACTACCAACCCCGATCAAAATGAGAGTGCTGGTCAGTAGCGTCCCCAAGCTGCGGATAAAGACTTTAGTGCTAATTTTCCGGGGACTTTTCACCCTCAACGATCGCGAAAGGCGCTGATACCAAGGGCTAAGTGAGGGCTGTTCTGGCATTTTTCCCAATGGCTGAACCATGCTAAAAACTCTTACATGAAGCGTAAGGAAGATGGAGGTTAGCGATCCAGTTGATTTTTCTGGAAGTAACTATATTACCTCAAATGACTGTAGTTAGTTTTAGATTGCCTAATGATGCTTCAGGTATTAATTGCAGAGGGTAGATCAAAGCACGGGAAGTATACTCAAACACTACACAACGATCGCTGCACCACGGTGTTACTTGGATGGGGGGATTTACAACAGAGAGAAAGGCTTACCCCCCCAGCCCCTGTTTGAGCCGTTGCTGCAAAGCTTGAAGGAAACGATTTCCCCGCAGATGTTGCCAGAGATAGAGCGCCATGGCTTCGATCCAGACCATCACCCGATCGAGCCAGGTTAAAATCTGCTCCAGCGGATGCTTTTCGTAGCTGACAAAAATTGCCTCTGCTTCGATCGCCTCAGTAAAGCCAATCGTTACACCCAGCCCTCCCCCAGGGAGTGGATTAGCGATCGAGCTTTGGCTTTGCCTTCCTGCAGAAGCACTGGCGGGGGCAGTCACCGCTTTTTCTGGCTTGATTGCGACAGTTGCACCCACCTTTAGAGCGGAAGTGAACTGACTATTTGTCTTTACGACTGGAACTAGCTCAGTTGGAGAAGAGCTTGAAACATGAGGTTGCAGCAGCAGGGCAGGGGTAGATAGACCACCCCAAAACTGAGAAAGACGGTTTTGCAACGCATTTTGCAGACGGCTGGCTAAATGACTCCAGAAGTTGCCCGTTAGAGCCGGAACAGCAACCTGAGGAGTTTCCAGTGGGGCAGTTGTCTGAGGGTCCACCTGAGCAAAGCCGATCGATCCGCTCCAATCTGTCAGGACCGATCGCCAGCTCGGAGCCTTGGGTAGCGGCATGGACGGATGAGGCGATCGCAGCATGGGTTCAGCGGGCTGTTTTTCCGAGCACCACTGCGGCAGGGGAATGGGGGCACCCGTAAGCTGGCGAATAATTCTAACCTGACGGTAATAGGTAGCCAGTTCCCACACAATCCGCCATTGCAGTTGCCGTTGCTGGGCCGGGGTAAGAATATCCAGAATTTGATTTGTATTTGTCACCAGGACCAAACGGCGCGGCTGGAGTAGAGTAGCGATACCCTGCACCATGGTCTGAATTGCTAAACCATTCCCACAGTGGTTTTGTTCAGACAGTTTTCCCTCAGCAAGAGGCCGCTCAGCAACTTGGGACTCCTCTGCTTGAGTAAGAGCTGAAGTTTGTGCAGGAGTAACCTGGGTGAGAGCGGACTGGCCCCAGGGATTCAGGCTATGCCAACTCTGCCGGACGAAGTCTTGCCAACGCAGTAAAGGGGGAGCGGACTCAGTTGGTGGAGCACCGGGCGAAATTGAGGGGGAAGCTAAGCTAATTGTGTCAGAAGCTCCCCCAGGGGTTTGAGCATTGCCAGAACCAGGGAGAACTGGGGATTTTGCCGGAGCTGCCAGGGGGAAGGAAGCTCGGACCCGCTGGACAAACTGCCAGTTCTGTTGAAGTAATTTTTGTAGAAAAGACTGCTGCTGGGTTTCTCCACCGATCGGGATCAGACTAACGGCAACGGAGGGGACAGACTCAGAACTTGAAACAGTGGCTGACGGGCCTACAGCAGGACGAACCTGGATCGATTGCAGCACCCGTTCCACCACCGTATCTGTGGCAGGCAAAATTTTAGCGGCCCGGTTGGCGGCAGGTTCACTTTGTAATTTACGCCAGCTCCAGGCCACCCCCTGACGCAGGGTTTTATTACCCAGTTGGCTGGTTTGTAACAGTTGGAAGAGGGAAAAAAGGGTGACCTGCATCCCCCACACGATCGCGCCCCTGGTCTGCTGTAGGGTTTGCCCCAGTCGATCGCGCAGTTGACGGGACTGGCGCAGTAGAAACGTGAGAACTTTACTCTGGTAGGGAGGGGTAAAAGCCATAGACCTGGGAGCAACCACAGTTTACCATTGGATCTTTTTATACTCTAACCGCTGAGCGGATCAACCCCCCCTGACGTTCTAACTTTGATACAAAAAGTGAATTCTACCCCTTGCTATATTTAAAAGGCTGAGTTAGATTAAATTCTTAGATGGGCTATCATTCCCCCCGCATAGCCCGATGTATCCCCGAAAATGGCAAGTTATTCCGAAAGGGTAACACGCAAATCCGAGATCCTGAAGCCACTCTTTCCAGGGGTATGGATGTCTCTGATGCCGAAGGGATTTTATAATCAGACAATTTAATATGTATTAGGGCCTAAATTCCATGGCTTTTGCCAATCACCCAGTGTCGCCTAAAGTAGCGAGACAGTGTCCTTTCCTCTAATGGTAGATAGATTGGTCGGCCGTGGGGGCAGGTTCGGGGATGGTTAGTCCTTTGCCACTGCTCTAGCAGGTTTTGCATTTCCTCCAGACATAGGGGGGTGCCATTCCGAATTGCACTGCGACAGGCGGTGGCGACAATGGCAGCATTCAAATCCTCCCCTAAACTGAGTTCGAGCAACGCAGCCCCACAATCCTGCCGCTGGGCCAGCAAGGCCGGAGCCGATCGCACTGCCCACAGATCAACCCCAAACGGTTCGATCGCCAGATTGAGCTGCTCTAAACGTTCCACCTGAGCGGGGGAAAGCTGATTAAGAATTAACGGGGTTTCCAGATCAACGATCTGCCAGTGCTGTAGCAGTTGTTCGTAGAGCACTCGTTCATGGGCAATGTGTTGTTCCACCAACCATAACCCAGTGGGGTGTTCCGCCAGAATGTACATTTGGTGTACCTGAGCCACCGCTCGTAAAGCCATCCAGCCCGCGGGAAGGGGTTCAGGGCTTGCACCGCTAGACTGCAGCGATCGACTGAGGTGATAGGCCCCCTCGGCTTCTGCAGCTTTGAGGAATTGTCGGGTTGGCTCCGCTAGAGTTGCATTAACCGTCATCCCCAGTGCTTGGGCCAGAGCCGATTGTAACTGTTTTTGCCAGAACTCAAGCTGGTCTAAATAGATTTCTGTCTTACCGGGATGGCGATTCCAATCCACCTGGTCGGGGGGAACCTTAAAGTGGACAAAGCAGATGGGAAAGCGGTGGCGGGGCAGGGTGCGATGGAAAGCTTGCAGGATCGTCTGCTCCAAACTGGTCAGGGGTTGCACATCCGCGGGTTGACCTTCCCGTGTGCAGATATTGACACACCGTCCGTTCACAGCTAGCTGAATCCAGTCAGGACGATGGCGATGGACCCGTTCTGGTAGACCAATCAGTAGTTCCAGATGGTCCTGGTGCAGTTCCCCCACATCTCCCGGTTGCAGCATGGGTAGGACTTGGAGCAGGATATCTTTAGCCGATTTGGCAGCAGCGAGACTGAACCAGAGACGCTGAGGGCCATTCACCCGGTTGGGCAGATTAGCTCCCATCTGCGTTTTGGTTTGAAAAACCTGCCAGGTCACCTTAGGATGGCAGAGGGCGATCTGGGAAATCAGAGCTTGAACAGCTCGCAGTTGCACAGCTAAAGGTGGTAAACTCTGTCGCCGACCCGGCCAGGCCGCAAACAGAGCATTAACCGTAACCGTCGTCCCAATTGAGAGGGCGATCGCTTGCAACTGATCCACCTCTCCCCGGTGGTTATAGGTGACCTGCCATCCCTCGGCATCCTGGGACGATCGACTACAGATTTCCAGTTGCCCCAGTTGGGCCAGACTGTGCAGCGCTTGACCCCGAAAGCCCAGGGTGCGAATTTGGTTTAAATCTTCAAGTCGGGTAATCTTGCTGGTGGTATGGGGGGCAGCGGCTTGCTGGAGATCGGCCAGGGCCATACCACACCCGTTATCCGCCACCTGAATCCACCATGCTTCTGGGCAGAGGGTAATGACAATGCGGGTGGCCCCGGCATCTAAGGCATTTTCAACCAGTTCCCGCACCACGGCCACAAGGGAGTCGATCACCTCTCCGGCAGCAATCAGGTGAACCAGATCCGTTGGTAGGGGCCGAATGGTTAACACTCGTAACTCGGAAATTCCAATCCTAAATGCACGACAGTACTACTCCTCAGTACTACTCCTCAGTACCACTCCTCAGCCTAGGCCACCCCCACCCTGTCCAGCAGGGGACGTAATTTCAAGTCCTGATAAAACTGAGTCTGACATAACTCAACTTTGGACTGGGAGCAGAGATAGAGTAAAGCCCAAAACACCCCCACCCGATCTTGTTTATGTTCCAGCAGCGTTTCCAGGGCTAACCATTCCGGTTCCGTCGCCTCTGAGGAGCTGAAATTCAGCCAGTATTGACTGAGAAAATGTTCAACTTCAGTGGCAATCTCGACCAGATTTTCCTGGTGGGCGAGCTGCGTAATCGCTTTGAGGGAGGAAGGGGTGCGTCCCGGACGCTGGGCTCGTCGCGATCGCTGGGGTTGGGGTTGATCCAAGGTGGCGGCAATCAGCTCCAGATGGCTGATCAATTCCACCAGGGTGACTCGACGTTTCTGGGGAGGCGGTGCGGCGGCGCGGCGGTGGAGATATTTTTCGGGATGGAGTGGGATTTTGGCCTCAGGGGGGAGGGGGAGATCCTCTAGCAGTTCAGCTACCCCATCCTCTGCCTCCTCCACAGTGACAATTTCCAGACTGTCAGACTTGAGCAGCACCAGCATGGAGGCACACAGAAATGCCTGGCCCGAGTGGGAAAGATCCTGCTGATTTTGGGCAGCGAGCTCAGTCAGGCAGCGATCGAACACATCAATCACCTGGACATCCCAGGGATCAATTTCTCCACGCTCAGCCAGATCAATCAGCAGGGCGATCGCACTTTGGGCAAAGGAAGTGCTCATGCAACGATGGGGCGGGTATATTTGTACTCAGTTTAACACCCGGATCTCCTATCCCTCTCCATAGCAATCTAGAACGGCTTTTATTCAATCGTCGCACTGGGAAGCAGGCGTTGCTGTTGCTCTAGTTCCGCTTGATAGCGTTCTAAATCCTCTTTTAAAGATTCAATTTGAGCATCCCGATGCTGCACTTCCTGCTTGACGGTCATTCCCCGTTGCAGGTTCACCCAGACGCTAAACACCCAGGCGAATACCGCCCCCAAACCCATGGCTGCAATTAACTCGATGCAAAGGGGAGCCTGGAGGGTCACCCCCTGGACGATATTGATCGGGACAGGCTCAGTATTTTCGATGCCAAACAGCACCAGAGCCAGAGAGATGACAAAAATGAGGGTGAAATTAACTTGGCGCATGAAAACGCTGATCTCCCGTAAACTACTACCCCACAAACTTACAGTGGTTTCAGCAATGGAACAACCGCCCCAATATTTTTTTTAATTTTGTGGCTGATTGGGATGTATTCCAGGTTTCATCCCGCCCCTCCAAACACGTCTATACCGGCAAAGGCACAGACGGGGGAAGCATGGCCCACCCGGATCGCTTGATTCGGTTCTCCTTTGCCACAGTAAGGGGTGCCATACATTTCAACAGTGGAATGATCGCCCACTTTAATTAAGCCCCGCCAGAAGGGATTCGTAATGCCCCGGTAGTTAGGATTTTTCAGCGTGCGGGTAAGCTGGCCATTTTCGATCAGACGGGCATACTCACAGCCAAATTGAAATTTATTCCGATAGTCATCGATCGACCAGGAGCGATTGGATTCCATGTACACCCCAAATTCAATCTCGCTGATGATTTCGTTAAAGCTACTTTCCCCCGGTTCCAGGTTCAGGTTCGCCATCCGGTCGATCGGGGCCCGATTCCAGGAACTGGAACGAAAATTAGCCACCCCAGCCACCTGCGCGCGGGACTGACTTTCTAAACTACCTAGTCCCCGTAATAAGATGCCCTCTCGAATTAAATACTCGCGCTGGGCGGCCATACCGGCATCATCAAAGGCATAGCTGGCAAATTCACCCCGCACGGTGGGATCAAAGGTGACATTCATCAGGGGGGAACCGTAGACGAGCTGGCCAAAATCAGAGAGCTTCACAAAACTGGAACCGGCGTAGTTGCGCTCATCCCCCAGAATCCGATCCAGTTCCAGGGGGTGGCCAATGCTCTCATGGATCTGTAACATCATCTGATCAGGAGCCAGAACCAGGGTGGTGTTGATAGTCGGGCATTCTTCCGCCGCCAGCAGTTCGAGGGCCTGTTCGCCAATCCGCCGCGCCCGATCGAGAACCGCCTGGGTCGCAAAAACTTCCATCCCCGTCTGATAGCAGCGGGCCAGCATGCCGTTGTCGGTGCGTTTTTGCACGGTCGAGCCGTCCTGGGCAGTGGCTTCATAATCGGTGCCGATCAGGAAAAAGCTTTGCTCAATATCTGAGCCATTACTGCTGACCAGGCGCTGTTCCGTTTCAATCACCTGGGCCATGGCAGCGGTTTTGACAATAGCATCCCCGACCTTGAGCGTGTCACACACCTGGATCAGCAGGTCATTCAGATCAGCGGCACTGAGCATTTGCCTGGCCTGGACGGGAGAGTGATACTGACCCACTGCTTGGGGGCGTTCCGCCAGGGTGAAGGGATGAACAGACCATTGAGCAGCCGAGATCGCCTGTTGATAGGCCGCCTCCGCCGCCCGGTTAACACTGTCTTGATCTAAACGATTCGTCGCGGCATAACCAAACTGACCCTCCGCTAGCACTTCCACCATCACCCCCTGGGTGTGACTTCTGCCATTCGCCTGGGGAATACGATCGCGGACGTAGCGAGTTGTGGTAGTTTCCGTCACCTGCCGCAGCCCGATCCAATCCGCCCTCAGGTCTAGATTTGCCAATGCCCGATGTAAATCAAACTGCATAATTCCAACTCAAGCCACTTCAGCACGGGATATTGGATGTAGTCTAACCTGTTCTAGAAGGTAGCTTTCACAATGCTATTCTGGCGATGAAGCAAGAGAAATATAGATCCGTTGATGCGATCGCCCCTGCGTTACCCCGGTGGTAAGTCCAGAGCTGTCAAAACCATTACTGCACTAATTCCGGCTGAGGTTACCCGACTGGTTTCTCCCTTTTTCGGCGGCGGCTCGGTGGAATTAGCCTGTGCGGACAGGGGAATTGAAGTGGTGGGTTACGATCTTTTCCGTCCCCTGGTGGCTTTCTGGAAAATGCTACTGGCGGATCCAAAAACTCTGGCTGAGCGGGTGCAGGCTTACTATCCCTTAACTAAAGCGCAATTTTACCAACTGCAAAAACAACACCGGGATGAAGAGACGGAAATCCAGGGCATTCTCTTTTTTGTTCTCAATCGCGCCTCCTTCTCAGGAACGACCATGAGTGGGGGGTGTTCAACAGCCTCTGTAAGCGAGCGGTTTACCCAGTCGGCGATCGATCGGTTGCGGCACTGCAAAATCACCAATCTTACGGTAGAGTGGGGCGATTTTAAGGAATCGATCCAGCGCCATCCCAATGTGTTTCTCTATCTTGATCCCCCCTATATGATTAAATCTACCCTCTATGGCGATCGCGGCAGTACCCATCGGGGTTTTGACCATCTGGGACTGTATGAACAACTCCGTCATCGCCAGGGCTGGATTCTTTCCTATAACAAATGTCCCCAGGTGCTCGAACTCTACCAAGAGTATAAGATTATATTTCCTGACTGGAAGTATGGCATGAGCCAGAATAAAAACAGCAAAGAAGTTTTGATTTTAAATGTTTGAATTTAAAATTTTAGATTAAATATTGAGGTTGGCTGACTGCAACCCAGTGATTTAGCAGTTAATAAAAATTAGCAGAATTGCAAAAGTCTACAATTAGATAGGGATAGGCACTCTCCCCTTGAAAGAGCCAAGGATTAACCCATGCCTGCCAGATTGGAAGTTAAAACTGCAGTATTGAGGTGTGAATAATGGATCGAGAAACCACAATTTATTATCAAGGCACAACTCCTGTACAGGAAGAAACCGGAATTTATCGCTATGGTCCCTCCAGCCCGATTAATCAAAGCACTGCAATTCAAAGCCCTGCTGTAGCTAATCCACCCTACATCACCGCCTTCACCACTGCTGATGATCTCACAGATAATCCGTAAACTTTTGCTGGCCGGATCATTGCAGTGCGAGGTGAGGGAGATGAAGTGCTGGGGCCGAATTCCTTCCGGCTTAAAAATGGTGAATTACCCGTATTCAGTGCGGCTCAACTCCCGGTTGGTCTAACGAATGACGATAAGGTGATGATCGTTGGTGAACTTCGTCCAATTACGCCTGCTGAAGCTCAGCAAAATCCTGGTCTGTTTGGGCTGGCTCCAGCACCCTATATTAACTATGGACAGAATTATGCCATGGTCGCCCGCGAAGTCATGATCATAGGAGACGATGATTGATTAACCCCATCCCACCTAAAGAGATAAATTAACTGGGGTTTTTACGTGTCTCAGGGTAGTTAACTTTGCAGAAAAAGCTGAGTAAATTGAACTGAGCTGATGTCAATTGATCTACAAATTTAATGGCTTCGATCGCCCGTGAAAATTTATTTGCCAACATTCCCCGACTGGTCATTGCCCAGGCTGGAATTTTATTTGCAGTCAGTCTGGTTACCCTGCAAACGGGAATTTTTTTAGGATTTAGCCGCTCAGTTTCGGCACTGGTCGATCAATCCAAAGCGGATATGTGGATTACGCCCAAAAGCGTGGATCACCTGGGAGTTGGCATTCCCCTCCAATATGAACGATTGGGACAGACTCGACAGGTGGAAGGGGTCGCCAGGGCAGAAGCAGTGATTTTTCGGGGAGATGTGTGGCGCAATTCCAGGGATGAGACGGCAACCATCACTTTGATTGGACTGGACCCCCAAGCCAGGTTATTTGCACCCCTCACTCTATCTCAGGGAAACCTAAGCGACTTGAAACCTGCTTATACCCTGCTGGTGGATAAATCTAACCTGGGGGATCTGAATGTGACTAAAGTTGGCGATAAAGGGGTGATTGGTGGCTTACCCGCTGAAGTAGCCGGTTTCACTCAGGGCGTGCAATCGATCATCTTCAGTCCGATCGTGTTCATGTCCCTTCAGAGTGCCAAAGCTTATACCACCACCCCACCCGCAACCCGTCTGCCCTGTGAGATCGCAGCAGAAGGAATAGATTGTCGCACCACCCCTACGGATTTCCCCCCCACCCCTACTGCGTTAACAGCGGATGATGCGATTTCCTATATTCTGGTGCAGGCAGAGGCCAACACTGATCTTGAGCGTCTCAAACAACAGTTAGCAAATGCTTTACCGGATAGCCGGATCTGGACACGGGCCGAATTTGCCCAGTCGAACCAAACGTTTTGGGAACAACGCTCGAACATTGGCGTAATTTTGGGGTTAGGAGCGGCGATCGGCATCGTTGTTGGCATTGTGGTGGTTGGGCAAATTCTCTATGCCTCCGTCTCGGAACATATCAAACAATTTGGCACCCTGAAGGCAATGGGCGCATCCCCCTGGGTTATTTATGGGGTGATTGGGGAGCAAGCGCTCTGGATGGCAGTGCTCGGCTATATTCCCGGTCTGGTCCTTTCGATCGTCGTCGCCGAGTGGGTGATAGCTAGAGGGATTATCATCCTGATTTTGCCGACCACCGCTGCTGGCATTTTTGGTGTGACCCTACTGATGTGTTTTACAGCGGCGGCCTTTGCCATTCGTAAGGTGATGCGCGTCGATCCCGCAACGGTTTTTAGAAGCTGAGTTTTGGTTAGAGCAAGTTGACACGATTGGAGCATAGGCATGGTTACTGTTCATCCCAGTTTTAAGTCCTTCAGCCCAGCAAACCTTACCCCCAGTGCTGAGATGGCAATTATAGTCAAAGGGGTCAGTGTGACGGTTAGATCTGGTGGGGAACCTCTGAATGTGCTCAAGGACATTAATTTATCCATCCCTAAGGGCATGATCCAATTCCTGATGGGACCATCGGGTTCGGGTAAAACCACATTGCTCTCTGTGGTGGGTGGGTTGCTCACTCCAACTACAGGTAAAGTCTATTTGTTAGGAGAGGAGATTAACAGCCTTAGCAGTAGCCAGCTGGCCCGGTTTCGCCTGCACAACATTGGCTTTGTTTTTCAAGACTTCAATTTGTTTCCAGAGCTAACTGCGGTCAAAAATGTGGAAGTTGCACTCAATTTACTGGGAATTTCGGGCAAAACGGCGCGCTCTCAGGCATTGCAGTTACTGGAGCGGGTAGGGCTGCTGAACCAGGCTAAACTGAAACCGCGACAACTTTCTGGTGGGCAACAACAACGGGTGGCGATCGCTCGGGCATTAGCCGGTCAACCCCAATTAATTATGGCCGATGAGCCGACAGCAACCCTGGACTCCCATAGTGGTCGAAACGTGATGGATATTCTGTCCACCCTGGCCAGGGAACAGGGCTGTACCGTGCTGATGGTGACCCATGACCCCCGCATTGTGGATATTGCCGATCGCATTGCCTATCTGGAAGATGGGGAGATCAACGAGACGATGGGCAAAAGCAAAAATGAGCGTTAATTAGCCACAAGCCGAAGCGATCGCCTGAATTCTGGACTAACTCCAATCTTCTCGCTTGTTAGAAGTGACGCGATAAATTTGCCCGCTGGCATGAATTTGGCGAGATTTCTCAAATAACTGGGGTTCAGTTAACCCCCAATCCTTCAGAATTTGGTCGAGCTGGGTCTGGAGATCCCGTGCACCGGGGAAGCCATTGTAGCGAATCCGTAATCGAGCCAGTTCCGCCAGGTTGTAGTCTGTTTGGCCCTCCTGGCTGATCCTCTCACAAAGTTGTCGATCCTTATGGGCTTGGGGATGCTGTTGATCTTTGAGGCCAGATTTTCCCTTTGCATCACCTGCGGCCCATTTTGCCAGTTCTGCTTCAGCCCCCTTAGGACCCAAGATTTCTTCTAAACGGTCACTCATAGATGCTCTCGTTGCTTTTGTAGTTAAACCAGCTATCTCTTATGGGCAAGCTAAAACATCTGAAATTTTTTAGCTAGATGACTCGCCCCATGAGGATCTCAGTGATTGTATGGCACTTGGATGTAGCTTGGCTACCTCTAAACCTACGATACCTTTTTCCTATTACTTCTATTTTCAATAGAAAAACCCCCGTACCATCAGGCCAGGGGCAGTTTATCGGGAGAACCGTCAAATCTATGAGTGCCAATCAGGATCGAATTAACTCACGGCAACCGCTGTCAGCAAGGTAAGCGTCACTAACACCAGAGCGGCAGCCCCTTGCAGCCAATAGACCCGTTGCTGATCAGGGGAGGGGTAGAGGGCCAGGTAGGGTTGGGGTTCAACCGCATAGTTATTCGACAGCCCTTCCCGATCGACCGTCGCACCTAACCCCAGCGACCGACCAAAGGTTTGACCTTCCCGCCGGATTCGGGCATTCACTTCGGTGGGAACCAGTTCTGTGCCATTACTGCGACCTGCAACCGGGGTAGCAACACTGCGGAGAGGCTGGGCGCTAAGCAGTTCACGGGCAACAGCATTGAAGTCAATGGCGGAATCAGCGGTGTAAGTCATAGGGGATGCTCCTATAGGGTTTTGTAAATCTTTGTAAACCTAATGTAACACTATGTTAAGAAAGTTGCAACGATCTTGGCAAACATGGTAATCAGTGTTGCCTATCGAGGTAATTAGCTGGGCTTAATTCGCGCTTACAGGAAGTGGGCCGGCAAAGCTGCAGGCTGCACGGTCTCTGTTGGGGTCAGGATAGCGATTGCCCCGATGGATGACGTAGCCCCTGGGGAAGGCCACAGCGGGAAACAGCTGAAGCTATACAGAAATATCTATGTATAGAGCGTTTTCCGTTAGCACGCACAAAGAACTGGGCGGACTTGAACAGAGTGGCAGACGGCATCAACTAAGGCATCTAGTTCCACAGGCTTCAGCAGGTAAAAGTCGATCCCTCGCATTAACGCCCGCTCTTGTTCATCTCTACAAATGACTGCTGTTGTGACAATCACTGATCTCTGTTCAAACTCGGGCAGGAAATCATAGACATATCGGCCTTCTAAGACTAAATCAGCAATCACGACATCTGGATGAAACTGTGTTGAGGCTGCCTCTGCTTGCAAAATTGCCCCAGCTACAACCACCTCAGCTCCGTGATAGGTAAATACCTCTGCATATAGCAATCTTGTATCTTCATCCGCATCAGCAATCAGTATTTTTAGCCCCTGCAGGAAGCTATTTTTAACATCCATCGTAATTGTTCTCCATAGTAATAAGCATAAACAGAGGTAACCGCAGCTTCTATCTAGGGAAACAAGAATGGATACACCTTAAGAGTGAGCTGAAAGATGGGCATCTATCTACAGAGCGATGCTTATACTATTACTTATGGAAAAATTAACAAAACTCTATACTAAAAATTATCACTGAAATAAGCGGAGGATCATCAGAGGTAGCCCCTGCTATCGTAGCGGTCAAAGCTCAAAGAGGCTGCAACGTTTTACCAGGCAAGAGAACTATGAAACAACCTTCTTATAAGCGTAATTTTTGCCAAAGCCTACGAAAGCTGTTGCTCAACCTAAGCCTATGCCTGCTATGGCTTATTTGGGTTCCCCTTCCTGCTGGGGCAGGAGTTCTCCAGGATCGTCTATCCAGCTACCCAAACTGGCAGAAGGTAGTGGCTCTTCAACCAGCTAGAGGCGATCTGATTTATCCAGACTGGTTTAGGGGAGAATGGCAGGTAACAAGTAGCCTGGAAAACTTATCTGCCCCCCTCGCGCCTGAGATTGTCACTCCTGGATTTGAGGGGAATCGGCAGTTACTGCATCAACCGATCACGTTTCCCGTCCGCTTCATTGACCAGGGAACAGCCGGAGTGGTCGCAGATCGTACCTTCAACAGCCTTAACCTGGCCCGTGCCTATCTTGGCAACCAGGTGATTGGGGTCCGCCTTGATCCGCAGTCAGTGAACCGGCAAATTACGATTTTGCGTTCCGCCTGTTTGGAGGCAAAGGGGTGTGAACGGCAACTGGTTTCATTAATTCGTCAGCGAGCAACAGAAGCTCCAGATCCCAACCAATTTATTACCAGCGAAGTCTTTGAACAGCAGTTCCGAGGTGGAACTCAGCTTTATTTCAACCAGGTTGAAAATACAACTGCCTATTTGCGGTTCTCCGATCGCCCCAACCAGATTGAAGCGGAGCAGTTCATCGCCATTTATCTCTCCCCTCAAGATGCCGATTATTTCAAGGCTGCGAATCGACCTGCTGCTATCTACCACTACCACCTGCATTTTGATCAGGTCTGATTCAGCCAACCGTAGCTGTAAGGTAGCTGTAAAAATGATTCACCCTAGCCCGTCGCAGCAACCCTATGGTTTGAGCCTGGAGATGGCACTCAACAAAGATAGCCCTGAACCCTTGGATCTGTCAGTGAAATCTGTCGTCTTTCCCTTTATCACAGCTTTGCCGATCTATCAACCCTCTTTAGATAGGTATTCAAGAGCAGTTACCCCTCTATAATGGCGGCCTAAACGATTCCGACTATAAGTACAGGTTGACTCCTGAGCAGAACAGCCCAGGAGTTTTTTGTTTGGAAATCAAGACTGCCGCAATACCAGCAGATCTTCAATCCCGCATTTAAAGTAATCGCAAAGAACCTCTATCGTATTGGTATCAACCCGAGAAAATTTGTTATTAAACAAACGGTTGACGGTTGTAATTCCCAATCCGGTGTCAGATGCTAGCTTGTGCTGGGAGAGTTTTGGGTCTTTCTCTGCCATCAAAACAGCCAAACGACAGTAGATATTGACTGAATTCGCACTGCTCTTTTTTGTATCCATAAACAAGCAATCCACTGCATAACATAACTACTAAATATAAAGCAACAAACGTAAGGATCTTCCTTAAGATAGATTTCAGCCGAAGAAATGCAAAAAAGATGCTTATTTACTCAGGCTGGTGGTTTGAATTCCACAGTTAAAACCCCAAAGAATACTCTTTCAGGTGTGGGTCGATGAACACTCTTTCTTTGGTGCAATGCTGCGTTGACGACCGCGAAAAAGATTAAAATAGTTAATTATGTGCAAACTTTTAAGGCATTAGCAAATAGATTGCAGTGCCTTCAATCACTTGGGTTTGGTGAAAGAAGAAGTTGAGCATTGTTATAGGGTTTGAAGATGGAGGAGTTCTTTAAGCTTGATTGCACTTCTGTTGCAGTATCAGCATTTATATGAAGATAGATCAATCAACTTGACTTTCGCCCAGAATTAAGCTTTTCAGCAGTGGCTTCTGACGCTGATAGATTGAACGACCACCTAATTCCACTGCTTTTCCGGTTTGAGCCAGAGCCATGAGTAGCTAGACTAGGGTATTAGTGCGGGTGAGTCCTATGCAATCGCGGAAACGACTGGGGATTTTGACGAGTGGGGGGGATTGTCCTGGGTTGAATGCGGTGATCCGGGCTGTTGTCCACCAGGCCATTCTTTCCTATGACTGGGAGGTATTTGGCATCCCCTACGCCACCCAGGGACTACTCGAACGCCAGGGGATCTCCCTCAGCCTGCATGGACTGGATCTCCGTGGTATTGATCCCCTGCTCTGTATGGGTGGAACTATTCTCGGCAGTATTAATAAGGGGGATACCCTGTCTCGATCGGATGAAATTCTGGCTGGCTACCACGCCTTAGAATTGGATGCGCTGATCGCAGTGGGGGGGGATGGCAGTCTGGCGATTTTGCATCAGCTTGCCCTGCAGGGGGACTGGCAGTTGATTGGCATTCCAAAGACGATCGACAACGATGTGGCCTTGACCCAGGGGGTTGTAGGTTTTGATACGGCGGTCAATACGATCACCGATGCCCTCAATCGACTCACGTTTACCGCTGCCAGCCACGATCGGGTCATGATTGTCGAGGTGATGGGACGTTCCGCTGGCCATCTGGCTTTACACGCTGGGATTGCTGGCGGGGCAGATGTGATCTTGATTCCGGAAGTGCCCTACTCGATCGAGTCCGTCTGTTGTCATCTCCATCAATTACGCGATCGCTGGGGTCGTAAGTTTGCGATTGTGGTAGTGGCCGAAGGGGTGAAAACTGCAGCAGATTCCCGCACAGAAATGATGGACGCTAAACCCACCTGTGGCATCAGTCAATATTTGGCCAATGAAATTATGGGTTGCTTACCTAAGCCGATCGAAGTTCGTGTTTCAATTCTGGGCCATATCCAGCGGGGCGGTATTCCCACAGCAGCCGATCGCCTCCTGGCCAGTGCTTTTGGTAAGTTTGCCGTCGATCTGGTTGCAAGAGGAGAAACTCAGCAAATGGTTGCGTGGCAGTGCGGGCAGGTGAGGGCTGTACCGTTGGTAGAGGTGATCAATCATAGTCCATCCCGCGTTGACCCGAATCACTTTCTCGTCCAAACCGCTCGTTCTCTGGGTATTTACATCGGGGATGCATAATTCACAACCCACCCTGCAGTCCTACTCTGGTGTTCCCTCTATCCTGGGCTACAGCGGTTTCCGGGGTGGTGAAACCCTTGGCGCTAAAATGCCTATGGGCTACAGCTTCTGATCTGCCTCATCCAAGTGGAAAACCCTGTAAGCTGATTCTGAGTTTTTGTATAAGGTGACTGCCAAGGAATCCATCGGAAAACTATGATCATGATGGCTTGTCGCAGGAATACTTTTTTATGGATACGGGAACAAACGTTGTGGAGATTGTTCAGCCCTCAGGGATTTTAGATGGCACAAATGGGAATCAGTTACGTAATCAGGTGCTGGCGGCGATCGCTGCGGGGGGGACGATTATTCTGATAGATTGCCAGTCTGTCAACTTTATGGATAGCAATGGCTTTGGTGCCTTAATCACCTGTTTGAAAAAAGTGCGGGAAGCGGGAGGGCGGTTAGCACTCTGTGCCATTAACGATCAGGTGCGCTTGATCCTGGAATTAACAGGAACCCATCGGGTGTTTGAGGTTTTTCCCGATCGGGAGACGTTCTATCAAAGCCTGGCACAGCATTAAGGGTTAGCCTGCTCAAACTGGATTTGAATAATTGAACAATCATCCTGAAAAGTCTGGCTACCCGTGAGGCACTGAATTTGCTGCAGAATGCCATCTAGATCCTGTTCAAATTGACGATCGTAGTCCTGGAGAAAGTCCATAAATCCGGGTAAAGTCCACAGGCTACCATTGGCCTTTTCAACTTCATAAATGCCATCACTGAAAATATAAAGTCTGGCGGGAGGATCAACTTTTAAGCTGCTGGTTTTAAATCTGATCTCTGGAAAAAGTCCGATCGCCATACCACGGGTGGTGAGGGGTTGAATGGGGTTGGCAGACTGGGTTGGATCAGTAAGCAGTAAAGCGGGTGGGTGGCCAGCGCTGGCATAGCTCAGTTGGTGGGTCAGACGATTGTAAACGCCATACCAGATCGTAAAGTACCGCTCATTCTGGCGATCCATCTGGAAAATGCTATTCAAATTGCCCAGAACTTGCTCAGGATCATAGAGGCTGGCGGTGGGAAGGGAACGGGAGCGGAGTAAGTTATGGACCGAGATTGAGGGTAAAGCTGCAGCTAAACCATGACCAGAAACATCCAGTAAATAAACCACTAAATGATCCTGATCCAGCCAGTAGAAATCAAAACAATCCCCCCCCAACTGTCGGGAAGGAAGAAAGCGGGTGTTAATGGTGATTTCACCCCTCATCGGTGCAGGGAGAAGGGAGCGAACATAATCTGCTGCTTCGGTTAATTCTGCTTCCAGACGTTGCTTTTGGAGCTGCAGATCCTGGGCCAGTTGCTTTAATTCCTGGTTGGACTGATATAACCTTAGTCCCGCTCTAACTCTGGCAATTAGTTCACTGGGATCAATCGGTTTGCTGAGGAAATCATCGGCTCCCGTATTTAACCCCTGAACGCGATCTTCCACGGCAGAACGTGAGGTCAACAGGATAAAGAAGGGATTGTCTAAATCGGGATCAGTTTTAATCCGTTGGCAGACCTGTAAACCATCCATCCCCTCCATTAACCAATCGCAAATGATCAGTTGAGGATGGGTGTGCTTCACCAGTTCTAAACCCGCTTCACCACTAGCGGCCAGGCTTACGTCATACCCCTGCTCCTGCAGTGTTTTTTGCAAGATCCGCTGCAGAATGCGATCGTCATCGATCAGTAAAATTTGAAATCGGCGCTCAGCCTGGTTATCCATACTCCGGCTCAGGAATGGGGGTGAAGACAGTTATCCTTGTTCTAAACATAAACGCTGTAAGGATACCACCGCCCGGTTAAATTCAGCTTCCAACTGAGCAATGAACTGGGGAGCACGCTCCAGCAGGATCTGGCTCTCAGCCTCCTCCAGGGTTTTACAGAGTTCAGCCAGCACTAAAGCTCCCAGACTGGCACTGGGCGATCGCAGAGCATGGGCTGACTTGCGTAACTTCACCTGATCTCTAGACTGCAGCGCCTCCTTAAGGGCACCGAGCAACTTTTCCCCATCCTCCTGGTACATCTTGATTAACTCCTTCAGCATTTCCTGGGTTGCCTCACCCCCCATTGCGTTCAATTGCTGCCAGATTTGTGGATCGATCGCAGGCTGATCTATGGCAGGGGGATCACCCGTTGAGGCAGCAAGGGAGGGTGGAGCAGGGGAGACCGCAGGGTTTGGGGCAAAGGTTGAGGGCAGAGTCTGGGGTGGAACCTGACCGGGGGGAGCCTGATACTGTTCCAGAACCTGTTTGAGGGTTTCCAAGCGAATCGGCTTACTGATGTAGTCATTCATCCCAATTTGCAAACAGGCCTGGCGATCCTCAGCACGGGCATGGGCCGTCATTGCGATAATCCAGGGTTGACTCCTCAACTGTAAGTCCTGGCGAATATGCTGAGTGGTTTCCAGTCCATCCATTTCTGGCATCTGCACATCCATAAAAATTACATCGTAAACCTGTCTTTGTAAAGCTTCCAGAGCCTCCAGACCATTATTGGCCACATCTGCCCGGTAGCCTAAGCGTTGCAGTAATTGCAGAGCAATTTTTTGATTCACAACGATGTCTTCCACCAGGAGAATGCGTAAAGGTAGAGTTTGAGCGAGGGATAATTCAGGCTCAGTTGTAATTGGGATGGGAAAGCGTGAAAAAGAGGGAATGGTTGACTTGGGATCGAGCGTAGTAGGCCCTTTCTGCAAAACCTGAATGAGGGTATTGAGCAGCTGGTAATGGCGCACTGGTTTGTTGAGAAAGGCACTAAATTCGGTTGCAACCTGCTTGATTTCCAGAGCACTTTTGGCTTTAGTACTTAACATCACCAGGGGCAAAAAACGATAATTTGGCATCCCATGAATTTGGCTGGCTACCTGAGCGGGTTGGATCTGGGGAAGATCGATATCCAGAATAGCCAGATCAATATTTTGCTGACGACGGAGCCAATACAGGGCAGTGTCAACAGAATTAGCCGTCTGAACCTGCAGTCCTAAAGCTTGCATCTGCAGCGTTAAACTTTGCCTCAGACTGGCATTCCCAGACAATAGCAGAATGCTTTTATCCTGCAGGGCGGGCAACGGGAGGGCAGCAGCCTGGCTGGCGGACTGGTCTACCTGAACAATAACGGTGAAATAAAAGGTCGATCCCTTACCCACCTGGCTACTCACCCACATTCGCCCACGCATTAATTCGCTTAAACGCATACTAATGGCTAATCCCAGACCCGTACCTCCATAGCGGCGGGTCATGGAGACATCTCCCTGGCTGAAAGGTTTGAATAGCCGTTCCATCTGTTCGCGGGGAATCCCGATGCCTGTATCCTGAACAGCAAATTGGATTTCGTAGGTCGAGGTCAAGGGCGGACAAAAATCCAGTTCTCGCCCCTGCACGGTAACCACCACTTCGCCCGTAGCTGTAAACTTGACGGCATTGCTGAGGAGGTTCCAGAGAATTTGCCGCAGTCGGGTTACATCACTAATAATTTGGGTGGGCAGGTGGGGGTCAAGGAAATAAAGCAGTTCCAACCCTTTTGAAGCTGCCTGGGGGGCTAGCAAGTCCAGGGCTTCTTCAATGCAAATTCGCAGGTCAAAGGGTTGCTCTTCCAGTTCCAGCTTGCCGGACTCAATTTTAGAGAAATCTAGAATGTCATTAATGATCGTCAGCAATGTCCCACAGCTATTGCGGATTGTTTCGGCATAATCCAATTGTTCTGGGTTCAGGGCAGTATCCAGCAGTAAGCCGGTCATGCCGATCACCGCATTCATGGGCGTACGAATTTCGTGACTGACGATCGCCAGAAAGTTACTTTTAGCAGCATTGGCCACTTCAGCAGCATGTTTGGCAGCCGTCAGTTCTTCATTCTGGCGGGTGAGCAGGTAGGCATTGCGGGTTTCCTGTTCCAGCAGGTGGGCCTGGGTTAAAGCCACTCCCATTTGATCCGCCAGGTGTTTGAGTAAATCCAGTTCCAGTTCTGTCCATTGCCGGGGCTGACTGCACTGGTGGACAATCAGTAGCCCCCAGAGTTCCTGGCGCACCAAAATCGGCACCACTAAGTTGGCCCGAACCTGAAATTGCTGTAAAAATTCCCGATGGCAGGGCTGGAAATTGGCTTGCTCCAGATCAGCGATCGCTGTAATTTTTCCAGAACGGTAATAGTCCAGGTAGCCCACCTTCAGACAGGGATCATTAATATCCTGTCCCAGCGTAATTGTCCATCCCGGTACGACGGCTTCCTGAACCACAGTACCCAAACCATCTGCTTCTAACTGAAAGATCAGCACCCGATCGCACTGCAGTAATTGCTGGACTTCCTCCACGGTCGTTTTGAGGATCTCCTCGAGTTGCAAGGATTGGCGCACTTTTTCTGTCAGTTGTTTGAGCAGCACGACCCGTTTGTATTGCTGTTGTAGGGCTTCTTCGGCCTGCTTGCGTTCAGTAATGTCCAGGTGGGTGCCAACCATACGCAAAGGGTTGCCCTCCCGATCGCGGCTGACGACTCGCCCCCGATCCAGAATCCATAGCCAGCCTCCAGATCTGGTTCGCATCCGCGCTTCACATTCATAGAGTGGGGTTTGATTACTGAGATGGGCTGAGAGCAGGTTTTTCATGGCGGGTAAATCGTCGGGATGAACTAATTGCTCCCGCAGTTGGGTCTGATTGGCCAAGTCCCGCGCACAATACCCCAACATTTCATACCAGCGATCGCTGCGATAGATCTCTCCTGTGACCAGGTTCCAGTCCCACAACCCTTCTTCAACTGCATCCAGAGCCAGTTTTAAGCGTTGTTCACTGGCTTTAACCGCATTTTCTGCCTGTTTGCGCGCCGTCACATCCCGATATTGCCAGAGATGCCCATAGAAATTCCCATCCCCCACGATCGGCACATAATCCCGTTCCAGCACCCGCCCATCCCGGAGCTGCAATTCTTCATTAACAACAATGCGGCCCTCTTGCAGAATCAGATCAACTCCTTCTAAAAAGTCCTGGGGGTCGAAAAACAGATCCTTGCTACAGTCCCCACACTCATGACAATTCATCCCCTGCAAGTTTTCTGGTGGGAGAGGAATGGCAAACAGTTGGCAAAACGCTTGATTCACCAGCACGATGGAGCGATTTTCATCCTCTACCAAAACACCTGCCTGGATGTTTTCAATCAGGGTGCGGAGGCGGGAACTGGTCGATCGCAGTTCTGCCCGTTGTCGGGTCAACTGCCGGGTTAATTTCTGGGACTCTGCCAGAGCAGTATTTTTGGTTTGTAACAACACTAGAAAATCGCTAACCGAATCATGCAGGGGAAAATCATTCAGGCTCAAACCCGAATTTTTCAAATCGGCAATATCGGTGATCCAGGGGGAACCCACAAACAACAGCGAATGGCACTCCTCTAGAACCAACAATTGCCCTTTCAGTTGGGTGGAACCGTGCAAGGATTGCAACAAAAACAGGGAATGGAGCTGGGTTTGCAGCGACTCAAAGGTCAGGGTACAACGGGGACGGCTGATCTGAAATTGCTCGGACAGCAAGCTGCCTACCAGTTGGTGGGGGTGAAATAACCGTTGCAATGTTTCTCCAGCAGCAGTGATTTTCAACTCCGAGTCAAGCAGCAGATGAAACGGAAACAGGGCGGCAAACTGCTCAGGCGGTAGATGAATTGGCACATTCATAACCCATTAGCAATCGTTTGTTTCAGGTTGGTCATACTGAATTGCAAATACATCATGGTCGGCTCCCTGCTCCCGGAACTGGGTTTGCGAGACCTGCACCTGGGTATGGAACCTTTTTCCCAAGCCATGTAAGAGGCCGATCACCATTGGCGCTAAACCCTCGCGATCGGAGTGATAGTGAAGATCCATTGCTGTTTCACTACTATGTTCACAATCAAAAGAGGGCGGGCGTAACTGGGGAAAACTAAGCCCAACCCGAGCATGGAGGTTATCCAGATTTTCGACAAATTCGGGCAGGGACTTGCCAGCACTGTTCAGTAATTCTCCATAACCTTCCTCAGCGGTGTAGGTGACCCAGTATTCCCCAAAGGCTTTTAAGACTTCCTCACCGGACATTCCCAGCACTTTACAGGCCGCGCCGACCAGGCGGTGGGTAACATCATCGGGATAGGCTTCCATACTGATAAAAAAGTCCAGATCTTCTAGATCCGCTAACTGCTTAATCCGCTCCCAGATTGCCTCACCGTGGTAACGACAGACCATATCTTGAATTGCTTTATTGACCAGTCCATACATAGGTTGAAATCAAGTCGATTGAAAGGTTAAGTTGTGGGCAGCCCTGGAGCAGGTTTTTCATGAAACGCAATGCCCATAATTACCATACCGTGCCAGTAGAGATAAACCAGGATTTCCAGATTCTCTCCAAAAGTATAGAGAAATAAAATCATGATCATGCTCAGTCCCGGTCGGGCGGTGGGGCGATATTTATCCATTGACCTGATTAAGAGATCCATAAAACTCAATCCCATTGGAATGGCCAGAGCAGCGTACCCAACAATGCCTTTGACGAACAGCAGTCCAGCCCAGGTGTGGTGCGACCCGATCGGCATGTGTTCAACAATATGGGGACCATCCTCCACCACCCCATGACCCCAGATCGGCGCTTCGGTCTGCCAACGATATTCCGCAATCCGTTTCAAAGCCATGCGTACTCGGGTCGAACCCGCCCGTGCCGCCTTAAATCCCTCCCAAAATTCCTCGATCGCGACCAGGATCAGGGGTGAAAGAATACCGGCCAGGTAACTCGTGATTCCCATGCCGAACAAGATGAAGGGACGATGGAGGCGGGATAACAGGGCCGTCACGGTTGGAATAATCACAATACAGACCTGGGCCAGGCGTGACTTACAAATAAAGCACATGATTACCGCCCCTCCTAGACCGAGCCAGCGCCATTTTTTGTTTTTTTCCTGTAAGGCTAGAACAAAATTGACATTGCCGACAAAACCGAGGGCTGGTCCCCAGGGCGTAAATAACCGCCAGCGCAGGTCGCCGGTACTGCCATCAATTTCGTAGAGGGGAACATCAAAAAATTCATTGCCCGGCCCCCCCACCGCCCGCAGAGGAGAAACGTAGAGTACCTGGGGTAAATGTAAATAGGGGGTGACCAGCAGAATTGGAGTGATCAGCAGGGTATGCAAGCCAACGATGCAAACGGCTCGATAAATGACCTGAGGACGAATTTTCAGACAGCCCGCCAGGGGATAGAGGGCCAGGGCAGCCCACCCCTTCGCCCAGCCGATCGAGGACTTGATGATTAGACTGGTGGGCAGGTTGAAGTCTACGTGACCGGCAATCAGAGCCACTTCCATCATGATCATGCCGATAATCCAGGTCCAGGTCACCCAGGAAACAGAAATTTTTTCCGACTCCGGTGTTTCTGGGTCTTCCGCCTGGGCCATGGCCTTGATCAGGACAAACAACAACAGCACCCAGCACAGTACGGAACCGACAACATACAACCCTCCAAATAACCAGATTGGATAGGTATAAACGAGCGACCACCAGATCACTTTTTCGGGCAAATTCTCCGGCTGAATATCGTGAGACTGAAAGGACCTGGCAAGTTTGGCAAACACTTTGGGGGGAAGGAAGAGAACGGGACAGCAGTTTAAGTAGAAATGAACTTGGAGAGCTTTTTGATCCAGGGTTTGCGAATCCAGAGAATCCATAGCCCCAGGGTTGAAAAAATTGAACCGAGTCCGGCTCCGGCTAACACCAGTCCTTTTTTAGGTGCAGTTGGTTTTTGGGGCAGACTGGGTTCGACCGCCATCTGAGCGAGGGGATAGGCGGAAAAAATATCTCCCTGGCCCAGATCGACCTTGGTCAGGGTGGAGGTAAAGATTGCTTCTGCCACCTGTTCATCCCGCTTCAGGTTTTCTAAGATGGATTGCCGCTGGGATAAACGTTCTAGCCGTGCTTCCAGTTGGGTAATTTCCTGATCGAGGGCCTGCACCTGTCCGATCAATCCCCGTTGATCCGCCTGGTAGGTGACCAGGGTTTGAAAGAGGGTATCCCGTCCGGTGCCATTACTGGCCAGGAGCATGCGGGAAAATAAAGCTGGATCGGGTTTTCTGCCCAGGAGACGCTGGCTGCGATCGCTGAGGGCCCGCCGGGCTGCCTGTTGTCGTCGGATTTCTCGCACCACCTGGGGATGGTTCGGTCCAAACTTAGAGAGCAACACTTCCAGGGCAGCGGTCGCTTCACTGTAATCTCTAAGGTTTTTCTGAAAAATTTGATCGGTTTGTAACAAAAAGGCATCCGCGGCCATTTGGGGAGTTAAGCCCAGGTTGAGGCTGAGTTGGTTGAGGCGATTGGTTAACAGTTGCTTTTGTCCTTTCGTTTCAGAGCGGAGTCGCCGCAGTTGTTCAATATTTGAGGAAAGGTTGACCACCTGATCGGGGGAACTGAGTCCCGATTCTAGTTTGTAGGCAGACAGCCGACTCTGGGCTACTTCTAACTTTCTCTGCGCTGCGAGCAAAATTTTCTGGTTAGGCAACTCCCGCTGCTGAATTTCACCCGCCCGTAAGGTATTCAAGCGCTCCACCATCGCATTGTAGAGGGCATAGGATTTTTGCCGGGCTTCCTTAGGGCTACCCCCACCCATCTCAAATAGCATCAGGGTGGTATTGTCCAGAAGTTTAATCCGGGGTTCACCAAACTTTTCCACTGGCATTTTTGCGATCGCCGCTGCCCGCTCCAGAACTGGTTCGCTGGTGAAAATAAACTGGTAGTTGGCCCGAGGATCGTAGGTGGAACTGCCCATGCCTGAACCATTGGAGGCGATCGCCTGGCCAATACCCGGTAAGTTAACATTCACCCCCAGGCTACCCCCGGGCAAAATTAAGGCCCATTCGCTGGTGTAGGTGGGTTTGGTCACTTTCAAGTAGGTCAGGGATGACCCCCAGATGAAACCATTGGCGATGGAACTGAGAACGATGTAACGGGTCCAGCGGTTTTTGATCAGCCGCCACACTGGATTCGATCGGGAAAGGAGCTGCTTAGGCATGGAACACCTTCATGGTATCAACCCCCGAATCAGCGGGATGGGAAAAACAAACTGGCTGAGGGATTGCATGATGTCGCGAAACTGAACAAAGTTGGAGTCATAACAGACCACGGCATCATTAGCCATCAGATAGGGATTATCGGCATTACTGTTGGAGTCTTGCAGGATATCATTCACTTTCCGTTCTAGATAAGACGTTTTTCCGGTCATCTGATCTGTAGTCACCAGTAGGGCCCGCCGCCCAGCATTGGTTCCCCGTGTTCCCCCCGCACAGTTGGCCGCTACCACTGCCTGGGAAAAACGGGAGCCGTAGGGAAAGGAGGTGGCATCGCGGCTAATCCCGGAGATCGCATTCCCCGTTGCTGGGACGGTCAGGTTGGACAGGAAAATTTTCACCCCAATCGGTGTGATTTGAGAGGGGCGCACCAGGGCATTGTTAATCTGTCCCGTGTCAGGCACGATGATGCGATCGCCAGCAATGAGGGGCACATCCTCTACGGGTTCTCCGGTCAATACCCCGGACAGATCAAAGCTGCGGGTTTGGCCCTGGCGGATCAGTTGTATCGCTGTAATGTCAGCCGTTGGCCGGATTCCCCCCGCTTCTCGTAGGGCAACGGCCAGAAAACGACGGGGAGGATATTGACCCGTTAGGGGAACTGGGGGTTGGGTTTGCTGGGCATCAGATTGTTCATTGATCAGCACCCGTCCCGGTACATAGGTTGCGCCACTCACATACACCTGAATGGGGGCCCACTGGACAACATTGAGGCTAACCCGCAAAAAATTGGGCTGAAATAATCTCCCCTGGAGTAATGCCTGGGTGAGGTTGCGCTGGACTTGCTGGGAGTCTAAGCCGGCAGCGGGGAGGGGTGGCAGATAGGGAATTTCCAGCTTGCCCTCCAGATTAACCTCATAGATGCCATTGAATTCCTCCCCTTCAGGAATCGATAGTTTGAGTCGATCGCCGGGGGAAAGGGGGAGTGCAAAACTAGCAGCAGCCCAGGTCAGGCTTGCGATCGTCATCAAAAGTAAAACAGGGATGGGGTTGAACATGAACAGGTGGAAGTGTAAATAAAAAAATCCCTTACTGGACTTAGCGTACCCAGTCAGCCGATCGAACAAACCAGTCAGATTCTAGCCTCCCTTCCACTCACTGTTTGCCATGATGTCAATGTTTTCATAGAGAGCAGTAATTTCAATGTGAGCTTTAAAACTCAAGATGCCTTGGGTTCAGATTGATAGGCAAACATGGTATTGATTAGTGGTTCCAACTAGGGCTTTTATACCGGGCAAGTCCTGTAAAGATTCAGCATTTGATAAGATCGTCATCCTCCGTCTCTAAAAAATGAATGGCTTCCCGTTGATTGAGCAAAGGTGTTTCCCTGGCTTCTGCCATTGCTTTACTGAGGCAATAGTCCTCCAGGTTTTGAGATGATTCCTCAACAGAACTATATTTTGGGGGAGAAGCTGTCGCCATCATTTAATAGGAATAACAACAGCTTTAGAATTTCCTTCAGAATCAGTGAGATATTCAATCGCAAGATTTGTCATAGGAAGATTTCATACTTTTCGCAAAATAATCTGTTCAGGTAGGTGGTCCTTTGAGCTAGCACCTGTGGGACATTTTCAGCAGTCCACTGGGCTCCAGAAATTTGAACCCGTCGGTCAATCTGCTTGATACCGGATTCAACTGCGCCTGAAGCAATGGCACAAATGCCTTCAGCTTGGTATCGCACTGACTCTAATGCCCGTCATCATCGCCACATCTTTGGATTTTCTTTGCCCACCTCCAACATTTCCGCTGACTGACTGCTAATGGGAAGATTGCCCAAAATGCTTTTTAGGCGGCGTTGGTATCCTGCTGCTGTTTTTGTAACACTGCCAATAAAAAAAACACCAATTTGCGGACTGACATGTTCCTGAAGCTGCTCACGGATGACCTCTTCAATTCCGCCCAGATCCTGCAACTAGCGTGGGTCGGCATCCTTATACAAAAGTCTGGCGATCGCTTGAACGTGCTGATCTAGATCTTGCTTCTCTTTGGGAGTCATGGCAGAGCTTCGATTAATAACCTTGTTTCATGAGGCAGAACGCTCTAATTAAATGGAGGGCTTTAAGGTAATATCAAAACCTCACTTTTGGTGATATTTTACTGTATTCTAGGGCTGTTTATTGTATTTTAGATCTGTGGGTAATTAAGTTAGAAATGAATGGCTCGTGATAATATCTTTGCTTTATTAATAGAAGATAATCCTGCTGACATCTTCCTATTGACAGAACTTTTACAAGATTGCGGGGCAAAGTTGTGGCAAATTGCCCATTGTCAGCGGCTAAAACTAGCCCTGGAACAGTTAAGGCACCAGACCTTTGATGTCATCCTGCTGGATTTATCCCTACCCGACTCTCAGGGTCTAGACACAGTTGTGCAACTGCACGCAGCGGTTCCCCATACGCCGATCGTTGTTCTGACAGGGCTGCAAGATCAAACCCTGGCTCGGCAGGCAGTGGCCCAGGGAGCGCAGGACTACCTGGTCAAGGGACAGTTTTCCGCTGAATTGCTGCTGAAAACCGTGGAGTATGCGATCGAGCGCGCCCAGATTCTCAGAAAGCTGCAGGAGAAAACCCAGGAATTAGTCACAACCAACGCAATCCTGCAACAACGGGAACGGGAGTTCAGAACGCTAGTTGAGCATACACCGGATATTATTGCCCGCTATGATCCTCAGTTGCGCTGTCTCTACACCAACCCGGCCAGCATCCGTCAGTTGGGCGTTCCGATCGGTGACTATGGGGGCAAACCTCTGGCTGAACTGGGCTATCCCCCGGCAATGACCCAGTTTTTAGAAAATGCCCTAAAAAATGTATTCACAACAGGGCAAATCCGAGTTGATGAACTGCGGATGAAGTATAGGGAAGATTGGAAAACCCATCAAGTTTATGTGGTTCCAGAGTTTCGAGAAGATGGTTCGATCGAATCCGTGTTGACGATCGCCCGTGACATCACTCAATTGCGACGAACAGAAGCGGCCTTTGCCGAAGCAGAGACAACGAACCGGATGAAAGATGAATTCCTGGCCACGTTGTCCCATGAACTGAGAACACCCCTGAACGCCATTCTGGGCTGGGCTAAATTGCTGCAAACTCGTGCTTTTACGGTTGAGCAAACCCGAACAGCCTTAGAAACGATCGAGCGGAATGCCCAGCGGCAGACCCAACTGGTGGCAGACCTGCTGGATGTATCCCAGATGATGCGAGGGCAATTGACCTTATCAATGGCTCCGGTTTTGTTGAGCGACCCCCTTGCGGAGGCGATCGAGACGGTGCGGCTGGCGGCTGTAGCCAAGAATATCGAGATCGAAACCGAGATTGATCCGGCGGTGGGGTATGTCCGGGGGGATGGGGCGCGGCTGCAACAACTGCTGTGGAATTTACTGACCAATGCCGTTAAATTTACGCCTAAGGGGGGCAAAATTAGCGTTCAACTAAAGCGGCTCAACCAGGAAGCTCAAATTACAGTTAGCGATACGGGCAAAGGGATTCGGCCCGAGTTTCTCCCCTTCGTCTTTGATCGATTTCGCCAAGAAGATAGTTCTACGACTAGAGAATATGGTGGTTTGGGTTTGGGACTGGCCTTAGTTCGCCAGCTGGCTGAAGCCCATGGAGGAACCGTTACGGCTGCCAGTGCTGGGGAAGGGCAGGGTGCGACCTTTAGGGTTCGTTTGCCATTGCTACCTGGCCCTCATCCTGGCGCTAACACTTTAGCCACCCATCCCTCTACCCCAACTTTACAAGGCATCAAAATCCTGGTCGTGGAAGATGAACCCGATACCCGTGATCTCATGGTTTGGATTCTGGCGGAGGTTGGGGTGAGCCTGGTTACCGTTAATGCTGCTGATGCTGCCCTGGAAGCGTTGTCTCGCGATCGGTTTGATCTGCTGATCAGTGATATTGCTTTGCCGGATATGGATGGTTATCGTTTGTTGCAACAGGTTCGTGAGTTTGCCTCGGCTCAAGTCTTGCCCGCGATCGCCCTCACCGCCTATGCAGGGGATCTCGATCGCCAAACTGCTCTGGCCTCGGGATATCAGCAGCATTTAACTAAACCGATCGAACCTGCTGTGTTGATTGCTGCAATCGCCGAACTGCTAGATCAACAAAGCAGCCCACTTTGATAGCTCTGATAGCTTAGTGATACAGCCAACCGCCACCAACCTTTCCTTCAGGAAGACTCATCATGGCAAGCCTTGAGAATCCCTTACTCTCCAAGCAGATCGACCTGCTCGACCAGATTCTGGCAGCTTCAACCGATCATATTTATGTTTACGATCGGGCCGGCCAACATTTATATGCCAGTCCGGCAGGATTAGCTGCACTGGGACTAGAGGCCAGGGAGGTCTTGGGAAAAAGCTGGCGGGAACTCAATTTTCCGGCTGAGGTGATGGAACGTCACGATCGGCAACGAGAATCTGTATTTCAGACCGGAATTCCAGTCAAGGGAGAAACCCTTTTTCCGACTCCTCAAGGCCTTCGATATTACGAATATGTCATTTCTCCAGTGTTGGGCGCAGCAGGCAAAATTGAGGCCGTGATCAACACCGGCAGGGATATGACAGAACGACAGCAGGCAGAAAATGCCTTACGTCAATTAACTGAAGAATTAGAAACCAGAGTACTTGCCAGAACGGCAGAGTTAACTGCTCTCAATGAATCTCTGCAGGTGGAAATTGCTGAACGCCAAAAAGCTGAGCAAGCCTTACAGGAGAGTGAGATGCGCTTTCATGCTCTGGTGGATGCCATGTTTGAAGGCATTGTCGTGCAGGAGAATGGCAAGATTATTGAAGCCAATCCTGGATTTGCCAACATGTTTGGCTATTCTCTAGATGAAGTAATCGGTAAATCAGCGGTGGATTTTCTCACGCCTGAATCTTTGGAAACGGTGATGGGGAACATGCAGAATGAATATGAATTGCCCTATGAAATGACTGGGATTAAGAAGGATGGCACGCTGATTAATCTGGAAGTCGTGGGCAAACAGAGCCTCTATCAGGGACGCAGGGTGCGAGTCTCAGCGGCAAGGGATATTACGGAACGCAAACGAGCTGAAATTGCTTTACGGGAAAAAGAGCAACAATTACAGCAGCTCAGTGATTCTATGCCCCAATTTGTCTGGATCAGCAATGCCCAGGGCGAGACAGAGTATGTTAATCGCCAGTGGCTGGAATATTCCGGGTTGACCCCAGAGCAAAGCTGCGATCTCCAAAAGGTGGCAGAATTTCACCATCCTGAGGAGGTGCAGGCCGTCCTGGAGCAATGGACGATCGCCCGCGCCACCCAACAACCCTTCGAGATGGAAGCCCGACTGAAACGTGCCTCTGATGGGGCATACCGCTGGTTTTTGATCCGATCTGTACCTGCATTGGATCAACAGGGGCAGGTGGTGCGCTGGTATGGGACATCAACCGATATCCACGATCGCAAAGTCGCTCAACTCAACGAGCAGTTTTTGAGTGACCTTGATTGCCGCTTACGCCAACTAACTGATAGTCAAGCAATGGAATGGGAGGTCGTCAGCAGTTTAGGCGAATATTTGCAGGTTGATCGCTGTCTGTGGCACACGGTCGATTTAGAAGCGGGGGTGACCACTGTTGGGCAGGATTGGTATCGACAGCTAGACCTCAAAAGCACGGCTGGCGTTTATCAATTATCCGAGTACATTCTTCCAGAGATGATCCACCACTATCGCACGGGTCAACCTCTCGTGATAGAAGATGTCACAACCCACGTTTACACCGCATCTGTCGCCCATAACTTTGCCCAGCACAAGATTCGTGCGATCCTTGGCATTCCCTGGATTGAGTCCGGACGCTGGGTAGCAGCCCTTGCCGTTAACTCCTGCACCACGCGGACCTGGCGTTCGGATGAAGTTAGACTCTTACAGGAAATTGTGGCACGGCTATGGTCGCTAATTGAACAAAAACGAGCGGTTAAGGTTTTACAAGAACAGGAAGAGCGGACCCGATTGGCAACGGAAGCTGCTGATTTAGGCATGTGGTTCTGGAATCTGACTCAAAATGAGTTGGTCTGGACGGAACGCTGTAAGGCTTTGTTTGGGCTGCCAGCAGATGTGCAAATAAGCTATGAGGTGTTTTTGCAGACCCTCCACCCGGACGATCGCGATTTTACCCATGCTGCGGTCACTCAGGCTCTGGAGCAAAGGACTGAGTATGACATTGAGTACCGTACCGTTTGGCCCGATGGCAGCATTCACTGGATTGCGGCGAAAGGGCGGGGTTTCTACGATGCCGATAGACAGCCGATCCGCATGATGGGAACGGTCCAGGATATTAGCGATCGCAAGCAAGTGGAAGCCGAACTGCGTAAAAAAGAAGAATTGTATCGGGCCCTCGCCCACAACTTCCCCAACGGAGCCGTGCATATTTTCGACCACGACTTACGCTATCTGCTGTCCGATGGAACGGAAATGAGCAAGGTAGGGCTGAGCCAGGAGCAACTGGAGGGACATTTGCTATGGGAAGTGGTACCCTCCGAAACCAGTGCAGTTTTAGAACCTCTCTATCGGGCTGCCCTGAGCGGAGAAACGACCATTAGTGAACTTGCTTTTGCCGGCGGAATTTATCAAATCTACACCCTGCCCCTCCGAGATCAACAAGGAGAAATCTTTGCCGGTTTATCCATGTCCCAGAATGTCACGATGCTGAAGCAAGCAGAGCAAACCCTACGAACGGCACGGGATGAATTAGAACGGCAGGTTCAGGAGCGGACCAGGGAATTACAGGAAGCCAATGCCCTGTTGCAACAACGAGAACGGGAATTCAGAACCCTGGTTGAAAATACACCGGATGTAATCACCCGCCACGATCGCCAGTACCGCTGTCTCTATATCAACCCTGCCAGTACCCAATCCCTCGGCATGCCCCCTGAGTTTTTCATTGGTAAGACACCATCGGAGTTAGGTTACCCAGACGACTTAGCTCATTTTTGGGAGAATTCTCTTGAGAACGTCTTTACGACAGGTCAAATGCAGATCGACGAATTTAATGTCACGAATGGGGATGAGATCCAGAGCTATCAGGTCTGCGTTGTGCCCGAACTGGAACTTGTACCTGAACAGGAAAATGATCGTTCTATCATTTCTGTGATGACCATTGGCAGGGATGTGACGCGATTAAAGCAGGCGGAAGAAGCGGCGCAAAAACTAGCAGAAGAACTCAAACGCTCTAACCAGGAACTAGAACAATTTGCCTATGTTGCCTCCCACGACTTACAGGAACCTTTAAGGGCAATTACGAGCTTCACGCAACTATTGGCCAAACGCTACCGGGGCCAGCTCGATGTCAAAGCCGAAACCTATATGGAGTTCATTGTGGACGGGGCCACCCGGATGCAGCAATTGATCAAGGATCTGCTCACCTATTCCAGAGCCGGGCGCTATGAACTGAAACTACAACCTGTTGATTGTCAGAAGCTGCTCGATCAGGTCAAAAAGGATTTGCAAGTGGTCATAACTGAAACCCAAGCCACCTTCACCGCCGATCCTTTACCGACCATTATTGCTGACCCAACTCAGTTTAAAAATCTACTCCAAAACTTAATCAGTAATTCCCTCAAGTATCGCAGCGAGATCCCTCCAAAGATACATGTTTCTGCTAGAAAAGTTTTCTTACGATCTGAGAATGATTTTATTGCTGCTCCCTCCAGCTTATCCCTGCCCGGTCCGCATGAAAAATGGCTGTTCTCAGTTCAAGACAATGGCATCGGCATTGAGCCACAATATGCAGAGCGAATTTTTGGTATCTTTCAACGCCTGCACACCAGTGATGAATATTCTGGTACCGGCCTGGGGTTGGCAATTTGTCGCAAGATTGTTGAACGGCACCACGGACGCATTTGGGTTGAGTCTCAATTGGGCCAGGGAGCAACCTTTTTCTTTACGATCCCCATCTCGATGAGGTCTCAAGATGACATCCCACCCCCGATTACTCAAGATTCTCCTGGTGGAAGATTCTAGAAGTGATGCGGTTTTGATCCAGGAAACCTTAAGTGCCAGTAAATTTTTGAATGAGATCCATCTTGTCCGGGATGGGGTTGAAGCCACGGAATTCCTGCAGCAAAGAGGCCAATATGCAGAGGCTCCCCGTCCTGATATCATTTTGCTAGATTTAAACTTACCCAAAAAGAATGGGCGGGAACTCCTGTCTGAAATTAAGGCGGATCAAAACTTGATGACCATTCCTGTGGTAATTCTCACCACCTCTTCAGATGAAGCCGATATTCTGAAAAGCTATCAACTCCACGTCAACTGCTACCTGGTCAAACCTGTTGATTTAGAACAATTTGTCGAAGTTGTGCGGTCGATCGAGCATTTCTGGTTGGCCTTAGTTGAACTGCCACTCGAGGAGAGGTAATCTTTGTTTTATTCCAGTTGGTTGGCACAAGCTCTCTCATGGGAACAATAATAGAGGATTTTTGTAAAAACCTTAAGTTCAATATAGGTAACTAAAGCATGGTAAGCGATAATACGATCGCAGTTTTGTTAGTAGAAGATAACCCTGCGGATGTAGTGCTATTAATGGAACTTTTGCAGGAGAGCGATGCGGAATGCTGGCAAGTAACTTCTGTTAAACGCCTAAGTGCTGCCCTGGAACAACTCAGTAAAACTGGATTCGATGTTATTCTGCTTGACCTTTCACTCCCTGATTCCCAGGGTCTGGATACCATTGCCCAGGTACAAGCGGCTGTTCCTTACCTTCCCATCGTGGTTCTTACCGGGTTACAGGACAAGACGATCGCTCGACAAGCGGTGGCCCAGGGAGCCCAGGATTACCTCGTCAAGGCACAACTTTCTGTGGAATTGCTAATAAAAACAGTGAACTACGCGATCGAGCGGACACAAATCTTGAGACGGCTCCAGGAAAGTGAAAATTGTTTTCGGGGCGTATTTAATCAAACCTTTCAGTTTATGAGTTTACTCAGTTCCGATGGTGTTGTTTTAGATATCAACCAGACCACCAGAGAGGTGGGGGGGTTCCAAGATGAAGTGGTGATCAATACCTTTATTTGGGAAGCGCCCTATTGGCAATCCTCAGAGCAGTCAAAGCGCTGGTTAGAAACGGCAGTCCTGAGAGCTGCTCAAGGAGAAACGATACAGTCTGAATTACAATCCTGTACATCTGATCAAATTCCACTCTGGTTAGACTTCTCAATTAAGCCGTTAAAGAATAGCAAGGGTGACATTAATTTGCTCATTGCAGAAGGGCGGGATATTAGCAAGCTGAAGCGGGCAGAAGCAGAAATACGTCGATCGTTAGAAAAAGAGCAAGAACTCAGCCTGATGAAAAATAAGTTTATTTCTATGATCTCTCATGAGTTTCGTAGTCCGATGGCTATCATTAGCTCCGCGATCGACCTCTTAGAAGACAATGAAATATCAGAAGATGATAAGAGCAAGTTTTATCAAAAAATGCGTAATTGCATTGATCAAACCCTTCAGCTCATTGATGAAGTTTTATTATTTGGACGGGCAACAGGTCGGGTTGAACTAGAGCACAGCCCCCTTGAGCTAGAAAAATACTGCAGTGAAATTGTTGAAACATTTCAACTCACGACGGGAAGAGAACACCAGATTATTTATGTATGTGAAGGAACTTCGGTTCAAGTTGGCATGGACCCCTTCCTGTTAAAGCAAATTATCGACAACTTATTATCGAATGCTATAAAGTACTCCCCAAAGAGTGGGATGATTCGTTTTACCTTGAGCCTGCAGAGCAACCAAGCGATCTTTTGCATCCAGGACTGGGGGATTGGCATTCCACAACAAGATCAAGCGCAACTGTTTACCGCTTTCAAAAGAGCCGGAAATGTTTACAAAATTCAAGGCACAGGGTTAGGGTTAGCGATCGTGAAACAATGCGTTGACTTACTGCACGGAAAAATTGATGTTGAAAGTCAAGAAGGTTGTGGCACAACGTTTACAGTCACCCTACCCCTCAGCTTAGCGGAAACATAAGTTGAGACACTTGAGCACGGCGATCGATTTCGCCCCAGTTGACCACATTCCACCAGTTGTTCAGGTACTCTGCCCGCTGGTTCTAATAACGCAGATAATAGGCATGTTCCCAAGCATCATTGCCCATAATCGGGTAGTTGCTGTCTGTAATGGGGTTGTCCTGATTGGCCGTGCTGACGATCTGCAGTTGTCCCTAGGGACTACGCATCAGCCAGACCCAACCGCTGCCAAACCGATCGCCCTTGCCATCAAGATTTTAGGTTGCCAAAGTAAAGAAGCCATTGAGTCTGAAAAATAATTCTTCCAGATTAGTGATTGCATAACTCGTCGATTTTTTGGTGAAAAGCTTGTTATGTAAGTATCCTAGTTCCCAGATTTTGCCATTAGTGACGATGCCATAGACAGGGCGAATATGGTTGTTGAGCCGATCGCTTGCCACCAATGCTGCTAAACAATGCCCCCAACTAAGTTCAAAATTATCCTGTTTCACCTGAACAACAATCACTAGAATGGGTAGCCCGATCATACGGTTATCCTGGCTAGAGAGTGTAGCAAGTAGATAGTCAACAGTTCCAGACAGTTGTTCACTGGCTTCAAGATAAGGTGAAATCCAAAAGGCTGGACTACCTTTAACGCCTCCACAATTTTGATATAGCTCTTTGAGAATGGGTAAGGTCATCAATTCACGCTGGGCAATATCCGAAAATTCTGTATTGACGCAGGTTTCATGGAAATCAAAGTCAATATCGAAAATAACGGAGGTTTCTGTCCATTCTTCCGGCACAAAATCAAGTTCCTGGTATTGAATCTGGTACTCCGCTTGTACCTGTTGATAGTTTTGATAATCTATAAATGTCATTGTTTTAAACCAATTGCTATACTTCACCTCTAAAAAAGCCGCTTCAACAACTCATCACGATCTAAAAATTCTAAGGTTTTTACCAATTGATTCCCTGTCAGATCTCTAGGCAGCTTCATGAGGCAATGACCTCATCCCGCACAATATGTAATCGAATTAATTGAGGGCGTTCATTTTCCTCAAAGTGACAGTGAACAGCGTCTTTAACCATCTCTCGGATTTCTGCTAACGTTTCACCCTGTGAGAAAATTGATTCACCGATCGCCCTTGCCATATATCCCCCTTCGGGATCTTCTTCAACCAGAAAAATGATTTCTAGGGTTTGCGTCTGGCTCATGATGTTCCTCCTTAATAATCTACAATGATTCCCATAGGTTTATGATTTTGTATTAATTTTCAAAGAGCGATCGCTCTAACTGTGATTGTCGAATAATGGACAAAAGTGTACCTCTCTTGATTTCTTTATGATTGGGTACAGGAACTGTAACGGTGGTTTCTTCAGTACACTTTTGCATAACAATATGGCTACCTTTCTGCCGAACTCTTATAAAGCCATGCTGCTCTAAAAGCGTACACAACTCCTTGCCAGAGAAGGTTCTAAAATTACCCAACACTAACCTCCAAGCGGGTAATAAAAATCTCTGACTTTAACCGAGAAGCGATTTCTGCTGAGTCAGCGACTTCAAAAAAAAGCTCAATTGCTTCAATCAAGTTCTTTCGTGCTTCCTCGACAGTATCACCCTGACTTGCAATGTCTAGCTCGGGGCATAGTGAGACATAGCCATTATCCTCGCGTTCAATGAGTGCTGTAAATTGCTGAATTTGTTTCATGCTGTCTCTCCTTGGTGTTCTACGGTATTGGGCATTTGCTGGATGATTTCCATTGTGCGAAGGCTGACAGTGCAGACTCGATCGAGCAGGTCAATAACGTGTTCTTTGTAGTCGGCAAATTTGTATGTGTTGAATAGTTTGGCGATCGTCGGGTCTTTGGGTGTCTTTTCTTTATATTGATCAAGTATCCATTCCAGGGCAGAGCGATTACCAAGCTTATATTCCCAGGCCAGGGCAGGAACGCCAGTCAGTTGGGTGTTTTCGTCCAGGGTGATGATGCCACTGGTTTTATCAGCTTTGAGTTTGGCTTTGGGGTTAGCTTTGCTGGCAATATCCTGACGGGTTAAACCGTAGGGTGCAATGGTTTCATAGTTCAGGTGTAAATCCATCAGTTCTTTACCCCAGGTTGCCCATTGATGGAAGTCGGCATAGAAGGGCAGACGAGGAAATTCGCGTTTGAGGTTGAGTTCGTATTTGCTGCGGTAGGCGGGATGGTGGAGGACGGCGTAGGTGTAGTGGAAGATGGCTTCTTTGGTAATGGTGGGGTCGTTGTAGTGAGTTTGGAATTGGGTTAAGCCCCAGTCAGTGATGTTGTCGATGCGGTTCCCGTTTTCGTCGTAGCGGTAGAGGGGAAGGCATTGAGCACCTCCCATAGACATAGTGTCTGGGATTAAAGATATAGCAACACAGTAGAATGGCATTTCTGTGCCAGTTTTTATCCAAATTGCAAAATTTAAATACTCGTTCAAAGGAAAGATCTTAGGAATCTGGAAAGTAATAGCAATTAAATTCAAGTCAAAATACAAGAATTTTCGAGAATAGGGGCGATACATTGAAGACAGTATCGCGTTTTCGTCGAAATTTATTTGAATTCTATTAGATAAGCATTTTCTTAGTTCCCTATCCCATTTAATTTTTGGTTCAATATCACTTTTTTCTAATGATTGGTGATATTCCTCAATCATGAAATTGACTTTTTTGATAAGAGTGGACTCTGAGAAATCATAGAGCCAGTCATCCTTCTTCGTCTGAATACCTGTAGAAAAAAGCTGAAAAACCGCTTCCTGAGACTTCCCCGCCTTCACCTCCTTATCAATTAACGGCAGAAAGTCATCAAAATCATTATCTGTTAAATTAATCCAATTCGCCTTCTGATCCGGCGTAATGTGGTCAAACGGAATAGCCTGGAAAGGAGTACCAGCAATAAAATTAATTTTATTCTCTCTAAGTTCGTGAATACTAAATGGATGAGAATAAAAAATCTTGCAATTCTCGCTTTTCCGTTTCTTGATTAGGAATCCAATGGCAATTCCTGTCATTGCTGCTTCACCGAAAATTGTATGATCCTCACAGATAAAGATTCCATCTCGTCCAGAAATCTCACGGACATTTCCGCCACAATCTAGAAAATAAGCGTAATCAAACTCACTTTGAATAGATTTGCGAAAACCGTCAAACGCCCGACTATTCAGAAAAGAAGAATTTGTAATAAAGCAGATTAATCCTTCCTCAATTCGGTCACTCGCCCATCGGTAGAAGCGGGTATACATGTCGTAAACAGAAATTTTATTCTGAGCGGTTCCAAGCTTAATGTATGTAGACTTTATTCTTTTATCTATTTCTGCATAGGAACGATTAGCATTTGCATCGTTAAAATTTGCTTGCCAAGCATTATAGGGAGGATTTCCAATAATTACTGAGATTGTTTTAGAATTCTGTTCTTGAATCCGTGCAGTGTTTTGCACACTCATTGCAAACAGATCAAACTGCTTTCCCTCAAACCCGCAGTGATCCAGCGTATCCACCAAGCAAATATTTTTGAATTCTTCATACTTGCCCATCTTTTGCTGATAGGTAAATTCAATATTCAAATTGGCAATGTAATAGGGCAATATTGCTACTTCATTGCAATGTATTTCATTTTTATATTTATGCTCCAGCTTATCCGCAGGTAAATATTCGATCAGTTCGGTTACATAGGTTCCTGTTCCGGTGCAGGGGTCTAAAATCTCTACGCCTGGATCACTTAACAACTTACCAAAGTGTTTGTGGGTGAGATAATCTGCACTTTCAATCATGAAGCGGACAATTTCATTGGGTGTATACACAATTCCCAACCGATCCGCTGCTTTGGGGTTATAGGCTTTATAGAAATTCTCATACACCGCCTTGAGAAACTTTTGCTTTTCGTGGTGGTTGGCAATATTCTCAGATTTACGCCGAATTACTGCATAATAGTGTTCGATACTTTTCAGCGTATTTTTGCGTGTTGCTCCCGTAAAGAAGGTATTAATAATCTCCGAGAGTTCCCGCGCAATATTATTTTCCCGATGAAACTGCGACTCATGAAAAATATTGGTAAAAATGTCCTCTGTAAGAATGTGTTGAATCAACATCTCATGGATATCAAAGATCTCAATTTCCGGGTTAATCGACTGGCGACACACCTCTAAAAACGTATTACGCCGTTCCCGAAACTGGCTATTGCTTGCTTCCTGCTGGGTAATAATGTCTCTCAATGCCACCAGAATGTGCGGAATATCTTCTTTGAATTTGGCGATCGCCGCTCTAAAATCCCGTACCTCAGGGCGTTCATAGTCTACAAATGTGCTGATCAGCCCATCTAACGCCTCAGCATCCCGCATTGAAACGCGCAATTGTTCCTGACTGTGCTGAATCAGTACCGCCGTCTGAGAGTCCTCAAACAAAATATTTTCGTCTGGGTAGCCTTTTTCCAGTTTTTTCTCAATTTCCTCGTCAATTTTGTCGTACTGATCTTTGCTCTCCCACCAGCCATGCTCCAGTCGAATGGCATCCTTCACCGTGCCATCAGGAAAAACCGTTGTATTGAAACGGGTTTTAAAGTCCAGTTCTGGAATCAGTAGATAATTACGGGGCTTGCAGTAGTTATTTAACAATCGCTCAAAGGCATTGCGAATACTGGTTTCCTTTCTGGAACCGCCATAGCGAATGATTTTTTCAACCTCCGCCTGGTACTGGGTCACCAGCAATCTGGACATAACTTGACTCCTCATATAAGTCTGAAGCAACTGAGAGCGAAGACCAGTATTCCCATCTACTCTTGATTCTGACTCAGAGAGGCTAGCCCGGCTCATCCAACATAGAAAATACCCATGCTTCCAGGGGCCGGCCCAAAACTTTTGCCCACAGTTGATGACTCCAACTCCAGATGGGAACACTGTAAATAGGGCATCTTCCCAAAGATAGACAATTTCTGCAGAGGATGTCCGGTGTTTGCCTGAGGAGCGCGATGGGACAGACCCTTGGATTGATCAATACTTACTCCACTCTGAATATTGGCGATGCCGCCATCTATAGCGCTTTAGCAGCCATGGCCCCAGAAGCCAGGATCGTTGCTCAGGTTCAGGATCAAGAACCCGCCTATGTACCCGGTGTTGAGTTTGTCTCCCAACTGGGCCCCTGTGATGGCTACATCAGTGTGGGGGGCGACATTTTTAACAATGCCCGCGAAGGGTTGATTACGCGAACGTTTATCCAGAATTTACTGCAGTTACGTCGATCGCCCCGGCAGACAATCCTATTTGGCCAGTCCATTCCCCGCTCCTGTCATGGTTTGAGTTTTCGGGCTTTAACATTTTGTTTGCGGCGGCTGGCTGCGGTCTGTGTTCGGGATGCGGAAAGCCATCAACGCTTAACTCAGGCGGGGGTGCCAGCGATTCTCTCCTTTGATGCGGCCTTTGCCCTGGAGGTGCGGGAAGGGGCGATCGCGACAGCCCGACGAATGTTTAGCAGTTTAGGGGTTCAGCCTGAACAAACGGCCCTGATCTCATTACGGGCTTTTGACTCGATGTATGGGCACGATAATCAAAAGTTTCAAGACCAACTGATCCATCTCAGCCAGAAGCTTGACCAGCAAGGTTATCAACCCGTTTTACTAATTCAGTCCCAGGCTTACGGTGCGGATAATGACCTGGAGGTGGCCGCCGCCATTACTCAACAGGTTCCCCAGGTGAAGGTTTTTAATCCTTTTATCGTCAACTCTGGACTGCCCCGCTGGGAACTGGTGATGGGTGCTTTATATATTTGTGGGCTGATTGTGGCGATTCGCTATCACACCGCTGTGCTTGCCCTGGCCAGTGGCCGCATTCCCTTCAATCTCTACTACTCCAATAAAGGCAGAGACCTGAGCCAACGGCTGGGTATTCCTGGCTGTGGACTGGATCAATTCAAGGTGGAAGCAGCGCTGGAGGGCATCCTGCAGACGGGTACCCAAACCTTTGACCATGCTGCTCTGCGTTCCCAGGTTCAGCAAGCTTTTCGCCAATGTTTACAACAGATAGGAGGATGAGCGATTGAATCCTGACCGGTTAGCCCTGGTTAGCAATTTTCGGGCCGAAGCGTCTCCCAGTATGCTAGTGTGTGGCGATCGCCTCTATGACTACCTGGTGGCAGAGCAACCCGACCTGCAAACCAGCCGCATTCAACCTGAATACACTTACCGCCTCAAACGCCTCCCCTGGCTGGGCAAAATGGGCTTTGCTTCCGGGGGTGACAAAATGTTGAATCGGTACTGGGACTATCCCCGCCATCTCAAATCCTGCCAGCAAAACTTTGATCTTTTCCATATCTGTGATCAAAGCTATGCCTCCCTGGTGCATGTTCTACCGCCAGAGCGAACCGGGGTGTTCTGCCATGACCTGGATGTATTTCGCTCAATTCTGCAACCGGATAAGTATCCCCGCTCATTTCGCTATAACGCGATGCAACGCTATGCCCTCAACGGTTTTCGTCAGGCGGCGGTCGTGTTTTATACCACTAACTTTGTCAGGGAAGAAATCCTTCATTACGGCTTGATTGCACCGGAAAAATTAGTCCAGGTTCCCCTGGGGATTGATCCAAGTTTTTCGCCCCATGCCTCCAACCCAGCGGTCAGTTTGCAACTGCGGCAACAGATTGGCGATCGTCCCTTCTTACTCAATATCAGCGTGACATTGCCCCGTAAGCGGCTGGATGTGCTACTTGAGACCTATGCCCTGCTGCGATCGCTGCACCCGGAATTGTTGCTGGTCAGGGTCGGCCCCGGTTGGACCCCAGAACTGGAAGCACGAATCGATCGTTTAGGCATTCGAGACGGGATTCGATTATTACCGCGACTGGAACAGGTGGAGCTAGCCGAACTTTACCGCCAGGCCGCTGTCGTACTGATGACGAGTGAGTCGGAAGGGTTTGGGATGCCATTAATTGAAGCCCTGGCCAGTGGCAGCCTGATTGTGGTCAGCGATATTGCGGTGCTGCGCGAGGTGGGGGGTGAGGCCGCAGTTTACTGTCCAGTGGGGGAACCACAGGCGTGGGCCAAAACGATCAGCCATTTACTTAAACAGCCGGACGCTGCTCCCGATCGGGATTTCCGTTTACAGCACGCCAAACGCTATACCTGGTCCGTCCATGCCCAAACGATCGCAGAGGCGTATCGGGAACGAATTTTACCCCAGTTCAACGGCCAACCCCAGGGGGCGCGGTGATGAAAGTGCTGCACATTCTGGGCAATCAAGGCATGGGCTGGACCGGCGGCATCTCAGCAACCCTGAACAGTCTGGCTCAATCCCATCTGGCGGAGTGGGTGGAGTTTCAATTGGTTACGGCCGATCGGGCAACAGCGATGGTGTCTACCTGGCAACCGGATCTGCTGGTGTGGCATCGGGCTTCCTCCTGGAAAGGACTTCCTGAACTGCTGCGGTGGAAAACCAGACCCCAGATTCTGATTGAACACCACTACAGTGCCGGGTTTGAACAGCATCAGGTGCCTTCCCGCTGGCGGTTTCGCTCAATGTTGCGGCTGACCTACGGATTAATGGATCGGGTCATAACGATTTCAGAGGGACAGCGGCGGTGGATGGAAAAACAGCAGTTAGTGCGGCCAGAAAAACTGCGCTTGATTCGTTCCAGTCGCACTTTAGATGCTTTTTTGCAGGTGCCGGAAAAAGTTCAGCCGGAAACCCCTTTTACTCTGGCCGCCTATGGCCGTTTTACCGAGCAGAAAGGATTCGATCGGCTGATCCAGGCTGTGCAGCAATTACCCTCTGGCACGGTGCAGTTACTGCTGGGCGGGCAGGGGCCCCAGGAACCCATCCTCAAGCAACTGGCAGGCCACCATCCCCACATTCATTTTCTCGGTCGGGTGGATGATGTACCGGGTTTCCTCAATCGCTGTGATGCGGTGGTCATTCCTTCCCGCTGGGAACCCTGGGGCAACGTCTGTCTGGAAGCGCGGGCGGCAGCTCGTCCAGTTCTGGTCACCGATATCGATGGCTTGAGTGAGCAGGCGGAAGGGTGTGGACTGCGGGTTGAACCGGATCGTGAAACAGATCTGGCAGCAGGAATTCAAACCCTGGTCAATGCCTTCGTTGAGCAACGGCAGATTTGGGGGCAACAGGGCCGATTAACCGCCAGCCGAGCCTGGGAAGACTATGTTAATGCCTGGGACAAAGTATTGCGGGAGTTGCAATGAGCTGGCTAGAAACCCTACAGAAACGGTTACCTCAGGATCGCTTTATCCGCAACATTGGCTGGATGGGGCTATCGGAACTGGGGATTCGAGCCTCCCGCTTAGTTGCGACGGTTATCCTGGCCCGCTTTCTCAGTCCGGAAGACTATGGTTTAGCGGCGATCGTCCTCACCACCCACGAGTTCATTCGTGTCTTTACCCGCAATGGCATTGGCGACAAACTGGTGCAGGCGGATGCCAACGAAATTGAGCAGTTGTGTATTACCGCCTACTGGTTGAACTGGCTGCTGGGGCTGGGACTTTTCCTGGTGCAAACCTCCGGTTCCTTTGCCGTTGCTGCCTTCTACCAAAATCCCCAACTGGTTCTGCCCATTATCCTGATCGGTTGTACCTATCTGGTCTATCCCCTGGGGATGGTGCAGACGGCCCTGGTGCGCCGGGAAAACCGCCTGAATGTGTTTAGCCTCACCAATCTGGCTCAGGTGGTGGCTGATAACTTGCTGACGGGGATTTTTGCCCTGCTGGGGATGGGAATGTGGGCGATCGTCCTGCCCAAGCTTTTGGTGGCCCCGATCTGGGTGGTGATGATGTATCGCTATCAGTCCTGGCGACCGATCTATGGGTTTACCTTGCAGCGCTGGCAGCGGATTCTGGGGTTTGGCAGTCGCATCCTGGGGGTGGAAATGCTCAACACCCTGCGGGAAAATATTGATTATTTGCTGATTGGGCGGTTGGTCGGATTGGGCCCCTTAGGGGTGTACTACTTTGCCTTTAACGCCGGTCTGGGGTTAAGTCTGAGTGCGGTGAATGCCATGGGCGTTTCCCTTTACTCCGATCTCTGTGACGTTCGCGCTGATCCGGGTCTGCTGCGAAAACGCTTTTTGACCAATCTCAAAACGATCGCTAAAATCATTTTTCCACTGGTGATCCTGCAATCCAGCCTGGCTCCCCTCTACGTTCCGATCGTATTTGGGCAAAAGTGGGTGGAGCGGGGGGCCGTTCCGATTCTGATTTTGATTTGTCTATCGGCTCTATCCCGCCCCTTTGCCAATGCAGCGGCGATGCTGTTCCGGGCGGTGGGCTTACCCCAACTGGATCTGCGCTGGAATCTTTTCTTTACAGCAGTCCTGGCCCTGGCCATTCTGTTTGGCACTCAGTTTGGCATTTTAGGCGTGGCGATCGCTGTTATGGCCACCCATCTGTTGCTGCAACCCCTGTATTTGCTCTGGGCCAGGCATCGGGTTCTATCTCAGGCTGTTGAGGAGGCGAGCTGATGTCTACGACCCCGATCGTTTCTGTCATTATTCCTGCCTACAATGCCGCCCGGTTTTTAGGCACAACGATTCAGTCCGTCCAGCAACAAACCTTTCAGGACTGGGAACTGCTGATCATTGATGACGGTTCCAGCGATGAGACTGCTACCATTGCCAGTTCCTATCAGGGCCAGGATCAGCGGATTAAATTCATCTCCCAATCTAACCAGGGCGTTTCCGCGGCCCGCAATTTAGGAGTTGCCCGCAGCCGGGGGGAAATTATTGCCTTTCTGGATGCCGATGATCAGTGGCTCCCCACGAAACTCAGTCAGCACCTTGCCCAATTCCAGGCTAACCCGCAGTTGGGAGTCGGCTTTGCCCAGGTCGAATTTCTTACCCCCACAGGCGAACCCACCGGACAGCTTTCCAGTTCCCGCCTCACCAACCTGCAACCGATCGACGTTTTAGCTGAAAACCCTACCACCACCACATCTAATTGGGTGCTGCGGCGACAGGTATTTGAGCAGGTGGGCGGGTTCTGTCTGGAGATGAGCTATTCCGAAGATCTGGAGTGGCTGTTGCGGGTGCGCTGTACGACTCCCTGGCAAATCGCTGGACTGGCGGAGGTTTTAACTCGATATCGCACAAGTACGGGTGGACTTTCTGCAGATCTTTACCGGATGGAGGCGGGTTGGAATCTGCTGGTGGAGAAAGCCAGAATTTATGCCCCTGAAGTGATCGCCCAGTATTTTGGTCTGGCCCAGGCGGTGCATTTGCGCTATTTGGCCCGCCGATCGCTGCGATTAACCTTACCCGCTACCGTTGGTGTGGATTTTATCAACCGGGCCCTGCGCTCAGACTGGCAACTGATCCGACATCAACCCAAACGCACCCTCCTCACCCTCGTGGCGGTCTACCTCCGCTATCTGCTCAGCAAGCTGGGTCTGACGGCCCGTTCCCGTTCTCCCGAGAATTCCCCCCCAATCAATTCTGCTCAACCCTGATGGATGTCTGCCCATGCCTAGCGTTTCCGTAATCATGCCCGTCTATAACTCCGCCGCCACTGTAGCGGAAAGCCTGCGATCCGTGCTGAATCAAACCTATGCAGACTTAGAAATTCTGATCGTTGATGATGGGGCGACCGATGACAGTATGGCGATCTGCCAGCAGTTCAGTGATCCCCGCATCCAGATTATCCATCAGCAAAATCGCGGACTGGCCGGAGCTAGAAACACCGGAATCCGCCATGCCCAGGGAGACTATCTCGCTTTTCTAGACAGCGATGACCTGTGGTTGCCGGAAAAGATTGAATTGCATCTGCGCCATCTAGACCGATCGCCCCAGGTTGGGGTCAGCTTTTGTCGTTCCAGCTTTATTGACGATCAAGGCCAACCCCTGGGGATTTATCAAATGCCAAAACTAACGGACATTACCCCGGAGTATTTGTTCTGCCGTAATCCGATCGGCAATGGGTCCGCTGTGGTGATCCGTAGAGCCGTGTTAGATCAAATCCGGTTTGAGGAAAACCTCTATGGAACTGTAGAAGACTTTTACTTTGACGATCGATTCCGTCAGTCAGAAGACATTGAATGCTGGTTGCGAATTGCCCTGCAAACCCACTGGCAAATTGAAGGCATTCCTGAAGCCCTTACCCTCTACCGCGTTAATGCCGGGGGACTGTCCGCCAATATCCTCAAGCAGTATGAAACCTGGGAGCGGATTTTAGTCAAAACCCAGACCTACAATCCAGAATTTGTCCAGCGTTGGGGCAATAAAGCCAGAGCTTACCAACTGCGCTATTTAGCCCGCCGGGCCACCCGATTGCGATCGCCGGATATTGCCGTACCCTTGCTGCATCGCGCCTTAAGCACCTACTGGGCCATCCTGCTGGAGGAACCCCGCCGCACTTTGATTTCCCTGGCCGCCGCCTACCTGCTATGGATTTTACCGTCCCCCCTCTATCAACAACTGGAGCACCTGATGATGCAACTGACCGGAGCCAGCCAGAAACGCCAGATCGCCCAAGATCAACGCCAGCAGGAACAAAGACAAAAGCAAACCGTTTGACCCCCTCTACCTGAAATAAGTCAATCGCTAAAAAACTAGCCATGGAAAATGCCGATGAAAATTTTACTGGTTTGCTCCTCTGGGGGGCACTTCAAAGCTTTACAACAGTTACACCCCTTCTGGCAGAACCATGAACGCCTCTGGGTCACCTTCCGAACAGCCACCACAGAAGCCGCTCTGGCTGGAGAGAACGTTGTCTGGGCCTACAGTCCCACCAATCGCAACCTGCCCAATCTGGTGCGGAATTTAGGGCTGGCCTGGAAAATTATTCGCCAGGAACGTCCCAGTTTAATTCTTTCCACCGGGGCAGGGGTGGCGGTTCCCTTTCTGCTGTTGGGCAAACTGTTGGGCAGTCAGACGGTATTTATCGAATCGGTGACGCGGATTCAAACCCTGAGTTTATCTGCCCGGCTGGTACTGCCTTTTCTGACGGTACTGTATGTCCACTGGCCCCAACTACAAGCCCGTTATCCCCAGTCCGAACTTGTTGTTTCTCAGGAAGGTTTATGATTCTGGTCACGGTTGGCACTGAACAGTATCCCTTTAACCGGCTGATGCAGTGGATAGAGGTGTTATTGAATCACGAATGGCTGCAGGACGAGGTTGTGGTTCAGTACGGGAACTGCACCGTTTTACCGGCGGGTGCTAAAGTTTATCGTTTTCTTAAAGAGGAAAAATTTCAGGACCTGATTCAGCGGGCCGACCTGGTGATTGCTCACTGTGGCGAAGGAACAGTGTTGCTGCTGGATGCCTTAGAAAAGCCTTATATCCTCGTGCCCCGCAGTCAGCGGTTTAAAGAACACGTCGATGATCATCAGGTGGAACTGGCCCTGGCCCTCTCCCAACTCCAGGTTCCGATCGCCTGGTGTCCGGCGGATATTATTCGTTTTGTCGAAAATCCTGCCAAAGTCTCCGTTAGTGATCTGTCTCAAACCGCGGCGATCTCCCTCTGTCAGAGTTTGCAACGCCGTTTTGGGGCGACTCCCACAAATCTGCTCAATCCCCAAACCAGTTGAAAGTTGCCATGAAAACTCCTCACCCCATCCCCCCCTTCACCCTCACCCGCCGTAAACACACCTTACTGGTGCAATTGCCCCCTCGCTTAACGGTTCTGGAAGCAGTGGCATTTCGCCAGGCTTTTCCGCAGTGGTTAGAAGCCGAGCCAGAGTTGCAAAGCATTATTCTCGATTTTGGCCAGACCGCCGTGATTGATAGCAGTGGCATCGGGGCGTTGATCAGTAATTTGAAAACCGCTCGGACTAAGAATGTCGCTGTTGTGGCCTGGAGTGTTAGCCCACAGGTCAAATTAGGGTTTTCCTTAGCTGGATTAGATCAGGTGTTGACGATCGAAAACCACACCGAAGGCATTATTCCCAACGTTTCCCGCCGCACTGAACAACGTCCCCCCCTCACCCATCCGTCTGTACGATCGCCCCTGAAACGGGCCCTTGATATTGTCGGTGCCATCGTCGGACTGGGCATTACTGGCCTTCTGTTTGTCCCAATCGCGATCGCCATCAGACTCGACAGTCCCGGCCCGATCCTGTTCAGTCAAATCCGGTGTGGCTGGATGGGTAAACGATTTCGGCTGTGGAAATTCCGATCCATGGTCACCAATGCTGAAGCCCTGAAAGCCACGATCGTCAATCAAGCCGAGGGAGCCTTTTTTAAGAATGATAATGACCCCCGCATTACCCGAGTTGGTCGCTTTTTACGTAAGACCAGCCTGGATGAAATCCCCCAATTCTGGAATGTATTGAAGGGCGAAATGAGTTTAATTGGCACCCGTCCCCCCACCCCCCAAGAGGTTGAGCAGTACGACGTTCCCAACTGGCAACGCCTGGATGTTAGACCAGGGCTGAGTGGTGAATGGCAGGTGAATGGTCGCTCCAAAATTCGCAGTTTTGAGGAAGTCATCCAGCTCGATCTGCGCTATCAAGAAAACTGGAGCCTGATGTATGATCTAAAGCTAATTGTCAAAACAGTTCTTGTCATTTTTAATAAAGATGCGGGGGCTGTCTAACCCGATCAAGCTATTCAAACTATCTCAACGCTAATGGACCTCAACCCGGTGGACCAAGTCACCTCCTTGCAAATTGAGAGTAACCTGGATTGTATTCCCACTGTTCTGTCCTGGTATGACCAGTTCAACCGCGCCCCCGTACCCTATCCCGTCTGGCTAGAGGGCCAAACTGCCTTGATCGAGGGGTTGACCAATGCGATTCGCCATGCCCATGCCGACCTGCCCGTCACCACCCCCGTTGAAATCTGTGTGCAAATGTCATCCCAGTCCCTGCAGATCCAGATCTGGGATGTGGGAGCAGCCTTTGACTTAAACCTGGCCTGGCAGACCCTCACTCAAGAGATTAGCAGTGACACTTTTGATCCCCTCGATCGGGAAGCGCACTGGGGTAATATTTTTCTGCTGAAACTACAAGAACAGCATGGCTGGTCCATCACTTATCAGCGCCAGGGGGACGATCGCAACTGCTTAGTGATGACGCGCGCATTGTGGGGTAGTCCCACCCCCCCTTTTTCTTAACCCCATTTAGGGTCGCTATCTCTCCAATACCCAATCTTCTTATCACTGTGGGTAGACGTTCTTCAACCTGAGTTACTTAAGCTAGAAGGAGAGGATTGGTAATACGGGCGATCCGCAGGGCTGGGGGCTGATAACGGCATTATGCATATGACAGATTTAGACGTAGAATTGCTGCTCTCCTGCTCTTGCTATTCAATGAAATGCCAGCAATGGAATAGCTGAGATGCGCCAACTGATTGTGCAAGTGCCACGGGGCAGTGGTCAACAAGTCCTGGGTCTGGCCAGGAAACTCAAGGGTTCTAACCTCTCTCAAGTAGAAGCCAACTCGGGGGAAATGCAGATCGACCTGGTGACGGTCTATCTAGCGAACCGGCAGATTGAAGAATTTTTAGAGAAGATTCAAGACTTGCCCGATGTCCATACCACAATCCTGCCCACCGGCGTGATGGTGCTCAAACCCCCCGCCAGTGAAGCCCCCCAACAGGTCAAAAATGTGCAAGATCGCAGCCCGATCGAGATTTTTCTGTCCGGTCTGCAAAGTATTGGCTCCTGGAAGGGATTTCTGGGCTATGCTGCCGTCGCAGGGGTAGTGGTCTGGATTGGGCTTTATACCAATACCAGTTATCTGCTGGTTGCTGCCATGTTGATTGCTCCGTTTGCCAGCCCTGCCATGAATACGGCCATTGCAACAGCTCGGGGAGATTTGCAATTGCTCTGGCGCAGTCTTTTGCGGTATTGTGCTGCCCTGGTTGTCGGAATTCTGGTGGCAGGTTGCCTGAGTTTCGTCTTTCAGCAGCAAATATCAACCTCCCTGATGGTCGATCGCAGTCAAATCTCAACCGTTGCTGTGTTGCTACCTTTAGCTGCTGGAGCCGCCGGAGCCTTAAATCTAGTGCAGTCTGAACGCAGTAGTTTAGTTTCTGGTGCCGCCACGGGGATGCTGGTTGCCGCCTCTCTGGCTCCCCCCGCAGGCATTGTAGGCATGTCCACTGCGATCGGGCGATGGGACATGGTGGTTAACGGGCTGTTCCTGCTGTTGCTGCAACTTTGCGGTATTAACATTTCAGCTTCGGTTTTATTCCGTTTATATGGGGTATCTAGCCGGGACAAGCGCTACAGCCGGGGGAAAAAGGGAATGTTTCCAGTGGTGTTGATAGTGACGGCGATCGCCCTGGTCGGATTGTTGAGCTGGCAATTCATTAATTCACCCAATTTAGAGCGTTCTAGCCAGGCCCAACGAGCTAACGCCGAAGTTCAAAAGGTAATTCAGCAAGAAGGTTTAGCCCAATTGGTCGAGGCAGATGTACGCTTCACTCGATCAGGAATCCAGGGACAGCACACCCTCCTCTGTGTCATTTATGTCCAAAGAGCGGCAGGGGTCACTGCGTCTTCTGAGGAAATCCGCTCGCAGCTAACAGAAACAATTCAAAAACATTTGCTAGAGCAAGGGTTTAATATCACCCCCCTAGTTAGCGTGAATGTGCTTGATCCTCCTGAACACACTCTTTAGCAAAGCGGCGGTGGGTCTATGAGTGATGGAATATTTTTATGCGGATGGCGAGAATCGAACTCGCAAGGCTTACGCCACACGCCCCTCAAACGTGCGTGTCTACCAATTCCACCACATCCGCAAGGGTCATTCTGTATCTATTATCTTAGCTTCCCTAGCATACTGCAGAATCAGCGTTTTGTTCCAGTTGCTGTTGAACAAGCTGTGAGCAGGCTCAGAATTCAATCAGCTGGGGCAGGGCAGCTAACCCGCTGGGTAGAGAGGGATTGGCAGAGGCTCGTTCTTGAGATGGATGGTTTTTGAGGGAAAAAAACCTTTAATGCGTTGGAAGCTGATCCTGGAGGGTTGGCACGGCAATGTCTTCACCCCTGGGCAGCCATGAAACACTCAACACAACCGTTTTGGCAAAGCTGTTGGCGGCTGTGTTCCAGGCTGTTTTTTTTCTTTACGTTGCTGGCGGGTGGACAGGCAGGAGCACAACAGACCTGTGGCTTATCCCCAGAGGCGATCGCCCGTCAAGCTACCCTGCTCCAGGCCAGTTTGCGGGGAAAACCAGAAGCCCAAACTCAGTACCAAGCCCTTGTTGCTGAGCAGGCCCAGTCTTTACGCCAGTGCCGCAGTCAAACCTGGCCCCAGGTCAAGGGCATCTGGCTGCAATTATTTGCCTGTGATCTGCAGCCTGGGGTGCTGGAGAGTGTGCTGGACCGGATCGTCAGTCAGGGCTATAACCGAATTTATGTCCAAACGTTCTACGATGGCCAGGTGCTGCTGCCCGCCAATCGTAATCCTACCCCCTGGTTGGCGGTGGCCCAAGGTTCTGCATTTGCGGATAAAGATCTACTGGCTGAGGTGATTCAGAAGGGACGGGAGCGGGGCTTGCGGGTTTATGCCTGGGTGAGCGGCTTAAATTATGGCTCTAGCTATGCCCAAAGGGGCGATCGCCAGCAAACTCTGGTGCAGAACGGCCGCCAACCTGCTACCACACCCGTGGGTCACACAGGACCAGGTTTTGAACAAACAGCAATCTTTATTGATCCCTACCATCCCGATGCCAGAGCAGATTTTCAGCTCATGCTGCAGGCTGTTTTGCAACGCCAGCCCGATGGGGTGCTGATTGACCATCTCCGCTATCCTCGCCAGAGCAATCCTGTGCTGACGGAGGTTAAGGATCTCTGGATCTATGGCCCGGCCTCTCGGTTGACCCTCAGGGATCGGGCACTGAATGACAAAGGACGGGCCACCATCGATCTTTATCTCAAGCAGGGCAAGATTACGGAAACCGATCTGAAGGCCCTAGAGCAGAAGTATCCCCAGGAACGGGAACCCCTCTGGCAGGGCCGCCTCCTTCCCACCCTGGCAGCCAATCAATCCTTACCCACAGTGACCCAGCGCTTAACTCTATTGCAGCAAGATCTGTGGCTCCTCAGTGTTGCCCATGCCTATCAGGGAGTGGTGGACTTTCTCAATGCGGCTATACTGCCCATCCGGCAACGGGGCTTAGGGGCAGGAGCTGCTTTTTTTCCTGAAGGGAATCAGCGCAGTGGCAGGGGGTTTGATCCTCGTCTGCAACCCTGGGATCAATTTCCGGGTGGGATTGAATGGCATCCCCTCACCTATGCTGCCTGTGGCGAAAGCACCTGTCTGGTCGAACAGTTAAAGCCTGTGATCCAGAGAGCACCCGCCGATGTCCAGATCAGCCCAGTCCTGGCAGGCCGTTGGGGACAGTCCAGCGAAAATCGTCCTGCCTTAGAGGTGCAAATGGCTGCCATTCATCAGACCTTTCCCCAGATCAATGCGATCAACCATTTTGACTTTTCCCGTCAGAATCCTGAATTGACCCAGTCGCGCCGTACGTGTAGCGTCAAACTCTAAGCAATCACTCCCGATCGCACTATAGGCCGTCCCTGTCAGGCAATAATGAAGGATGTTAGACCCACAGTCAGATGGACAGATTGGAGAATCAGCATGGTTGCGATCGCGATTTTAGCGGCCGGAAAGGGGACCCGGATGAAATCTGGTTTACCGAAAGTTTTACATTCTTTGGGGGGGCGATCGCTGCTGGGTTGGGTACTGAACAGTGCAGCAGAGGTGCAGCCAGAGCGGCAAATTGTCATTGTCGGCTATCGCAGTGAACTGGTGCGGGAGTCCCTCCAGGCGGTGTCGGGGTTAGAATTTGTCGAACAAGCGGAACAACTGGGCACAGGGCATGCAGTGCAGCAGGTGATTCCTCTACTGCAAGGCTATGAAGATAGTTTGCTGGTTTTAAATGGGGATGTCCCCTTATTACGCCCCCAAACCCTGAAACTGCTGCTGGATACCCATCGTCGCCATAACAATGCCGCCACCCTGCTGACAGCCCATGTCCCCGATCCCAAGGGGTATGGTCGGGTAATCTGTGATGGCAATAATATTCTTAAACAAATTATTGAAGACCGGGATTGTACGCCTGCCCAGAAGCAGAACCATCGGGTCAATGCTGGGATTTACTGTTTTCGCTGGCCTGACCTGGCTGAGGTTTTACCTAAGTTGCAGGCCAACAATAATCAGCAGGAATACTATCTCACCGATGTGGTCAACGATCTGTCTCCCGTGATGGCGGTGGACGTGGAGGACTATGAGGAAATCCTGGGGATTAACGATCGCAAACAATTGGCCCTGGCCTATCAAATTCTCCAGAACCGGATCAAGGATCAGGCCATGGCAGCAGGGGTCACCCTGATTGATCCCGCTAGCATCACGATCGATGACACCGTCAAGTTAGAGGTGGATGTGGTGATTGAACCCCAGACTCACCTGCGCGGTCACACCGCGATCGGGACTGGCAGTCGCATTGGCCCCGGTAGTTTGATTGAAAATAGCCAGATTGGAGCCAATGTAACCATCTCCTATTCTGTGGTGAGCGACAGTGTGATTCAAGCTGGAACTCGTGTTGGTCCCTATGCCCATTTGCGCGGTCATGTTGAAGTCGGGAGCCAGTGTCGGATTGGTAACTTTGTGGAGCTAAAAAATACCAAACTGGGCGATCGCACCAATACCGCCCACCTGGCTTACCTGGGGGATACCACCACGGGTACGGGAGTCAATATCGGTGCAGGTACGATTACTGCCAATTATGATGGTGTGAAAAAACATCGAACCCAAATTGGCGATCGCACCAAAACGGGTTCCAATAGTGTTCTGGTCGCTCCCCTAATTTTGGGTAATGATGTGACCGTAGCGGCTGGCTCCACCATTACCGAGAACGTACCAGATGATTGTCTGGCCGTTGCCCGCTCCCGCCAGGTGGTGAAACCAGGATGGCGATTAAAACAACCTGATCCCACCTAAGGCAACCGGAAGTTAAAACTTCATCTGTGGGCGGATGACCAGCAAAGTGCCTCCTGATACTTGCTGTAATTGTTCAGGAGTTAGCATTTCATCCGCCTGATCAGCAGGCATTAAGGGTTCATCCATTACCCCTGCTGCCAGTGAAGCTTGAGCGGTGATTAGTCCGGGGATGTTTATCATTGTTCGAGTCTCCGAGCGCAACACCTTGATCGTGCCGGATTGGTGCCATGGCTCTGGTGATAATCAACACGGCGATTCTGTGATTGATTGGCATTGCTCGGCCTACCCTGATCACTGCGGCCTGTAAAGGACTGTCTTGCTCCGCTAGCAGTTGCCCCAGCTCTCAGAATCTTCTGGGTGTACAGTTCTCCGTAGAAAAACTGCCTTGCCTCGATCTATCAGTGCGGAGGGGTTATGGTGGACATGGATAAAGAAAAAACAAAGAGACTGTCCATGTCGTTTGCTGTTCCACCTTCGCCCCGGTCAGATGATGCGGTTTTGGGTCAGGGAATTGGCCAGGAATTTCAAGCTGCCATCCTGGGGGGACTGGAAGCAGTCAAGCAGAACCTCCGCAGTAAGAATGCCAGCACCCGGATCGCTGCCCTGCGTTCGGCCCTGAACTATGGTCAGCCCGGCTTAGAGTTAGTATTACCGTACCTAAACAGTCCTGTGGAGGAGTTACAGCAAACGGCCTATGAACTGCTAAAAGAACGGCAGGAGCCCCAGGTTCGGTTCGCCCTACAATATTTTTCCACACAGGGAATTAACTACACCCCCTTACGAAAACTGTTAAAGGTGGGGAAATGGGCAGAGGCCGATCAGCTAACGCGACGCTTAATGGCTAGAGCTACCCAAACCCCGGTGGAACAGATGCGGGGACAACAGGTTAAGCATCTCCCCCAGGAAGATTACCAGTTGATCGATCGGGTCTGGTGTGAGGAAAGTCAGCAACGGTTTGGCTTCAGTGTGCAGCGACAAATTTGGCAGAAAGCCTGTGCCTGGCGATGGCATCGGGGGGAAGCCTGGTGTGTGTTTGGCGAGCGGGTGGGTTGGCGCACTCCCAGTCTGCTGAGGGAAGGGCAGTGGAAGAGCTATGAAGAAATTCTGGCCCAGGCGCACCATGCCCCCAGGGGGTGTTTTCCCCATTTAGGCCCAACCTTCGGCATTTATACCGTTGAAGCCCTAATGAACTTCAAGCCAGTTGGTAGTTAATCCCGTGGTCGCCTCACCCATAGCCGGGGGGTTCTGGGGTTGGACAGGACTTTTTTCCACAGGTTTTCGTAATGGTGTGTCATTCGCTCCACCGTAAAGTTGGCGATTGCCCGTTGCCTGGCCCGCTCTCCCATTTGCTGTCTTAAAGCTGGCTGATCTCGCAATGCTGTTAATGCCTGGCTTAGGCCTTCAACATCGTTTGGCGCGACTAAAAGTCCTGTGTCTCCCTCTCTGATCGCTTCCGGCATACTGCCCACCGACGTTACAATCAGGGGCCGGCCGGCCAGCATGGCTTCCACCATCGCTAAGGGAAACCCCTCCGATCGCGACGGTAAGACCACCACATCAAATTGACTTAAATAGGTACGGGGCTGCTCCACCCAACCAGGCAGTTCCATTCGATCGCTCACCCCTAGTTCCAGGGCCAGTTGAGTTAAATTTGCCCGTTCGGCCCCCTCTCCCAAAATGATCAGTCGCACACCGGCAACCTTAGCGATCGCCCGCACCAAAATATCATGGGCTTTCATTGCATCTAACCGTCCCACACTCCCCACTACCATTTCTCCCATCGGTCTTACTAAAGGCTGGGGGGCTTCACCCAGATCTGGAACACCGTTGGGAATGGAGTAAACCGAATGGCGACCAAGGGCATAAAAGTCTTCCATTCGCCGGGCACTGGCTTCTCCCACCGCCACATGGGCATCCACTCGTAAAGATAAAAAACGGGTCCGCCAGAGGGCGATCGCAGCGGTGGTGCGTAAGGATAATTGATCAACTCGGATAATGCGGGTGTGGGGTAAAGGTAAGGCGGCTGTTAAACCGATCGCCCCGGCCCAGGGAGTGCAGAGATTGAAATGGAGAATATCCGGTTGTAAGCGCTTAAACGTGAACCAGTGGGCCAGTAGATTTTGGGCCGCTAGAACGATTTGCGTTGCCTGGGGACGGTGCTGACCAATGGCCTTTACTACCGCTGGATTAACCCCCACCACTGTGAGTTCAATTTCAGTAGAGACGGCTGCAACTAGATGCCCCAAACTGATTTCTGCTCCCCCAATTCCGCTGGAATCAGTGTAAACCGCCACCTTTAACGGGCGATCCGACAAGGAATGAAATGCAGACATGAATGCTGACCTGCGAAAACGAGAACAATATATACTTCTATTTGGATTTATGGTAATCACAGCAAAAATTTGGTATTACCGCAAACCTCTAAAGTCTTATCTTTGTTTGGCTCAGATGTATGTTGATCAAAAATATTTGTCGATGGATTCCCTTTCTACTCCGCATGGTGGCAATTTTTGTGGCGATCATAGCTGTTGCAGTAATTACTGACAGAGGAGTGCCATTGCAGAATAATAAATGAGCGTGCTTAACGGAATGCCAGCCCCGGATCGGGATTGTTTCTGCGTTTGGCAGTGAAGCCGATATTTTGCTAGGAAAAACAACAGGGCAGCGACAGTATCAAATTAACGGCAACCTGTTTATAACTGGAAAGCTGCATGGCAACCCGGTGGTGATTGTTTTGACTATAGTTTTAAGGAGGTAGGAGCCTTCTTTGGCAGTGGGTTAGCGGAAAGAAATGAAGCCAGTGTAACCCTGAGTTTTCTCAGTGCCTGGGCAAAGGCTACCAGATAGGCTCTCGATCATTTAAGAGTGGATGATTTGCTGATAAATACGCAGGTGGCGATCGCCAATCTGTTCCCAGCTAAACCGTTGACTGAATTCTTTTGCCGTTTTGCCCATCTGCTGGCGAAGTTGAGGATCGTGTAAGAGTTTAATCAGTACGCTGCTTAAGTCTGCGACATTACGGGGGGGAACTAACTGGATTAAAGCCGGATTTTCTAATTCCATTTCAGGCGGATGGGCACGGGTGGCAATTACAGGTAGACTATGGGCGAATAAGCTTAAGAGAGAACCACTTTTAAGAGTGACCCCATGGTTAAAGGGCAATACCCCTAGATCTGCACCGGCAAGGGCAGCAGAAATGAGTTCGGGTTCCAGATAGCCGGTCATTTCCACCTGATTCACTAAATTCAATGCGGCGATCGTCTGTTTCAGTTTCTGCCCGTAATCCCTGGCCTGTTCCCCTGGTAACGCTAAACTTTCTACACCACCCATCAGCAGTAAGCGGGACTGAGGGAAGATCTCACTCACCTGTTGAAAAGCAGCCAGGAGCATTTCCAGTCCTTTCACAGGATGGAGAAAGCCAAAAAACACAATAACTGCACTATTTGCATCCCAACCATAAAGCTGTCGTAAAGATTGTCTGACCTGGGAGCGATCGCCACAATCTAGCTCAAAACAATTTTGAAGATTGGCAGCAATTTCAATCCGATGCAAATGGGATTTAACATCCGGTAAGCGGCTGAGAATGGTTTGCTCTAGCTGTGCGGTGGTCGTAATAATCGCATTTGATTTCGTCAGTAAGAAGCCATCTTCTCGATCCCACCAACCCCGCTGCTGTCCCCAGTTTTTTAAGCGTTCCAGCAATGCTGCAGGAATCCACTTCGGTTGCCATTCCCACCAGCCATACTCATGCACAGTCGTGACGATCGGCGCTGACCAACCGCTTAAACGCAACAGTAAGGGTAATAAGAAAATTGCTCGCTCAAAATCGTAGGTGCCCGCCGCATGTTGAATGTGTAAAATATCTGGTTTGGCCTGATCAATAGCCTGAATTAAGGGCAAAAGGCTAGAGAGCTGCCAGTTATCCACCACTCCCTTAACCTGATCATGATTCATCTGAGTTGCAGCCGCAGTGGTGGTGAAAACAATAGATGTCACCCCTTTTGATGCTAAAGATTCCCGCAAGCGTGCCGTGTAGTGAGCCACACCACAGAGTTGGGGTTGATAGGTTCCGGCAATAAAAGCCAGGCGCATCCTCACCTCTGCCTTAATAACTCCAATCCAGCCGCAACAACGTCCTCCGGTTCAATGTCTAAGCATTCCAGTTCATACGCACAGGTAAAGGCATAACAGGGACTACAGGGCGTGGGGCGGCGGAGTAAGCGCAGGGGACAACTGCGGGGTTGCCATTGTCCTTCCAGTTCGGTTCCAGCAAATAGAATGACACTGGGGGTGCGGGTGGCATCAGCTAAGTGCATGGTTGAGGTATTGTTACTGAGCAATAAACTGGCTCTGGCAACTAAGGCAGCTAATTCGCTTAAGTTGGTTTTGCCAATTAAATCAATGCCCCGATCGCCCAAAATTTCTAATAACTTCTCACAGCTTTGTCGATCGTTCTCTACTCCGGTAATCACAACAGGATAGCCTGTAATTTGAGCCAAGCGATCGGCGGCAATGGCAAACCTGATCGGATCATAGTTGCGAGATGGACAACTGGTGCGAGGATTCAGGAGCAAATAGGGAGTATCGATCGCTAATCCGTGGGTACTTAGAAGCTGGTTGATCGACTGCTGAGCAGCAGTAGGGACAGAGATGGTTAGACTGCGATCGCTAACTTTAAACCCCACAGATTCTATTAAACGCAGGTTGCGATCGACCTGGTGCAGTTGATCTGGGGCTGATGTAATTTCATGGGTTAAAACCTCTCCTCCAGTTTCTTTGGATTCTCCCAAGCGCAAAGGAATACCCGCCAGTTGGCAGACTAAGGCAGCGGGATGGGGAGATTGGCTAAAACTGGTCAAAATGATGGCGGCATCAAACTGCTCATTAGCTAAAGTTTTGATCAGTTGCCATTCCCGGCTTGGGTTAAAGTCCAGGGAACCCAAATCTTGCCAGAGGGTCCGCCAGGGGATCACCTGATCGATCCAGGGGAGTAAAGGGGCTGCTAAACTCCCACCCGGACTGGCCAGCAAGGTTAAGTGAACCTGAGGCAAATTTTGTTTGAGGGCCTGTAACACTGGGCTGGTCATGATCACATCGCCAATGTTATCCAGCCGCAGGACTAACAGCTTGTTGACAGTCCCCCAAGCTGAATTTATCAGGGTTCTTTCCCCCTGCTCACTTACCCCACTTGCCGCCATGCTGCTGCTCTCCGAATCGATCGCTTGAATATAGAACTTGTTGCTGTCATGACCTGCTCAACTGAAATATCGTCCACACAGGTTTGCCAGTCTGCCAGGGGACACACCCCGCTATACCAACAGCTTTGAACGGTGAAATTTGCAATATTTCGTTCTGAACAGGCGGGATAGCCTTGTAGATTGAGGTGAGGAGCGGGCTGTCCATACCGTCCCTGCCAGGTAGGGCCAAATAGCGTAATTGTTGGCACATTTAGAGCTGCTGCAATCCGGGCTGGGCCAGTATCTGGAGCAATCACTAAATCTGCCTGGGTAAAGGCTGCAGCCAACTGCCGCAAAGAACGCCGAGATAAAATCTGGACATCTCCCCCAATTTGACTAGCGATTTCTAACACTTCATCGTAGTTATGGCCGATCGGCAGCACAAGCCTGGCTCCAAGTTTTTCTTGTAAAGCCTTGCCCAGTTGAACCCACTTATCCATACTCCAGCGTTTAATTTGCATACCCGCATCAGTGTATAGAAAAATCCGTGGGGATGGGGCTTGACTGAAGGTTAGCTGGACTTCCTGTTTTTCCTCATCTGTCAGGTGTAATACTGGGGGCAAAATTGCTTCAGGTTGAATTAGATTTTCGTGTAACAGGATTTCTAAAAAGCGTTCACCTACCCGTTGATCTGCTGGGGGATTTTGCCACAGATTAGTGAGCGTTTGGGCTGCACTGCTGGAACGAATAATCTGATCAATGCCCTCGTAGTTTGTGTCTGAAATGATCAAATCAAACTGGGCCTGGCTCAGCAAAGTATCGACCGTCGATCGGGCCTGCCCACTAGCAGCATAGAGAATGCGATCGCAAAAGGGATCGGTTAACAGTAACTCCCCACCCGGTGCCAGGGTTAAAACCGTTAATATTGCCTGGGGATGGGACCGTTTGACGGCTTGAATGGCGGGCAGGGCAATGATCAGATCGCCAATCCCTCCTAACAGTTCAATAAACAAAATACGCTGCAGGTTTGCAGTCACTCTCACCCCTCACCCCAGGCACCAACCCAATTCTGCAAGCCACCCCTCAGTTTGACTTCCTCCAAAGGTTATAGACTACGTAGTTCCTTTAATTTTCTGCACACCTTTCATTTTCCGGAGTGATAGTGTTAGGATCATCCTCAAGCTAGGGGTGCCTAAAGTGGCAGGCTGAGATTAAACCCTTAGAACCTGAGACCGGGTCATACCGGCGGAGGGAAGCTTTTACTTTGAGGAACTTGATATGCGGAGAGAATGGGTAGCCAAGCGGCAGGGACATGCAAATGTTTCGCAAATGCACTATGCCCGCCAGGGACTGATCACTGAAGAAATGGATTATGTTGCCAAACGGGAAAATTTGCCAGCGGAACTGATCCGGGATGAAGTGGCGCGGGGACGGATGATTATCCCGGCGAACATTAACCACCTCAATCTGGAACCGATGGCGATCGGCATTGCTTCCAAATGCAAAGTTAATGCCAACATTGGTGCATCCCCCAATTCTTCCAATCTGGAGGAAGAGGTTGCCAAGCTGCAACTGGCCGTCAAATATGGGGCAGATACGGTGATGGACCTCTCCACTGGGGGTGGCAATCTGGATCAAATTCGCACCGCCATTATCAATGCGTCTCCCGTACCAATCGGCACCGTACCCATCTATCAGGCCCTCGAAAGTGTGCATGGCACGATCGAAAAGCTAACCCCCGATGATTTTCTGCATGTAATTGAAAAGCATGCCCAGCAGGGGGTCGATTACATGACCATCCACGCCGGGATTTTGATTGAGTACCTGCCCCTGGTCAGAAACCGGATTACCGGCATTGTGTCCCGTGGGGGTGGCATTATTGCCCGCTGGATGCTGCACCACCATAAGCAAAATCCACTTTACACCCACTTCCGCGACATCATTGAGATCTTCAAAAAATACGATGTCTCCTTCAGCCTGGGGGATTCCCTCCGGCCCGGTTGCCAGCACGATGCCTCGGATGAAGCCCAGCTCTCTGAACTGAAAACCTTAGGTCAACTCACCCGCAAAGCCTGGGAACACAATGTGCAGGTGATGGTGGAAGGCCCCGGTCACGTCCCTATGGATCAGATCGAATTCAATGTCCGCAAGCAGATGGAAGAATGTTCTGAAGCCCCCTTCTATGTGCTTGGCCCACTGGTGACGGATATTGCCCCCGGTTATGACCACATTACCTCAGCGATCGGCGCGGCTCTGGCGGGATGGTATGGCACCGCAATGCTCTGTTATGTCACTCCCAAAGAACACCTGGGTTTACCCAATGCCGAGGATGTGCGGAACGGGTTGATTGCCTACAAGATTGCTGCCCACGCCGCAGATATTGCCCGTCACCGTCCGGGAGCCAGGGATCGGGATGATGAACTGTCTCAAGCTCGTTATAACTTTGACTGGAATCGTCAGTTTGAGTTAGCCCTTGACCCCGATCGGGCCCGCGAATACCACGACGAAACCCTACCCGCCGATATCTATAAAACTGCAGAATTCTGCTCGATGTGTGGCCCCAAATTCTGCCCGATGCAAACTAAAGTTGATGCCGATGCCCTGACGGAACTAGAAAAGTTTTTAGCCAAGCAGCCCACGGGCACGTCAGTTTAAGCGCCATCAATTAACTCAGTTTTCTATCCCAAACAGGTTGTCTTCGCTCTGGAGCAACCTGTTTTTTTGTCTGACCGTTTCTATTGCTGATTGGTTTGCTAGGTCAACTGACAGAATCAAGTGACGATGAACACGACCACTTTGACCCTGGCCCAACTCGCACATATCTATGCTCTGGTAGAAACAGTTCCCAATCAGCAATACTATCTTCATCCTCCTCATCCTGAGCAGTTAAATTAGGAATCAGCAGAAAGTAGGCAGGGCTATTTCATTCTAAATAGGACTTTAAGCGTGTTAAGAGTAAAGCCAGC